>ERZ1292632.427-Hain-H43-01um-R2-427-length-44662-cov-16_pt1 | contig 44662 bp, 69 predicted proteins | sample MGYA00564407_ERZ1292632 | MGnify/ENA primary metagenome ERZ1292632 (study PRJEB36523, sample SAMEA6512637) | groundwater metagenome | collected 2019-01-08 | study: AquaDiva: Metagenomics assemblies of 32 groundwater samples | reverse complement strand
CGGCCGCCTCGATGCAGCCACCTTTGTGCTCGTCACGAAGCCACTGAACAAGCGATCGCGGAGCCAGCGTATCGAGGTCGAGCGGGGGTCGGGCTTCGGTCATTCGTTGAAGTCCTCGATCCATTGACGAACAGCAGCGGAGTCGCCTCGTTGCGCTTTCCCCAGACCGTCCATCGCCAGAGCAAGGCCGAATGCCTCCCGCATTGTCAGGCTCGTCTCGGGATGTTTGTCGAGGTCAGAGAGCATTGACGTTACGGCGTTGATGGTGTCACCGCTGTCGAGATAGCGCAAAGCACGCTCCTTGCACCACCGCATATGTTCGCTGTACGTCAGTTCGGCGCGCAGCGCCGCCACCTTACCGATACGAGCGGCCACTCGGCCTTCGGTCGTCATCAGATGGACCTCCCGTCGTGCCTATACGAGCGTCTTTCGTTGTAGGCCATCTTCTCCGTGACGGCGGCGTCCAGGTCGATACCCCAGCGGTCCGCCATATCGGCGATGCGAATGATCGCGTCCGCGAGTTCGATCGGCACGCCTTCGGGCTTCTGATCGCCCTGCTTATCTGTCGCGTAGCAGACCTCGTTCAGACCGCGATGGTCACGAACCTCCTCTAGCGCTTCCGAGAGTTCCGTGACCGCAAGCATGAGGAGGTCGCCCGGAGAGTTCGGGCGTTCTGAGCGCACATCGTCACGCCAGCCTTTGCGCTCGCACCATGCTCCGACCGCATCGCGCAGTTCGTTCAGGGTCTGGGAGCGGGCTTCGGTGGGCTGGGTCATCGCTGGAATACCCGCGTAATGTCGCCACTGTCCCAGTGAATGCGCTGGGCCCTGTCCACCCAGGCATAGGCAACCCCCCTTGCATTCTCGATCCAGCCGAGCGCGTCCCCGCCCGTAAAGACGTTGGGAGCAAAGCCCGTCTTGCTCTGGACAAAGCGCGATGTACCTTGCGAGAACCGCGCTACCTCGCGAGCAATGTCGCCCAAGATGATCTTGTCGATGCGGCTTACGGCGCTGACCACATCGGCACCGCTACGAACCGTGAAGTGTTGGAGCGGTACCACGGTCATCGCCGCGACGGCGGCTGCCACCGTACCGACTCGTGCGAGGAACGCACGCCTATCCATGTCGTCCACCTTCCTTGTCGCGGCGGGCCTTCCTTCGGCGCAGACACGTCTTGCACCAGCGGTATCCGCGCGACATGCGGCCATAGATGAGCCGATAGAGTGGCGGTTCGCTGCCCATCAGCCAGCGATCGCACCACGAACGCCCGTAGTCAGCGTGAAGATGAACGACGGCGGGCGCGTCTCGTGTTCCCTCGAATGCTCGCTCCCATTCCGACCGTCTTCGTTCCAGATCAGCCCGCCTCATGGCATCACCGCCGAGCCGAGCAAGATCCATCCGACCCAGACGAGGACCACGAGCACGATGTCTCGAAGAAGAGAAAGACGAGAGCGGGGAACCCCGGCCTCCACGGGGCTCCCGTTCAGTTGACGATGGGTCACTGGATCACGACCTCGTCACCGTCGATCGTCGAGCCCTGGACGGTCTGGGCCTCGGTGATCTCCTGGCCGAAGTCGCGTCCGACGAAGGTCAGCGAGACCATCTGGTTCTGGTCCTTCGCCTTCTTCAAGATCTGCGCGAGGGTCTCCGAGAAGGTGTAGTAGTCCTCGTCCCCGGAGGTGTGGACGCGGAACCGCTTGCCCTTCCCGTCGTTGACGGTCTTCACCGCCATCGACTCGACACGAGTCACGACCCGGCCAGTCTTCGGCCCCGCGATAGCGTCAGCCTGGGCAGCGATCCCCGAGTCCTCTGCTGCGCGGACCATCGCTTCGACGATCTTGTCGTTCACGTCCGGTGTCGGCTGCGCCACAGGCTCCTTGCCCTTCTCGTAGATCCAGTCCACAGCCTTCTCGGCGAGGACGAGGATCGAGCCGAGTTCGGTGCCCATGCCGCCGTACAGGCGCGAGATCGCATGTAACGCCGCCTCGCGAGCGATACGTCGATCCTTCGAGTCGAACCGCGCAATGGTCTCGGCATCGTAGGAGCCGTTACCCCCGCCGGTCTTCGCCTCGCTCGCGGGAGCCCCGGCAGGCGCATCCTTCGCGCTGACGAGGTTCCAGTACCGACCGCTCTTCTCGATGACGATCTCGACCTTCTTGCCGATCATCGCGACCAGGAAGGCTCCGACCTTCTTGTCGAAGGTGGACTGCTTGCGGTCCTTCTCGTCCACCAGGGCGTACTTCGTCCAGGGCTTGTCGTCATCCTCCGGGCCGTGTTTCACATCCACGTCCTTGACGGTGACGACGCGCGTGATCTGCTCTGACTCGCTCATGGTCGTGCCTCCTGCGACTCTTCGGCGGTCGCCTTACCTAGTGCGCCATCTTTCGTCGGCGCGGATCCGCCAGCAACGCGGTCGGCTTCCTTTCGCCACGTTGCGAGCGGATCCCCACTGACGACCGATGTGCGACGCGCCTGCCCACCCGGACAGACCTGAAAGTACCCACACCACGACGCGGAGCAGGCCCACGACTTCGGGTCGGCGAGCGGAAAGTCACCAGTCTGCACCGAGACGGCGATCTGCACCGCGACCGCGCGAGCGTGCCGAAGGTACGTCCCGATCTGCTCATCGCTCCGTGTGGTGGGCTGCTCGAAGACGCGAGCGAGACGAGGGTTCTTCTTCAGGGGACGGGTGTAGTGGATGAGCCGCTGACCGGCCGAGGGCTCGCGGAATGCGGAGCGGTGCGCGACCTCATAGGCGGTCAACTGCCCGGATGCATTCGCGTCATCAGGATCGGGGGCTTTCGACTTCGTCTTGAAGTCGGTGATGATATGGCTCGTGTCCACAAGGTCGAGTCTCGTCATCAGAGGAGGGAGGGGGCCGGACGCTGAACGGAGAGGAATGAGCACAGACTGCTCGACGACCGCAGGCTGGATCGATGGAGCCGTCTCACGGGCGTAGGCACGGACCATCGCACCGCCGTCGTCCTTGGCATCCGATCGCTTCTCGCCGGTCCAGTCCACGTCTTCCTTTGGGTGATCGAAGGCGTGGGCAAAGCGATCTTCGAGTTCGTCGCTTGCGAGATCCGTCTGAGACGCGACCTTCTGCACATGGTTCGCCTCGATCGCGGCGTGGACGGAAGTCCCGAGGAACATCGCGCCGGACGGCGGGGTCTTGATCTTCCGCACATAGCGGTACATCCAGCGCGTCGGGCAGGTGATCCATGTGTCGATCGACGACGGACTCAGGTACTTGACGTAGCGACCGAGGACAGACGTATCGAGCGTGGTCATCGCGCCCTCACGCGCGCATCGGCGTCAGCCGGAAGCATCTTGTGCGCCACGACCAGATGCGCCGCCAGTGCCTTCGCGTCGGTACGGAACGCGCCACACTCAGGACAGATCATCGCGACCTCCCGAAGTACGTCTGCAACGCAAGCATGGATGACCCGGTCGCGGGCAACTCGCCGCCCGACAGGCGGGTCAGTTCGCCGAACGGCGCGATCGGCCAACCCGGCGGCAACAGGCTCACGACCCGCGTGATCTCGCGCGTGAACTCGACCACGAAGGTCACGACCGGATGACGGTAGACCCGCGTCGTCGGATGGGCTCCACGGCCCACGGGCTCGGCCTCGTCGAGCAGCAGATCGAGCAGAGGCATGACCTTCTCCTCGGGAAGACCGAACCGCTCATCGAGTCGAGCCCGGGCATGTGAGGTAAGGACGATCTGGTTCGTTGGGATCTGCACGAACGGCAGTCTGCGACCAGGCTCGATCGGCCGTCAAGCCTTTGCCTTTGCCCCGCAGAGCGATATCGCTTAGAACGTGAGACCGAAGACAGACGCTACGGCCTTGATGAGATCGATCGCCTTGTAGGCGACGAGAGAGATCACGTCCGACTCGTCGATCTTGGCGGCGACGAACAGCGCCGCGAGCGCCGAGGCGGTGAGAGCCGCCATCTTCTGCTTGGACATATGGGCCTCCTTTCCCTTTATGCGAGCACCGCTTCCGCGATCTCGCCCTCGAACTCTATCAGCGACGGCCGATGCCCAGGTGGCCGACATGCATGGAGCGCCTCATGGGCACAGGTGTCGAGCAGATCTCCCAACGTGTCGTGCTTCTTCGCGTTCACGTAGATGACCGTAGAGCGCGAGTAGCCGTAACACCATCCGAAGTCCTTGCGCGCGAGGCGCTCCTCTTCGGGCGTCCATTCGCGCTTGCGCTCCAGTTCGCGCAGCACACGCGATGGGGTCGTGAACACCCGGACCCTCGGCCCCTTGTAGCCGAAGTGATCAAGGTAGTACATGACCAGCGACCGGATCAGCGCGTGACGATACGCCATCACGACCCCCATATCGATCTACTTCGGACAGAGCGCCACCACCCCGGCCGCACAGTACGCATCGCGCCCCGCGCGGACCACGCCGTCGATGACTTCTTTGAGGATCGCGATGATGTCGGCGTTCGTCGCCGCAACAACCGAGAGCGGCGCAAAGAGCATCACAACGACCAGGACAAGCGCAGTGAAGACAAGCGTGCGGCGTTTCATGGGTTCTCCTGTCTGCGCCGCAAGTCGTGCAGAGCGACCTCGGTATCGACCTTGGCCTGCTCGATGCGGCGACATTCGATGGTCAGTTGCTCGATACGGGCATCCTTCTCGCGACAGCCATCGCACTCAGGCATGACGAGCCTCCTCATCGATGAAGTGAACGATGAGTCCGAGGAACAGGAGCGCGTTCCACGGCCACAGTTGCGAGACGCGAAGCCAGCCGAAACGAATGGCTCCCAGTTGGTACACAAGCACCCCGCACATCAGCGCCGTCCAGTCCACGCGAGAGACGACGGGGATCACCAGATCAGATCGATCCAATGACGCTGCGCAATGAGTTCGCGCATACAGCGCGGCAGCACCTCGGCCTCCACATAGATATACCCGCACGTCTGGTACACACGAGCGGCCTGCCCCGCGATCTGCGCGCCCTGCCAGAGCACGAGCGCCAGCATCCACACGGAAACGATCCGCCCGAGCAGATACAGTGCCCCAAGCAGAGAGATCACCTCGGGCCACCGTTGCACACGCTCGCCCTCGGGCACGACGACGCCGCTCATTCGATATCCGTCACCAGACCGGACTCGAAGGTGATGACCCAGTAGCCTTCCTCGTTGGACTCGATGAAGCGAGCCACGAAGACATGCCGGTCGCCTGCGAATGAGCCGAGGTAGCGCGGCGTCGCACACCGCTTCGTCCCAATCCGTTCCGGCGCGGTCTCGTAGGCACGGACCATCTCGACCGGGAATGAGAACGGATCCACATGCTTCACGATGTACTCGACATCCCGATCACAGAGCGCCCGCATGAACGCTACGGCATGAGCGGGAGCCACCGGAGCGGGGGCAGTCCGTGTCTCGACTCTGACCTTGGCGGGGGCGATCTGTAGCGTCAGGATCACCCCGACCACCAAGACAGCCAGGTACGACAGGATCTCGCGAGCAACACGTTTGACCATCTTGGCCCTCCTATGACGACGATCGTGTCCTGGCTTCCACGGTCGCAGACACGTCGAACAGGTACGCGGCCCCTCGATCTGGGACTCGATCCCATCCAACCAGTGGGGCCAACCCGCTACCATTTCTCGGCTTTACGATCACCAAGGATGAGCGGAGCCTTCTGAGTCACGCCCCAGACCGGATCCACGATCCCGACGAACTGCTGCGGTGGCTCGGGCTGGAACTTGTTACCGCGCGCGTACTCGTCATAGCCCTTCAGTGAGCCGTTCGCGATGAACCCGCGTCCGGGCAGATCGAGCAGTTGATGGAAGTGAGCCCAGATGCAGTAATCGATCTTCGTGCCCTCGGCGGCACGCTGGACCTTGGTGCGGTTCGTACCACGCATGAGCGGACCGAGGGCACCGATCTCCGCGTTCCCAGCGAACTTCTTTTGCAGTTCCTCACCGTGTTCGAGGGCGAACGTGAAGTCGTAGATCTTGAACGTCGCGTCGATCGAACGCGGCACGTCGAACGTCACGTTCGCACTCCCCTGGAACTGACGCGCCACGAGGTGCGCGATGAGAGTGTCCGCGTTGTGAGCGGAGCGACCCTTGTATCGAGGGATCTTGCCATCCCGTCCGTGGTTCCCAGGAACGCTGGCGACATGCACTTGCCCGAACTCCTTGGACAGCATTTCGATCCCAGCCGCAAGACGAGGCACAGCCCAGAGGACAGTCTCATTCGTTGAGATCTCGTTCGTCTGGACCAACTCCTCGTGGATGTCGCCCGACACGAGATCGCCACCGAGCGCGAGTACGATCCCGTCGTACTTCACTCCGGCGAAGTAGTCGCGCGCCACCCGGATCAGACGCCGGAAAAACCGTTCCGTGCGCTGCTCCGCGATCGCCAGATCGAACTTGTTGTAGTTCCCCATCTCCTCGGGACGCACGACCTCGCCATAGTGCGTGTCCGAAAGAACGGCCAACAATGTCCCAGCACGCGGAGCCAACTTCTTCGGGGTCAGCCACGGTGGCCGCTGGATCGGTGCCTGGAACAGCGCCAACGACTGCTCGGTGGCGTGTAGATCCGAGACCGTCTCGGTCAGTTCATCCTTGGTCTTCGCGAGTTGAGAGCGCAACATGCGCGCGGTCCTCGTCAGACCCTGGTTCTCCACGAACTTCGCCTCGTCGCGTCCGGCGACGAACTCCTCGATCGAGGGAACGGTCGTTGTCGTCTTCGTCATAGCCCCGCCTTCTCTTTCGCCTCATGTGCACCCGCAGCATGACCGTTGAAATCTATTTCGGTGATCCTCGGTGCCACGACCCTGAGATATGACACCTGCTCCGCACGGCTGTAACCCTTATCCCGCGCGAGCCGCAGTTGCTCGCGGATCGCCGGAGCCAACCGACACACTGGACACTTTGCCTGGCGCTCCGCGCGACGCAACTTCGCCACATGCTCCACGACCGAAGGCACCTTCTTGGTCTCCACCTTCTTGCTCTCCATGTTGGCTACCTCCCTATTCGTTATCGAGTTGCACGACCGGCCCGCTCGTGGTGCCGAATACCGAGTGTTGATGGTCATTGAACGCATCTTTGATCGCATCGATCGTCGGCTTGACATGCTTCGCGTTCATCGCGAGGTACATCTGCTCGAACTCTTCGGGGGTCATGGCTGCCTCCTCTCCGCGTAGGCCGCGAAAGAACGCATCGACTCGCGCCAGCGCCGCCTGGTCCTGATACGAAGCCCCGAAGTACGCGATGTCAGCACACCCCGCACACGCGCCGACGGCGATCTTCGCGAACACGTCGGCCATCTGCTCACCCGGCCACAGCCCCCACCAGTTCTTCGCGGTCGCCTCGGCCCAGGCGTCCTCGTACGAGGTCGTATAGCCCATCAGCGACCAGTACGACTCCAACACGGGATCGGGGATCTGCCGCCCGCGTGGCTCACCACCTGCGTTCTTATGGGCGGCGTGCCACAGTTCGTGGGCCACCACCGCCCGCGACGGGATCTTGTCGTCGTCGAACGTCAGATGCGCCACCCCGTGCTCATCAGTAGACCGATAGTGCGCGATCTCAGGATCGCCACTGGGCTCATCTTCCAGCGCGATCTCAGGGATCGCCGGATAGATCGGACGCAACTCGGCCCAGATCGCACGAATGAACTCGTCAGCGTGGCTCACTTGGTCCAGATCCGATAGTGCTCGCGAGAGTCTTCGCCCTGCCGCTTCTGCTCATCGTGAATACGTGTCAACGCCTCCACAGTCCCTGAAAGATGGTTCTCCCAGATCGCCCGCTCCCCGGTCCGCTCGATGCGGTCCTTGTCGCGCTCGCGGGAGTAGAAGTCGAGGGCCATCTTCGCGAACGCGAGCAACGCGGCGGCAGCAGCAAGTTCAGTGAACGGTGGCATAGACGAACTCCTTAGCGCGTAAGCAGACGCGGGGCAGGTAGACCGGGACGGACAGTACCTTCCGGCAGCCGCCGACCCTTTGGGGGCTCAGACGGCATCTCGCCGCCGAGCGGACCCATCTTCGCCCCAGCACGGTAACGATCTACCCCGAAGCCGGGGAAGGCGAGCACGAAGTCCGCAGCGGCAGTTGCAAGAGCCTCTTCGAGAGTCTTGTTCTCGATCTCCATCTCGAACCGCAGCGCATCGACGAACTGCTCGCCGATGATCGGGGCAGCCGCACCGAGTGCCAATTCCGCAACACCGTACTGACTCTTCACCTCGGTGAACGGATCCTGGGTCGTCCCGGTGAACTCCTTGCCCTCGACCCCACGCTTCAGCATGTCGAGCCCCAGACGTCCCGCGCGGGCCGACAGCGTGAGCGCCGGGTGAGAACGGTTCGTGATGAACGCGCCCAGCAGATCGCCAAGGGTGTTCGGACGAGCCTGACCCCCGGCTGCCTTCGTTTCGCCGGACATCGCCCGACCCGCAAGCACGATCCACTGCTGCCCGCCGCCCATGATGTCGATACGACGGTCGCCCTGCTTCAACTTCAAGAAGTCCGCAGACCGCCAGTCGTACTCCTGCTTCTCGCCGGTCAGAGCCTCATGAAGAGCGACCGCGCCGAGCGCGAACCCGAGCCACGACACGAGGGTCTTCGCGTGTACCATCGCCGCAGCCCCATTGCCCTCGCGCGCGTACTTGATCCAATCCGTGAAGAACTGCGGCCACGAGACAGTGTTGCGCGGAGAGAACAGGGCAGAGCCCAGTGTGTCTCCAACAGCGGAGAACTTACCCAGTTGCCCACGGCCGGTCGAGACGTTCACGATCCGGCCCAGGGCCTTCAACTCGCCCTCGGGCAGCGGCCCGTCCTTCTTCAGCAGGTTCTTGTAGAGGAACTGAGCCGTCTTCAGGTCGCTCTTCGCCTTTTCCCAGCGCATGACGTTGAGCGAGTGGGAATACGCCGCATTCGAGTGCTGCACCGCACCGCCGAGGAGCGGCACCTTCTCGATCGCCCCGCCGGGGAAGTATTCCTCGCGCGCCATCTTGCCAACGACCGACCCGGCCGTGGGATCGGTGAGTTCAACACCCATGTCATCGACGATCGTCTTCCACATAGGATCACGTTGCCGATCTTCGAGCCACCGCTTCGCGTACTTCGGCCCCTGCTTGTACGCGGGGAACGCCTCGACCGCACCCTTCGCAAAGGCGATCGGGTTCCCGATCACACGGATCCCCTGTCGGCCCAGGGGAAGGTCCACGAGACTCTTCAACGAGCGGATCGACTCGTACACCTGACGCCCGAGATCCTTCGGACGCTTCGCGAAGAGATCGGAGAGGCCGAGGTCAACACGGGCGGAACCGCCTTCGTCACGGAGGAAGTCTTCTTTGGTCAGAGCCACACGCAGCCCCGTGCCGTTGTCGTCCACGTATACGTCTCCACGCTCACGCTTCACACGCGCGTAGAGTTCACGCAGCGGCGCAAGTTGAGCATCGGTCACGGGCAGGAACGTCTCTATCCCCATATGAGGCAAACCGTCCTTGTCGCGCAACACCCACACGCGCACCAAGCCTCGATCGGCCATCGCACGACCTCGGGCCTGTGCGCCCACGGCGTCTATGCCAGCCTGGCGCAACAACTCGCCGTGACCTTCCATCATGCCGCCGTCGTGGAAGAGACGACCCGAACGGGCCACCAGCCCACTCACTGGACTATCAGGCTCTAGCAGCGTGCCGGAGACCAGATCCACCATACCCTTCGGGGTGTCCGCGTAATCCCGAAGCGCACGGTCGATCTTGTCTTCACGCGAGCCGCGCTTCTTGAACATGTCGGAGATCCCGAGATCGACGCGACCTTGGCCGGTCTCTTCCTTCAGGAAGCGATCGAGGCCGACGCGCTCAGGCTCGACCTGGATGTCGGCCTTGTTGTCATGGTCGCGAATTGCCTGCTGCTTATTCTCGGGGTCACGAGCGATCTTCATCGCCTCGGCGCGATCCATCGTGTTCACGATCGGGTCGAGGTAATACTTGCCCTCGGACTTCCACGTCCCGAAGTCACCCGGATGATCCTGCCGGAACTGCTGCAAGATCTCGGGGGTCAACTCGTCAACGACGATCCCGCCCTTGGTGCCCACCGAGTAGCCGTGGAGATCCACCCCCTCGCGGCGCAACTGCCCACCGACCACGGACGCACCACCAGACCTTTCGGTCTCCGCGATCAGACGATCGGCCTGCGAACGCAAGAGCCCCACCGTCGAGCCTGATATCTCACTCGTGATCGGATGCCGTTGGCCGACCTGAGTGACCGACTCGCCCTCAGCCGGGAAGTCCTGCCCACCGAAGCCACGACGGTCAGTCTTCGCGCCACGCTGCACGAGCCAAGTCAGAGCCTGGAATGCGGCGCGCGGGTTAGACGGTGTCCCATGCGGCCAGCCGACCTCCTGCGTGTAGCGATCGGCAGCCTGATCGGCGGCACGCTTCAACTGGACGAACTGGATGTTCGAGACGCGCGACGCCCCCTCCTCGGTCGGGGTCACCCCCTTGCCGCCCGAGATCATGTGACGATCGACCGCAGAGACGTCCTCGCCCCACAGACCGTGCGCGAAGTCGTGCTCCTTCGGCCCGGTCAGCAGATCGAACGGATCTCCCTTGGCATTGAGCGCGTCAACGGCCTTCCGCACCTGAGCCCCGCGTAGCGCGAACTTCCACGCCGGAGAGTCGCCCGCAAGCATCCCGCCGCTCCGGTCAACCTCACCGATCAACTGCAACGCGGCAGTGAGGTTGTCCAGCCGCCCGTCATACGGGAAACGCCAGCCCTTACCAGGAGACAGGGCTGCGATCGCGGCCACGACGTTCTTCGCCGGATATCCCGTTTTCTGTGCCCAGTCCTCGGCGATCTCGCGCGCGCGCTCGTGCCACTGCAATGCCTGCGTCACCTGCTCCGGCGTCGCTCGCTTCGCGAGGCTCAGGTAGTTCTCGATCTGCTCCGGCTGCGCCTCGCGAGAGACCTTCGGCCGCTTCGCGGCGAGCACTCTCGCAAGACCACGAGCGACCGTAGCCCCGCCGCCAGTCAGCGCATGTTCGAGAGAGGCCGATCCACCCTCGGAACGAACGAAGTCGCCGAGGCCGATCTTGACCCGGCGCTGCGCTTCGGCGTTCTTCTCGGCCGCGATCTCGACCGCTTGCTCCATGCCGCCAGCGACGCGATCAACATCACCCGACACACGCTGCTCTACCTGATAACGCAGCCGCGTATCCGACCCGAGATCGACAACCCGCGTCTCGCCGTCGCCGAGCGCGATGCTGTGTCGCGCATACTGGTCGGCCTGCTCGCGCGTCTCGAATGCATCGTACGGCTCCCAGTCCTCACCGACCCGGCGCACGACCGCGCCGCCGCCCCCGTCAACCTGCGCGGGCCATACCCGGTCGCGACGATTGAGATGATACGCAACGCCTGGGATCGGCTCGCCAGTCGAAGCCACGCGCTCCGCACCGACCTCAGGCCCACCACGGGCCGTAGTGACGCGGAACATCATCCCGTTCTCGTTCACGAAGAGATCACCGACCGCCATGTCACCCAGGGACACACTCTCACCAAGGGGCTTCCACCCCGGACCCCAGCCGCCACGAGGGTTCACCAGCCCGGTCCGCGACCCGGCCGGACCCGGTTCAGCCCGATAGGCCGTCGGCAGTTCGCGCAACTTCGCCATGAACGCATCGCGAGTGCGAACGATCTGCTCCTGGGGGGCACCGCTCTCGATCAGGTCGTGCATCGTCATCGGACGACGACGGTTCGCTACTCCCTGCGCCTGACGAATGATCCCGCGAGCGATCTCAGGAATGCCCAGGCCGACCTCGCCCTCGCCCTTGCTTTCACGAAGGAACCGACGAACTCCTCCAGACTTGCCCCCCGGTCGTCCACCACGAAGTTCCGCAATGATCGAGGAAACATCGACCCCCGCCTCCTTCATCCGTGTCAGTAGCGTCTCGGCCTTGCCGCCGGTCTTCCGCCACTCCTCCATCGCGAGCAGCATCCGCTGCCGGTCTCCGCGACGGAACGCATCCACGACATCGGTCGCGGCGTCGTGACGCGCCATCAGTTCGGGGCGCGAGCGCACATACTCACTCGCCACCGGAGCATCCGGCATCTGCACCTTCGGCTGCTCGATCGGCCACTCCAGCGCCTGCGCCTCCATGCGCGCCTTCGCGCGATCCGCCGCCCCCTGAAGATCCGCGACCATCTCGGGTGGAGCGGTGCGTTCCTCGACCTGGCGCGCGAGATCCGCACTGACCATGCGCTGCGCGGACGTCGTCGCACCAGTGCGCGCGGCCAGCGCCTCCGCATCCATGATCGGCCTCGGCACAAGTGCCTCGCGGATCTGCGCGAACGTCGCGCCACGAGGAAGATCCATGCCAGCCCCACGCAGGTGGGACGCAGTATTCGAGGCAGACGCCCCAAGGCTTTCCAATATTGCGAGCGCCTCGCGTGCCGCAACCGTATCGCCGATCTTACTGGCGTTCACCAGCGACTCATTGGCGTAGTGCTTCTTCAGCAACTCGGGCGTGACCCACGACTCATCGCGCGCGGCAGCGCGCACGATAATAGGAGACTCGGCCGCGAGCCTTTGCTCATACTCGCCAACGGGGATCGGGACACGCTGCGGCGGCTTGCGCTTCGGCAGATCTTCGAGTCGGATCGGACGCACCTGCTCCGTGCGCCATCCCGGGTTCCGCACGACGCCACGGACCTCTTCCGAAGGCAGGATAGAAGGACGTGTCGGTGGCATGATCGGCGGGTTCTCTAGCGCAGCGGTCTCACGCGACACCGGGCCGGTCATCGACGGAGGAGAGGGACGAGTGGTGATCGGAGCCTCGGACAGACCCTGCTCCCATTCCATCTGTGTCTTCGGACGCAGATCGGTCAACGTCAGCGGCCCACGAGCGGTGAACCGCGTCGGCATCGGGATCGCACCCTCCATCGGGATCGCGGGACGAGGCGCAAGATCAGGACGAGGAGCGATCGCGGCCGGAAGAGTCAGTGGCCCACCGGGGGCGGGCAAAGAACGAGGAGCGACCTGGGGAGCAGGTGCAGCGACCGTTGTTGGCACGAGCGCGCGCGAAGCCGGAATGCTTCCAGTCGGCGAGTAGCGTGGCGCGGCACGGAACCCGTGACCGATGGCGGCGTTCACACCCTGTTGTGCCCAGTAGTCGCCCCGGGCCTCCTCATCGTCGGGCGCGAACATCGGGTTGAATCCGGCGGCGGTCGAGAGGGGGCCGGTTTGAAGCATCGTCCCCGGCAGGGTCAGCAACTCACGCAGAGCAAGACCGGGTCGTGACACGATCTCGCCAACACGCCGGGGGAGGTTGCGGATGCCCTGCCAGATATCCGACGACGGCTCGACCGGGTGCTTCAGAGGTTCGCCCCGGCCGAGGATGTCGAGGCCGAACTGCCCAAGCGGACCCGGACCCTGCGGGGGTGTGACCGGCTTCGGCGCGGCCAAGAACTCTTCAGGCGACTGCCAGTCGGACGACGGCGATCTCGGAGTGGACGCATCGAATGTTCCACCGAACGTCTCGCCGCGCCGCTTACGCAGATACTCCTCAGGAGACTCCCAGCCGATACTCACTTAGCGCGGACCCCATCGACCCGCCCGCGACGGGATGTTCTGGTTGATAAAGTCCTGCACGGTTTGCAGATCCACACCACTACGCTGCATCGTGGTCTTCTGCGAGTCGAACCACGCCTGGGCGTCCTCGCGCCACTCGAACTTCAACGACTGCTGTGCCGCAGCGTCGGTGTTCGCCTTGCTGATGCCACCGCTGTATCCACCCTGAGCCGCGTTCTGGCGAGAGATGTTGTTGCGCTCCTGTTCAAGCCGGATCTGTTCCGCCTGATACGGAGTGATCTGCCCCTGCGTGGCACGACCGGCCGCTGCGTCGGCGGCCTGCTGCGCCAACTGCCGGTCGCGGAACTGCTGCTCGATATTGAACTTCGCCTTCTCCGCACCGAAGGTCTCATCGTACTGACGCTGCTGCTCCCCAAGACGCTGCTGCTCCAAGGCACGCTGCGCCGCACCCTGCTCACCCTGGAACTCACGACCGAGCGCGCTCTCGCCGCGAGTGAAGTCGAACCCGGCCTGCTGACGTGAAGCCTCGGCAGCGCGGCCCAGAGCATTCTCACCACTCGTGAAGTCGAAGCCACGCTCCTGACGAACGTCCTCGCCGACCTGGCCCCGTAGGTTCAGCATCGCCTGGATAGCCGACTGCTCCCGGTCGAAGCCCATCTTGCGACCGAAGCGATCTTCCTCTGCGGCAGCCTGCGCCGCACCGTACCCGAACTGACCGAGCGTCGAGACACGCTGTCCACGGATCGAACTCAGGCCCGTCCGCAGATCCTCCTGCAACTTCGAGAGCCGCTCGGCAAGAAGGCGTGCCTCATCTGAGGCGGAACCCTTCTGCAACTTCGTTTCGAGTTCGAGCAGGATGCCCGAGTCGTACAGCCCACGACGATTGAGGTTCTCGCGCGTGGACTTCAGGTTCTCTTCAAGCGTCTCGCGCAGCCGATCGATCGTGAACTTCGTCGAAGGATCGATCTCCGATCCCGACGCGGCGTTCTCGGCGCGCAACTTTTTTTCTTCCTCATCGAGCATCCCGAGGATGGCCTGAGCCTGACGCATGAAGACGGCCGTCACGTCCGGCGCGGCCGAGGACGCCACCCCCGAGGCCATGTTCTGGATCTGGGTCGTGATGCTCTGCGTGAGAGCCGCGAGACTCCCATCGCCCTGACCCGCGTACGCACCGCCCCGGTTCGGGATCGGCGCGCTCGGGGGCGCGGGAACGTCCTGTGCGATCGGTGGCCGATAGGGAGACGAAGGGGCGACCCCAGGAGACGGCTGCGCCGCAGGGGCGACAGCCGAAGGCGGCTTGACCACCGACGGTGGAGCGGCAGGAGCAACGCGCGACGGCGCGAGCGGCTTCAGGCCCTTGGTCATCTGGGCGACCTGTTCGGCAGTGAAGATCGGATGCGCCGGTCTCGCGGGCTCCGGGCGTTCGACGACCCCGGGCTGTCCCACAGGCTCAGGACGCTCGAATGGTTCAGGTCGTTCCACGGGCTCCCGTGGTCCTTGCGCGATCGGAGTGCCGACTTGCATCGTCGAAGGCAACTGGGGCTGACTCGGGCCGATCGGACCAAGCGCACGCTGGATCGGACCCATACCGGGAGCAGACTCAGTCTGTAGATCACCCCGCTGCGCCACCAACGGTCCCATGTCTCCACGGAGACTCCGCATCTCATTCACGTCCGGCGGCAGTCCCACCGGCTCGACCCCCGCTTCCGGTCTGATCCCAAGCACGACGTTCGCGCTGCTCGCGCCAGGCGTCTCACCGGGAAGTGTTCCTGGGGTTTCGCGTTGACTGACGACGATCGCGCGACGTATCGCTGCCAGGCGTCGCTCTTCGTCGTCGTCGTATCCGCCGCTGCCATAGTCGATCACATCAGCCATCGGAGGTCTCCTACGCCCTACAGGGCTACTTGATCGCGAAGATCCGGTACTTCACACCTGAGGTTACTGTAACCTTCAAGTTAGTAGCATCATGGGTGCCCTCACCCGAGTCGAATGCCGCCGCCGCCTCCGTGATCGTCACCCACACAAGACCCGGGGTCGCCCCGAGCCCATGAGCGATCGACTGCTCAGCCCCCGTGCCGGTCTGCTCGGTCGAAGCGAAGACCTTGATCTTCGCCGCCGTCACGGCCTGCGCTCCGAGCGCCGCCTCGTCCACCGCCCCGGCCGCGAACAGCGCCGTGGTGATCGTGCCATTCTTGATCGAGGCGTTGGTCAGACTCTTGGCAGTGATGTTCGAGTCGTCGATCTGACCGTTCAGCGTGTTCTCGATCGCATCGAAGAGCATGACGAAGACCGGGATCGAGTCCACGAACCGCTGGGCATTTTCGATGAAACCGTGCAAGCCTACCCTTGCCATTACACCGTCTGCCTCAGCCCGAGTTGCGCCTGGTACTCGACCGCAATGCCGTAGATCGTCACGGAACGGTTCGTCGAAGACTCCTGCACCTTCACCGCGAGCGATCGGACCTGACCGGCCTGGACCTCAGACGGAGTGACACGACGCACATCGACATCCGGGCCGGTGTACGTCGCGGCCTTCGACGCGGTCTCACTGCCCAGATCCTTGAAGAAGGACACGTTGATCGTCGCGTCGCCGGTCCCCGAGGTCTCCTTCGCGGAGACCAGGGCCTCCGACACGAACTTCGCGATCTCGACGCCGCCGAAGTCGAGCGCCTTGGTCACGGCGTACGCCGAGATCGCCGCACTATCGTCGTTGTACCCGGTCTCGGCCTCATGCACCTGGCCCGTCGTGGCGTCCCCGAAGAGCAGATGGTCGGTGTTGAACTGCCGCCACACGACCCAGCACGCCGCGTTGATCCCCTTGTAGATCGTCCATGCGGCCCGCAAGGTATCGAAGACCAACGTCGTGTCGTTGTAGGTCAGGCCCGCCCCGGGGACCGAGACGAACACCTTGCGGATCGACGGATAGTGGACCGCCGACGCGAGACCGAACTGACTCTTGTTCAGCGTGTCGAAGGTGCCGAGGATCTTCTCCGACGCCAGCGCCATACGGACCCCGTCGAAGAAGTAGAACCCATCACGAGCCAGCATCCCAAGGGTGTTCCGCACGGTAACGATCGTGTGCTGATCCACACACCCGGCTTCGTCGGAGATCCGGCGTAGGACGAACGTGCTCGACGAGTCACCTTCGAGGATCCACACCGAGTTGTTCTTCGTGATGACCAGCCGGTCCAGCAGGATCGCAAGCCCGGTGGTCTGATCGCCATCGCCCTTGCCCACGTCGATGAAGTTCAGCGCGGGCCACGACTCGGGATCCCCCAGTGTGGAGTAGTACAGCCGCGAAGCGTTCGTGGCGTTCCCGGTCAGGAACATGATGTTCTTGTGGACCATGACGTACTTGGCTGTCGGGGGGCTGCCGGGAGAGGTGGCCGTGTACGTCGTGCCGTCCCACTTCGACATCACGTTCACGCCGTTCGTGATGTAGACGATGTCGTTCTGGGTCGCCATCGTGTAGCGAGCCAGAGACGAGAGGGCGGTCGCCAGCGTGCTCACCGTGGACGTGGTGTCGTACTTGATGAGAATGCTCTGGACCGACGGATGCGTGTTGTACGAGGTCGAGGTCATCGTCACGCGCACCTGTAAGTAGTCCTGCGCCGCAGAAACGATCGTGCTCCCCGCTCCTAGGGCCGTCCACGCGCCCCACGATGACCCATCTGTCGATGCGCGGGTCTCGACCACGATCGTCGTAGATGCCGGAACCGTCTGGGTGACGGTCATCGTCCCGGTCGTCTGGTCGGTCACTGCCGAGATGTCGATCGTCCCGCCGATCCATGTCCCGGTACGGGTCACGGCACTGTCGCCACCCAACAACGCCCCGAACGTCCCAAGAAGCAGCCACCCGAGCATCCCCTTGGGCTGAAGCGTGATGTCGCCCACCGTGTAGACCGTAGACACTTCCGAGGTCTGCACGCCGGTCTCTTCCCAGTCGGCCTGTGTGGTGTATTCCTTCGTGAACTGCGGCTTGTCGTTGTACAACTTCGTCGAGGCCGCAAGCACCATGCGCGATGTCCCGTCTTGCCTGCGGTAGTTGTACATATCACGAGCGGGAGAGGTGTCGAAGATCGCAGCGTAGCGGTGAACGTATCCCTTGCGCTTTTTCAGCGACCCCTTCTCGTCGTAGTTGAAGTTCTGGATGTCCTGCAATTCCTTCGCGTCGAGCAGCAACGGACTGATCTTATTGTTCAACCCGAGGCTGAAGTCCCGCAGTCCGACCACTTGCTTCTTGGCGAACGGAACCTTCGTAGGGATCTGAAACCCGAGGCTCATTCGGTCCAGTCGTCCGACACGAGCAACGGCGTACTCGCACCGCGCTCGGCCGCGACCCCTTCGAGCACCTGGATGAGCGCCGCGAAGTCCGCAAGATACGTCGTGTACGCCGGATCCTGGCGCTTCCGCAAGGCCATCGCTATGACGTACCAGTCGAACGCCTCATCGAAGCGCACGGAGTCGATCCCTTCCGGGTACACCAGGGGATCGCTATCATTCACCAACGCGGCGGGGTACTTGTAGTAGTAGAGCGTGCCCGAGTACGCCGCGTCTGGGATCGGCACGAAGTACAGCCGGTTCTCGAACACGAAGAACCCCTCGGGCTGCGCGGTCAACGTGGCAGTGACCAGCGGGTCCGAGGGGCGTCGGTGATCGAGCGCGAGCGGGTTCAACTTGATCCACGCGGTCGAAGACCCGGCGACCTGCTGGATCTCGACACGCCGTGCCAGATAGAAGTCGGCAGGGAGCGCGTAGTGCTCCGTCCCCGCGACCAACGTGAGGGTCGCGGTCTCCTCGACCTTCAACGCAGCATGAAGACGGTTGTACCCACGCATCGCATACCGCAGCAGTTCAGCCTGCGACCAGAACCCGGCCGTGGTCTCTTGCAGTTCGTCGCGGATGTCAGCCCGTCGGGTGGTCCATGTTGTCATCGAGCGACCTCACGGATCTCTTCGCGCTTCGCGTCGCGAGCGGCCTGGATATGAGCGGGCACGTCGGCACGAGCGCGCCATCCCACAGAGGAGACGATCGCGTGGCCGATGTGACGAAAGTCCTTCGCAAGCGACTCGGCGAAGTCGGCTCGCCGGTGCTCAGCAGCGCGCTCGCGTTCCCGTTGCAGGCGTTCCAACTCTTCCTTGGCCCGCTTATGGCCGAAGCGCAACTTGCGAAGCGTCTCGAACGTCCGACCGTCCACGTCGCGGAAGCGCCCATCCGGCTCCTGCACGACCATGACATACGCCGCCTCAGGACCGCCGGGAGCTGCGTCGTCGAGCACGAGGAACTTCTGGCGCTGATCGTCCCAGACGACCCTCAGGTACTCATCGACCTCGCGCCGCACGCGGCCGGTGTGGGCTGCGGCCCGCAAGCGCATCTCTGTGTCGAGATCCTTGCCGCGCGGATCCGTGAGTCCGTAGATCGTCATCTACGAACTCCGGTGGTCGAAGCGATCGGATCCGGGGAACGCCACGAACTCGCCGCGCGCGATCCGTTTGCGCGCGACGGTGTTGTGCTCAGTGCAGCGGATCTCATCCGGGGCGGCACCGAGCGGATAGAAGACCTCGATCGGCTCGCCGTGCATGCAGCGGTACTCGAAGATGACCATTAGCCCTGACCGATCACCAGCACTTCGACATCCGTCAACCCAGAGAGATCTTCCGATGCGGGCACTTCGGCCAAGGTGCCGACGTTGAGCGGCTCAAAGGCCATGCCGTTCCATGCCACGTTCAGTTTCGACGTTGACTCGACCGCATAGCGAACGAGCATCTTCTGGTTAGCCCGATCCCACTCGAAGACGTAGCCGTTCTTAGGGTTGGCAAGCACGAACTGGGCCTCGCGAACACCGACGGACGCGAAACTCACCGGCTCACCGCCGACGGAGTAACTCGCGTCGAACGCGAGGTGCGCGACACGCGAGATGGGTTCAGAAGCGATACCTGAGCCAGAAACGACTACGGCCATATTGGCCCTCCTCTGATGAATGTTCGGGGACTGGCCGCAGAGCGGAAGGGGAGGCACTCTTCCGCCCTGCGGCGAGCCCCCGAAGGGACTCGCTTGCGGAAGTTACCGCTCGGTAAAGCCGAAGGTCAACTCGTACGCACTGCCCGTTGACTGCGAGGGCAGCCAGAGAACGATGCTGGCGTTGTCGCCATCACCAAGAATGACCGGAGGAGCCTGCTTCGCGACCTGTGCGACAGCAGTCCCGGCAGATGCGATCGAACTCAGGGCCGTGGGGCCACCGAACTCGATGAGGTAGGTGTCGCCGATGACCGGAATGACGACGCGAAGGATATCGGACCACAGGAGGCGCTTGTTAGCCGCAGCGGCGGCGACAAGAGCACCTGCGTAGACCTTTCCCTCGGCCGTGTTCGAGTCATCCATGTTCGGGTTGACCGGCGTGATGGCCGTGCCACCCGAGGTGTAGCGAGCAGCGGCATTGTCGATCGCGACGGTAGCGTTGAGAGACGTACCGGCGACCCCGGCCACGGTGCAGACCAACTTCAGGAAATCGAAGTAGAGACGCCTTCCCGACGTGGTCGCGTACGTGACCAGGAAGAACGGCGTGGTCTCAACATACGAGGTTACGGCCGCGCCCATCACGATGCCCGTACCGGGCGTCGGGTTGGTGGCGACGAAGTACGAACCTTCGTCGGCGTGCTGCGTAGCCGTCTTGAAACCGAGCCCAACGACGCTAGCCTCGCCATAGCGAGAGTTGCGCGGGTTGGGGTTGAGGGTTCCTTCGGTATACGCGGGAGCGGGGCGGGCGCGAGAGATCTTGACATCTGACTGGTTCGCCACGGAAGGACTCCTATGTGGTCACGCTGCACTCGTGCCGAAGACGCTCGTCGTGCTCTTTGCGACGATCACGTCAGAGCACCGAAAGGAAGTGGTAGACCGGAGCGCGACTCCGGTCATCGTTTGACGTTCTGACGAACGCGACGGGCGCGATCCGCCTGCCGCCTTGATGCCCCCTTTCGGGGACAGAGCATCGGGACGGCTTAGTTACAGGCCAAGCGCCACGAGGCGGTACTTGCTGGCCGACTGATCCGAGCCTGTAGCGACCTCGGCCCCCGTGGAGGAGGTGTACAGGCGGATGGACTTGTTGGTCGGGTCGTACTTGGCGTGGAGCGCGGTCGTCTGACTGACGTCCGAACTGAGCACGGTGTCGATAGACCCGAGTCCGAAATCGGCAGCCGTGATCGGCTCACCGAGCGCGGGATACGAGGTGCTGGGCGTGAGGTCCATCAGTCCCCATCGCCGGTTCCCAGGAGGGGTCGGGAGAAGGATGATCGTCTTGATGACGGCAGCCATCTATCCCTCCTTATGACTCGGTGAAGGTCGTGCCCGCGCTGTGTGCGTTGCGAGCGTCGGTGCCGAACTGCACGAGCCAGGCGTAGATCCCCTTGAAAGCCACCTTGTCGGCGACCCACTTCAGGATCGAGCCATCTTCCTCGACCCAGTGCGGATCACGGGTCTGAAGGAAAAACAGGTTCTTGGTCGTGAGGAAGTCGATCCGCTTCGCCTTGTAGAAGCGGTCCGCGAAGATCGGAAGTCCGTTGAAGTCGAGGGCTTCCCAGCCACCGACGAGACGGAGCGGGGCGGCAGTGAACCGTTTGAGGGCGACCAGCGTGTCCTGATACGAACGCCGCACGCCGAAGGTGGTCATCGCGAGGTTGGGCTTACCGCCACCGCCTCGCTTCTGCTCCTGCGGAGCCTCAAAGAGTTTCTGGAACGCCTTTTCGGTCACGGTCGTCGTGGTCGAGTCGATGTACGACTGCCAGTATTCCTGGCCCGCCGTCGCCGGGTTCAGTCCACCGAACGCGGCCGAACCCTTGACCATGTTCTGGACGCCGTTGACCTCATTGTTGCGCGAACCCGCGCGGTAGACCGCGTAGGTCGAGTCCGTGGTGATCGCCGCGCCGGAGATCACGAAGACCGTGGTTGAGGTGATCGATGAGACGTAGCGTCCCACCGCACCCGTGCCGGTCGTGCCGTCGCTCGACACGATGACATCGACGCCCATACCTGTTTCCAGGTACACGGAGTCGGTCACAACGACCGAAGTCGAAGCCGAGGTCGTCCCGCACGCCGTGAGGATGCCATCGCCATTGCCGCCGATCTGACGATCGAAGTCCACGGCGAAGTTACTCGCCATCGACTCGACCTCGAACCGCAGGGCACGCACGAACGCACCTTCGTTAGTGCGGGTGCTCTCCATCAGCGAGTGTTCCAGGTGGATCACGCCGAGGAGTTGCGTGGGCTTGAAGGTCGCGTTGTCGATCCCCTCGCGGTCCTGATCGGACTTGTCGGGGATCCCAGCGCCGGTCAGCGCACGCGCGCCGATCTGCTGGTTGCGACGCCCATGCGTCGCGATGACGAACTGACGACCATCGAAGCCGCGACTGGTCTTCTTGATGTAGTTCCAGAGCGGCGTCGCATCGTTCAGTTCCTTGATGGGCGCTCCACCGTAGACGTCTTTGAGCGCCTTGTCGTAGGTGGTGATGTCGGCTGCCATGTTGATGTCCCTAGGTATCGCGCTGCCTCCTCGCGCGTATTCGCGAGGTTACGACTCCTGAGACGCGCGGAACATCTCTGCCGCCGCCGCGTCCATGTCGTCGTAGTCCTTCAGTTGCTGCTTGCCGCCGGATGGAGCACCGCCACCCCGAGCCTCGACGGCCGGGGTCGTGGAAGCCTGTTGGGTCTTTTTCTTGATGTACTCCTGCTCACCCTGCTTCTTCAGGGCTGCTGGATCGATCTTGCTCAATTCGTCGTACTTCCACGCGCGGTACGCCATGTCCAGGTTGCGAATGCCGTTCTCGACCGCGAACTCCAAGATCGCCGTGCGGTTGTCCTTGTAGTCCTTGTGCTTCTCGCGCATCGTCGCCTCTTCGGCCGCGAACGCGAGATCGTCGGTCTGCTGCATGGTCCTCTGCTGGAACGGGGTGAGACGAGTAGTGAACTCGCTCTCCAAGATCGTCCGCAGCACGCGAGCAGCCTCGGGATCGAGAGCCGACCACGGATCGTCCGGCTGAGACCTGGGTGCGTTCACACGCTCCCATTCCGCCCTGGCCGTTGCGAGCGCAACATCACGCTGTCGCTTCGCATCAGCCTCGAAGGAACGTCGCGCCGATGCCATGTCCGCGTCGGTATAGGTACGCGCCGCAGGAGGTTGACCGCCCGGTGGCGGCGTGACCGCCGGGGGCTGTCCAGCGTTACCGGCTGCCGGGTCTGTACCCGCCCCCGCCGTGGGGTTTGGCTGGATCTCGATAGACATGGAGGCTCCTTCCCCGTTTATCGCACGGGTCGCGTGTCCTGCACTTCGAGCAACGCACGCACCCCAGCCACAGGTGCAGGCTGAGGGAGGATGTGCGTTCGTTGCTCGAAAAACAGGAACCTTGCTAGCGCTGCTCTTTGCGCGCCCGTTCCATCGCGCGGCGCATCGCGGCCATGCGCGCCTCGTTGCGTTCCATCTTCTGGCGCTCCGAGTCCGACATCATGGACGTGTCCTTGCGCTTCATGCTCTTGTCCATCACGCGGCCACCCCCTCTTGCGGCGACGGGACCGACAACGGAGCCGTCGGCATCATCTGCGCGACGAACGCGCGATGCTGCGCGACATGCAGGTCGAACGCCTCTCCGATCGCCGGGTTCGCCGCCACCAGTTGCTCGAAGTCCTCGCCCTTGCGGTGGGAGTCGTGCTCCTGACCGTGAACGAAGTGGTTGTCGTAGTCATGCGCTTCCGGCACGACGATCTGCATCGTGCCATCCGGCGCTTGCACTCCAAGAGTCATCTTCTCATTCTCACGCTGCGCCTGACGAACGTCGCGGTTGTACTCGTCGTTCACACCCTCGATGTCCGCGAGCCCCATCAACTTCATCGCGGAGCGACGGTCCGACAGCAGCGCATTCGGCTTGACCTCGGTCTCCATCAACTCCTTGACGTACTGCTGACGCGCGGCCCACGACGTCGGTAGGTTGCCCGAGTCGAGCATCTGCACATCAACGTCCTCGGGGATCTTCTCGGCGTAGAACTCCTTGCTCTCGGAAGCCTTGTCCGGCCCGATGATGCTGATCGTGCGCTGTTCGAGGTAGAACTCCTTGACACGATGCAACTTCATCCGCTCGACCTTCAACGCAGCCCGGTCGAGATCCCGCCGCAGCACACCCATGCGCGTGTCGTCCTGTTCGAGCATGAGGTTGAGCCCGGAGAAGGTGTTGCCACCGGCTACGGACTTCGCGCCACGGGCGAAGTCATGGACGCCCGCGATCTCGTAGAACTGCGAGCGGATCTGTTCCGCCTCGGCAAAGAACGACGCGGGCACCTGCCCACCCTCGATCTTCGTGGGTCGCCCACCGTCCGAGACACCCGGCACAACGTTGGTCACGATGATCTCAGCCGGAGCGGTGGAGATGGTCTTCCCGGCTTCGAGCGAGTTCTTGAAGACGTGCCACTTCGGACGAGCCGTTGAGTTGCGGATCTCGACCGCCTGCGAGAGCAACTTGTTGTACGCCCGCTGCAAGGGCATGAGGTCGGCAAAGACCGACCGACCCCAGAAACGTCCGGGGATCATCCGCTCACGAGCGACCTCGAATGGGATCGGATCCTGGGCGTACGGAGCCTCGCCCCGGTACAGCACTTCGTGGCCCGCGTACACGATGTACTGACCCTTGGGATACTCCGCGCACGGACGGCGGAAGAACGCCTTGACCAGCACGCCACTCTGCGGAGGAGCATCGGGCTCATCGTCGCCGGAGATGTTCCCGACCGCGTATTCGTCACTCGGAACCTGCTGCTCGTCGATCTTCTTGCCGAACTTGCGCTGGACATAGGCGGCGGTGCGGATCTTGACGTAGAAGCACCATTCCATGTCTTCGACGCGAGATACCAGGGGCTCGGGCAAGAACTCGAACGGCGAGACCGCGATGTGATCCACATCACCCAGATGCACCGGCTCGCCCGACTCATCAACGACCGGCTGTCCCGTCTCCGGGTTCTCGGGGAGCGCGTCACCCCTCGTCTTGTCCCACAGGACGTAGTGGATCCCGGTGCCCAATTGCAGCGCCCATCGCGCTACTTCGAGCGCCTCTTCCTCGGACCCGCACTGCGTCCAGAGGTATTCGAGCAGTTCATCCTGCGCCTGTGCGTCCTGACGCGCATCGGGTGTGTCGTTCGCCGGTCGCACACGACCACGGCGCAGCGGCTGCGCCGTCAATTTTCCGAAGAGCGTCCGATACATCGGCTGCATGAGGTTCACGACATGACGCACACGCCACGGCGGGGCCGGGGGCAGCCAGAGCGTGCTGCGGACCCGACTCCACTCCAACCACTGCTGGCCCTTCAGGAACGCGAGGATCTGCTGCCAGTCGCGCTCATACGGACGACGATCGTCCCGAGCGCGGCGATAGAGCGCCTCGATCTCTTCGATCAACGCGCCGTCGGTCTTCTCGGGCAGCGGCTGTGCTTGCTCGTCCGAAAAGAGCCCGGACAGACGCTCGGGGATCGCGCGCATCATCGCCATCGGATCGAGAGCCACTAGTTGTAAGCCGCCTGCGCCTCATCGAAGTCGCGACGCACCTCGTCGGTCATGCCCGGATGCTCCTTCTCTGCCTTTGAGCGTTGTTCCTCCCACCACTTCGCCTCGTCGGCTTCGGTGATGACCTGACGGACCGGCGGACCTTCTGTCGTCGGCTGCAACGCCTGGTATTCGTTCCAGTGCTTGACCATGAGCCGGTTCAGCAGATCAGCCCGCTCGCGCGTCCATGCGCGTCGCTCGAACTCATGCATCACGAACACGCCCGCCAGCGCAGCCCCTACCAGGATGAGCGCAACGATCTCGATCATCCGACTTCCTCCATGAGCGCATCAACAGCATCGTTGAGCGTCATCGGCCGACCGCCCGAACTTCCGAAGACGCGCGGGGCCTCGGCGATCTCGGCCCCCGTCAGCCTCGCGGCGATCTCCGCGCGCAATGCTTTCTTCTGGACCGGCGTCATCTTCGGCGCTCCGTGCTTCTTGGCGATCTCGAACAGATCGGTACGGTCCATTACCCCGTCCCGACCTTCGCCGCCATGAAACTCGGCAAGTATGACGCGGTGGTTTCGCTGTTGAGGGGGATGCCGCTGCTCTGGTTAGCGATCAACTCCACATAGTCCGTCGCCGCGAACTTGTAGTGCGTCTCCACCTCAAGGATGTCGGCCACGACGGCACCGGCCACCGGAACGCGCGTCTCGGCGATAACAGTTGTGCCGTTCAGCCTGATCCGCAATTGGCGGAAGCCCGTGGCGTTCCCCTCGAAGCGCAGGTTGCCGATCACACCGTAGACACCCGCCGTGGTAAAAGTGATACGCCCGGTGTTCGATGCGGTCGAGTGCATCGTGTCGGTGTCGTAGTTCTCTTGGTTGAAGGTGATCACGACATCAGTGGAGTCCGCGATCGCCTGGGTGGCGTCGTTGTAGACGCGGCAGCACTTGTCCCACCCACCAGCCGATGCGGCTGCGAGCCTGCGCGATGACTCGCGCCAGTTGCCAGAACCCTCGGAGACGAACTTCAGTACGTCGCCTGCGGCGGTCGTGTAGTTCGCAGCGCCCTGCAAGATGAGGGATGTCGCGTTGTGGGTCAGAAGAACAGCGCCATCGAACTCTAGGGTGATCTCCTGTCCGGCGAGGCGGGCTTCGATCGACGTGATGCCGGTCGTCCCGGTAACGTGGAAGTACCGACCGTCCTCACCGATGTTCAGCGCCCCCGCCGAGGCTACGTCGGCACCCTTCGCTCCCGCGCCGGTCTTGCTCATCTGGATCAGTTCCACGATGAGTTGGTTCACCGTCGCGGCCGTCAGTGCCGGGATGACCTTCGCAGCGTCTGCATGAGTAGCGGCCGTGGTCCCCTGCGCCCCACGGGTAGCACCCGTAAGCGTCGCACCGCTCTTGCCGGTGTAATGGATGATCTCCGAGTCGATCGTCACCGCGCCCGCTGTCGGCCAATCGGTGTCGATGGTCGCCGTGAGCGTGATGGTCGTGACCGCAGCGGTGTGAGATCCCGACAGCACGCCCTCGGGGAAGTTCGCGACCTCGCCGAAGAAGTCCGCGAGCGCGGACTGGGCGGTCGGCAACTTGGCCGTAGTCACGTTACGCCGTCACGGCTTCGCGACGAGCGCGACGACCCCGCTTGACGGTCTCCGTGAACTCGCGCGCCTCGATGTTGTCGAGCGACTGCCGGATGAGCCGCGCGCAGTCCATACAGACATCGCTCTGAGCCGTGGTGCCGACGAAGGTCCGAAGGCGCGGCTCGTCGTTGCCGACGTACTCGGCACAGACATCGCACATCGCCAACTGGCCGGTGAAGGTCTCCATCTTGAAGTCGGGTCGATGGGTCACATTGCTCTCCTCTACCAGATCCGCTCGTCGTAGTTGTTCGGGTCCGACATCGCGAGTTCGCGCTCGGTGATGAGATCGAGTTCGGTCTTCGGCAGCGGACTAGGCTCGCCGATCAGATGACGGAGCCCCCACGCCGCCAGCCCCGCCGCGATCACCTCGTCGTCGTGTTCTCCCTCTGGCGCGGTGAACCGCTCGGCCCCCGAAGGGAGTTCGGCCGAGGTGTAGTGACGGAATTGCTCGGCGGTGTCCATCGAGATGCGGATCGCCCCGCGATCGAACTTCAGCATCAGGTTCTGAACGATCGCAGCCTTCATCTCACCGTAGAGCCCGATCGCCTCGACCTGCAAGCCATCCTGGGTCAGATCACGCGCCACGATCTCGGCTGCGATCTTCTGTGGCCCCATGCCGGTCACGTCGATGAGGATCTTGGAAGCCCCAAGGCGCTTGTACATCTCGATCGCCGCGACACGCTGCACGGACCAGTCAAGATGCCCGACGCGCTTGGAGTCCACCCATTCACACCGCGAGTTGAAGGCATAGAGGTGTGACCAGTCTCGCGTCCGGGCCACGTCGAAGCCGACGACCGTGAAGTCGTCAGGCTTGCCAGGAGGTCCGATAGCCGCATCGACGTTGCGGAAGATCTCGCCGCCCTCGGTGAGGAACTCAGCATCGTACTGCTGCCTATAGACACGATCCGGGGTGTCCAACTTGCGCTCAGCCAGCCAGATCTTATCGACGTACGGCGAGTCGATCGAGCGCCAGCGGATCGACCACCAACCGGGGACATCCGTCATGCCCTTCATGTAGGTGCGGTAGCCCCAGTTGATACCCCACGGTGAACCCAGGAACACCACGGGGCCGTTAGTGGTCGCCAGCATCGGCGCGAGGTAGTCGTCGTACACCTGCGGCCGGTACTGACAGAACTCATCACAGACCAACCCGTGCAGGCGCTCAGAGACCAACGAGGTCATCCCTTCGGCCGAGCGCATCGAGATCCGAGATCCGTTGCGGAACTCGAACCACGCCTCGCTCTCGTGCGAACGGGCGATGATCTCCTTCGGCGTGTAGTGGCCGAAGTCACGCCACGCCTTGCCACGAGTCTTGTCGAATGCCGTCGTCCACCAGAACTGCGGGAACTTCTCGTCGGGCCAGCGCTTCGGGGCGGACATGGCCCACTCGTTCTCTTCCTGAACGACCCCTAGTGTCTTTCCGCTCTGGCGACCGGCCACGAGCACGCGCTGACGTGCGGTCGAGGCGTGGAACCGCGCCTGATAGATGTGCGGACGATACGCAATGGTCGCAGTGGTCATGCCGCGTGCCCACGTCTGTTCTGCGCCAGCGCCTCCACACGAGAGACCGGCACGCCATACTTCTCGATCGCCCGCGCCCACTGCTCCCGCTTGGGCTCCGACAAATAGGGCCACAACAGGGTCATCACTCTTGTCGTGGCTGGATAACCGATCACGCGCCATGACCACACCGAACTCCATTTCGGATGGTCAGGTCGCGCATATGGCCCATAGACGCGACCCTCGCGCACCACAGCCCGCAAACGTTGCAAGGGTCGCGGATCTGTTTGCCCGACCTGGGCCCCCAAGGTGCGATGCCCGTCCTTGCGAACGTAGGCAGCAACGCAGCCCTCACCGTCGAAGAAACCCGCCGCCCAGGCCAGTTCGGTGCTCAATTGGGCCTCAACTCTGGGTACTGCGCCAACGAACGCTCGCGCAACACACCAGGCTCGACGTACGCCACCCGATCGACGATCTCGACGGAGTGCTTCTCGGCCTTGTACTTGCCGTGGACCTTCGCGAGGAAGTTCGCGGCTGCGGCCCAGTGGATGTGATCCGGGTCCATCGCGACCATGTACGCCTTCTCGACGACGGCCGCGAAGCGCTGTCCCTGTCCTCGCTCGGCAGCCTCGATGAACTGCCTTACCTCGACATCGTCGAGCAAACGGTGCGCGGTCGAGCGCGCACGGTCATGCTTCGTCGCCCACTCAGAGATGTTCCCGCCCTGAATGACGTGCTCGACAAAGTCGATCTTCTCTTCGAGCCCGACGTTACCGCCGCGCGGCTTCGGACCCGGCTTCGTCTTCACGGTCTTCGTCTTCTTGGTCTTGGAGGCCATTCGATCACTCCCTGCGTATGAGCGCCCACAGGTGGGCTAATGGATCGCATGAGTTAGGCGGGGAGCCGGGGCCGTTCCGCGACACCCGGCATGACGGCTTCAGTACGGAACCATCAGCCTTCCCCGCCATCCCTTGGGAACGTCTGAAACGTCCCCAGGTCCGGGACCAGACCGCCCGGGTGCTATCCGGGCCTGTGCGCCCCCTCCGAGTCGAACGGAGATCCCTCACTCGTCACGCACGGCATCACACCGTTGCATCCCCCGGAGACCGGGCTCTGCTCTTTGAGTTAGTGACGAGACTCGGGTCTTTCGCGCTTTCGTGGTGCCCCGCTGCGAACGGGGCTATGCTGGCCCTGACGGACCATCCGCCACTACCGACGCCGTGAACCCGCGAGGCGCATACCAGTGTCCATGGTCGGCACTGATGCTCGTGAACGGTCAGACCAGGCCCATCCCCGATCGGCCGACACTTCCACGTCGTTGAAGATCCGACCATAGGTCGTCCGCTGTCCATGCGGTGGCCCTGACCGTTCACGAGCGCCAGTGCCGAACTGGCGCATGACCAGACAACCTACGCGAGCAGCCTCATGGCCCTCGCCTCTGTGATCTTGAAACCGTACGAGGGGTTCCGTAGCGCCGCCGCAAGGACGATGGTCACACCCCTGCGAGAGTCTTTCGAGACACGAGCCCAGATCCAACGGACCTGTACTCGGTACGCCTCGACCTCTTGTTGAAGCCGGAAGTCCGGGTTGTGGTACTTGTCCCACCACAGATCGGCCCCCATGTTGTCCCGTAGATACGGCGCGTAGGCGACCTCGGGATGCCGAGCCTTCCATGCCTCGCCCTCAGCCCGGATCAGCCGCAGCAGTCGCTCCTGCTGCGCCATGTGGATCTTCTCGTGCTCGACCACGTCCGGCGGCGGTCGCTCGGGTCCGTAGATCGTGTCCCCGTACGTGTAGAACATCCGAGGCTCGGGAGTCAGGAACGTACGAAGGGTCTCGATGTTCGGTGGCAGACCTTGGACGAACTTCACAGTCGGATCCGGGCCAACAGTTCGGCGGCACCCCGTAGCCATCCGACACGCGGCTCATGTACCCAGAACCCCCGCGCCCCGATCTCCGCGTCATGTCGCCAGAACAGATGCCAGTGATGGTCCCAAGGTTCCGAGACATGCGTCGTCGGCGTCATCGCGCGGCCTCGGTCCACCACGCGATCGCATCGATACACACCCACGCCTTGCGATCCGTGTCGAGAGTCACGATCGCCACATCCCCCGGGCGTTGGTCACGCACGAACGCCGCGACCTGATCGGGCGACTCCTTGATCTCGATCGGTGAGCCACTGCGGAAGAAGATGAGCGTCATGCCAGCACCCCAGGCCGACCGGGCACGAACGTCGGGCGCGCGCCCTCGTCCGTTCCGACTGGTTGCCCGCACACGACCGCCAACACGATCGTCGGATCGACGGCCCAGATGTGGCCTTCCGGGCTGTCCGAGACTAGCAACGCCGAGAGATCGCCCGTACTTCTTGCGTGTATCGCGTTGCGCCATGAGCGGATGACCTTCTCGGTCTCTTCCCGAGAGACCATCGTGATGCCCTGAGCACAGTAGATGATCGTCAGCGTCCCCATGAGTGCCTCCTCCTATCGGCCGACCAGATCGCGGATCGCGAACCAGAGACGCACGAGCGCGTTCCGCTTCTTACGCTCTTCCACGCGCTTGCCGATGACGTACGCACACGTCCGCGCGTCACCATGGGCGTACGCCGAGGTCTCCGGTTCTTGACCACGCCCGATCTTCACGAGATATCCCGGCCCGCCGGAGATCGCCCCCTCGCCGCACGTCGAACAGACCACCCTCCGAGTCTCTGATGCGACCGCACGAGCGATCATCGAAGTGCCTCCTCGATATCTGCCTTGTACTCCGCGACCCTCTCGCGGACCTCCGCGCGAAACGCCAAGATGAAATGCCTCGCCGGGTTCGGTGGCCCACCACGTACACGGAGCCTGCCCCCGGTACTGATGTTGCCGGACCAAGGCTCGATGACCCGATGACCCCAGATGGTCACGGCCTCTGCTGCCACGGCCACGGGCCGCGAACGATCTCGGGCTTCTGTGATCGACTCACGACCTCGCCCCAGTCGAACTCCGTGTGGCCGCGCCCGAACGACACCCGAGGCTTCGAGGGCCTACGCATACGGAACCTCATCTGCCTCCGTGTCTTGCGGTTCAGCCCTTCGGAATGCTGTCGCTCGTCTCCGAACAGCCACCTGCGAAGCATCGTGAACACTGTCGGCCCCCCTCTTGCTCCATCGGTTCCAGCACCTGCTGCACCACCTGTCGATCAGCAGCGTCACCGTCGTCGGATCGCCCGCGCGGCCTTTCGTCGCACCGCAGAGGATCACGCCCCCCGCCTCGACGTGGATCACCAACGCGCCGGTCTTGTCGTACTGCTCGCGCTTCGGTGTGAACACGCGATCCCACTCCGGCATCGGCTCTCCGATCCCGTGAAGACCAACCTGCCCCAGCGCCTTGTCCCGCTGCGCCGCCTTCGCGCGAGTCATCAGCCCATCGAGGGATCCGACCATCTCCCTGCGGTCCCCGACGATCGCGATGACCCGCTCGTCGCTCAGACGAGCGCGTTCGATGCTAGCCACGAAGCAGCAACGCCTCGCACGGCACGCGCGCAGGCTCGTACTTCCCGATGAAACACAGGGCACACAAGATGGTCTCGGGCGCGGCCTCGGTCAGTGGAAGAGTGAACTCCTCGTGCTTGACCTGTCCGTGACGCTCGCACTTGCCCACGAGCCGCCACACCCTCACTGGGACAACGTCAAGATCGAGGATCGTCTTCGCCGCGTTCACGAGAGAGACCAGGTGCTGCGCTTCCTCCCAGGTCATCGACATGAAGCGTCTCCAACGAGGGATCATACGGGCTCACAACGCGGCGAGAGAACACAGGCAGACTTCCATTCGTGCGGTTGCCCATGCGTCCCCGGGCGGTCGCCGCGACGCTGAAGGAACAACGGCGTCACCGCACCACGAAAGATCTCACCGGCCTGCCGATCCATTCGGCCATACGCCTCGTCGCGTGACAGATCCCGACCCGCCTTCTCGCGCGCCGCCGCAGAGCGGTCGTCCGTGCCCAGCCTCTCTTCCTCGAACTGCATGAGCGTCATGCAGTGCCACATCGCGTGTGCGAGATGCGGGAGCCCCGACTCGGAGTCGAGGTACTCCCCACCCCAGAACGCCCATAGGTGACGCTGCATCGCGCCGTAGGACAGGCCCCAGCGGTAACCCTTCTCCCAGTTGCGATCCTCGTACTTCTCTGACCCCTTGCCGTAAACGAGCGCCAAGTGCTCCAACGGCTTCGCGGGGATCAGATCGAACCGAGCCTGCTTCTGACCCTTCTTCCCACCCGTTACCGGGTCAGTGACGATCACTTCCGACATGTCGCGCCTCCCGTAAATGTCGCAGAAATCCCAGTTCGCTCCCGGTATGCCCTCGCGCGATCCAGCCAGCCAGCCTGATCGAGAGCCCACATGCCACGGTTGCAGTTGGAGCACAGCAGACCGCGCACGCGCCCAGTGGCGTGATCGTGGTCGATCACCAGGTCGCCAGGCTGCTACGGGGCATCGGCGACGATCTTCTCGGTCATGACCGCACCTCGTGGCACTCACCATCAGCGGTACAGCCTGGCACCTCGTCATGAACTGAGCCACCGAACCGCGAAAGCATCCTGCGCGGCGGGCACTCCTGCGGCTCCGCGAACGGGAACGAGATCGCCCGGTCGTCGATGTAGAGGGCGGCCCGAGGCTTGTCGGTCACGATGTCGTAGACGATCCCGTCCAACCGTTGCTCGAACAGCCAGTGCGCTATCGCCGCTCGATGGCTCGCTGGCCGCGAGGTGTACACGATGATCTCGTAGCCCTGTGCTGCGTACCACTGGAGCGCGCGGACCCCGAGCGGGATCGGCGCGCCGACCTTCGGGTCCGGCCAAGTAGGCTCCGCAAGCGTGCCGTCGAGATCGAACGCGATGGTCATCAGACCGAGACCTTCCTTCGGGAGGGGGAACGCGGTCATCGTAGTACCGACGCGGTGTCGAATGATGCCGGATCGAGCAACACGGCCCTGGCTCGCTCGATCTTGTCCTCGGCCGCACGGATCTCGGCCTCGCGACTCTTCACGATCTCTCGCAGCCTCTTGATCTCTGCCTGCTGATCGTTGTTCGCGAACACCCGACGCGAGAAGAAGTACAAGACGTACCTCTGTCCCGAGTACGACTCTCGGTACTCACGCCGATACTCCTCGTACCCGAACGCGAGAGGAGCCTCCGCGTTGAGAGGATCCTCGGTCGGAGCGATCGACATCGAGCGCCGACCGTCGAGCATCGGGAACCGCAAGACCGGCTCCGCTCGGAACAAGGCTTGCCGCGTGAGATCGCGAGAACCGCCAATGAACGTCGCCTGGATCGCCTCCGACATATCTGCCTCCTCTTTGATCTAGGTAACGCTGTCCTCTATGTCCGGCCCGCGATCCTCTTGCGGTACAGGTTCATCGTCGATCACCGGATGAATGCGATCGAGCGACGCGACCGGCGCGGGAGGATTTTTTTCCAGTTGCTCCACCAGCATCCGCAGCGCCTTCGGAAGCGAGTACGCAATGCCGACCTCAGCCATCAGTCTGCTTCGTCCCGAGCACTTCGTCGGGCAACACCTCGATCATCACGCGCAGCGTGTGCCCGCGAGCGGCCTTATGTACCCCAGGAATGCCGTCCCACTGATCTTCGGCCACGTCGAGAACGATCGAGCCCCCGCCCTCGCCCGCAGGCTTATAGGGCTGCTTGTTCGTCGGGAAGTTCGCCTTGAACTCGAACGCTCGTGGTCCCTTGCTACCACTCTTGGTAGCCCTCTTCTTGGATCCTGCCACGTCACGCGCCTCCCCGGGGCTCGAAAACCCCGTTTTTACTCAGGAAAACCGCCCATTGCACTCCCCGGGCGATATCGCTACGATCTGGGGTGGTTCCGGGCGATATCGGCAGCACGGTCAAAGCCGCTCTACGGACGGAACCCCGACCAAGGGGGAACCGGTCTAGGCTCGTCGAGAGCGTCACGACCAAAGGCCCAGTCCACAGCGGGACCGGAAAGAACGGTCAAGACCACTTACTTCGTCGAACCGCCTGTCTCGCCGATGTTCCTAGTGACCCCGCCAGAAGAACGGGCACCACATGGCCGGAGACAGACAGTCGAATACGCGCCTGAGAGAGCGTGGACCGTCGCTCACGCGATGCCTCCCACGGCGGGCGCGTCCACGGGAGATGACCTACCCGTGCTGATGAGACAGGTCACATGGAGGCACCCAGATGACCTACCCGTATCGTCTACCCGAGGGGCTCACGACCCTCGAACGCGAGGCCCGTGAACTCGCACGTCTCGCCCGCGCCGTCCAGGCCGATGTCGAGAATGCGCTCGCGCTCGTGGCCTGCATCGGCTGCTCACACCCGAAGCACGTCGCGCTGCGCTGCCACGAGAAGACCGTCATCACCCGCGAGCCCTGTGGGTGTGATCTCCACTTCGGCCTGTGGCCGGACGACGAGACCTACCCGGCTTACCTGCTCCGCATCTAGACCCTCGTCACCGCCGCCGAACATTCTCGGCGGCGACACGAGCGCCTAGCGCGTTCGAGAAAGAGGACCATATGGAACTGTTCTCAGCATCGAACCAGTGGAGCCAGCGTCCCGCAGACCAGCGCTTCGCGAGCCTCGACGATCTCATCAAGGCGACCAACGCATACCGGCAGCAGGCGGCAGAGAAGACTGTCAACACCAAGACCTTCTCGACCGTGCCGCAGGGTCGCGAGGTCGCCCTCGTGGGCAAGGGTGGCGTGCCCGCGCAGTTCACGCACTGGGCGTTCGGCCAGTTCGCTCAGCGCGTCGGAGCCCCGGCCGACTACCTCCGCAAGTTGACGCCCGAGTTGGCGTCCGCGAACCTCAACTACGGACTGGCGCAGTACGCGCCCGAGAACTTGCAGATGCTCGTTCACACGAACGGCAGTCTGCTGGTCCGTGCCATGACCTCGGACCGCTACGCGCGCTTCTGGAACCACCAGGTCGCCGAGCGCATGGTCCCGATCTTCGAGAACGGCTGGCGTGTCCCACCGGCTCGGCCCGCGTTCGAGGGCCAGCCCGGAACCCGTCCGGCAACGACGTCAGACCTCATGGGCCAGAGCGACTTCGGCCTCTCGATCCGTGAGGGCGATCAGATCGCCCCGGCGGGGCTCTACGCGAGCGACCACGACATGTTCATCTTCGCGGTCAACCCGGACCGCACCCTGAAGACCCCCGGCCGCCCGAACGGGCTCATGCGCGGAGTCTTCATCGAAAACTCCGAGGTCGGAGCGGCGTCGCTGAAGGTGACGCGGTTCCTGCTCGACAACGTCTGCGGCAACCACATCGTGTGGGGAGCCGAGGACGTGCTGACCGTCAAGGTCCGGCACACCGGCGACATCCAGATGAAGGCCGATGGGTTCTTCGCGGAAGTCGCGATGTGGGCCGACGAGTCCGCGAGCGACGACGAGGCGAAGATCGCCAAGGCTGCCGTGTACCGGCTCGGACAGACCAAGGACGAAGTGCTCGACAAGATCTTCGGCAAGGGCATCGTCTCTCGAAAGCAGGCCGAGACCGCCTTCGATCTCGCGCAGGCTGCGGACGGCTTCGACGGCCGGACCGCATTCGGCCTCGCGACCGGGCTCACCCGGCTCTCGCAGCAGACCCCGTACATGGACCGGCGCGTCGCGCTCGACCGCGCGGCGTACAAGGTGCTGTCGCTGGCCTTCTAGGTCAGAGGACGACCGCAGGACTCGCTCCTGCGGTCTCCTCTGCTCTGGCAGAAGAAGGAGACACGAAATGACCGACACGACCACACGCACGACGGCGGAAGACATGAACCTTGGAACGATTACAGACGAGGAACGTGCCTGCCGCGAAGCATGGGCCGCTGCTCCGTACGCGACCTCCGCATGGCACTGCCACCACGACATATTGGTGGAAGCATTGATCGGCCTAGCAGAGGACCGCATCACCTACATCGTGCGAGAGAAGCCCGTGAAGGAACAGGCGCTGCGCCTTCGGCTGTTCCGCCCGGCCTACGACGCGGCCCTCGCCTCGGCGCGGAAGGCCTACGACGCGGCCCTCGTCTCGGCGCGGAAGGCCTACGACGCGGCCGTCGCCTCGGCGCAGAAGGCCTACGACGCGGCCCTCGTCCCGGCGCGGAAGGCCCACAACGCGGCCTACGCCTCGGCGCTGAAGGCCTACGACGAGGCCATCGCCCCGGCGCGGAAGGCCCACAACGCGGCCCTCGTCTCGGCGCAGAAGGCCTACGACGAGGCCATCGCCCCGGCGCGGAAGGCCTACGACGCGGCCCTCGCCCCGGCGCGGAAGGCCCACAACGCGGCCTACGCCCCGGCGCGGAAGGCCTTCGACGCGGCCGTCGCCTCGGCGCAGAAGGCCTACGACGCGGCCCTCGCCCCGGCGCGGAAGGCCCACAACGCGGCCGTCGCCTCGGCGCAGAAGGCCTACGACGCGGTCGTCGCCCCGGCGCAGAAGGCCTACGACGCGGTCGTCGCCCCGGCGCATTCCAAGGAATGCCCCGGCTGTCCGTGGAACGGATCGACGATCTTCCACCACAGATCGCCCGCTCCCTTCTTGCACGGATAGAGGGCGAGCGATGAAGATCCTGAACGAGACCCCTTGGAACACCGCTCACCTACGAGCGATCGCCTTGCGAGTCCTACAGGATGTGGTGAGCCCCGAGGTCCGCAAGGCCGCGCTCATCGAGTTCGCGTCGGCGCGCGACATCCACATCCACGGGTACGCCTACTACGTGAAGATCTGGAAGACGGGCGTTGATGGTGGACCGTACTGGTTCACCAAGATCAGGATCCCGAGCCCGAACGGGATGCGAGCGAAGTTCCTCGCGACGAACCCGGACCTCGTCCATGACCCCCGTTCGATCATGCACCCCGATGGGTTCCGCATCGACCTCGCCGCCACCATCGCGCACGAGACCGGCCACTGGAACACGGGCGGTGTGAAGCGCAACAACCGTAGCCTCCGTGGCTCGCACGTCCACGGCCTCGGACCCGAAGCCCGCGAACGGTTCGCATGGGCGGCGACGATGCCGCTCGAACCGGCCAAGAAGCAGATCACGCCGATCGACGTTCGCGAGGCACGCCGCGTCCGCGACTATCAGACCAAGGTCCGCGAGTGGGAGACCAAGGTCCGGCGCTCGACCACGATCATGAACAAGTGGCAACGCAGGCTCGCCCTCGCCGAGTCACGGTTGCAGAAAGCGGCGAAGCCATGAACGAGCAACCCTACGCGGTCTACATGAGCACCCCCCGTCTCCCGGGGGACACGGTCCTCTCGCGACACCGCAGCGGGAACGCTGCGATCCGCGCCGCGCGCCGCGCGGTCAAGGCAGCCCTGCGCGCTCGCACCCCAACCGGACGACAGCGCCCGTTCACGATCCGCGTCGTCAACGAACCCCTGGGATACATGCAGCGGTACTTCTACCGCAAGTTCCCTCTCTCGTGGAAGTCGCCGGACATCGAGGTCGGCCGATGAAGCCCACCGTCGTCCGACTGACCAACGCAGACATGCAACGCATCAAGCGCCTGATCGAGAACGGCTACGCGACCACGATGGCTGCCGTCATCCGGCAGGCGATCGAGGACGCCTACCTGCACCTTCTCATAGACACCAAGATCGATCGCGCATCCCGCTTCTAGCGAAGAGTCCACGGGCTGGCCCTCATGGGTCGGCTCGTGGACTTTTTTTGTTGTCCGGGTAGCGCGAAGCGGATGGTGAGGGCGCGCGACCTGTGTAGGCCGGGGCCGTCGAGACCCTATGCGCCGTGTCAATGGGATCCCTACTCGCCCCCCAAGTGTACCGCTGTCAACCCCGCAACCGTGTCCACTTCTACGCGCCTACGTCGCAGCGGCCGAATGGCCGCAGCCGCCAACGTCCCACGCTCCCCGGCACTGAGCAGAAGGTCCAGCGTGTAGACCTCCCACCCGCAGTGAGAGCAGATCCCGACGTACCCGACTCGGCCCCAGAAGTCCGGCATGGCAACCGCCGCAGGATCCGAGACCGACGCGAGAGGGTACTGCCAGAACACCCGGCCCCCGCAACCGATCTGCGCCGCCGGTGGCGCATCGTCCCACATGGGTAGACGCTTGCCGCCGTACGTCTTCTCGCGCAGCGCCGGAGTGGACGTGCTGTGATCGATCACGCGACGACAGTCCTCGAACATGACCCGAGCGTGATCGCCTCGTGTGAACTCGTCAGGCTGCCGAACCCGCATGGTGCCCCTCCTCGCCGAGTCGCCGCAGGTACTGATCGCGCGCTGCCTGCAATGTCTCGCGCTCGCGATAGATGATCTCGGCTAGCCCACGCGCCGACGGATGCCGCATCGGCGGGATCCAGACCGGCACATCGGTCGCGTATTCACCGAACTCGTTGATCGCGCGCCATAGACGCAGGACCGCCGAACGATGGCGCTCACGCTGAAACTCGATCTCACCATGCCCGACATGCATCGGACCGAGCCGCAGAAACTCCCTGATCGAAGACCGCGCCCCATCGCCGATCCGGCCCCAGGCCGTCCCGAGGTCCGCAAGCGCCGTGGCGATCTGGGTCGGATCGCTGTACCCGCGAGCGAGATCTGCGAGCGCGTCGGCGATCTCTTCGGAACTAGTCGTCCGGCCTCCGCACATTGGGCAGCGATCGACGAAGACCACACCGGGGAGACCCGCGCGCCGAAAGCGGATCTCACGCTTCCCGAAACAACGAGGACATGCGACCTCGGCCCGCGTGGACTGTAGATCACCCGAGATCGAGCGTATCCAGATCTGCGGAGTCAGCAGCAGCAAGACCGCCACCTGCGCCACGCTGTACGTCTCGCCGGTCGGACGCCGCCCCGGTGATCGACTCATCGTTCTCCTCCTGCCGCGAAGTAGCGCGCCTTGTACTCCTCGACGATCGCAGCGTAGTCGTGCCTCACGGTGCCGCCCACGTTCAGCGCCTTCAGCCGGATCTCATCGTAGAGATCCCCCTGCTTGCGCCGCATGAAGTCGTCCCAGAGCAGCGGGTGCATCCCGTACCAGAAGTGCGCTCCCTGGCAGCCGACCCAGACGTTGCGCTCGTCATACCGCGTAGCCCGGTGCCAACGCTCGTGCCCATGCATCAGTTCGCAGCGACCCTTGCAGAGAGAGAACTGCGGGTGCTTGATCGTCCCTGTCCCGTGCCCCTCGCGGTCGTCCTCGCAGTACGGACGCTCCTGCCGCATCGCCTTGGAGAACCATTCGTCGGCCCGCTTCTCCGGCGTTGCCTTGCGAGAGATCTTCTTGGCCCCGCCGAACGTACGACTCTTCCAATAGCCCGGTGGCCTCTGCTTCGGCAGGATCGTCGTCGGATATGCGATCCCCATCGCCTCGCGCTTGGTGCGATGCTTGGCCGACTCTGATCGGATCATTTCACGAGACCTTGCTGCTCGAACCAGGCGATCGCCGCGCAACAGTAGACCAAGTAGCGACCGTCCTTCATGTCCGTGTCCATCCGGTGATCGCAAGAGATCACGCCGTTGTCGTAGTCGTCCCACTCGTCGTGACACCCGCCGCAGTGCGAGATCTCGTCCTGTGGCCACTCATCCGACGAACAGTAGATCCACTCGCTCACAGGTACGGCCTTTCCTTCTCCTCAGCCTCGTGCTGCATAGCGACGAAGCGGTTGTGCTCTCCGTCGAACCAGAACGTGATGACCGGCCCCGTGAGCCCGTGGCGGTTCTTGCGGATCGCGACCTTCGCCTGGTTCGAGTCCTCGGCCCGACCGATCGCCAGGACCACCGAGGCATCCTGTTCGAGATACCCCGAGTCACGGATGTCACTGAGGCGCGGCGGATCGCCCTCGTGGCGGTCCTCCTTCGACCCGAACGATGAACGGTACTTCCGACTTACCTGGGTCGCGGCGATAATGCACACGCCCGTCGCCGACGCCATGCGCGCAAGGTTGTTCGAGATCCGCGTCACGCGCTGGTACTCGGACTCTCCGTACTTGTCGGCCATCTTCTGCGCGTAATCAACGAAGACCAATCGCACGCCGAAGCGCGCCCTCGCGGCGCGCACGATCGGATCCAGGGCATCGGTGGTGAGACCGGGCTGATCGACCATGTACATCGGCTCGCCGCTCAACTTGGTCAGCGCCCGATCCACCCGCGCCATCTGCTCGTCGGTGATGTCACCCTTCGCTAGAAAGGCCGAGTTCACCTTGGTCATCGAAGCGATGGTCCGGTCCATCAGTTGCACCCGAGGCTGCTCCATCGTGACGAAGAGGCTCGGGATCTTCGCCAGGTGCATGAGAGTCAGCAGGAACGTGGTCTTCCCCACGCCGGTCGCACTGACCACGAGCCACAGATCGCGCGGGCGATAGCGAACCGGAATGACATCGAACTCGAAGAACCCTGTCGGCCAGCCGATCTCATCCGGGTCGTGCTTCCGACGACGGTCGAGAGTACCCCGATACTCGTCCACCAGTTCCTTCGCGGTCAGGATGACCTTCGCGTCGCCGCCCTCCCACTCGGGAGCCTTGGCGACCAGATCGTCGAGCCCACCACGTCCCGAGCGTGCCGTTGCGATCCACTCACTCACGTCGTGCGCCCCGGGCATTTCGATGACCCTGATGCTCTTCGCGACGACCGAGAGACTGCGAGCGATGGCCTTGGCGTGCTGTCGCCCAGGCTCGTCCCGATCGGCTACGACCACGACCGTCGCGCCGACGAAGTCGGCGGCATAGCGGTCTACCCACTTGCCCGCACCCATCGGGTTGCACGTCGCGACGATCCCGAGACCACGCAGGGCGTCCACGTCCTTCTCGCCCTCGACGATCCAGATCGTCTCTCCACGTTCGATCGCCGGAATGACCTCATCGAGACGATAGATGACCGGCTCGACGTTCCTGAGGCTCCACGATCCGTCCGCCGCCTGCTGACGGAAGTCCTTGGGCTCGTACCGGATCACATCGAAGAGGTGCTGACCCTGCCGATCGACGTAGCGATAGCGCGCGACCTCCTGCTTGCCACCGCTCGCTTTCGTGCCCCAAAGCCCGCGCTCGCGCAGCGCCACGATCACCTGATCGTTCGTGCAGCCGCTCTTGCACGACAGCAGCAACTTGCCATCACGATCCGTGGCGCTGAGAGATGGATCCGCGTCGGCGTGCTGATGCCCGGTCGTATTCGGACAATGCGTGAGCCCCTGACCGCGTTCGTGTGTGATCGTACACGCGCAGCGATCGCGCTCGCAGCGCAGGGCCTTCAAGATCGTGTCGGCAACACTCATGCGTTCGGTACGACCTCCTCCGTTGGCTTGCCCTGCTCACGCGCGCGGTCGCGCGTCCATCCCGAACCATACGTCTTCGAGCGCACGCTCTTGATCCGCACAAGGTGCGTACACCAGTCGGCCATCTGCTGATCGCGTTCCCGATACGCGGGCCAGATGCGCGCACGCGGCGGGAACGCCTTGAACGGAAGTCCCAGGCGATCACACACCTCATGGACCCAGATGTCCACCCCACCGGCGGGTGACTCACCGCTGCCCACGATCGTCGGCGTGCGGTCGTACAAGATCTTGTGGATCAGGTTCCGCACGATGATCTCTTCGCTAATCGTCCACGCCTTGCCCATGCTGCCGACGATCACGAGCCTCATGCGGGCACCGCCATGCGCGCACTGAGGACGCGCATCTGCTCAGCCACGCTACCCGTGGGCTCAGAACGTGGACGATCACGAGCGGCGCGCTCAACCCAGTTGCGGAAAAAAAGTTTCGGGCTCTTGACCTTGTCGGCCTTGTACCAGTCCTGAGCCTTCGCCAGTTCCGCCGCGAGGTCGATATGGGGGTACTGCTGCGCGAGCGAGCGCCACCACACGGTCCCCGGAAGGTCGGCGAGCCTTACTACTACTCCTGACGGGTCTGACGGTTGGGGTGACATAGCCGTGTCACCCTTTACGACCCTGGATGTCACCCTTTCTGATAACGGTGACACGGGCGACACCCTTTCGGGCGGGAGCCCACCGGGCATGACGGCGTAGTTATTGGCTCGGCCGCGACCCCCGCCGGTCACAACGGCGACCTCACGGGCGCTCACCAGCAGTCTGATAAGGCGCTGTGCCTGCCGCTCGCCCATACGCACCTTCTGAGAGAGCGTAGAGAGCGAGGGGTAGGCTCCACCGCCGTCGTCGCGGGCGAAGTCCGCGAGGGCAAGTTGGAGAAGCAACGCGCTGCCCTTCATGCGCGATCGGTCCCACACCTGGGTCATCACACGGATACTCATGCGATCCTCCGATACGAGTAGATCGCGCTGTCTTTGTCGCAGAACTTGGACTTGCGCGGGCCGATCAACGCCGTGCAACCGGCTGCCTGACACGGCCCCTTTGGGTGCAACCTCAGTCGGTACACCTTTTTCCACGCGCGGTGTTGCACATTGTACCGAGCGCGGTTCTTCTGACGCCATTCGCGGTTCCGAACGATCGTGAGATCAGCGTGCGCGTTGTACCAACGCTTCGCACGTTGACGCGCGGCTTCACGTTGTGCCCCGGAGAGCAATTACGCGCCCGCCGTGGTGGTCTGAGCAGCGCGATCAACCCATCGCATCAACATGTTGCTCGGAATGATCGTGACCACGCCGTCGTCCCAACGAACGCGGACCTTGGCACCGGCAGTATAGATCGTGACCACGGTGCCGATCCCCACTCCGAGATATGTCCCGGTGAGTCGGACCCGCCCACCGACAACGAACTGGGTCGTCTCGCTCACGCGCGCCCTCCGCTGGTGGCCTTGCCGGAGCCGTGGCAGGCCGGATACGGCCTCGCTGCATACCCGTGGCTGGTCAGTTCGTCGTATGTCACAGTTGTCCCGCCGCATCGCTCACAGGGCTTGGGGGTGTCCGGGGGAACATGGATAACGTGCTCCTCGGCAGCGGAGAACACCGACAGTTGATGCACCGTGCCGCCGTGACCAAGAACCCACACGCATCGATATCCATCCCCAATGTGGTCGCAACGCGCCATCGACTCCATCGCGTAAGCCACAAGGTCGCACGGATCGATACTTGGCACTTCATTGGTCGGGGTGTCCGAGGATGCGAGGGTGGTGCGTTGAGAGAGCCATGAGGTACTTCGCTCATCGAGCGCGTCGAACACCCAATGCATCCACCCCAAGTCACTCCTGTTCACTTGGAGGTCGAACACTCCGCCATCCTTGTCGGCCCCGTTCAGGCAGAAGCGATGGGTGTTGTGGTCGTCGTGTTTCTCCAGCAGCGCCTTGATGTGCCCCTTCGCTGTCTGGAGATCACGGAAGGCGGCGTCGGCGGCGGCGTCGGCTTTCTCGGCGCGCTTGCGCTGTTCTTCCGGTTCCCGGTCGAGGAGCCACTTGTCGGTCATCTCGTCGGCGACACCTGCGAGACGGACGATCTCAGCGTTCTTGTCGCGAGACTCCTGTATCCGTCGTTCCCACGAACGTACGGCCCCGTCCCGCTCTCGCTCGACCTCGTGGATATAGGCGATGAGGGTCGCCACCCATGCCGCCATGACGGCTGGCCGAGTTTCGCGCTCGATCCCCTCTACGTCTGGTCTAGCCATCGGCAGTCCCCCTTAGCCGCGAGATCTCCCACGGATGCCTTCCGCCACCGACCCAGTCGTTGTCTAGCCAGATGCCAGCCGTCTGACCCGCGTTGACTTGGATGCGAACGACGCGGGCTTTGGTGTATGTCAGATCGTCCCACACCTCATCGCCGACCCGCAGGGTGCGCTCTGGTTCCCCCAGTTCATAGAACGGAATGGAGTCCACGTCAAGCATCAGTGGGCCTCCTTCTCGTCGAGGGCGACGACCGTCCACGGTCCCGTCGGTTCCACTGGTGGCACGCTGCCGAGCAGTGCTCCGACGTGCGCCTCGCACGATTCGGTCGCCTGCGATGGGCTTCGATCGTTGTCGTCGTAGATGGTGAAGGCCGCAGGTTCTGTACAACGACCCTCCACCATCATGTAGCAGCAAAGGATGTCGCTCATTCCTTCTCCTCCATACGGGCAACGGCTTCGCGCAAGACACCGCTTGTCGCACGCTCGTCGCTAGCGGGTCGCGGACGGCAAGAGAGGGCATCTCCAGCCTCGAAGTGCGTGGCAACAAACTCGGTCGCCGCCTTCTCCAGCGTCTCGTACTTGGCGATCCGTGCCGCGTCTATGCGGATGCGGTCGGCGGCGGCGCGAAGCAACGTCACATCGTCGCCTTGCTTGTAGACGTAAGTGGCGAGTCCATCCAGCCTCTCCGCGAGGTCGTCCTTGCTCGCTGCGTTGAGGCGGGCTTCGGCCTTTTCGGCGCGTTCCTTGAAGATACGTAGACCTTCCCTGTCGCCTTCCAGCATCAGGTTATCGGCGGCGACCTGTTCGGTGAGTTCGTCCACCTGCTCGCGGAGGGAACGGACTTCGGCAATGAGGGCATCGATGTAATCGGCCGCCTCGATGCAGCCACCTTTGTGCTCGTCACGAAGCCACTGAACAAGCGA
>ERZ1292632.425-Hain-H43-01um-R2-425-length-44743-cov-14_pt1 | contig 44743 bp, 46 predicted proteins | sample MGYA00564407_ERZ1292632 | MGnify/ENA primary metagenome ERZ1292632 (study PRJEB36523, sample SAMEA6512637) | groundwater metagenome | collected 2019-01-08 | study: AquaDiva: Metagenomics assemblies of 32 groundwater samples | reverse complement strand
AAAACATCGGCTCGAACCATATTTTAATTTTGGGGGAAGAAAATTTTTTAATCCATCGAACAAAAACTATGCCAAAATTTGAAGGTGCTCCAAATTTGAATAATGTGGAATTAAACCCAAACGAGGTGGGTGCTGATATTGGTGCTGGCAAAAAACTAGAAGGTGAGCTTACACCGGAAGAATTAGAAAAGTTAAAAGCGGAAGAAGGACAAGAACAAGAGGCAGAAAAACCAGAGTTATCGCCAGAAGACCAACTAAAAAATTTGGAAGGCGAAGCCACAGCCAAACAGGAAGAAATGACTCGTTTGTCGGAATCTATTGAGGGTACAAAATCTGCTCTAAATGCCGCGAGAGAAAAACTTGGACTTCCACCAACCGAAGAAGACCCGCCAAGCGTATTTTCAGAAAAAGATAAATTGGAAAAATTAAAAGCTGAGCAAGAAGGTCTAGAAAAACAAAAAGAGGAGCTGATAAGCCAGCAAGAAAAAGAACGACTTATTCGTGAGGAGAAAGAAAAAATTCTACAAGAAAAACTGGACGAAGTGTTTAAAGAATTTGAAGGACTTAACCCTCGCGATTTTGAAAGTATTTTTAAGAGCGGGAAAACTCCCGAGGGACGCAATGTTGAAAGCAAGTCAATGGGCTCTCTTGATCCTGAGGTCGCACAATCTTTAGCAAAAGCTTTCAAGGAAGGAATCAAATTACTTCCGAAAATTCTTGAGGCTCTGCCGGAACTTTTGAAAAAGTTTGACGAGGATTTAACAAAAGAAGCGACAGAACGAGTGGATAAAAAACTAGAAGAAGAAAAACAAAAAATTGAGGAGGAGCAAAAAAAGGAAGAAAAACCCAAAGAGCCTAAACCGGAGGAAAAACCGGAAGTTTCGGAAGGTGAAATTCCGCCCGATGGAATAAAACCGGAAGTAAACCCGATTGAGGGAGGAAATATTGAAACTCCTAAAGCGTAATTGTATTTACTTTGTAAATTCATAATTGAATGCCGCCAAAGAAAAACTTGAAATTGTCAGCGGTGCGGCTCCGCCGCCTTTCCGAATTTTCGCGGGGGGACTTCCTCGCCGCCGCAGGCGGCGAAATGCGTTCGGACTATCTTTAGGATACTGCGCATTATAGAGCGCCTGATACGCTCTATTTTTTTGTTGTGTCGTAATCCGGCGGTATCTGCCAATAATTAATAATATACTGGGCTAATTTTCTAAAAATTGGCACAGCGGAAAGAACCGAGCTTGAGACCTTGGGGTTGTCTAATTTTACCAATATCAAAAATTTGGGATTTAAGGCCGGCCCGAAACCGATAAAAGTTTGAATGGTTTTATCCGTCTCATATCCTTTTTTATCTTTAAAAGGAACTTGCGCCGTGCCGGTTTTACCGGCTAAATAATAACCCGGTATTTTAGCTCCGCTGCCAAAACCTTTTTCTACCACGCTTGTTAACATAGTCGTAACTTGCGAAGCGGTTTGTTTTGAGATAATTTGCTCGTTAGAAACTTGAGGTATTGTTTCTGTTTCTTTTTCCCCTTTTGCTATTTTTTCCACCACATAGAGATTTGCTAATTTGCCGCCATTGGCAATAACGCTGAAACCCCTGGCAATTTGAATAGGGGTAACGCTGATTCCCTGCCCGAAACTGGCTGTGGCAAATTCCACATCTGGACCGTTAAGAACATTTTTGGAGCTTACTTCTCCCTGCAACTCAATGCCTGTTTTTTCATTAAAACCAAACTTGCCAAGATAATCTAAAAATGTCTGATGGGAAATTAATTGCGAAACAAAAACCGCTCCGGTATTAATTGATTTTTCCAAAACGCCTGTCATTGTTTGTTGGCCATATTTTTTTCTGTCAAAATTATAAATCGTCGCCGGCCCTATTTTAATAAAGCCATAATCCGTATAAGTTGTATCGGGCGTTATTTTTCCCTCGTTAATTCCCATAGACATGGTAAAGGGCTTCATTATAGACCCTGGCTCAAAAAGTTTTTGTATGGCTGAATTTTGAAAAATATCAAGATCTTTTTCTTTTGAATAAAAATTTAAATCAAAAGAAGGAAAATTAGCTATTGCCAAAACCCTGCCCGTATCTGGCTTCAAAACTACAATCTGGCCCGAATCTATATTCAATTTTTTTTGCGCTTCTTTTAATAATGATTCGGCCTCAAATTGAATATTATCATCTATCGTCAAATAAACATCAGACCCATTTAAATCTAATTCTGGAGCTGAGAAATTAATTAAGTCCAATCCTCTTTTTTCTTCTTTAATGCCTGCCTGGCCTTTTAAAATTTCGTCATAATACCCCTCTATTCCATATTGGCCGGCCCCGTCTCCTCCTAAAAAACCGATTACCTGGGATGCTATTTTTTCTTGGGGATAATATCTGCCGGGAATGTTTTCCAAAGATACGCCGTCTAATTTCATTTTTTCAATTTCTTCAACAGCCGCCTTGGATAAATCTTTTTTGATTACGGTATAGGAATCGCGAGTTTCTATTTTTGAAAGCACAAATTCTTTTGATTCCCCGATTGCTTTTCCGAGTAATTCTGAAAAAATGTTTTTATCTTCAATTTTCTGAGGAACTGCAGAAACCGCCCATTTTTCTTTATTAATCGCCAAACTTTTTACATCTCCTGTTCCGTAAGCTCCCTTGCTTTCTTGGCTATTTTTTAAAAAAATCTCGCCTCTTTGACCCTGTGCCTCTGAAAACCCTGCTTGCTGACCTAATGCCTGAGCCTGATAGAATTTATAATTTAAGAGTTGTAAATAAAATAAGCGGCCTACAATAGCCACTCCAAAAATTATTATTAGAACCAGAACCGTATTTAATCTCCAGCTTCTCATTTTTAGACCTATTAATTATTGTTTTTCCCTGCCTTTGGGTTGAAAGCTGAGGCTTCTAAAATTTGTATATATTTAATTTCCTTAACTTTTTCAAAACTCATTTCTTGAGTTTTTTCTCCAATTGCGCCCATAAAACTTGTTTTGGCAAAACCTCTTTCTAGGGTTCTATTTTCTTCCAGAAGATTATCTATTTGCTTTTGATATCCCTTAACCAAATAACTGCCTTTTATCATCTGGTTGACCTCTAAAACATAAAATATCGCCAAGCATAAAGCTATTAAAAATGCGCACAAGCAATATGCTTTCCAATTTATTTTCGGAAAACTCAAAGAGTTAACTTTTTTATTTATAGACGAATGGGCTAAGTTTAGAGTAGTCATGTTTTCTATATTTTTATAAACGCCCGTAATTTAGCAGACCGAGAACGCGAATTTAATTTTATCTCCTCGTCCGAGGCAATTATTGGCTTCTTAGTTAATATTTTTACTTTGCCCGCCGAAGCATTTGCGAAGGCGATTTTTTCCATTTCTTTTAAAAATTTTTTAACAATCCTATCTTCTAAAGAATGAAAAGAAATTATTGCCATTCTTCCCCCAGAAGATAAAACTGAAATTGCTTGAGGCAAAACTTTTTTTAAATTTTCCAACTCGTCGTTAACTGCAATTCTTAGCGCCTGAAAGGTTCTTGTGGCGTAATGAATTCGAGCCGTCCAATATATTGATGGCGTTGCGTCTTTTATAGCCTCCGCTAATTGAAACGCGCTCTTGATTCTTCCTCTTTTTCTTTCTTCTACGATGCTTTTAGTAATTTTTTTTGAAAACTTTTCCTCTCCGTATTCTCTCAAAACTTCTTCTATTCTTTCTTCTGGCCATTCGTTTATAATTATTTCCGCTGTTAAATCAGTCCTATCGCTAAATCTCATATCTAGTGGTTCATCTCTTAAAAATGAAAAACCTTTTCCCGATTTTTCTAACTGCTCTGACGACATCCCAAGGTCTAACAAAATTCCATTTATTGAATTAAAATTTTCTTTCTCAATAATTTTTTTTATATTAATGTACGAATCGTTGACTAAAATTAATCTGTCTTTAAACTTTTTCTCGCTTTGCGAAACATCGCGAAGCGAGGCTATTTGTTGCGAATCTAAATCTATACCAAGAACTTTTCCTTTAGGACTCGTCTTTTCTAAAATCAAAATTGTGTGCCCTCCCTGACCAACCGTGCAGTCAACAAAATTTTCATTTTCTTTTGGGTCTAAATATTGTAAAACTTCTTTTGTAAGAACTGGAATATGCATTTATATTTTTTGTTATATCCCTAACCCTCCTAATTTTGAAACAATTTCATCCACTCCTTTCTCCGCCTTCTTTTTGTAAATTTCCCATTTTACAGAATCCCAAATTTCTAATCTGTTTGATAGGCCGCAAATTACCACGTTCTTTTTTAAATCCGCGTATTCTTTTAAATAGTCGGGCACAAGTATTCTGCCTAATTTATCCAAAGAAACTTCCATGGCTCCCGCCAGCATCATTCTTGAAAAAGACCTTGCTTCAGACTGAGTCATTGTCAAATTAACTATTTTATCTGATATTATTTTCCACTCTTTTTCCGTATACACGGCAAGACAACCCTCCATCCAGCGAGTAATTATTATTTTCTCGCCTAATTCTCCCCTAAATTTAGCGGGCAAAGCTAAGCGCTTCTTATTATCAATTGTGTGTTCGTATTGACCTATTAACATAAAATGTTATCCACAGCTTTAATGACTTTTCCCACACTTATCCACATATACCCACTTCATCTTATTTATAACCCATTTTATAATCCTTGGTCAACACCTTATCCCAAAAGCTAAATTTTGTTCGTAAATGAGCTTATTTCTCCACCGCTTATCCACAGCCAACCCTCTGACTATTGTCGCGCAATAGCGTTTATCGATAAAAAAACAGTCCCGCTACAACTGGACTGTTCTCTATATTTTTCTTTTATTGTCGCGCAATAAAATCCATTTACCCGAACTAGTTAATTATTACCTCAAAGTTTTCCGGGTCAATTTCAATTTTGTCTCCTTTGGTTATTTTGTCGGATAAAAGAGCTTGGGCAACAGAATTTTCCACTTTATCTTGTATCACCCTTCTCATTTCTCTGGCTCCAAAAGCCGGCTTATAAGAAAGCTCAACTATTTTTTCCAAAAGCGGCTCTGTGATAATAAATTCAATTTCTTTTTCCTGCAGATTCTTTTTTAAACTGCCTAACATTAACTTGGCGATATCTAACAAATTTTCTTTTGTAAGCGGTTTGAAAATTACCGCAGCGTCAAAACGGTTTATAAACTCTGGTTTGAATATATTTTTTTCAAAAAGGAAATTCAGAAGCTTGTCTTTTTCTATTTTTTCGCCTTTTTCAACTGCTTTAAATATATTTTCTGCTCCAGCGTTAGAAGTGCAAATAATTATAGTATTGGTAAAAACAATTTTTCTGCCCTGGCCGTCAGTGATGTGGCCTTCGTCAAAAACCTGCAAAAACAAATTTAAAATATTAGGATGCGCCTTTTCAATTTCATCTAATAAAATTAGGGAAAAAGGAGTTTCTCTTACCGGGGTTGTTAAAAGTCCTTGCATTTCTATCGGACTAGTTGCTCCTATTAACCGCGGAATATCTGAAATCGCTTGGAATTCAGACATATCAAGGCGAAGCATTTTTTCTTCTCCGCCAAAATAAATTTGGGCCAAAACTTTTGATGTTTCTGTTTTACCGACTCCGGTAGGACCTAAAAATAAAAAAACTCCCATTGGTCTTTTTTTAGAAGCAATGCCCGCCCTTGCCCTTCTCATGGCAATAGATACTTCTTTTACCGCTTCTTCCTGGTTAACTATCCTTTGGTGGATTAAATTCTCTAAATTTAATAACACTTCTTTTTCTTTAAATTCCATTTTGCCTACTGGTATTTCAGTTTTGTCAGAAATAATTTTAGCTATATGGTGAGGCAAAAGAACTTTTTCATTTATGGTTCTTAAATAGACAACCGCCTCGTCTAAAATATCTATGGCTTTTTTAGGAAAAGGGGTGCTGGGGAAATATCTGCCTGTTAGATTTACTATTTCTCTTATAGCGGGATAAGCCACCAATATTTTATATTTTTGCTCTAATTCTAAAGATAAGTTTTGCAAAATCCTAATTGTTTCTAATTCTGAAACTTCTGAAACCTCAACTTTTCTAAAAAGGGAAAGAAAAGAAGAATTATCCTCTATTTTATTGTGAAGTCCGTTATAATCAGTAATGCCAATAAACATAAAATTAGGCAAAGGCAGATATTTTGACAATATGCCGGAAATATCAATTGAGCCCGGCTTTTGCGCGCCCTCTCCCACAAAATTATGAAGGTCTTCAATCACTAAAATAACATTGCCGGCTGCCAGCGTTTCTTCAAAAATCTGATTTAATGTATACTCTAATTTTTCTGAATTTTGGATTTGAGAAAGCAAAGCCACCATATCCAGCTCAACAACCCTTTTATTGTCTAGCTCTGGCAAACTTGTTCCTAAATAACATTTTTGAGCCAGGGCCTCAATTATGCTTTTTCGGCCAGTCCCGGCGTCCCCCACTATTAAAACATTAGTTAAGCTAGACCTGCCTAAAACTATTTGAACCGCATCAATTTCTTTTTGATGTCCGATAATTTCACGATACCTCCACTTTGAAACAATATCTCTCCAATCAATAGAAAAATGATTTAAGGTTACCGTGTAGCCCGACGCCCAATCTCTTCCTAAAGAGCCATATCTTGCCAAATTTTCAGATGTCCACGATTTTTTAGTTAATTCAAAAACGCCCTCTATGGATTCCAGCCATAATGTTATATTTTCAATATCTTTTTCTTTTAAATCCGAATTAAGCAAAACTTTCTTAAAAAATTCGTCATGGCGGGCCAAAGCAACCAAAATCTCTTTTTCTCCTATTCTTTTGCGCGCCCTTTCTTTAGAAATAGCTAAGGCCTCTTTTATTACTGTTTGAAAATCGTCTGAAAAATATTCTGCTGAGGTTTCTTGCCTCTGTATCTTTTCTAAATAATTTTTAAAATCTTCCTGAAGCTTTATTACATCTAACCCCAATCTATAGATAATGAGTTTTATTTCTTTTGACGCCCTGAGGCCGGAATAAAAAAGGGCTGTTGAATTTATTTCTGAAATTTTTCTTTTTTTGCAAAACTTTGCAGCGTCTTCAACAATTTTTAGGGTATTTAAGCTTAAAAATTCGGCTAGATTATAATTATCTGGATTTAAGACGGCGTCATCAATATTTATTTCCAAGCTAGGTTTTTTTATTTTAAGTTCTAAAAACAAAGAAGATTCCCAAAACAAAAGCCAGACCACCAAAGAAATAACTAATGCTTTTGTCGTCAAGGGCTCTGGAAGCAATCCCAGAAAGGCAAATGCAACAGAAATTAAAGAAACAACAAATAAAGAAAAGAAGAATTTTTCAAAAAATCCGGCAAACTTAAAAAGAGGAAATTTCTCCATTTTCGCTACCCAGAAAATCTTTGTTTTTTTAATATCAAAATTCATCGTGTTGAATCTTTAAAGTATTATAAAAAATAAAATGCCGCCAATTATAATAAAAGGAATCAGCATCCATAAAATAATAACAATGATTCCGGCTGCAAAAATAAAAATCTGAGCGACGGCGCCAACTATAATCAAAACAGTCCTGCACATGGCTCCTAAAATCCTAGAAAAAGTATTAGAAATAAAAGTATTAAAAAATTCTTTTATGTCAAAACTTTTTGGATAAACCCAATTATATTTTCTCCAGGGAGAAAAAAGAGTTTTAAAAAGCAAGGGAATTGAAAAATAATCTAAACCAAACAAAAGAAAGTTGCGCCAAACCGAAAACAAAAACTTGGGCATCTCGTAAAATTGCCACAAAAGCCACATAACTATAATATTTTCTTTTTTAGATATTTCCATTGTTTTTATTTTATCATTTTTATGCCTAAGCTGGATATCTGGCCTCCGCCAAAAATTAAAATTCCAGCTAATGTTGACCAGCTTAATAGATTCAAAATTTTAGGCAAAGTGTCGGCTGGAATCATTTGTCCAAACTGTTTTGATATTTCTTCGTTTAATTGTTTTTGTAAATCCTGCAAACTGCCAACGCCACTAGTTTTTGATGATTGCGCCGGCGCTTGCGTTTTAAATAATAAAGGAGCTGACGAATTTCCCATAAAAATATTATACGACTGATAAAGCGTAAGCGTTATCAGCAACAAACCTATGATTAATAATGCGTAACCTATGATTTTATTGGTCATAATTATTTTTTAGCAGTTCTTGGCGAATTTCTTCCGGGATTGGAATTTCCTCCCCTGGTTTGGAAACTCCCGGATACCGCCAAGCGCTGATTATTTTTCTTGTGCCTTTACTTTTAATATCTTGATACATAATCCATATTTCACCAGGCGCCTTCTTTGGTCGCGACCACGCATTTTTTAATGTTATTTTTTTTTCTTTAAATAAAATTTTGTTAGTTTTCATAACCGCAGTAGTGCCTGGCGCTATACCCGATTCTTTTCTCTCCGGCTTATAAAGTATATTTAATAATTTTTGCTTTGAAAACCCGTATTGTTTCATTTTTATTTTTGAATGCTCTGTCCAAAAAATTTTTCTGAAAACTTGTGGCATATTCAATGGTGGACGGGACAGGATTCGAACCTGTAACCCCTGCAATGTGAATGCAGTGCTCTAACCATTGAGCTACTCGTCCTTTTATTTTTTCATGTTTATTTATTTTACCATTATTGCAACAAAAAAACAGCCCCGCTAAGCGGGACTGCTCTTCTTTTAAAATCGTTATTTAATTTCTACCTTTGCGCCGGCGGTTTCAAATTTCTTTTTAATCTCTTCCGCTTCCTCTTTCTTTACTCCTTCTTTTATTAATTGAGGGGCTGTTGCGGCCGCGTCAACTAAATCTTTTGATTCTTTTAATCCTTTGGCGGTTAAATCTCTTACAACTTTAATTACTTCAATTTTCTGCGCGCCGACTTCTTTTAATTCAACGTTAAAAGATGTTTTTTCTTCAACAGGAGCCGCTGCTCCTGCAGAGCCCTCCACTACTACCGGGGCCGCAGCTGAAACGCCAAATTTATCCTCTAAAACTTTTACTAATTCTGCCAATTCCACAATCGGCATTTTTTCTATTTCTCCAACTAATTTTTCAAACTTAGCCGGAACATTAATTTCTTTTTCTTCTGCCATATTATTTTTTAAAATTTATTAATAATATTAAATTAATTTTTTTCTTTGTTTTCTCTTATTTTATCCAACACTCTCACAAAACTTGCTATCGGGCTTGAGAGCGAGCCGACCAATCTGCTTAATAATTCATTCCTGGGCGGTATGCTGGCCAAGGCCAAAACCCTGTCTTTTCCTATGAATTTATTCTCAAAAAGTCCGCCTAAGATTTTAAAATTTTCGTGTTCTTTAGCAAACTTATTTGAAATTCTGGCAGGAGCTATTTCGTCCTCTATGCCGAAAACCAACGCTAATTGGCCAGGAATATTTTCCTTTATTTTCTGCCAAAAAGAAATTCCAGATTGTCCAAAAGCAATTCTTATTAATGTTTTTTTGGCAATTTTAAGATTACATCCCGCTTCTTTTAAAGTTTTTCTCAAAATAAATAAATCTTTGGAATTTACTTTTGAAAAATCAACAAAAATCACTGATTTTTGCCTTGAAATCTTTTCTTTTACGTCTTCTATTTGTTTTGTTTTTTGTTCTTTTGTTAATGCCATAATGAAATTTTTAATAAATAAAAAACTGCGGTTTTAGCCACAGACTCGCCCGCCTCGGGCGGACAAAAATAAACATAAACTATGTTTATCCTCGGCAGGTCTTGTCCCCTCGATAAACTCGGGGCGCCTGCTATCTGCGGATTTCTTGATTATTTGTATCTTAATCTATATTCAAAACAATGTCAACACCCTGTCGCACAATAAAAACATACTGCTTAATATTTAAGAATTAAATCCGTATTATCGTTTTATAAAAAAAGAGGGCTTAGTGCACAGCACTAAGCCCTTTGTTTCTGAAACTAATTTTTTGAGGGCAGAATTGCCCTACTTTTCCGGTTGCTGTTCGGCCGCTGGCGGAGCCCCGTCAAATTCGTACTTGAACGTTGAGACGACGAGCCGAGGCTCAAAATACTGCGGCAAAGCCTTACCGGACTTTTTGTCCAGCATCATAACCCATGTCCCCTCCGCCGAAGTAGGAGAGAATAAACCATTGGGGTCAGCTTGGGGAAGAATGGCGTATCCGTAATTCGCACCTCTTTCCTCAATTTTTTGTGGATTAGTGAACTGGGTAGCGGCAGGAATACCGTACCCAATTGACTCGCCCACATACGTAAGCTTGCCACCTAAAACCGTATGGCCCGGAACAACGGTCGGAACCATGTTCTCCATGTAGGTATAGGTAATCAAACCATTCTGGTCGCGTAATTCGTACACATCCTTCAGAATTTTCAACTCCCTGAAATTCTTTATGGCCGGCATACCAACCTGGGCCACGCCCTCCTTTAAGACGATCTCCTGGCGTTGCCGTTGAATTTCGTCGCTAGTAGAACGACGATTTTCGCACCCGACTAACAACAGCACAAACAATACGACTGACAAAACCAAAATCTCTTTCTTCATGGCTTACTACCTTTCCTTTAAAACAGTTGGAACGAAAAACGAAGCTACAGAATCAGTCCGCGTTCGCGCTTCAATTCGTTGATGAAGGCGCGGAGGTCGGTTGGCATCCTGTCCTCGGGAAAGTCGGCGGCTCGGTGCAAAATGACTGAACCCAACGCTTTCTTGTGCTCCTCGTCGTCGGCCTTCAAATACTCAATCTGCATGTTCTGCAGTTCTTGTATCATGCCCTGGTTAAAGGACTTGGTGTTTTCAAACACCTCCCGACGGACGTTTTCTTGTGCCGGAGCGAACACCTTATACAGAAAAAACTCGTTTCCCTGTACAACCCACGCCAGGCCACAGCCTACGACCACAAACAGAACCAACAAGCATACTGCCCACTTCACCACCTGTCCGACACTCACGTCATCACTACTTCTCATGGAATTCTCCTTCCCAAAACTAGTTTCTACGGCTCTATAATTGGCCGCATCTTTAAAAAAATAATGTTTTTTAGTGTTTCCTTAAAGATACAGCCAATTAAGATTTCTTTTTAATGTTCTAGCTTTATATACTATCATATATAAAATTTCTTGTCAATAGTTTTACGACCAAATAAAAACACCCTATAACAGATGCTCGAAATTTCTGTCGCACAATAAAATAATCTGCTGTGGTTACCTTAAATATTTATCCCGGGCTATTTCGTGTTTTTTAAAAGTTTCGCTGAAAATTGTTTTCCCGCTTAAAGCAGACAAATAATACCAATATTTTGATTCTGTAGGATAAATGGCTGCCAAAATAGAATCCATACATGGGTTTGAAATCGGGCCTTTGGGCAATCCTGCGTATTTATAAGTATTATACGGAGAATCTATTTTAATGTCTTTTATTGCGGCCCCCGGGTCGTTTTTGTCTGTGATATAATTTATTGTTGCGTCTACCTGCAGAGGCATTCCGGCTTCTAATCTTTTCCATAAAATGCCCGACACAATTTTCTTGTCGTCCATTGTTCTTACCTCTTTTTCAATTATTGAGGCCATTGTTATTACTTCAAAAACTGTTTTGTTTTGCGAAATAATTTGCTCTCTCAAACCAGTGTTTAATTTTTTATTAAAATTTAAAAGCATTAACCTGATAATATCTTCTGTTTCTTCTCCTAAAGAAATATTGTAAGTATCTGGAAAAAGATACCCCTCAAGACCAATATCTTCCGGCTTCTCGTTTAAGAAATCAAACTCATTATTATAGTTTTTGTTCAGGGCTTTTTCAAAATCCTCTGTGTTGGAAATTTTTTCGTCTATAAAATATTTTTCAATATCTCTTGCGTCCCAACCCTCAAAAATCGTTATTTTTTGTTTAATAACGTCTCCTAAAACAAACTTTTTGATAATTTCCGGAACAGTCATAGCCGGCGACAAAGAATACCTGCCAGCCTGTAATTTTGAATCGCTACCAGAAATTATCGCGTAAATTTTAAAAAAATAATTATTTTTGATTATGCCTTGCTCTTCCAGGCTTTCGGCAATTTCTTCATCTCCTTGGCCTTTTTGAACCAAAAATTCAATATTTTCCGTGTAGCCGGGCTTCAGCGGAAAATAAACTCCCCAGCTGAATACAAACAAACTCAAAAGAAAAATGGTGGATGCCACAGAAATAATTTTTTTGAAAACTCTTATTTTTATCTTCATATTTTTATTTACGACGAGCGCGGAAAATATGCTATACATATTTTCATAATAGTTTGCCTTGCGGGGGCGCAAGGAGTCGAACCCTGATCAAAGGTTTTGGAGACCTCTATTCTGCCATTGAACTACGCCCCCGTATTTTTCTATCATAACACAAAAACCTGTTTTTTCAATAAAATATTTTCCTGAAATCAAAAACCCGAGAAAAAACCCGAGTTTTTCTGTTGCCCCTCCCTCTTTCTCCCTCTGATTAGCTCACGTGATATATCACGTGAGCAGTAACGTGAGTAGAAATTATAAGATTACTTTTTGCCTTCCTTGTGCAGGGTGTGTTTTTTGCAAAATTTGCAAAATTTGCTTAATTCTAATTTCTTTTCTTTTTCTACCACCTTTTTTGATTTCTTTGTAAAATAATTAACGTTTTTACAAACCGTACACTGAACCTTTAAAAATGGTTTTTTAACTGCCATGATAATTAATCTTTAATTTTAATTTTATGGAGCCGATGCGCAGATTTGCACTGCGGACCTCATTCTTACCAAGAATGTGCTCTGCTGCCTGAGCTACATCGGCTTATTTTAATTGTGGGCAGGGAGGGACTTGCACCCCCGAAGGGTAGAACCCGTCAGATTTACAGTCTGATGCCTTTGCTGCTCAGCCACCTGCCCGTAATTTTATATTTTTCAACATAATTTATCTTCTATCTTATCTTATTTTTATACTCGTGTCAACAGCAAAAAATTTGACAATAATTTAACAATATGATAAAGTAATTATAAATTCGTTCGTTGACATCAAGCCATTTGCGAGCTATAAGGAAACAATATGTCTACTCTTCAACACAAAATCTTTGGCATAAAATATGGCGATTTTCGCCCAGCAAATCAATCAAGGGAAGCGCTGTTGACTCTCATAAAAAAAACAGCGCTGTCAAAACTGCCGCCGCAAATTTCAATGATTTACGCTCCGCAAGTTGACTTCACGAATCAAACAGCAAACATAAATGAAAATTACGATCAGTGGACGCCATGGTTTGCAAGAACCAAAACGAAAGCTGACGGAGGCGTTGTCCGCGGCAATAAAACCGCCATTGCTTTTTTCAATGGCGACTGCCCTATTCTCTGCCTTCAACAGGGCAAAAAAATAGCGGCAGCGCACGCTGGATACCGATGCCTGATTCGCAAAAACCCAAAAGAAGAAGGCATTGTTGAAACAACTATACGTCAATTTGACCCAGAAAAAACCAAGGTGTTTATATTTGGCGGCATTGGGCCTTGTTGCTGGCTGCCAGAATACGACGACAAGCCGGAAATTCTAAAGCCCATCCTTTCCAGACACCCTAAAATTCTTGAAAACTGCCTTTGCAGAACAAACAGCAATAGTCCGTTTGGCATAAAAGACATCTCGGTTGACTTATACAAGTTAGCCATTGAGTTGCTGAAAAGAGTCGGTGTTTCTGGAAATAACATTGCCACTGACTCCCGCTGCACATGCTGCGCAACAGAAAACAACCAGCCTTTATTCTGGTCTTACACCCGTTTTAAGGCCGGAAAACAAATGAGAATAGACGGCAGAAACCTAAGCGTAGTGTGGACTCGGTAAATCCCTTTCTTTTACAATTGGAGGTGAATTGTGCAATCCTACAACGTGGTGATTCAGCTTGGCTCGCAGGTGAAATTTTCTCCTGCTGGCTACCAACTGGCGCCGCACACAAGAATGCGGACAGAAGCTTCGGCTATCGCCATAAAAATTGGCGCTGCCGAGAAGCTTATTATATCGGGCGGCTCCAACTTCGGGGTCCGCTACGATGACCAGGAAATTCTTAAGTCGGCTGTATTCACGTTCGCCGCATTCGCTAATGCCGACTTCACCAGAAGGTCTGAAGCGGCGGTTATCAAGGACTTCCTTGTCAAAGAGTGGGGCGTAGAATCCAATAAAATCTTCGCCGAAACGCTGTCTTCCACTACTGAGGAAAATGCGGAGTTTGTAAAGATTCTGCTCCAACGGCGGCCAGCCTTTACCGGCAATGAAAAAATTGCCATACTGACTCTTCTCTACCATATGGAGAAGGCTCTGCCAGTGTTTCAAAAGGCCGGCCTCGTTGTTGATCCGCTCTTTGCCGAGAACATGCTTGCTAAAAAGGGCAGTCAGGGAATCGATTTGGTTTGCGACTACTATGCAACTCCAAAGGGCGGAAAACAGTACAATGTTGAGCTGATGCGCCGCCTGCTCAACGAAGGCATAAGCCTGGCTGAAATGATGCCGCGTTAATGCCACGCCCCTTTTGCTTCACAGCAAGGGGGCTTTTTTGTTTGCTTTTTTTATTGTAAAATCTAAAATAAAAAATATTCCTTTGGTTCACATCCGCGAAGATATGGCAAAAGATGAACTAAAATTTTTAAAAAATAAATTTAAAACAAAATATTTTACAGTCCACGAAGAAAATTTTGTTGAAGACGATATTAAAGTTTGGAAAGGCTATTATAAAAATTTATATTTAGAAATGAATTTTGATAATTTTGTTTCAAAAAAAGTAAAGGTGGAAAAAATTGGCGGGTTTTGCGATGACTTGGCGCACTTTAAAGTTGGCATGGAAAAATTAAGCAAAGATTTTGAATATGTTTTTGATAGAAAAAAAATAAAAAAATACTTTGATTGCAGCCACCTTGGTGGCTATAATCCAAAAACGAATTGCGATATGCACACAATTAACAGTTTAGATAATTTTGATTACTTAAAAACTCTGCCCAATTTTCTTTTTGGAAAATGCGTTGCCCTTGAAGCTTTTAACTCTATAAAAGAGCAATTAGAATTTAAAAAATATTTAGTTGAATTGCTAAATAAAAAATTTGGCGCTTAAGATAAAATTTCTTTTCCGTGGGATTTTTTCCACTCTTCTATTTTTTTGTGGTCGCCTGAAAGCAATAATTTTGGCACCTTCCAATTAACTCCTTTTTTGGGCGAAAAAACTTCGGGACGGGTGTATTGCAAATATTCAATAAATCCGCCCTTTTTTGTAATTCTTTCTTTTAATAATTGTGGCTTTCCCAAAACCCCGGGAATTAACCGTGAAATTGTTTCAATGGCAATCATTGCAGGCAACTCGCCGCCCATTAAATCATAATCCCCTATTGATAATTCTATATCCGCGATATTTTTTGCCACCCTTTCGTCTACTCCCTCATATCTGCCGCAAATAAAAATTATCTGGTCTAATTTGCTTAGTTTATAGGCTATTTGCTGGTTATACTTTTTCCCTCTCGGGGTAAAAAGTATAATTTTACTTTTTTTCTTTAGTCCTGTAGTCCGAACCACGGGACTGGCTTGAATTTGTTTCACCGCTTTAAATATCGGCTCCACTTTTAAAACCATTCCCAATCCCCCGCCAAACGGCTTGTCGTCAACTGTTTTATGATTATCTTTAGTCCACTTTCTTAAATTATGCGTATTTATTTTTATCAACTTTTTAGCTTGAGCCCGAGCAATTAAGCTCTCTTTTAAATAAGAGGTAAAAATTTCCGGAAAAATTGTAATAATATCAAACTTAATCATTTTAAATTTCTGCGAGGCTAATTAAAAACCGTACTCTTTTATAGTAGCACGGTTTTTAATTATCTGTAAAAATTACAGAGAAATATTTTCGATATCTTCTGAAATTTCTTTTCTCTCAACTCTTGGAGCGCGACCGCCTTCTGGTTCCTCAATTTTAAGGTTAACCCTGGCGTGATTCTTTAATCCGACAATACGGACTAAGTTTCTGATTGCCTTGGCAGTTGATCCTTCCCTTCCAATGATTTGACCCATATCTTCTGGGTTTACTTTCAAAGAAAGCAATACTCCCATTTCGTCAACTTTTCTCTCAACTTTGACGTCTTTTGGGTTATCAACTAACTCTTTGACAATGTACTCAAGAAACTCTTTATCGTTTTCTTTTGCCATATTTTCCTTTTATCAATTTAATCTATTTTCTATGTTTCTATGCTCGACCTTTCCTTAATTATATTTTACTCTTTTTCTAACTGGTTGTCAACGGTAACCGGCGACTCTGTAACCGGAGCTTCTACTGGTTTTTCTTCAGCAACTGGCGCTGGCTCTGCCGGAGTTATTTTTTCCTTTTCAGCGGCCATTTTCGCCAGCTTGGATTTTTTTATTTTAGAAACATTAATTTTTTGGCCTTCAATGATTTTTTCTTGTATCAATAAATTATTAACTGTATCCGACGGCTTAGCTCCTTTTGAAATCCAATATAAAATTCTATCTTTTTCCAAATTTTTTCTTTTAGTTAACGGGTCGACATAGCCTAAAACTTCAACAGGCCTGCCTCCTTTTGGCGAATTTTTTTTATCGGTTACTATCAGCCTAAAAAACGGCTGATTTTTTTTACCTTTTCTAGTTAAGCGAATTACTAACATAATTTATATTTTAATTTTATTTATTTCCATCTTTTTGCTTCCAGTCCTGCTTTAGCCGCCTGCTCTTCCGCTTCTTGTTTTGAAGACCCTTCGCCCTTAGCCACTAATTCTTCTACAAGAAAAACTCCAACTGTAAAATTCTTTTGGTGGTCCGGCCCCCACTCTTTAACAACCTTATAAACCGGAGTTATCCCTACCCTGTCTTGGGCTTCTTCCTGAAACTGCGACTTTGAATCTTTATACGAACCATTTTTTATAATATCAGATAATTTTTTAATTAAATATTTTTTTATAAATTTTTCGGACGGCTCATACCCCGAATCAAGATAAATAGACCCTATCAGCGCCTCAAAGGTATTAGCTAAAATATACTGGCGCGCCTTGCCTAATTCCTTTGTTTCCCCCCTTGAAAGCAATAAAAAGTCGTTAAAATCTAATTCTTCCGCGACCGATGTCAGCATTTTAGCATTAACCAAAGCCGCTCTCCAATTTGTAAGCTCTCCCTCTGTTTTTTCCGGATATTTTTTATACAACTCTTCTGTAACGATTAATTCTAAAACAGCATCTCCTAAAAACTCTAATCTTTCATTCTGGTTTAAACGAAAATCCGGATTTTCGTTTAAATAAGACCTGTGCACAAAGGCCTGTGTTAAAAGGTCTTTATTTTTAAATTTTAAACCTAATTTTTTTTCAAAAATGGAAAAATCTTTCATAAACTCACTGCGGTTCGCTTAATTGCTTATAAACTGTTCCCAAAACTCCGTTTACAAATTTACCGGAAGTTTGGCCTGAAAAAGTTTTTGCTAATTCAATTGCTTCATTTATGGCAACCTTAGGCGGAACCTCTTCTTTGTCGCTGTACAAAAGCTCATAAAGACCTATTCTTAAAACATTTCTATCTATAATTGGTATTTGCGCAATTGGCCATTCTGGCGCCGCTTTTTCAATAATTTTATCAATTTCTGTTAAATGTTTTTCGATGCCGGAAATTAAATCCCAAATAAAGCTGACATCTTCAAGCCCGGGGCCAAAATCTTCAATATTTCTTTCAATAATCTCTTTTAAAGAACCTTTGCTTTTATTGTAGAAATCCCACTCATATAAACTCTGCATTACAATTGAACGTGATAAGTGCCGAGTTGCCATAAAGTATAAAGATGTTTTATTTTTTAGACAAATCTTCCATTGTTAAGGGTTTTTCGGCTTTCTCTTGTTTTTCCGTTTCTTTCATTTGTTTTTCTCTCTGCTTTTTTTCTTTTTTTGTAAGCTTGCCTAAAACATTGATAATTTCCTGCCCCTTGTAATAACCGCAATTTTGACAAACAGTATATGGTAAAACTTTTCGCTTGCATTTTTTACACAAAGTTAAAACAGCCGGTCTTATATATAGATGCATCCGAACTTTATTTCTTTTTCCTTTTGTATGCCTATGTCTTGGAACTGCCATTTTATTTAGGATTTAAAGTTTAGCAGTTTAACGCTGTACGTTAAAATCTAAACGCTAATTTAGAATATATAACAAATAAAACAAAATTGCAATAGTTCAGATGGCATTGTTATTAAAATTTATCCTAATTTTAAATATTTTTTAATTTATTGTTTATTACCGATACCGCTGCTCATATATTTTTACAGCGCTTGAAATAGAATATAAATAAAAAACAACCCCAAAATTTTGAAACTGTTTTTAGATAACCATCATAGGGCCGCGAGCCAGTTGCATGAGTTGCCAAACCGAGGAACGGTGTTCCTGAGGGGAGAGTTTTAATCCCCTCGCTGGGTATTACACAGGTCGGGGACAAAAACACACTGCTGCCCCGATCTGATTCCTACAAACTGACTCACGACCTTATAATGGCTATTAATTTTATTTTATCATATTTTTCTGTTTCGCTCTCTTGAGCTCATCAGTCTCGGCACACACCGAGAGACAGATGGGGAGTTTTTGCGTCCGTTGATTTTTCTACTGCCAAAGCGAACCATTCGCGTTAGCAAAAGGGTTCGGACGCTTTTCCCTTCTTTTTGAACGTAAGTTTTCGGGGAACTTCCGATATCCCTCGAATTTCGCGCACAAAAAGAAAGGCAGAATTGTAAAAATTCTTAAAAAAATTGACAATATTTTTATAAATGATATTATTAAAAATACAAACTTAGTAGTAGTAGAAGAAGAAAAAAATATGGTTCCATTAAATATCGCTATCAAACAAAAACAGGGTGGCTCTCGAAAAATCCTTATAGAGTTAGATGCTGATAAATTTGAAAGATTAGCCGCTAATCTTGGCTTTTTTAATCCTGATTTTTTGGAAAGCTTGTCCCGCGCTGAAGTTGATTGCAGAACTGGAAAAATAAGGAAAATCAAATCTCTTAAGGAATTAAAATAATTCTTTATGGAAATTCTAATAACAGAGGAATTCCAAGAAAGATACGGCTGTCTGCCAAAACAAATCCAGAAAAAAGCTGAAAAGCAAGAAAAAGTATTTAAAAATAATCCTTTTTATCCTTCGCTCCACACTGAAAAATTGATTCCCAAATCAAAAGATGTGTGGAGTTTTCGTATAGACAAAAAATACAGAATTATATTTCGTTTTGTCAGCAGGGACAGGGTTATTTTTCTAACCATTGGTCCGCACGACTGGATTTACAAAATAAAATTTTAATCCCTTCTTTCAGTCCGCCAGCCGTGGCGCATAAGCCAGGCCCCAGAAATGGCGTTTATTGGCGGGCTAAAAGAAAAGAGGGAGACCAGAGTACCACTCGGGCCTCCCATTCAATCCGCTTGAGTTTTACAGCGGGCAAGAATGCTTTCGCATTCAGGCGCGGTGTCCCGCCAACCTGTTTGTTTGTTGGCACAAACAGGAAAGCGCTTCTCGTCGTTTTAAATTTTAAGAGAGATTTCAAACTCTTTCGCGGCATCCGTGCCGCTATTTGGCGACATATCCGCCCGCAAAACCGCGGGCCGGGTCGCCATAAAGGCCCGTCAATCCGGTGATAATTTCCCCGACAAGGAATCGTCTCACCAACTCTGGTGAGGCGGCCTGCAAGACGACCTTTTCGCGACCGTCTTGGTCGCGAACCGTGGCCACAAAGGGAATCCCTTCCCTTGCGGCCGCCTCAGGAAGTTCAGGGATGATGGGCATCCCGTCAAAGCGGGCTACTTCGTAAGGCCCGCCACCTCCGTTTCCATCGCAGTAATGGCACGTTTCCGTGCCAGTGGCGGGGTCGAACTTGGACCCGCCGCATTCGGGGCAGGTCCATTGCGCGACACTATAGCGAAGCCGCTTCCTTGCGGCTTCAACATCCGCGAGAACGGCTTCCACCGTCCTCTTCTGAAACGCGGCGCGGGTTTCTACCCGCCACCGCATCAAGCCGTCCGGATCCACGCCGGGGCACTTTCCCCGGTAGGCGGATCCCAAACAATGGTCGGCGGCCGCCGCGAACAAAAGGTTGTTCGGCACTACGCCGTAGTAGTTGCCGAGGGCGGACGCCCCGGCGACGACCCACTGGCCGTCCTCCGGGAGTTCATAAAACTCCCCGGCCGGACGGAGGTTGTGCCGCTGGGGCCGATATTCCCATCCCCGTTCCGCGGGCCATCCTCCCTCTTTGACAAGAAGGGAGACAATTTGCCCCACGGACGAGGAGGGCAAAAATTCCTCCGCATCCCGGCCGTAGCCCGGGTCACCGGGTCGGTGGTGATCCACCACGGAGACAGCTTGGTCTCCGTAGTACTCCTCCGCCCCGGAGGACGGAAAGTAAACCGGCCCGCCAGCTTGCGGGTCGGTGTAGACCGACACCTGCCCCGGCTGGAGCGGGTGTCGGTCATCAAATCGGCACTCCACGAGGACAACCTCGTCCTCGCCGGGGATCTGACAAAATTGATCCCCGTCGTCCAGCGCCCCGGCCGCCTTGTAGGCATTGCCGGGGTGAACTCGCCCGTGATTTTTATCACAGGCGAAAGCGATTTTTTCTCCGCAAGCGCGGAGAAGATTTTCAATCGCTACCATCTCGGGGTCTTGGGCCCCGAGAACAAACAAACGGCTTTTTTCGGACATTTTTATGTCCTCCATGCGTAGCGGCTACTACACCGAATGCCGCCTTGAAACGGCTGTTGACTGGTACACCCAGCAACAGGGCATTAACAGACTTATTAAAATCTGCTTCTCTGCAAATATAGACCTTCTTTCAAACCACTAAAGAAATTATCAATTTAGAAATCAACCATAAAAGTCGTTTCAGATATTCAACTAATGATTTGAAAGAAAGGGGAAACTGCTTTATTGCTTAACAGGGCTGTTTCCCAAAGCCCTTAACCATGCGATTAGATTTCAGGATAATCGCTTTCCTGTCGGGAATATTCGGTCTTTTATAACCAGAAAATTTTCTCCTTACTCGCCATCCTTGGCCAGCGGTCTGACGGAGAACCCGCTGTTAGCCGAGAGAGCTAATAAAGCTCTCTGTTCACTATCTCGGCTTCGCACTCCTGCTGTTCGCAGGAGTCCTCAGCTAAGTAGTGAATCGGCGCCCCGCATACGAGGCACCGGTTCTCGGCCAGGCGGAGGAATTGCTCCACCAAATCCTCCAGGGCTCCGAGCCGATGTTCGGAGGCGCTATTGGAGTTGATGAGTAAAGCCCTCGTCTGCTTGTAAGCAGACTTGAGCTCGGCTCCCACCGCCGAAGATTCAAACCATTTTCTCATGGTTTGTTTCTCCGCTGTTTCAGGTCAGTCACCTTGTTTGGTTTCTGCCAAACACAGAAAAGGAAAAATGTTTCCCTTTTTTCAAACCACTAAAGAAAATTATTATTCTGGAACTCACTAAGAATAAATCTGTGATATTCATCATTCAACTAATGATTTGAAAGAAGAGCAGGAAGTCACTAACCGCGCGCTTCCTGAAATTATTTTTTCAATCTTCTTTCAGGCCACCAATAATTTAATTTGATGAGCTAAAAGAAAAGGTGTGTTTTAGTTCCCGGCACACACTCAGCCCGACCTTTGGGTCTCGCCCAAAGGATTTTTTTTAAACCTACAAGAAAGTAAACCTCCTTTCTTGTATCTTTCGGCAACAATTAGCCATGTTGCCAATGGCTGGCTTTGAAATTTTACGACAGCAAAGTCGAACTGTCCTTCGGAAAGGGCTATCTGCCCTTTCCGAAGGAGCCGCCGGTGCGGGCCCGAAAGGCCCGTTGACGGTAGGTCGTCTGTCTGGCGGCCTCGGCCCGCGCCGCGTCCAACGCGGCGCGGATGCCGGCCCACAGGGAGCCCATGGGGCTCCGGACCGGCCGAGCTTCCTGCTCGGCCGCGGCCAAAAGGCCGACGGCCTCCTGAGGGGAAATTTCCCCCCGGACAGCCGCGGCCAACTTGGCCGCGCCGGCCGCCACTAAGGCGGCCGCGGCTTCCTGCCGGGCCGTCTTGGCCCTGGCGGCCAATTTGGCCTCCAAGGCCTTTACGGCCTTGGCACCCTTCAAGTGAAGGGTCGCCTTGGCTTCGGCGGCCTTGGCGGCCGCGGCCTCGGCCCGGAGGGCCGAGGCTTTCAGCGCCTCGGCGGCCTTAGCGGCCGCCTCGGCCTTGGCCTCGGACCGCCGTCCAAGCTCATCGTGGGCTTGGCCGGCGGCCTCTAACTGGCCGTCCGTGGCCGTGCCGGCCTCTAATGCCGCCTCGGCCGAGGCGACCAGGTCCCTAAGGTCCTGGTCGGAGACCGAAGCCAATTTCTTTACAAAAACGGCGGTGACGGTGGCTTGAATGGTGGTCATTTTTTGACCTCCTGTGGCCATGTTCTTATTCGCGACAAGTGGCCAACTTGCGCGAATCTCTTTAAGCGAAAATACTCAAGAGATGATTATCGGTAAAAATTTACTTGCCGGCAATCATCTATTGACATTTGCCTGTTTATATTATATTGTTAATTTACTTTTTTCTTTAACTTTCAGAGAAAGGAAGGTTTATGAAATGTCCTTTGACATCAAACGGTTGAACTTGGATATGGCTATCACGGCCTGGAAAACTCTTTGGCTGGAGCATCACAGTCACGAAAACCCCAAGATATATGACCTTGTCTGGCAGCCAACCCAGAGGTTATTAGACAAATTGTCGGAAAATCCTTTACCGTCTCTGACCTTTTTTTCCGGGAAGCCCTATGTTTTTCCCGAAAATTCGTCCGGAGTGGTTATTGATCTTTTTTTCGTAGGGGACAATCGTGTTTGTTACATCGGAACTTTGTTTAGCAAAACCGCGAACCGAATTGACCGGGAACAAGAAGTTGCCCGGCTGATAGGCCACAACAAGGAGCGCGCTGAAAAGCTAAGGACAGCCAGTCCTTTTGCAATTGTGCGCGACGCGCACTTTTGCATAATCCCAGCAGACATAGACGCTCTGGATACCGAGATTGCCGAAGAGGCAATCAAAAAATATCTTGAGCGCTACGCTCCAAAATTGCTGGGCTGTAAAATTGAATGGCTTTTGCCGGAACAGGGTTATGCCCTGATTCAACAAATAAAAGCGGAAGCCGAACGAACCGCCCAACCGCCAACTAGAGAAGAACAGCTTCGAGTCATAATTGAAGACGAATTTGAATCGTCTTGAATTGCGGCTATAGCTGTTCCTCTCGTCTTGTCCTTGCGGGACTTTCCCGCAGGGACTTTTATTTTGGTTTTAGCCGTCGTTGAATCAGCGGACGATAACTTGATTTTTGTTTTCGCGCAGCTGCTTTTTGCCGCTTGTCTTCCAAAAGCGCGTCAACAATTTCTTCCACTTTATTATCAAATTTCTCTGGAATCTCTACGTCCTCAGGAAAAATTAAAATAGATTTATATCCTCCTCTTTTTGCTTCATTTACCGTCCAATCCACTGCGGCCCGGCCTCCGCTATATTCAAACCAGCCATCCACGCCATGCTGATCTAACATAGATTTTCCCGCAGAATAATAAAACATATCATCATATTGATTAACCATTCCCAATCTATCCAATCTTTTAAAAATTTCAAGCTGAAACCTTTTTGGATAAACTGGCGACGGTTTTGCCGGGTCAAATGGCTGGTTTTTTTTAACCAATTCCCAGTTAGATTCCTTTATGGCTTCGTTGTACGGAATATATTCCACTCTTAAACGGGCATCTTCTTTTACAGAAGGCGCGTTTTCAGCATCCCACTCAGGCCCCGTCCATTCCGTACGCGCTCTTTCAATAGTAGCTTCTCTCATATTTTTATTTTTATTTAATTCCGCAGAATTACAGCGAATGTAATGAGCGGTTATATTTTTTAACAAAACGACCTTTTAATTATTATACTCTGCAATCATAAATCGCGCAATTTGATATATTGCTTTTTTTCTATCCCTTCTTTCAGTCCGCCAGCCATGGCGCATAAGCCAGGCCCCAGAAATGGCGTTTATTGGCGGGCTAAAAGAAAGGAGGGAGGCCAGAGAACCAACTCGGGCCTCCCATAACAATCCGCTTGAGTTTTACAGCGGGCAAGAATGCTTTTGCATTCAGGCGCGGTGTTCCCGCCAACCTATTTGTTTATACAGCACAAATAGGAAAGCTCTTCTTGTTGCTTCAAATTTTTAAAGAGATTTCAAACTCTTTTTTTTGTTGCTATAGTCAAGCTTGACCATAGCAACAATACTCGCAGTTGCCACACGGGTGTGCGGCGGTGCAGGTCTCGGACTCCAGGCCTTTCTCGGCCCGAATCTTGGCCCACTCCTCGTTAGCCTTGGCACGAAGTTGTGTCTCGGTACCGAGGATCCATTGCTTTTTGGGTTCGAGGCTTTCAGGGGCGGCCTGCAACTCCTGAAGACAGGGATCACAAACAAGAGAAATGCGTCCGTGCTCTTCCCCACAAACCGAGCAAAGTAAACTTGCCATGATATTTCTCCTTTTTTTTTGAGACCCTCCGCCATGGCTAGCGAAAAGTCTCGGTTCCACTGTTTCAGCCCACAACACAATGTTATGAGCTAAAAAATGGAGGGGAGTTTTGAAAAAACCATTTTTCATAAACTCCCCATAAACCAATCCGCTTGATTTTTACAGCAGGTATGATTCTTGCGAATCAAACGCGGTATCCCGCTAACCTATTTGTTTATACGGCACAAACAGGAAAGCTCTTCTTGTCGTTGCGAGTTATTATAGAGATCTCTGACTCTTCGCGACATCCTTGTCGCTCTAAAACTCGTACACCGACCGGAAGCCCCGGAACCGGAATACGGCGGTTTTTTTGACCGTGCCGTCCGGTTGGGGTTCGTCCACCGACTCGCGGACGGTGACGCTCTCTACGAGCGTCGCCCCAGCCCAACGCGCTTTCGCGTTCACCGCGTTAGCCAGTTGGGGCTGGCCCATCGCGTGAACGGTGTCACCAGTCGACACCCCACCAACCGCGGCCAAAATGGCCGCTGCCCGCTGGATAAACCAGTCGTGCGTGAGCCCCGCGTCATCGGGCACGGCCAACAATTTCTTGTCGGCCAACTCGATGACTTCACGACCAACCTCACGAGCGGCCGCGATTTGTTCCGTGGTGGGTTGGTGCTGCATAATAAAAACGAACTTACTCATGGCTTTCTCCTTTCAAAGAGTATCGGTCAGCCACTGACCGCCCGTTTGGGATTTTTTTGCATCCTGATTTCTCTACCGCCGAAATTGGCGAAAGGGTTGGATGCGATTTCCCTTCTTTCAAACCACTAAAGAAATTATAACTTAAATGAAAACGGATAATTTTCTGGTATTCAACTAATGATTTGAAAGAAGGGTAGGAAACCAAAACTCGCTCATTCTTGTCCGCCTTGGGCGGACTTTCTTGTTTCCCTTAAATTTGTAAAATTACTGCCCTGTTGCTAACCCCGCTATGCCATCCGCCTTGGGCGGAACTCTCTCTGGCTTTTTTGGGGCGACCCGTCAATTTTTCTTCTAAAAATTTACGAGCTTTTCTTAACAAGGAAATTTCTGCAGGCAAGGTTGGTTTAGTCCCTTCCCCACAGTGGATCTCCTTATTAGAGAACCATTAAATTGAAATATTCAACAAATGATTATTTTTCAGTCTCACTCTCCCCTCATGTTCTCTCCCCTCATGGAGAATGAAGACCAAACATTTACCGAATATTCCCTTTGACCTCCTTTGACCTTGCGGCCTCGGGTGCCCTATTGCCCTTTCGGGCCTATTTTTCAAAATGTACTATCTCTCTCTGTTTCCAGAGAGTACTGTGGGCTTAATGTTTATTCAGCTCACGGCACTCCATAGAAAAAGGGCGGTTGGGATATACCTCCTTTATTACCCACATTCCTGTGGAACTTAGAGAAGATATGTCCTAACCGCCCTTGATTTATTATGTATAGGCGATTAGCATTTCTGCTAATGTGATCTGATTACCTTCAGATCGTTAGGCTCTCCCCTCTAAGAAAAGCTTATTTTTAAATTGTTAAGGAAATTCGTTATCTTTATCCTATATTTTTATCATAGCATACCCAAGAAACCTTGTCAAGCCCTCGCGGATGAGTTTGGTGAATAATGCCCATAAGTGATTGTCTTTGCTCAGCCATTGAAATCTTTGGTAACATAACAGGGAATAACATTAAATTGAGGCGTTTAAGTTGGTATGTTTGTCTGCGAATACGCAGACATAGAGATTGTATTTGTCATATACCTCTATTATACCAATTCGGGCGTTTTTTTGGTTGTGAAAAGTATTATTCACCGGGCTCATGCATATGTATCTGGCATTATGCATAGCTGGTTTAATATTATAAATTAAATTGCTATAATTAAAAAATATGCGCTCAATAAACCAAATTTTTAGGTTTTTAAAAGATGACGTTTGGTGCTATGCCCTGCTGGGCTTTGGCTTTACGTTCCGTTTGTTTTACATTTTCATTTTTACTAGGCCAGAATCTTATATTTGGTCTGATTCTGCTGTTTACGACGGGCAGGCGCTCCAGATGGCAAAAAACCAATACGTGATGTTTTCAACTTATTTGCCGCCATTCTTTCATATATTTTTGAGCTGGATTTACAGGCCGCTCATCTGGCTTAAGCTGGAAGACTGGCGCATTAAAATTGATATTGTAATTTTTGCTTTATTTTATATTATCGGATTTTGGTGCATTTATCAAATTACAAAAAAGCTATTTTCTAAAAAAATCGGGCTGATTATTTTAACAATTTTAATTTTCTGGTATCCTTTTATCTTTCTTAATTACATAGTAATGAGCGAAAATTTATTTTTTCCGTTATTATTTCTTGGCTTGTATTTTTTAATAGTAAAACCCTTAAGACCTTCCACTGGTTTATGGCTGGGATTATTTTGGGGCATTGCTTTTATAACTCGCCCAATTTTTGCGTTAGTTTTACCTATTTTTGTTATTTGGAGCTTATATTACAAAATAAATTGGAAAATATTAATTAATTTTATCATAGTAGCGGCAATAATAATCGCTTCTGCCGCGCTGTTTAATTTATATTATACTATAGACGACGCTGTTGGCGGCGCCGAGAAATCTATTTCCTCAAACGGCGGCGCGGGTTTTGCCATGTTGTGGTGTGATGCAAAATCCATACAATTTAACAAGGACGGCTATTATTTTTGGTTTGCGCCGCCCGCTAATGCCGATTATCCTGAAAACAAGAGAGTTTTTACAACAACGCCCTTTGCAAACCAGGATTACTACTACAAAATGGGGCTTAACTGTTTAAAACAAAATCCATGGAAATTGATTGGAAATTTTTCGTCAATAGCGAAATTATTCAACAGTCGGCTTTTTCCTGAAGTCGAGGGTATAAAATATTTGGAAAATTTTCGCTTAACATTTAAAATTATTACTGGTTTGATGTTTATTGGAGGAATGTTAACTATTGTCGGAATTTTAGGCAAACGGATATTAATTGACAAAGCAATAAAAAAATATTTTTTCTTCTTCGCTTTAATTATTCTGTCTCTTATGCTGACTGTCTACCTGCAAGCCCCCGGCGAAGAACGTTATATTATGCCGTATGCCCCGCTGTTAATCATTTTATCCGCGCCAGTTTTTATTATATTTTTCAAAAAAATAAAAAATGGAATCTCAAAAAATACTAAGTAGAGAAAAAATTTTCCACGACAAATTTTCTTCAAAAATAAAAGTTGACTTAATTGATGTTAGGCGTTTTTTTGAAGGTTCAACATCTCCGGAAAATCGTTTTATTATGAAGAATATAGGAAATATTGAAGGTAAAAAAATGTTAGACCTTGGATGCGGAGCCGGAGAAGCGGGTGTTTATTTCGCGCTCAAGGGGGCAGATTGCACCGCAGCCGACCTTTCTCCCGGTATGCTAAAAAAAGCGCTGGAATTAGCCAAAAAATATAATGTAAAAATCAAGACAAAATTGATAGACGCAAATTACACTAAATTTTCAGACAATAGTTTTGATATCGTTTATGCGGCAAATTTATTACATCATGTTGACTCAAAAAAAACATTAAATGAGATATATAGAATTTTAAAATCTGGAGGAATATTATGTTTTTGGGATCCATTAAAACATAATCCTTTAATAAATATTTATAGAAAAATTGCAGAAAAAGTAAGAACCCGCGACGAAAAACCTTTGGATATAAATATTGTAAAATTAGTAAAGAAAAATTTTTCAGAAGTTAAATATGATACATTTTGGATTGCGTCATTGTGGATATTTATCAGTTTTTACATAATTGAAAATATTGACCCCAATAAAGAGCCCTATTGGAAAAAAATAATTATTGAAGAGGCAAGAATAAGAAAAACGTATCAATTTCTTGAAAAAATTGATAAAATTTTAAAAAAATTGCCAATTATAAAAAGGTTTGCGTGGAATGTGGCGGTAATTGCAAAAAAACAATAACTCAACCGGGCAAACATAAAAAATAACCAAGCTGGGTCAAAGCGCAATATTTTTCCAAAGTGAAAAAAACTGAAAAATTGCTTTAAAAATTACCTTAAAGCTTCCTCCTGTTTGTTTTCCCTCCGCTCTTTTAAAATGAGCCACGGGCAATTCAATAAATTTATATCCTCTTTTTTGGGCTTTAGATAAAATCTCAAGGTTTATAAGGGCGCCGTCGGAAATAAGGTTCAAATCAGACAAAACATAATTTTTGAATAATTTAAAAGCGCAGTCCATATCTTTGACTTTTACTCCAAAAAAAATTTGGGCTAAAAATCTAAAAATTAAAGCGTTTAATATCCTATTATATGAATCTTTGCGATTTTTCCTGTAACCAATGACAAAATCGTTTTCTTTTTGCTTAATTTTTTTTAAAAATGGAACAATATCTTTAATATCAAACTGGCGGTCAGAATCGGTAAAAAATATCAAATCTCCCCTCGCCATATTAAATCCAGAACGAAGAGCCGACCCGTAGCCTAAATTTTTAATATGGAACGCCACGACAATATTTTTTGTTCTTTTATACTCATTTAAAACTTCTTTAGTTTTGTCTGTTGACCCGTCATCCACAACAATAATCTCATATACTAATTTTTTTTTATCAAAAAAATTTATGATATCTTTTATTGTTAAGCCGATATTTTTTTCTTCGTTGTACGCTGGTAAAATTATAGAAATCATTATATTATACTAAAATAATCTCATAATTTTGATTATACCATATGAAACCGAAGATAAGACTTATAATTTTAACTCTGCTGATTTACGGCTTGCCGATTTACATTTTTTCCGTTTTTCCATTTTCAAGAAAAATTTATCCTAATTTTGAAACATTCCAATCCCCTATCTTCAATTTTTTATTTTACGGCAAGGCGGCATTTTCATCTTTGGGCATAATTTTTGACGCGCTTTTGCTTTACTGTATTTGTCTTCTTTTTAAAAAAAATATTACTCTTCAAAAAGAAAGGTGCTGGCTTATTTACACGGGTTTAAAAAAGATATTTAGTTTTGTTTTTATAAACAAACTAAAAAACGGTTTAACGATATCAAAAGAAGAAAAAATCTCTTTGCTTTTTTATCTCGTAAAGTTGTTTTGGGCGCCTCTAATGATTATTTTTGCGTTAGAGAACGGCAGAGCGCTGTATAATTTATTATATCAATATCATTCATGGAACTTTGATGGCATAAATATCTTAAACTTCTATTTTCCCTTATTTATATCCGCTATTTTTACTTTAGATACAATTATTTTTTCCTCTGGCTATTTGTTTGAATCGCCCGCTTTAAAAAATGTTGTAAAGTCGGTAGAGCCGACTGCGCTTGGCTGGATATCCGCGCTTGTTTGTTACGGCCCATTTTTTGATACCTTCACAAGGTTCGCCGGAGCGCTCCCTCAAGATTTTGCCGATTTTGGCAGTATAACTTCAAATATTGCGGCCGGTTTGCTTACGTTAATTTTATTCAGCGTCTATGTTTGGGCATCTGTTGCTCTGGGTTTTAAAGCATCCAATTTAACAAATAGAGGAATTGTTTCTAACGGTCCTTATAAATATGTAAGACATCCCGCATATATCGCAAAAAACTTGGGCTGGTGGCTTGCGAGCATTCCTTTAATAAAAGTGTTCGGCATTATAACAATCATAAACTTGACTGTGTGGAGTCTTGTTTATTTTGTGAGGGCGCTCACCGAAGAAAGACATCTTATGCAAGACGAAGATTATGTTAATTATGCAAAAAAAGTAAAATATATGTTTGTCCCTGGTATTTTTTAAATCTTACCCATCTTTGAAAAAATTAAAACGCCCCGACGTCAAACGTCGGGGCGCTTTTTTAAAAATAGTTTAAAACGGCGATACCTCTTTCCAGTTGGGCAAATCATTGCCTCCTATTGGAACTAAATGCCCTTTGGAGCAACAAGTAATTTCGTCGCAAACATTCAAACTAACCCAATATCCAGGTGTTGTGTTTGATGCGCGGTAAGTATGGACAGCATAACCAAGGGTATTGGAATTGCTGCCATCTCCAAACTGCCAAGTATAACAATGTCCACCATAACACTCTGAATCATTTCTTACGCAAGAACGTGGTCCGCTATTATCATAACAAATAGATCTATCGCCAAAATAAACAAAATTGCCAGGGTTAAGATCGGAGCTCCTAGCCCTAACTACAAACTCAGGATATGGAGCAGGGTGGCCATCTACAGTGAATCCATTACCATTTACCCAGCCAGAATCCAGACCTGTTACATCGTATACCATAACTCTCCAATAATAAGGAGTGTTATAATTCAGGAAACCGCTACCATCCGTAGCTAGGGGGGGGTTCTGATAGACAAGTACTGTCTGTAAATTTTCGCTTCCAGAATCGTAATAAAGATTATCCGAAGTTCTATTAACAATAATGCTTCCTAGGGTAAAATTAGAATTAGTGCTTACCTGAAATATAAATTTCTTTTCCTTGTCATTGTCCGGGTCTATGTACCTCCAAGAGAATGAAGCCATACCTGCGCCCTGTATTCCTGTGCAAGGAGAAAGCCCTCCTCCTCCTTCTGCTGTTAATTGATTCGCAATGGGTGGCAAACCGCCACTGCCACTACTACTCGAACTGGAGCTAGAGCTGGAACCAGACGAGCTAGATGAAGATGAACTTGAACCGGAGCTTGAGGACGAACTAGAGCTAGAACCCGATGAGCTAGAGCTGGACGAACTTGAACTTGAACTTGAACTTGAACTTGAGCTTGAACTAGAAGACGAGCTGGAACTAGACGAACTAGATGAAGACGAACTTGAACTAGAGCTTGAGGAAGAACTAGAGCTGGATCCCGATGAGCTAGAACTGGATGATGATGAACCAGAACTTGAACTTGAACCAGAAGATGAACTTGAACTGGACGAGGATGAACCTGAACCAGAGCTTGAGGAAGAACTAGAGCTGGATCCCGATGAGCTAGAACTGGATGAGCTAGAGCTGGAGCTGGAACTAGAGCTTGATGAGGATGAGCTGGAACTGCTTCCGCCACCTCCGCCATCATCGCAAGACCCGTTGCAAGTAACACTTATTGACGGAGGTTTACATGCGCCGGATTGATTAGGCACGATACCATCTGTACACACTCCTTCATAAGTTGTCGTCATTGTACACTCAACTCCGCCTGCGCAATAAGAACCGGTTAATGTGCTTGGAGGACCGCAATCCATAATCGGTCTCCATTCTGTTGTCCCCAGCTCACACCATGCGTCATTTGCGTTGCTCTGGCACTCACTGCAACTATACTCCGCTTCTATAACAGAACCAAGGCATCGGGTATTTCCTGTTGGAGCGCATCCTCCGCAATCTTGGACCTTCCTAAAACTGCTTTGAGATTCACATATTGGTCTGTCGCGCCAAGTACCAGCGCAGTTTCCAAAATATATTATTTTCCAAATACTATTACCTATACAAAACTGAGGATCAGAATGCGGACGCTCGCATTCCGTGTCTACGTATTCTCGCCTCTGTTCATAACAAATGGCGCCTTCTTCTTCGTCGTACCTACACTCTCTATTTATTTCTTTTCTGATAATATCACAAACTAAACCAACGCATCGACATAAATAAAATACTTCATCTTCGCAATTTTCATAATATGGCTCGCCAGATTGAATACAAAAGCTCGTGTCATTATCACATTTTTCCATCGGAGTAATTTTTTTTCTATCAAGGTCGGCGCATTCTACTTTTTTTACTCCCAGACAACCCGCGTCTTCAAAACAACCAATCGTATTAAAGTCGCTTTGCGCCGCAACGTTTGGGGCTACAAAAAAGACAGCGCTTATTATTAATAAAAAAAATATTAGAGATTTTTTCGTCATATTATCTTCACCGACTATTGTTTTTATTTAATAGGAGTGCCAAATGGCAAAAGAATAAAAATCGACTGGCCTTGCAGTTGGCCATCTGGTAAAAGTTTTAAAGTTATGTTCAAATTGTCTCCGATTTTTATTTCCTTAAAATCAACCTGTTTCTGAGCTGGCTTCCCTTGGCTATCATTAATAAAAGAGTAAACCAAGCTGTTTTCTTCTATGTTTGCTTTTATGCTATCGCCACCATAAGACAAGGTGATATCTCTGTCTTCTATTTTTGTTACTTGTCCATAAGCGACAATTGAAGGAACGGTTTTTGAGCTTAAAAATTTTACTGCCGCGGTTGTTTTTTCTAATTGGTCCAGTTGAGGAGACGAAATAGACGCTTGCTGAGCTTGATACGAAACACCCAAGCTTGCCCCCAATGCCAAAAGAAGCAACCCCGCTATTATTGCCGAAACTATTAAAATTATTTTATTCATTAATTTTTAATATATTAATATTAATATTAGCATTAGTATATTTTACCTTTTATAAATTATGAAAACAATGTGTCAAGCTGTGGATAAGTCAAAAAGATTTTATGGGATAAAAACTTTTTCTATGAATTTTGCAAGGCCCGTGTTTTTCAAGCATTTTAAAATGAAAGAATGTGCCATATCCCTTGTGCCGGTTAAAACCATACTCCGGATATTTTTTATGCTCTTTTTCCATTATTTTATCTCTTGTCACTTTGGCAAAAATTGAAGCCAAGGCGCAAGAGAAAACTTTTTGGTCCGCTTTTATTATTGATTTTTGCGGTAAATTAATATTCAAATTAAAATTTCCATCTAATATCAAAAAATCTACTTTTCTATTTAGTTTGCCCTTGGCCTGTCGAAGAGCTTTTTTCATTGCCAATTTTGTGGCCTCTAAAATGTTTATTTTATCAATCACCTTTTCTGAAACAATCCCTGTCCCCCATTTTACATTTGGGCGAATTTTAAAAAAATCAAAAATTTCTTCTCTCTTTTTTGGCGTTAACTTTTTGGAATCATTAACTTCCAATTTTAAAATTTTAAATTTTGGATTTATAATTACTGCCGCGGCTACAACAGGCCCGGCCAAGGGCCCTCTGCCCGCCTCATCTAGTCCAATAATATATTTATATCCCCTTTTCCATAATTTTTTTTCTTCGTTAAAATTCGGGTGTTTCATAGCTTGATTTTACCATTACAAAAGGTAAAATGATATATTAACCTATTATGCCAAAATTTACTCATTTGCACGTTCATAGTCATTATAGTCTGCTTGATGGCCTGCCAAAAATAGACGAACTTTTAGATTACGTAAAAGAGCTGGGAATGGATTCTGTGGCATTAACAGACCACGGCGTTATGTACGGCGCCGTTGAATTTTACAATAAAGCAAAAGCCAAGGGCGTAAAACCCATAATAGGATGCGAGGTTTATACTGCCTTTGAGGGAATGGAACAAAAAAGGCCGAATATAGACAATAAAAGATATCATTTAATTTTGCTTGTAAAAAACGAACAAGGATATAAAAATTTAGTAAAACTTGTGACTAATGCCCATTTAGAGGGATTTTATTATAAACCTCGCATAGACGATGAACTTTTAGCCAAGCGCTCTAATGGCCTTATCGGTCTTTCGGCCTGCGTACAGGGAAAAATACCAAGGCTTCTTTTATCCAACCAGATTGACGAAGCGGAAAAACTTGCTAAAAAATATGAATATATTTTTGGCAAAGGAAACTTTTATTTAGAAATCCAACACCATCCCGATATTCCAGAACAAGCAGTTGTAAACAAAAGAATAATCGTTCTGGCAAAAAAAACTGGTATTCCTCTTGTGGCAACTAATGATATTCATTATTTAAAAACAAACGACGCGGACGCTCAAGATGTTTTAATGTTGATAAATACCGGAGCTGACGCCAATGACCCGGAAAGACTTACTATGAAGGGAAGCGACTTCTCAATGTTCAGCCCGGAAAAAATGGCAGAACTTTTTAAAGACACTCCGGAAGCTTTGAAAAATACGCAAAAAATTGCCGAGGACTGCAATTTTAATTTTGAATTAGGAAAAACAAAACTCCCCCACTTTCCTGTCCCAGAAGGCAAAACTCCGGAACAATTCCTGGAAGATTTATCGTGGCAAGGATTAAAAAACAGATTTGGAGAAAATCCAAACCCGAAAATAATAGAAAGATTAAAATACGAACTCTCAATTATAGAAAAAACTGGTTTTGCCGGATATTTTTTAATCGTGCAGGATTTTGTTAACTGGGCGAAACAAAAACGAATAGTTGTCGGTCCGGGTCGCGGGTCGGCCGGAGGCTCTTTAATTGCCTATCTTACCAATATCACCAATGTCGACCCTCTAAAACATAACCTGCTTTTTGAACGGTTTCTAAACCCAGAGAGAATCTCTCTTCCAGATATCGATTTGGATTTTGCAGATAGACGAAGAGATGAAGTTATAAAATATGTATCTCAAAAATACGGAGAAGACCATGTTTCCCAAATTATCACCTTTGGAACAATGGCGGCCAGAGCCGTGATAAGAGATGTCGGCAGAGCTTTAAATTATACATACAGTTATTGCGACCAGATGGCAAAAATGATACCGACTGGAATGGACCTGGCGGAAACATTGGAAAAAGTGTCGGAATTTAACGATTTATATAAATCTGACATCCAAGCAAAAAAACTAATTGATTTAGCAAAAAAATTAGAGGGAGTTGCCCGCCACGCATCAACCCACGCCTGCGGTGTTGTAATATCAGCCGACCCGCTAACTGACTTAGTGCCTCTACAACGACCAACTCAAGAAGATGGAAACATTATTTCCCAATATGAAATGCATAGCATTGAGGATTTAGGTCTTTTAAAAATGGACCTCTTGGGTTTAAAAAACCTGACTATTATTGAAGATACCTTAGCCAGAATTTATGTTCTTCATAATGAATTAAAAATTGATATTGAAAATATTCCTTTTGATGATGCAAAAACTTATAAACTATTGCAAGACGCTTTAACAACAAGCGTTTTCCAAATGGAAAGCGATGGTTTTAAGCGATACTTAAAAGAATTAAAACCAACCGTCTTTGAAGACTTAATCGCTATGGTTGCCTTATATAGACCGGGACCAATGCAATTTATCCCAGATTACATTGAAAGAAAGCACGGCAAGCAAAAAATAGAATATCTCCATCCTAAATTAGAACCGATTTTAAAAGAAACTTACAATATCTGCATTTACCAGGAACAATTAATGAAGATAACTCAAGAAATATGCGGTTTTTCATTGGGCGAGGCCGATGTTTTAAGAAAGGCAGTTGGCAAAAAAATAAAAGATTTGCTTGATGCCCAAGAACATAAATTTATAAATGGCGCTGTAAAAAACGGCGTTGCTCAAAAAATCGCTGAAGAGCTTTGGCAATGGATTTTGCCTTTTGCTTCTTACGGATTTAACAAATCCCACTCTGCCGCCTATGCCACTATCGCCTATCAAACAGCTTATTTAAAAGCTCACTATCCTGTTGAGTTTATGGCTTCTGTTTTAACTTCTGAAAAAGCTGACATTGAAAGAATTGCCTTTTTAATTGACGAATGTAAAAAAATGGGAGTTGAAGTTTTACCTCCAAATATTAATGAAAGCTTGAAAAATTTTACTGTAGTTTCCGGAAAAAACCAAATTAGGTTTGGACTTTTAGCCATTAAAAATGTCGGAACTAATATAGCTGACGCAATAGTAGAAGAAAAAAAAAATAATGGACCATACAAATCAATTGGCGACTTTATATATAGGACGCAATCAAAAGATTTAAATAAAAAATCAATGGAGGCTTTAATTAAAGCCGGAGCTTTTGACGCTTTTGCGGAAAGAAATCAACTTTTAACTAATTTGGAAAAACTTTTAGAAATAGCTAGGGAAAACCAAAAAACAAGGCAAAACGGACAAATAGGGCTGTTCGCATCAATAAAAATAAGCAATAATGATATAAAACTTCAAGAAGCCAAGCCGGCAAATAATTTTGAGCGTTTGACATGGGAGAAAGAGCTTTTGGGTTTATATGTAAGTTCGCACCCCTTGCATGATTTTCGCAAAATTTTTGAAACAAAAACCGTGGCCATTTCCAAAATTGATACCAGTTATGTTGATAAAAAAATTACACTTGGCGGAATCATTGCAAGCATTAAAAAGATTATCACCAAAAACGGCAAACCAATGCTTTTTATGAAATTAGAGGATTTGACCTCTAAAATAGAGGTTGTTGTCTTCCCCAATCTTTTAGAAAGAAATCCTGAAGCCCTGCAGGAAAACAAAATTGTTTTTGTGGCCGGCCGGGTTGACGACCGCAACAACGAGATAAAAATAGTCGCCGACGATGTACAGGAAATATTAGTTCCTAAAGAAGACTTTTATTCGGTTTAAAATTATTAAAAATATTTTAAAAAAATATGGAAAATAACATAGAAAATGTTCGACATTCGTTATCGCATATTATGGCGCAAGCCGCGCTGTCTTTATTTCCTAAAACAAAATTGGGAATAGGCCCGGCAATTGAAAACGGATTTTATTACGATTTTCAGTTTGCGAAACCATTGCAAGAACAAGATTTGCAGAAAATTGAAGATAAAATGAAAGAAATAATTTCTCAAAACCAAAAATTTAAAAAAGAAGAAGTATCTAAAATAAAAGCTAAAAAAATGTTCGCGGGTCAAACATATAAATTAGAATTGATTTCCGAACTGCCGGATAAAACTGTTTCTATTTATACAAACGGAAATTTCATGGATTTGTGCAAGGGGCCACATGTTAAAAATACAAAAGAAATAAATCCGAAGGCGTTTAAGCTTACAAAAATTGCTGGCGCCTACTGGAGGGGTTCGGAAAAAAACAAAATGCTTACACGAATTTACGGCCTGGCTTTTGAAACCGAAAAAGAGCTGCAAGATTATTTAAAAATGCAAGAAGAAGCGGAAAAACGCGACCACAGAATTTTGGGAGAAAAACTTGATTTATTTGTTTTTTCAGACCTCGTTGGCCCGGGGTTGCCACTTTATACTTTTAAGGGAGCAGTAATTTTAAAAGAAATAAGAAATTATTGCAACGAACTGCAAAACGATATTGGCTACCAGGAAGTACAAACTCCCAACATGAACCGCGCAGAATTGTTTAAAATTTCAGGCCACTATGAAAAATATAAGGACGATATGTTTAAAGTGATCTCTCATTATGCAAAAGAAGATTATTATTTAAAACCAATGAACTGCCCGCAGCATGCTCAGATTTACGCATCAAAACCAAGAAGCTATAAAGATCTGCCCATAAGAATTGCCGACTTTGCGCAACTTTACAGGGATGAAAAAACAGGAGAGCTTTCCGGGCTAACGCGACTGCGCGGATTTGCTCAAGATGATGGGCATAGTTTTTGCCGGGAAGATCAAATAAAAAACGAGTTTTCTTCGATACTTTTGGCCATAGAAAAAGCTATGAAAACCTATGGTATGAATTACAAAATTAGACTCTCCTTTTGGGATCCGAAAAAACCTGAAAAATATCTTGGCGACACGAAGGTCTGGAAAAAATCGCAAGAGATGCTTGAAGAAATTTTGATTGAAAATAAAATAGAATATTTAAAGGCTATCGGTGAAGCCGCAATCTACGGGCCGAAAATGGATTTAATATCAAAAGACTCTCTCGGCAGAGAGTGGCAGTTATCCACAATACAGCTGGATTTTATAATGCCAACAAGATTTGGACTAAAATATACCGACTCTGATGGTAAAGAAAAAGCTCCTGTTATGATACACCGGGCAATAGTCGGCTCGCCTGAAAGATTTTTTGGAGTATTAATTGAACACTATGCCGGAAATTTTCCTTTGTGGCTCTCCCCCGTTCAGGTTGCTGTAATACCAATTTCAGAAAAACACTTAGACTACGCTGATCAAGTTAAAAAGGAATTAGAAAAAAATAATATTCGCGTGGAACTAAAAAAGGAAAATGAGACTTTAGGCAAAAAAATAAGAGAGGCGGAAATGCAAAAAATCCCCTACCTTTTAATTGTCGGCGACAAAGAAATCCAGGCAAAAAATGTGTCGGTGAGGGAGCGCGGCAAAGGAGACGCGGGAACTGTAAATTTAAATGAGTTCATAGAAAAAATTAGAGAAAAAATAACGAAAAAAACTTAAAATTATGGCGCAACTTTCCGAAGCCACGCAAAAATTAATCGCAAAATATAATCTTTGGCAACAATCTCAAAAACCGAAAAAAGACGCATCAACTATCCATGTTGATGAAGTAGCCTCAAAGGTTGCCGCTTTTTACGAACACATAAGAACAATCGTTGATTGGAAAGAAGAGCACCTAATGCGCAGGTCTGCCATTATTAGAAAATTAAAAAGAAGGTTTTTAAACTTAGAATTAAATAATTTTTCCGCGGACGAAGAAATTGCCGAACCTTTAGTTTTAGAATTAATTAGAGGCGGACACTTCCCTAACGACAATATAGAAGAATCAAAAATAGCCGATGTTAAAAATATAATAAACAAATATGTTTTTATTTTAAAAAACAGCCCTGAGAACAAAAAAGGCAAGGCTGGTTTGCAATTCTATAATTGGCTTTTAGAAATTGCCGCCTGCGAAATAGAAGAAACTTTGGCTCCTTGCATTAAAGAAACTGCCTTGATAAATTATATGTTTGATTTAATGAAAGAAAAAATACGAGTGAACGAAGACATATTTAAAAGAGGATTCTTAAAAGAAGACGGAAAAGACATGCAAATATATATTGCCATACAGCAAGCTTTATTCAAATTTGATAAGCCAATTATCAGTTATAACCTTATAAAATATAAATACCCTGAATGGAAAAAATCTGACGACGATTTAATTCTAAAATTCGCCCAAAATATCTGCAAAATATGGAAAAAAATTGAAAAAGATTTACTGCATCCTTTAAATAAAAAGTTTTATGCAATCTGCGAAAAATACGATACCCCTTATTTGCTTTTAGGAGATATCCTGTCTCAAAAAAATGCCATAGAGGCTGGCCGAGAAATCCAGGAACCGCCCGTTTTTGAACAATTGTTAAGGTCGGCTTATGTTAAAAGATTATCAACTCTAAAAGCAAGGCTTTCCAGGGCGGCCATTTATTCCACTATATCAATTTTTGTTACAAAAGTTCTCTCTCTGGTAATTTTAGAAATAATTTTATCTAAAATCCTTACTGGACATTTTAATGTAATGACCTTGGTGGTAGATATTTTGTTACCCACTTTTTTAATGTTTATCTTAGTAATCACAATCAGGCCTCCTTCAGATAAAAACTTAAGCTTAGTAATAATAGAGGCGATGAAAATTATTTACCAAAATGAAAAAAAAGATACTTATGAAATAAAAATCCACAAAAAAAGAGGACTTGCCACTAGGGTCGTTATTTCGCTTGTTTATCTTTTGGGCGCCTGCACTTCTTTTGGATTTATCTTTTGGATTTTTTACTTCTTTAAATTTCCGATCTCTTCTATTATTATAAACTTTATATTTATCGCTTTAATCCTTTTCGCTGGAATGGCAATTAGAAAAAGAGCGCAAGAGCTTACGATAGAAGACGACCGTGAAGGATTTTTCAGTTTTCTCTACGATATATTATTTTTACCGGTTGCCGGAGTGGGACGATGGTTATCTAACAAATGGAAAAAATATAATGCCATTGCCGCTTTTTTTAATGCCTTAATTGATATGCCGTTTTCTGTTTTTGTGGAGTTCTTAGAAAAATGGCGATATTTTATAAAAGAAAAAAAAGAAGAAATAAGATAAACCGCCGATAAATGTTATTTATGAAATATCATATAATTACTTTTGGCTGCCAGATGAATGTTTCGGATTCTGAAAGGATGTCTGCGGTTTTATCCGAACTTAAATATAAAACAACTTCAAATATAAATGAAGCTGATTTAATTGTGGTTACAATGTGCTCTGTGCGCCAGTCAGCGGTTGATAGGGTTCATGGTCTTATGCCGAAATTTAAAAAAATAAGAAAAATAAACCCGGATTTAAAAACAATCTTGACCGGATGTGTTCTTAAAAAAGACAAAAAAAATTTAATAAATGGTTTTGATTATGTTGTTAACATAAAAGATATTAAAAAACTGCCAAAAATTTTAGGTGTAAAAAATAAAACTAAAAACACAAATGATTATTTGAATATAACTCCGAAATACTCAAATAAATTTTCGGCTAATGTGCCAATAATGACTGGCTGTAACAACTTCTGCGCTTATTGCGTTGTTCCCTATACCAGAGAAAGAGAAATCTCCAGGCCGGCTAAAGAAATAATCTGCGAAGTAAAAAATTTAATTAAAAATAATTATAAAGAAATTTGGCTATTAGGACAAAATGTAAACAGCTATAAAGATGGCGAAAATAACTTTCCCAAGCTTTTAAAAATGGTGAATGATATTCCAGGAGATTTTGAACTCAAGTTTACTTCAAGTCACCCGAAAGACTTTTCAGATAAATTAATAGAAACAATGACAAGGTGTAAAAAATTGTCAAAATACCTGAACCTACCAATTCAATCAGGAGACGATGAGGTTCTAAAAAAAATGAATCGTCCATATACCGTTTTGCAATATAAAAACCTGGCCAAAAAAATCAGAAAAGCAATACCAGATATTTCCCTTTCAACCGATGTGATTATCGGCTTTCCAGGAGAAACAAAAAAACAATTTGAAAATACTGTTAGAACATTTAAAGACATTGATTTCGATATGGCTTATATCAATAAATATTCACCCAGAGCCGGCACCGTGGCAGCGAAAATGAAAGACGATGTGCCTATGACCGAGAAAAAAAGACGCGAAAAAATATTGATAAAATTAATTAATGAATAAGTTAATTGTAATTTTAGGGCCGACCGCTTCGGGAAAAACCGACTTATCTATAAAGCTTGCCAAAAAATATAACGGCGAGATTGTTTCGGCTGATTCAAGGCAGGTTTATAAAGGAATGGATATTGGCTCTGGAAAAATAACTAAAAAAGAAATGCAAGGCACTCCTCATTATCTTTTAGATGTGTCCTCTCCCAAAAAACGCTTTACTGTGACAGAGTACCAAAAATTATCCCTAAGAGCAATAAATAAAATCCATAAAAAAATGATGCTTCCCTTCTTAGTTGGCGGAACCGGTTTTTATATCCAATCTGTTATTGACGGTATCGTGATTCCTGAAGTAAAACCTGATTGGAAACTAAGAAAAAAATTAGAAAAAAAATCCAACGAAGAGTTATTTTTAATGTTAAAAAAAATTAACCCCAAAAGAGCCAAAACAATTGACCGCCATAATCCCCACCGTCTTATAAGGGCGCTGGAAATTGTTTTAAAAACCGGCAAAGCTGTGCCCGCTCTAACCCGAGCCGAAAAACCAAATTTTGATATTTTACAACTTGGCATTAAAAAATCTGCCGAAGAATTAAAAAAATCAATCAGTAAGCGATTGATTAAAAGACTAAAAAATAATGCGTTGATAAGCGAAATAAAAAAACTTCGTGCTTCCGGATTATCTTGGAAGCGTTTAGAAGAGTTTGGACTAGAATACCGTTTTGTCGCGCAATATATCCAAAATAGAATTACTTATCAAGAAATGATAAATAGAATACAAATAGAATCTGAACATTATGTGAAACGGCAAATGACATGGTTTAAACGCGACAAGCGCATCAATTGGATAAAAAATTATAAACAGGCTGAAAAATTAATTACAAAATTTATCTAATCAGCTTCTTCAACAATTCCTGGACTTTTTCTGGTTTGGCTGTGCCCCGAGTTTGAGCCATTATTTGACCTGCCAAAAATTGCAGAACATTTAGCTTGCCCGCCTTATAATCTTCAACTGCTTTTGAATTTTTAAGAATTATTTCTTTAACAATTCTTTCCACTTCGCTCTCGTCTTTCATTTGCCCCCAGTTATTACCGTCAATTACTGACGACGGGTCAGACCCTGTATTAAACATATCTTTCAAAACCATTTTAGCAATTTTACTTGATATTTCTTCTTTATAAATCATTTTAATAAACTCGGCAAAATTTTCCGGTGTAATTTTAAACCCTGCTTCCGCGAATTGCTTATTTCCTAATAATCCTTGAACGTCGGAAATAAGGTAATTTGAAGCAAGTTTGGCTATTTTTTTAAATTCATCTTCTTTCAAAGTCTTAGCGCTTTCGACCTCTATCCATTCCCTCAATTCCGAAGCTAATTTTTCAAAATATTCGCTTAAATCCTTATTAACAACAAACATCTCTAATGAAGCTCCGTCTAACCCATACTCTTTTTCAAATCTCTCTCTTTTTTGCTCTGGCAACTCCGGTATTGTTCCTCTTATTTCTTCAATAAATTTCTCGTCAAAATGCAAAGGAGGCAAATCCGGTTCTGGAAAATATCTGTAATCATGAGCTTCTTCTTTTTCTCTCTGGCTAAATGTTATTTCTTTTTTATCATGCCAACCGCGAGTTTCCTGAACAATTTTCTGACCAGAATCTAAAATCTCTTGCTGTCTTTTAATTTCAAAATCAATCGCTTTTTCAACTACTCTAAACGAGTTTAAATTTTTAATTTCAACCTTAGCGCCCAGTTTGTTAGTTTTACTTAAACTTATATTAACTTCTACCCTCATTTGACCCTTTTCCATATCAGCTGAAGAAACTCCCAAATACCTCAAAATTATTTGAAAATTTTGCGCAAACTCCCGGGCTTCTTTCCCTGAGGTTATATCCGGCTCTGTTACCAATTCCATTAAAGGAATACCTGCCCTATTTAAATCAACTAACGAATAATTTTCGCCCTCTGGCCTTCGGCCCTGAGTGCCCTCAGGCTCGAAGAGATGCAACAATCTGCCCGTATCTTCTTCTAAGTGTATTCTTGTTATCCTAATTTTTCTGCCGCCTGCCTTTAAATATCCTCCCGCGCAAAGAGGCTGGTCGTATTGAGAAATCTGATAACCTTTCGGTAAATCCGGATAAAAATAATTTTTCCTGTCAAATTTTGAATTTTCAGCAATTTTACAATTCAAAGCCAGCCCGGTTTTTATAACCTTTTTTACGGCTTCCTCGTTGGCAACAGGAAGCGTCCCCGGATGCCCCATGCAAACCGGGCACACATTAAAATTCGGCCGTTTTTCGTCCGAGTCGTTTTTGCAAGAGCAAAACATTTTTGAATTTGTTTTAAGCTCTGCGTGAATTTCCAATCCAATTGTTGATTTATATGTCATTTTGGTTTTTTATTCTTTCGTAAACAACAAAAGAATAAGAATAAATATTATTTTCGTCTGGTTGATGATCAATTCTTTTGATTTCTTTCCAGTCGTTTTGGTCAAACTCCGGAAAATATGTATCACCTTCAAATTCGTAATGTATATAGGTTAAATACAATCTTTGAGCTAACGGTAAAAATTGTTTATACACCGAGGCTCCCCCGCAAACAAAAACTTCTTGTTTTTGTTCCGATCCTGCAAAAGGGTTATTTTCCGCAATCTTAATGGCTTGGTCAATTGATTCGGCTAAAAAACAATTCTCGGGCGCTTTATAATTTTGGTCGTTGCACAAAATAATATGTTTTCTGTTTGGCAGGGGTTTTTCGTTAATAGATTTAAAGGTGTTCAATCCAAGAATAATTATTTTGCCTAATGTTATTTCTTTGAAATATTTAAAATCGGCCGGCATATGCCACGGCAAAGCATTATTTTTTCCAATAACGCGATTTTTAGCAACTGCTGAAATTATTGAAATTATCATAAAAAAAAACCGACAGCTAAACAGCCATCGGCGCTTTAATTGTCGGGTGATATTTATAATCAACCAACTTTATATCCTCCATTTTAAAACTAAAAATATCTTTTATTTCAGGATTCAGCCATAATTTTGGCAAAGGATAAGACTCTCTGCTCATTTGTTCTTTTACTTGCTCAAAGTGATTCAAATAGATATGCGTATCTCCTAAAATATGCACAAATTCGTGAGGAATTAAATCGGTTGCTTGGGCTACCATATGTAGCAAAAGAGAATATGAGGCAATGTTAAAAGGCACACCCAAAAACGTATCGCAGCTTCTTTGATACATTAATAAAGATAATTTTTTATCAACGCAGAAAAAGTGAAACAACAGATGGCATGGCGGAAGAGCCATCATGTCCAGCTCTGCTGGATTCCATGAAGAAGCAATAATTCTCCTGTCTCCGGGATTTTTTTTCAATTGCGAAATAATGTTGCTTATCTGGTCAATGGGAACATCTGTATATGGCGACTTCCAACTTCTCCACTGAACTCCGTAAACCCTGCCCAAGTCTCCTTCAAATTTTGCTTTTGGTTTCCAATAGTCGGCATTGGCGTTTCCGTCCCA
>ERZ1292632.422-Hain-H43-01um-R2-422-length-44876-cov-14_pt1 | contig 44876 bp, 51 predicted proteins | sample MGYA00564407_ERZ1292632 | MGnify/ENA primary metagenome ERZ1292632 (study PRJEB36523, sample SAMEA6512637) | groundwater metagenome | collected 2019-01-08 | study: AquaDiva: Metagenomics assemblies of 32 groundwater samples | reverse complement strand
ACCTGCGTAGAGCCAGAATTAAAGCTACGCAAAAGGAAGATTTGTTAAAGGCGTTGAGGATAGAAATTGAAGAATAGACAATATGCCCTCTCGGCGTTCTTCTTGGTCTGCTGTTTATGCTACTGATTGTGCTGTTGATGGCCAAGAGCGCGTGTAAGGAATCTATAATTGACTTAGTGTCGCTGTAATTAAATGTCTTATGAACTACGACGAATACGGAGAGGTAATAAACGGAGCAAGTACCTTTGTGACCATTGCTGACCAGCTTCGAGAGTTTGAGCATCTGATGATAGGCTGGACAGACGAAGCAGGCACTCATTTTGACATCTTGTTTGCAAACGGTTCCGAGTTTGAAGGAGCAAACCACCAAGGAGGAATCAGACCAAACGACCTATTTATCTCAATCATGCGTCTTGGAGCGTTCGGATTCAAAAGAGACGTGGAGCTTCATCCTGACTACGTCGCGGAGAAACTTGGTTGTGGTGGAATAACAGCAAAGAAGTTATCAGAGCTAATCAACGGCGTGATCGCTGAACTCAATAAATAATCTATGGAAAAAATCATTGAGTACAACGGCCGAAAGTACAAGCAAGGCAAACATATCCCACAATCCGAACTCAAAGAGGGAATGGTGGTGATCTGTGGAGATGAAGCACGCACAGCTTCTAGCTGTTGGCGAGCACCCGATCCTAAGTTGCCCAACAAGGGAATAGTTTTAGCTCCTTTTGTTCTTGTCGCTTGTGAAGGCAATAAAGGAATTGAAGGACTCAAGAGGATTCCTGTCGGTATGACGGGTATTTATGATCTCAATTGTAACTGTGATGACCGCGATCACCTCTACGAAGCCATAGAGATTACAGTTCCGCCTTTGCCTTACGACTTCATCTCCGACTCATTCCCTGTAGGCGGTGCATCCACTCCCCACTATTTAGTTACCGCATCTGGTATGCCTACCAACTCCAATCAAACTAATTCTTTTCAACCAACTCTTATGTCCACAATCAAAACCGTGCTCAAGAATCTCACCCTCTCCGCAACCGACAAGACCCTCCGCGCTCACGACCTTGAAAACGAACACGGCGAGATGGCTGAACAAGCAAAGGTTCTTATGTGCGAGGAAATGCAGGAAGCACGCTGGGCAACTCGACGCGTGGAGATTGCTACAGCACTTAAAGCGGAAGATGATGCGAAGAAATAATAAACTCACTCCCCACCAATGACCAAAGGACTGGGTTGCAAATACAGGGACCTTCAGCTAGATGAAAAGTGGTGGGGGAGCACTACTTTCTAACGCCTCAACCCCAAAGGCAATAAAGATATTCCACGAAATAATTTATCCCAACGCAGAGATAAGATTTTGGAAAGATCGGATCAAGTTCCTCGCTAATGGAGTTGAGAATGAAAAATATAAATCAGGACAAATGGATAGTATGATAGTGATATTTAGATAAAGATTACTATATTACGAATATAGACGATTGGGTCTTTTCTTGTACCAACTAACACCTCACCCCCAAAGGCAAAGATGGGGGAGAAATATGAAAAAGAAAATCACAGGGGGAAACAAAGAGGCCTATGATGACGGCTGGAATGTATAGCTCCAAAACCAATGAAAACCCAAGAACTCATCGCTCACATCGTTGGTAGACTATTAGCTGGGGTTGTCGTTTACTTAGTAACTAGGCTTGTACTCGACATCGCACAACTTATAATATAGCCGACACGTCACGAATAACTAGTCCTCTCTCCTCTGTGCTTGTGAGTAATAGCGCAGGCACAGTATGTATCTTGGCGATACCTGCTGTGAGGCAACATCAGCCCCACTGATGTTGTCCACAGTGGAGAGAGAAAAAGTTAAACAAAGCTACTCATTATGCCTAATGTTGAAAAACTACACGAAGTAACCCATTGGTGCTGTAGAAGTTGTGACTCATTCTGTCGCCCATATTGTTAATGAAGTTTTGAAAGCAAAGCTATGAGTCCACTTTTTCGCTGTGAGCAGTGCGAAGTTATCGAAAATACCGCCCTCACTGGTTGCTCATGGGGATCGGGTGAAAAGCTGTGCTCGGCGTGCTGTCCTAAAAACTTCTTCACTCCGCCCTTCACATGGCACGGGCGTTTTGAGAGAAGCAAAGAGATGCCAGAAGGAGAGGAATTAATGTGGGAAAAATAATATGGAACACAAACTGCCAAGCGAGATGACGAAAGAAGAAATAATCTATGAAACAAGCTCAACTGAAAAAACTCCGTGAAGCCGCTAAGATTCTGCTTAAAGACCAAATTGATATGAACAAACCTATTGGCATCACAGTTAAAGATTTTCGCAAAAGGCTTGAAAATAAACCTGATTACTTAATTATCACAACTATTCATGTTCCAACCGAAGAAGAGTGGGCTAAAGAGTCGTCACCAAAAGAAGGCTGTTCAGTTACATACTTTGATCCAACTTATGAACAAAAACAAAGACCAAATGCTTGATGTCGCTAAGAGTGCATCTTTCATGCAATATACGAAAAGTAAACTAAAAAATAAATAAGTCACAAAAATATGGCAACTTATTATGAAGGAGACGGTATCTGGTCAGATGGTCACGGTAGTATTATGGTAAATTTGAACCATGACGACGTGACTCCACAACAGATAAAGAAAACCTCATGTCAATTTAAACCAGCAGTAAAAGATTATAAATATTGTCCATATTGTGGCCATATTTTGTCATCCAGTCTTTGTTAATGATTTCTTGGTATATGTCTTCACTAATTCTTGGCTAATGAAAATATGGAAAACAAACTACCATGCGAGATGACGAAGAAGGAGCTACAAGAGAGGATAAAATGGGCAGAAGATGAAATCGTGGGGTTACAAGAGATGATAAAATGGGCAGAAGGTGGAATCAGTACATCGACACTATTCAAAAAAGCACTAGCCAAGGAATTAAAGGGACGAAAGAAGAAATAATCTATGAAAATATGCAAGATAAGCAAAAAGCCGTAGACGAATTTATCACGGAAGAAATTACTGGCAGGGGTACATCTATAGTAGAATATCTTAAAGTAGGGTTGGCTCGCTTAGTCGAGGAAATCTATAAAGATGAACTAGCAATAGCTGACGCAAGGTGGAAGAAAGCAGAACAAGAACTGGCTAGGGTTTATGACTCAAATCTATAGGAAAATCCTATATGAAACAAGCTCAACTGAAAAAACTCCGTGAAGCCGCTAAGATTCTGCTCAAAGAGCAAATAGCAAAACCGTGTAAAGAATACTGCTGGTGGTGTGCGCAATGTTTAGCTTCTCGGTTGGCACAAGACCTTAATAGCTTTGTTAATGACTTTCTACAAAGTGACGAGGAGATTGAAGCCTATTTGAAAAAGTACGAGAAAGCCAAAAAAAGGATTGAGAAAAATAATCCAAAGTGATGAGAAATAATCGTTCGCTGGACCGCTCGTCAATTTTTTTGATCCTTCCTACTCTTTTGTAGGACGACAAGCTGGGAACAAACTATAACGGCGGTCTGGCTCACCGTAAATCTATAACTTAATTTCTATGTCCAACAAAGACCTTGGCAAGCTGATCCTTGGCTCATACTTTCTCGCCATTATCCTGTTTATCGCCGGAAGCTACACCGACGCGATAACCTCGTGGGATCAGCTTGGTTACTTGGCCTCAATTTTAGGCTTCGGTTTCTCTCTTTGGGCGGCGGTCAGATTACTAAAATCCCCCTCTTGACTTACTCATCGCGGATAAGGGATAATGAAAGCCTTATTTTATGTCTCTTGTTATCGCCCCCAATCCATTGCGTGAGCTAAAAAACCTCTCCTCTATGTCGTGGGAGGAGATGAAGGCGAGGACAAGCATCTCCGTTCCGCAACTCGTCCGCCTGTCAAAAAAGACTCCGATGCAGATGCAGGCAATACAGCTTTCCACAGCGCTTCATTTGAAATTAAAACTTAATATTGATTTAATTAAATATGTAACACAACACGTCTTTCCGGAAATAATTAAACGTGAGACTGAATAACTCTTCAACTATGAAGACTATCGCTACGACCTATGTGCGTGCCGTTGGCGCCTTCCGCGAATACGCCAACATCATCAAGCTGAACGCCGGATCGCTTACCCATGATCTCATTAAGAAATCGAACAAAGCCATTCGCAATATCAAGGCAGAATTGCTTGACGTCGAGAGTGCCAGTAAAGCCAAGGCTGAGGCTTTTGCGGAATTTGTAGAGGCGAATAAGGAAAACGAAGTTCTCATTCGTGCTGAACGCAATAAAACCGATGCTGAATTGATCGCTTCCTCGACGGGGCCGTTCAACGTCGAAATGGGAGACGAGAACGCCGAGGCTCTGGCAGAAATTCTAAAACTCGTGGATTACTCAAAGCTACAAGCCAATACTACCAATGACCTGCTGGCGATTGACGAATTTAACGATGACCTCACTGCTTCACTTGTCGCTTAAAAATTGTAACTTAAAATAATATGTCGAAGGAAGAAAAAGACTTTTTCTCTGACGAAAACGTCACCAAAGGATCAGACTTTTGGAAGCCTGAAAAGATTGGAGATTCATGCGTTGGTTATTTTTTGAGCAAGGCTGATCGAGAAAATAAGCTCAAAGGTGACGGCTCTTGGCAACGAATTTATGTTCTAGTGCAAGAGGACGGTGTACAAATAAATGTTGCTGGTCGTATTCCGACCAAAGAACCAAATGGACGCAAGGTAGCGATCTTTCCAGGGTTTGAGACTCTCAAGATCGGACAGAAATGCGGAGTGAAATTCATTGAAGAAATCCCCGCTAAGCAAGTAGGTTACAATGCAACCAAAGCCTGTCGCACTTACGCTACTGACGAGTTCAATGAGGACTTGGTACAGGGCGCCCTAAAGGAAGCCTTCAGCGCTACCGACGGATCAGGAGAGGCTTTCTGAAATCAGTATGCCTTTTAGGATTTCTCTTCCTAAAGGTCTTCCTCTCTGCTTTCGGCTATGGGTGCATGCGGGGTTCTTCTTTTTTCCTTTTCAGACAGTTGGTTTCAATCCCAAAGGTAAATTCAAGAACCCCGCCGAAGGCCGCCTCGCTTCGGCTGCATCTTTGAAAAAGAGATATATTCAGCTTGAGGAAGAGTTTTCCAACATCGTCTTTATTTTTGATAGTGTTGCATGGTCTAATGAAATTCAGCAAGAATTGAAAGAAATTTATGGCGCTTGAACTCTCCTGCGAAAACTACTTCACGCCTGAAAACACGGCTATTTCCAATTCAAAGGTCAACGATTTTCTTTTATCGAAAGAATACTATTTTGGCCGCCACATTGCCCACACGATTGAGTTTGAACGTACTAGCAGTATCAAAATAGGGTCAATCGCTGACGCCTTGGTCACTGGAGGTGAAATCCCCTTTCATGTCAAATGTCTCAAGCGCGACAATCCTGATCGTTTTGATTTGCAAAAAAAGATGGATGAGTCTCTGTTCGTGACAGAGACAGTCATGAACGAAGCGATGGCACGGGCGAAGTCCGTCATGCGTGAACCGTTTTTTGCCGAATATGAAAGACGAGAGGCTCAATTTCAAGTCGTCCTTCAAGGGAATGTCTTGGCACAAGACGGGAAACGAGTTATCCCTGTTTGCGGAATGGCGGACATCGTATCCTATAATCCGTCGTCGAACATTTACTACATAGACGATTTGAAATGCACTAGCAAAATGAAATGCGACACTCCACAGAAATGGTCTTGGAATTGTCATGAGATGGGCTACTTCCGTCAAATGGCCGTCTACACCCAACTGCTCGCCGGTTCCTTAAAAGAGCCCCCTAAAGATATTATCTGTCGCCATATTGTGTCTTATCGCGATAATGGGGGAGTCTATAAAGTGAAACTTTTTACGATGCCCAGTGAAGTCTTGGCGCCATATTGGGTGGAGTTTAATGAAACAGTCAAAGCGATTGACGCGGAAAAAGAGTGGCGCGACGAGCCAGTGAATTGGAAATCAGCGCAAGCATTAACTTATGGAGCCAACAAAGATCGAATTGAATTCAATGATTCGCTTGAGGACGAACAACAGGTCGAACAAGGCCTCCATTAAAAAAGCCCTTTCCCTTCCCAATCCTTTGTGGCATAAACTTTCGCGCATGGGGAACATAAGAGCCCTTTACGCTTGCCCCAAATTCTTTCGATACTACATCGAGGAAAAGGCTTCTGGTGATTTGTTGATGGGGAGAGGGTTACGCCAAAGACTTCTAACTTTCTTCCAAAGAAAAGGAGAAACAGTTGATCTAACCGATCAGCGATGTCATGGAAAAGAATGGAGTATGTTGCCGTCCTCCTTACTGTTGCGTGATTATCAGAAAGGTGATGTTGAAGAAATTATCAAGCATCAAGAGGGAATTATAAAACTAGGCACCGGCTATGGAAAAACTTATATCGCCCTCAAAGTCATTGAAACGCTCTTACGCGCAGGAGCTTGCGGAGGCTCGCTCATCGTCGTTCCACGGATTGACATCTTCACCCAGTTCAAAGGAGCGATTGAAAAGCATTTTAGAGAAGGCACTCTCGGAGTTATCCGAGGACGAACAACGCGTCTTGCGCCAATTACTCTTACCACGGTACAAACGCTTCAGCGACGAATTAAAGATAGCTCTCTGTCAAGCCTACGAGATCAGTTCGGGATCGTCATTTTTGACGAAGCTCATCAGGCGGTTCCTCGCAAAACCCGACAAGTGGTAGAGGCTTTTAATGCCAAATATCTCTACGGCCTGACGGCCACGCCAGAGCGCACTGACGGACAAGGAGAAGCCATCAAGTTTATTTTCGGCCCCATCATTATAGACAAAGAATTGCCGAGGAAAAACCCTCAAGTGAAACTCTGTCCTTTTGTATCATCTATTCCAATGAGTCACGAGTATGCCAGAATCATTAAATGCCAAACCGAACATCAAGGACGTAACAGCTTTATTGCAGAAGTCGTTAGTCAATCAGTATCTGAAGGACGCAAAGTCCTGTGCCTCACCAAGCGTGTCGCCCATTACGAAAAGATTGCCCTTCTTCTCAAAGAGAAGGGGGTCGCCGTCGTCTCTCTTACCTCTGGCGGTACTACAAAACAGCGTGAATCGGCTCTTGAAATTGTCCGTTCTAGCTCTTCTTCTGCAAGCGTTATCTGTGGGACTTTTAGTCTTCTTTCTGTTGGGGTAGACATCCCTTACCTAGACACGCTAGTTATTGCAGGGGACTTAAAAAGTTCCGTGCTTACCAAACAATCTGTTGGACGTATTCTGCGAATCCTGCAAGGAAAAGCCGAGCCGCTTATTATTGATATCTGGGACAGAGGCAATAAAATCCTCAACTTTCAGGGGATTGCCAGACAGAGAAAATACAAAGAGTGTGGATGGCCTATCGTTTTTTGAAAAGTTCTAACTTTTTCTCCGCCTTGGTTTGCTCTATCTTGGCCTCCTCCTCCATTTCCTTTTGAATAGCGCCATAGAAAGAACTGCCTGTAAAGCGACGCAAGAAAGGAACGGCTTGTATCTTTTCAAATAAAGTCGCTTCCCGTCCAAAGCGAGACTGTTCCAACCTTGTCTGTTCTCCTGTCGGTAGGCGGATTCCAAGGTCCACGAGAGAAAGAACATCGGCAAAGACGCCGGTGTTTATCATATAGTTGATTTGTGAAGGAGAGAGTCCTAATGCGCCACCTAAAAGCTCGGCGACCTCCGACACTGATCCATCGCTGAATTGTTCTGACGCTGGAAGATTCTTAACGTCTTCCCAATACTCTTGTCCTTTTTTATTGCGTTTCAAAACCCATTCAGGCTCAATAGCCTTACCGCGAAAGAAAGAATAGTTGGTGACAAGTTCAATCGGGAGCTTTGTCCCCGACGGCGCAAACCCGCCAACGATACCTTTAACTGAAGCCTGCCCGCGCGAGTCAGTAAAGTCAACTGGAGTTCCCAAGGTCGCCCATCCGGCAAGGAAGTTGAGTGTGTCTTGTCTTAAAGACGGGTCTTGCATTCCAATGTCCAGCATCTTTTCCAAGGGGTACGAAACAAACTGCTGGGGAAAGCCCTTAGGGATTTTCAAATAGTGGGGAATCATTATGCGCTTTCCTTTTGAGGTTCGTCCGGGTGTTTCAGAAACGATGATGATCCAGTTTCTTTGTTTGTCAATATCGCTGATATTGTCAATAGACTCATACTGCGAGTTCCATGAGCGTAAAACAATAGTCGGAATCCCCACCAAGTACATCGCTTTGCGAGCGTACTGTTGCGGGTCTTTACCTACATAACGGACGAATCCCAATGATCCTTGGACGGTGGCGTTGAAGTAAGGGATAACTTGGTTCAGCAGTTGCGTCACGTCGCCTTTGCGTCCGAAGTCCACGGAAGCGTCAGCCGCCAGCCTCGCCGCCTCTCGTGGGGAAAGTCCTCTAGCCCCGGCATTAAGAAAGACGGCCATCCTTACTGACTGTTCAAATAAAAGTCCCGCTTCCTCTATGGCGTTCGGCGCAGAAAGAAGTTTGTCTGAAAGACTCTTGGAGAAAATCCCGTGTTTTTGAAGCGCCCGATAAGTTAAATCCATTGGTTTGATTTCCGATGAGACAAAGCCAGAACTGAAAACACCCAACGCTTGCGCTTTTTGATAAGCTGAAGCAAAGGCAGGGTTCTTGCGTGCCATGATTTGAGAAAAAGAAGTAGCCAAATCTCGTCCTGTCGTTTGGGCGATGAAGTTAGCCCCTTGAACATCGCGTATGGGATTAGCCAAGAACAGAAAGACCGGATTCTTCTGTGTCGCCACCTGTTTAAGCAGTCTGGCGGGAGCAGTGGCAAAACGGCCGATGGTAGAGTTTTGCAGAATGTCCATCAGCTTTTCTACGGCAGGATGTCCGACACTAAACAAAGCTCGCTTCAAATCAGTAGGTATGAGCCACTCTTCTTCTATGCCATCGTTTAGATAACGCAGACGAGACATTCCCGAAGGAATGTCTACTCCCGCTATTTTTTCTGGGCGGATTTTTTCAAGCGTCGCTCGGATTTGCGCCTTAGCTTCTTTTAGGTTGGCTAGTTCTCTTTCAACCAGATTCAAGGCATCCCGCGCAGACTCTGTGACTATTCCTTGTTGACCTATCTTACGAAAGAGTTTTGCCTCTTCTGTGGCTCCTTTTGCCAACCCCTTCTGCGTTACTTCTCGCAGGGTCAATCTCTCTCCGCCTTTAATCAGTCTGCCCCCTCTTGATTTGGCATCATTAAAGAACTTTCTCAATGCTTTTTCTTCACCGCCAGAGTATCCGTTCCTCTCGAAGAGTCCTTGTTCGACTTTAACAACTAGCCGATTCCAAAGTTTGCTCGCTTGAAACTTGGCAAAAGTCGTATAGCGAGAGACTCCTTCCGCAAGCGGCAGGAGTTCTTCGGGAATTGGTCGAGGTTTAATTTCCTTGTCAGGAATTACACTGGCAATTACTCTGTAATCCTCATCAGAAAGAAAAGCCGACAGATCATCTCTAATCGTTTCAACTGTTTCGTCGTATTGTTTTTCAAGGGTATCTAGTTTGGCTTGCTCCTCTTTAGTGAATCGCCGTTCACTTTTGGCAACGCGGAGTTTTTCTTTGGTCGGGCGGATTTTATCTTTGAGAGCAACCAGCAGATCGCGGATTTTGATAATCTGTTCTTTTGTCTTCAAACGCCTAACGCCAAAAAACTCCTCATTGCCGCGCAAGGATTTCTCGAAAGCATTGAGAGCCCGCTTGCGTTCATTCAAATAGGACTCACGAATGATTACTTCAATGATTGCCTCATCAGGATCGGCGATTGAACGCGCTGACCCTTTGGCTTTTTGCATTTTCATCTCGCGGGAAATACCCCTTGTCCCTTCAGTATCTTGCAGTTCTTTCTTAGCAAAGTCCAAGACGCGATGGGGCAAATAATTCGGATGAGCAACGACGATTCTATCAAAGTCGTCTCGTGAGATACGACCTACCTCGCGAGTTTCATTTAAAACCTGTCGCAGTAATCGCTGGGTTGTTGTGGCGACGTTACGGACTGCCCCTTCAAACTCCGCTCCTCGTTGTCTTACTTCCGCGCGAAAACGCGTGAAATTAGCAAGTAGTTCACTGGCGGATGTCCCTTCAGGAAGGAGTCCTTTCTCCATTCGATCCACCAAGTCCATATATTGCGACCATTGTTTGCCATAGAAATGTTCATCAGAACCAAAACGAGTAATCTCTTTTACATAACGTTCAATTCTTGTCTTGGCTTTATTGGCGGCGGCGGCGTTAGCTCTCTGGGTTAATTCTGTTTGGACAAGCGCGGTTCCTTCTTTAACTATTCCCGCCTTTTCGGCTCGGCCAAAAACGCGTTCAACTTCAGCTTCTTTGAAAACTCCGCGACGAATATCAAAATCAATCCGTTGCACGCGACGCAGAGCACGCGAGGCAACATCGGCAAAAGTTGTTTTGAGAGACTGCTTACTGGCGACTTGGACATTTGGCAAATGCCAAGGCTGAAGCACAACTTTGGCAGTAGCTTTTTCAATAGTATCTTCAAGTCGTGTCGCTGTTCTGTCTACAAGTTCGGCAATAGATTTACTGATGCCTCGTCCCGCCAGTCCCGCGCCACGAATACCGATTTCAAAAAGAGGAGGTAGCAAAATTCCAATTCCAGCGCCAATGAGAGCGGACGTTGCTAGTTGGGTATTAGTCGTGTCGTCTTCTTGAAATGTTCCCGCAACTCCGTACCCAGCGCCAACGCTGGCGTCCAACAGAGTGTGTTTGGCGACTACCTTTGCTCCTCCTTTGGTGAAGGCTTGCTTGACGATTTGCTTTAAGGTGGCTTTGCCCCCTTCTTTTACTATCTGCTTTCCTACTGCCGCAATAGCACTTCCTCCAATTCCAAAGGTCAAGGCGTCAAAGGCGCGTTCTGCCGCCGCGCCAGCCTCTTGTTTTGATCCAGCCTTTGTTTTGTTAAAGGCGAATTGCTGAAGAGCCGTCTCTTGTTTCTTACCTTCCAGACCCCGAATTCCCGATTCAAACATGGCGAAAGGCGCGGCCAAAGTTTTGAATGGAGCTTTGACAACGTCTAAAGCAAAACTACCCAAAGAAAAACCGCCATCTTCTTCTTTTTTTGTTGATGAAGAAGTAACTCCGGTTGTTGCTTCTTCATCAAAAATAGAATAACTCTTTTTAGGAGTTGTGGTCGTTTTAGTTCCTCTTTTTTTATCCAACTCAAAGATGCTGGCCATATAAGTTGTTATCCTGGAAGAACGGCTGCAAAGGCATCATAAATTTCGTTGACTTTGTCAGGAAATCTGGCGATCAATTTTTTTAATCCATCCTCGCGTGAGCCTCGTCCAGCTTCGATAGCTTCGATAGTATCGGAAACTGTTTGGCGGAAAAATTCCGTTTCCGAAAGTTTTTCTTCCTCCTCTCCCCCATACTGGCTCTGTCCGCTTCTCCATAGCCTGAATTGTTCAAGGATAAAGTTAGGAGAAGCGGAAGTTCCTGAAGGCCCGACTGGCCCTTGCATTTCAGGTTGAACGAACGTGTTGAACCAATCAACAAAAGCTTTGGGATAATTTCCTCCGCCAAAAGTAACTTGTTGATCCGCGATTGCGCCTCCACTACCACTTGTTTTTAATGGAGAGTAAGTCCCACCAAGCTCTATCTCTCCAGTTTCGTCATTAAATCGAATGGCCACGAGTTTGTCGCCAAGCTGTTTCAGTTCGTATCCTTCTTCTTTTTTCTCGGTCAAATTCATCAAAACATCAGCCGATAGACCTGTTGAGGTGGCGATGTTTTGGATTTCTTCTTCCGTCAATTTATCAAGCAAGTCAAGTTCGCTATAAGTTGCCAAAGCTGTCAGAGCGTCTTCTTTAGCGGTCTTAGTCTCTTCTTTGACCTGTAAGATGGCGTCGTTATAGTTGCCAAGTTCTCTTGCCAAATTCTGTACGCGCTGATTTCGTAGTCTGCGAATTTCGGAGGGATCGAGGTCTTGCCACTCATCAGGAGTATAGCCATAGACGGCTTCAAACGCTTCAGTTCGCACTTGAGAAGCTCTGGTGCGTAGCTCATCAATTTTTGTCGTCGTTGTCGTCGCCGTAGGGACAGCTGGATAAGTAGTGGGCAATCCGCCTTCTGGTATGACCTCGTTGCCCTTGAAGATTGTCCCTGTGGTCGCACTTCTAGCTCCAGCTGTGGGAGTCCCTGGAGTCTGTTCCAAAATGTAGCCCTCGCCAAAAAGGGCTTGCGCCTGTGGAGAGTTCACAGGTACGGCTTGGCGATCACCTGTCTGCGGATTGATAAGCGTTGCTTGTTTTGGATTAGAAGAACCAGTGGAGATGATATTGCCAATCGCCGCCTGAAGATTGCCTGATGCCGTTGGTCGCTGGCCACCGCTTGCTGGCGCTTGGGGAGTGGGAGTAGAAATAGTGCGATAGTGTGACCACGCACCTTTGTCTGGAGAAAACGTAGAGTCGCGACTCCCCGCCGGATTAGTCGGCACGGCGTCACGAATCTCTTGGGAGCGTTGCGGTCCGCTGGCATCAAAGCCTTCATCCAGCTTTCTTTTGTATTCAACCAATGAGTCGAAAAAGTTTGCCATAAAATTAAGCGTATTGACTGAAGGTGTCTCTGAAGGCTCCTTCTTTTTCTTCGGCGCGAGTTAAGGCTTCCGTCTGAATCGTTCTAGGAAGTTCACCATACTGTCCGCCAAGAGTTGAGAGTACGGGAATAGTTCCGCCAGTCTGATAAATTGGCGAACCCGCAATTACGCGTCCAACATTTTGGGTTGTGCCAAGCGCGGCCTGAAGACCGCCGGCTCCTTGGGTGAATCCGCCATAAGGGCCAGAGCCCAGTGTCCGCTCCGCCTGCTGTGAATAATCTTCGAGTCCGCGACGAAATTGCGTCTGGAGTCCTTGTAGGCCAAGGTTAGTCACGTCGGCAAGTTCTCGCTCTTCTTGCCCACGAATTCCTCCCCCCTCGCCTCCATAAAGGAAGCCGCGATCTTGCAAGGAACTTGTTTGCGCCTTGAGTTTAGTCTTGTATTCCTGTGCCGCCGCTATTTCTCGCAAGCGTGTGTCTTCAACCAAACGATTGAGAGACTGACCGAGATCAAATTCCGTGTTGCGAATGACCTCGGCGTAGGCGCGATTGTTTCGCAGATCATCCAACGCTTCTTGAAGCCAAGCCGCCCGCATCTCCGGCGTTACTACAAGAGAAGGATCATCAGCTAGCGCAGAGGTTTCACTTGTGGCCACAGCTCCTTCCAGCGTCGTGGTCAGATCGTCGGCGCCTATTCCTCCCGCGCCACCAGCTATGGCGGTTGGATAATTCTCAAGGGTGCCAGCTTGAAACTGTTGCATTTGATCTGGCGTTGCTACGCTCGGGGTAACGGTCTGACCTGTTGCGGGATCAACATAAGGAGCAAATGCACGACCAAGGCCAGGAATATTGCGTTCCTGTTGCGTTGGCTCAATGGCATAGAGATCAGGACGGCCACCGAGGGACGGGGTACCACCTGATTGCAGTTGAGTCATTCGGGCATTAGCCATTGTAGCGTCAGCTAATCCTTTCTCCACTACCTCGCCCGTATTGGAATCCACAATGTTATAAGTACCATCAGCTTGTTTGCTCCCCTTAAGAGAGCGCCCCGTGCGCTCTGAAGGCGTAAAAAGTTTGCTTTCTTGTTTTTGTTTAGCATCTAACGCCGCGTTAGCCTCTTCAGAGGCTTTGTTTCTTGCTTCGAGCCTAGACTCATCAAACTGTACGCTCTTAGACTCGCCAATCATGTTAGACGCCTGCGAGCGAGACAAAGTTTGATTACCAACAATAATTTGCTCGTTTGGATTTTCTTTGAGGGCGTTCTCAATGTTAGATACCAATTTATTGAGAACACCAGTCTCAAAAGAACTTATCGTGGTGAAATCTCCTTTGCTTCGCTCGGCGCCGCCAATACCTGCCGCTCCCAAATCTTCAGTGGTGACTTCCGCCCCTGCTCCACCCGCTCGGCCAGCCTTTACCTCGACAACAATGTCTGATAGACCAGCATCCGCGATGTCCTTTTCCGTCAAGTTAGGCATGACATAAAGACCAGCTACGTTGCCGTAGTTGCCCGGATCAGCCATGCGGTATCTGACTGTTCCGTTCTCGGAAACCATCTTGACGATCTTGAATCCAAGATTTTGAAACTTTTGCAGGGTAGAGAGAGAGGCCATATTGTTTTATTTTAACTCTTTTTCGAGCAAGTGCGCTAGGACTGTCTGTATTTCAGGTGAAGAAGCTGTGCCAGCTTTGAGCTTAGTGAGGTGTGCGGTGATGTCCAAATTCGTCTTTTCATCACTCACCACAAGTTCTCCAGCCTCATTGAACGAGTAGCCATACCCACTACGAATCTTCACGGCACGCTCATCTGCATCACTGAAGCTCATGTGGCCACCACCAGGAATTTGAAGTTTCATAGACTAGACGCGAAGAATTAGGATGTAGTTGTTCTTGTACATCATGGTCTTTGCCACGGCGGCCGCCTCCGCAATACCAAAGAAGATAAGCGGCCCCAAAGTTGTGGGAAGATTCGTCGTGTGTGTGGCAACAGCAACATCATCTGCATAGAAGACGATGTTTGTCCCAACGTCCATGATAAATGAGTAGTGCGTAGCGTTTGTGAGAGTAACACTTGCCGCAATGCTTGTTCTTGTTTGTGTTGTACCATCAGCATTTGAAGCGTAGAGTGTTCCATCCTCCAAAAAGAAACCAATGTGTCGTGCAACAGATGTGGCATTGTCTCCACTTGTGATTCCCATCCCGCTTGTCGTTCCCCAGAAAGCATCTTGGTCAGTCGTAGTCCCCATTGTAACCACACCATGCCATTCCATTTTGTCGTAAGTGCTCCATGTGAAAGAAACTCCAGCTGCGGTGGTTCCAATCGCTCCACTTTCAATACTGACATTAGATGTGCCTGCGGCGTTGGTTGCTAAGTAGGTAGTCTCAATCCGCCGCGTTAATGTTCCACCCACGGCATCCTCCGTAAATCCATCGTCAAAGCGCCCAACGTAAACAAGGTCATCCACAAATTGTGATTCTGCACGACCTTGCACGTTGGAAGCGGTAGAGCTGTTAATCAAAGCAGTGCCAGCAATCGTGGAGCTTGAGGTTGAGATGGCAATACTCGTTGCCGTTACCGCTCCTGCTTCCGTCACACGGAAATCTGCTGTGGCTCTGTTAGCAAAAGTGTCCCCTGCCCAGAAACGAACATCGTCTCCACCAGTAACCGTACTTGCCATTCCAAAAGAGTCTGCAACATCACGAATGTAGTCAGAGCCGATATCGAATCCTCCGATTGCACCAGACGTAGCTGTAAGCGCACCAGAAATTGTTGCACCTGTAGCCGTTAAAACGCCCGCCGCTGAAATGGTTACTGTTGGTGCGCCTGTCGTTCCAGCAATAAAAGAATTGACCCCAGTGGAAAGTGTTGTCGTGTTGCCACCTGCCGTATTGGTAAGCGTCGTTCCGCTTAACGTCCAACCACCAATCGTTCCAGTATCAAAAAGTACAGTCTTACCTGTGATGGAAAGAGTATTGATGTTTGCTCCGACGATTGTGGTGGCGGCAATTTCATTGGTAGTGACTGTTCCTACGACAAGATTAGCTCCGTCAATGTTGTAAGAATTGTCATTCAGCAACATGAAAGAAGCCTCACCAGTTCCGTTGATAGCCGTTGCTACCAAGACTCTCCCATTGCCAACAGCACTTGTTGCCGTCGTTGTTGTTTGGTAGGCGATTGTTGAAACCGCGATGTCCAAGAAAATATATGTCTTGGCCGCCATGTTGCCAGTGTTACCAGCGCCAATCGCGTAAGCCGTTCCATCAGAGGCAGTAAATGTCCCAGCACCCCATGCAATAGTGTCTGCGTCCGTAACAGAGAAAGCAGATGTTTGCATCCAGCCTCGAAGTCCAAGATTGACTGACGCAGACGTGATGGAGTTTGCAAGCATGTACTGACCGTCAACGGACGAACCTGCTTGCAAACCAGACAACACGACGCTGGTAGTTAAAGTGACAGAAGTAAATGTCGCCGCACCTGCTTCTGTGATACGCGCAGGAGCGGTGGTGCGGTTAGCAAAGGTTGAACCTGCCCAGAAACGCACATCATCGCCAACGGTGACTGTTGAAGCTAGACCAAAAGAGTTTGCTACATCACGAATATAGTCGGCCCCAATATCAAAACCGCCGATTGCACCAGAGGTGGCGGTAATAGAACCCGTAATCGTTGCGGAAGAAGCGAACAGCGCGCCTGACTCATACACACGAAACTCTGCTGATGCAGGTGTAGCGTCACCTGCCCAAAAGCGAATATCGTCACCAGCAGTTACAGCAGATGAAAGACCCACTACTCCGGCAACATCTTTAATCTCGTCAGCGTCAATCACCCAGCCTGAAAGCGTCGCCCCACCGCTCATATCAATCTGCATGATGGTAGTGGTGCCACTACGCATACGAATACCATTGGTGGGCTCAATGGTGATGTTGGCTTCACCAGCACTGCTGGAACCAATCCCTAAACCGTAAATGTCCGCCACATAACCCAAATAGCCATTTAGGTTGCCAAGGCGGGCTCGCGTGGTTAAAGCGCTCCACGGACTTCCTGCGTGCGTAAAAACAGAGATAAAAGGAGCATTGGTGTCTGAAGCGGTAAGATATAATCCCCCAGCACCAGACTGACCATAATTGACCACTGTTGCCCCCATTGTCCACGCAGGATTAGTATTGGCAGCATAGACTCCCGCTTGGTCGCGAGTGACTGTATAGGTAGGTGCCGAGGCGATATTGGTCACGAGCATCCATTCGTCATTGACTCCTTCTTTGATGCGAATAATGTCATTGACCGCAAGAGTTAGGTCAGTGCTGATAGTAACCGTTGAAGCGTCCAAGGCTGTCATATCCGTCGTGAGCGTATCTGCCCCCTGAACAACAGCAAGGTCGCCATTAACCGCCGAGATACTGTTGGCGACAAAGGTAGCCATTTGAAGTTGTCCGCGAATGGAAGCGTTGCCAACCTCAAACAGATCGGGTTCAAGTGTAAAGCCCGCACCAAGAGCGCCTGAAACATAGTTGCTAGAACGCAGACGCAAGTTGGCTCCGTCCATGGTGATGTACTCGCCTGTAGTCGGACCAAGGCGAAGCAAAGAGTTGGCGCTGTCTATCAACACGTTTGAAGCGGCAGAAGTGGCACCTGAACGCAGAACAGTATCCGTAAAGTTCCAACCAGCAACCATCTGCTGGGTATCGCTCATCTCGAAAATCTTGGTAGTGCCGTCTGTCGCGTAACCAACAAAACCAAAGACTCCTGCGGAAAGATAGCCGTTAATTGTACGAAGCGCAGTTCCTTCGTAAACATAAATGGCGGGATTACTTGAATCCAAAACGATTCCATTATTTGGAGAGGCACTAGGAGTACCAGTAGAAAGAGAATACAGCGTGTCGGCGGTGATGTTCCACCCGCCAATAGCTCCTGCGGAGGCAGTAATTGTTCCGGTAACAGCCAGAACATCGTCAGTCGTATTGTAGGTCAACTTGTTTCCAGTGCTGTTACCAATGAAAAATCCGTAATCCTCTTCATCAACGCGATAACCAAGAAAGAAGCCGTCGCCACTGTCATAGTCAGTGGCTCCGCCACGAAGATAAGAGTTGACCCCAAGGATGAGCGCGTCTACAAGAGTTCCGCCGAGGACATTTTCGGAGCGGGTAGAGTCAGTCGTCGGGTTGCCGAGCATATTTGAGGAGACAGAACCTAGCGTTCCGCCTCCGCCCGAACCTAAAAGAGCAATCTCTCCTTTTGACACTTCAGAGAGTTGATAGTTGAGAAGATTGTCATATCCGCTATCAACGTAAGACACAAAAAATTAAGGGTTAAAGATCATTGATTCTTTTTCGACTCCTTCCACCAACGGTGCGAGGATGGAGAAGCCGTCAAAGAGAACTTGATCGTTGGCAGAACTGCCTATGAATCTAAACTTAATACGGTGGAACCTTGCGTTGATACCGCTCCAACTGGTTGCATAATGTTTACATGAACCAATCGAAAGCCAGACAGAATTATTTTCTGTGCGGTATTGCGCCTCCATGTTGCCGCTGGAGTTTTCAACAAAGGCGGCAAAACTCGCTAATGTAAACTCTACCGTGGGATCGTTGCCAATCGTAAGCCAAGCAGTTTCCAGTTGGTAATCTATCGCTGTTCCCATGTCGTCATTGCCTGTTTCCATCTTGACAACGTGACCGTCAGTTGTCCCTCCGAGCACAAACAGAGAAGTGCCATCATCGTAAGGAGCAAAGATGCGAAATTCCTTAGAGTAGTTTCTGATGACCCACGTTTGAGTAGAGATGTTGTAGCGACAAGAAGTGTTGGTAAAAGTTATCCCATCAACGGTCAGATCGCCCAAATGTGCTTCGACATGATTGGTGCTTCCGGATAGAGTAACGCTAGTCTTAGAAGAAGTTGGAACTGCCTTGAAAAAAGAATCAACAGGTTTTGAAATCCAGTCAGGATAGCCGCCGGAGTAACCGTAAAGTCCTTGACGATTGGCGTCATAAAACCAACAAATTCCCGAAGCGACAGCCACAGCTTCTTGCGAAGGCGCTCCAAAAAAAATGAGCGGGTCGGCGTCAACGGCGCGAGCGTTAAAACGATAGAGATATTTATCCTTAAAAAGTAGAAGCTCCTGTCCGTAGGTTTTCATCGCCCGCAATTTAGAACCATCGTTGGGGTTCAAAAGAAAATTATCCGCCGCTGTCCAAGTGATCGCTCCCGCAGAGGGAACAGAAGAAAAGTTAATCTGATCCGTTGATTCACTGCCGATAAAAAGTTGTTGCTTATACACTTCGATGAGACTCCCCGTAGGAGCACTGGTAAGATTAGTGGTTCCCCACGCAACAGCGGCAGCGCCTGTCCAAGAAGCGGGAGAGGTGGTGCCGTTGACTGCGAAGACATAGTCAAGAAAAGACGCCATCCTTACCTTAGTATTGGCGGCAAAGGTTAAGGCGCGAATTGTCCAAGTCGTGCCAGACAGATAATATGCCTCGCAGGTGGCGTCCGTGACTTCATTGACGCAGGCGATGATTTGCGAGTTCGTCCCGATGTGGTGGTGCAAACCAAGAATGGTGTTATCGGCAATAACTGCGGCCGAACCAAGGCGCGTCAAACCCTTGCGACGCCGAAGTTGGCCGATAGTATCCGTATCGAAATTCTGGATCAGTCGCATTTGTTCCGGCGGCATCATGGAATCGGCGAGGACGGAGGAATCAGCCATCCCGCGATGCAGTCCTCGCACGACGATGGATTGAATTGGCTGTCCCATATTGTTTATCTAACGATGATTTTTCCTGGTTCACCTGAAGTATTTTGTTCGATGATTTTTAGCAATGAGGCAGAAAACTGTTGGAAGTCTTCGTCTTGCATCGAGAGTGTTCCGCCAGCCATGTGCTTTCTGATGCGATAGGCGACATAGTCAATCGCGGGCTGAATCTGTTGCAAGAGAATTTTATCTCCTACGGAATTGACAGTGGGAATTTTGCGGTAGTAATCAACAAAGAGGATACGATTTTCAGTAGCTGCGTCCACCAATGGCCAGAGGCGGATATTACCGGCGCTTGTTACTGTATAGATTCTCGGAACCCCCAACAGATAATTCTGAAAGACATAGTCGCCAGAGGCCGCGACTGCGTCAATCCCAGTCAGCCCCGAAATCGTATCGGTAGAGCGGGTATTGGTTGTGTAGCTGATTACGTCATCGTTTATAAGGACGGAACCGCTATCAAAAAAGGCGGCGGAATTTGTCAGCGTCACGTCTGTGTCTGTTGTTGCCAAAGCCTCGGCAAGAGTCGTATAGACCAAGTTAATCGTGGCCCTATTCCACTCTCGTTGCGGAACATAAGTCAGCCGTTCATACCCGTTAATGTGAAGCGAAATGATGGCCGACGGATCGTTGCGTCGGGCGATATTGGTAGGAAGGGCGATCTCGAAATCTCCTTCCGTCAGCGTCGCCATCTCCGTATCAATTACTTTAGCCTCCGACCAAGCGATATTGACGGAGTTGGCATAAGCGACAAAGTCGTTGAGGAAGCTAAAGAGAATCTCATAACGCATCCTCGGAGAAACTTCCGTTGAAGTTACGGATAAAGCACGATCAAAGATAGTTTGGGCGGCGTCAAGATCATAACCAGCGTAAGGGATAGGATCGGAGTAGCCTGAAAAAGTTGCCGTCTCCGCGTTCTTATAACGATAGAAACCAAAGCCAGTGGTATTGGTTGTATCATCGTAAATGTGTTCCATGCCGTCAACGACCAGAGCCGTCGCTGCCTGAAGCGTCGTTTTGGTTCCAGTTTCCGTCGTGGCAATGGAAAATTCGATCTGGTTATAGGCAATCAGATAGACAGGCGTTCCTGCCGGATGCAAGTAGACAGCGGCTCCAATGGTGACTGTCAAATCAATCGCAGCGTCGTTGACTTGCAGTATCTCTGTTTTCTCGTCACCCGGATTGCCAAAGAGAAGATAGTCGTTGTCTGCGAACCCCGCATACGCCTCAACTGTTGCACTTGTCCCACCAACCGCAAGAGAAGAAGCCAAAATCGTTTTTGGTTTGCCCCTTATTAACAGATCGGTGTTTGGCGCTCTCAAAATTACCGACATACAAATTGCTTAGCTCCACCCCTTGACAAAAGGGGCGGAGGAAACAATCTCTACTCGGCAGCCACGTCGGCAGAAGTTTCGGCAACGTCTTCAGCCTCGGTTGGAACCTCGACGTAACGGAGATTGGTCGTATCAGAGATAAGTTCCGTCTCAAAAACGCTTGCGTCTGCGCCCTCAATAACGGTCGTGATCTCATTCGTTTCCGTATTACGGAAATAACGATCTGACATAGGTATTCTAGGTTAGGAATAAGTAACTTTATTTCGCGGCGCGTAGACCTGCAAGACCGCCTGCACCAAACAAGCCAACAAGAGTCTGGAACGTCTGGTCGTCAATCCAATCAAGAGCTTGAGCCACGGTTGCAAGACCCAAGAGGACGGCGAAGATGTAGGTACGTTTTCCTTTAAGAAAAGCCATACAGTTATTTCTTACGTTTCTTAGCAGACTTCTTTTTCGACTTTGAGCCACTGTTGCCCATCATCTTCTTCATCTCTTTATCGGTCATCATGTGTTTTCCGTGTTCCATATTACTTTTTTAGTTTGTTAATCGTTCCAAAAACGTAAGCTCCCGTTCGTTTCTTGCTGTACCCGCGTTTCTTGGCAACATCTTTGAGCTTCCGCTCGACCTTTTTTGGCATAGACTAACTATTTATACCTCCACATTGGGATAACTTTCTTTGGCTTCTTCTTTTCTTTCTTTGCGTTCTTTGTTTTAGACATAGACTCCTTTATTAAAGACGTTTGAAATGAGCCGAGCCAGTGATATTACGATAGGTTTTAATTACCCAACATTTCTTGCCAGTCCACGGATCAAGAACTAGATAGTCATTGCCGACGTATGCTCGGCGCAACGCCACTACCCAATGTTGTCCGTCATTCACTTCCAAGATTACAGCTCCATTTGGATTCTTAAGCGATTCTTGAATGGACGCATCATTACGAAGACGCTCACGAGAAGAAAACTTCATCTTCAAGAAATGAAGTTTCCACCAAAGAATAAGTCCATCATTTGTGTAATTTGCCGCATCGTGGGCAAGGTCAATCGGTGAACGATAACAACCAAAGTAATCGGAAACCATTGAAACACAGGTCGTCGTACATCCCCAACGACCAATCGTGAGATTACTCTGACCTAACTTTTCTTTCGCCCACTTCAGATCACGTTGAGAGAGGTAGATCATATTGTCATTGCTTAAAAGAAACCTGTTTATCAAGTTTAGCGGTTAAACCCGCTACTGATTGATTTAACTCTTGCACATCTTCTCTCAAACTTGTTACCTCAACTGTTAGCGTGGCAACCTTTTGATACATAATCCCATAACTGAACGCCGCTGACAAAACAATAATCACCAACCCGATTGGAATGTAGGTATCTTTTGTTAGAAAAAATGGAGAGGACATACATTAGATTCCATAAGCTGAACGCAAGATATTAAAAACGTGCTTGTGTTGCGCGAGTGTTAAAGCGGCACCACTCCAAATGATTTGTTTACCAAGACGACCCTCGAAGAAAGCCGCCAGATCACCTGTTGGATTGTACGCGGCTCCCATCAGAACATCCGTAGTGTTGTCATAAATTGTCGTCCCTGTCCCAACGCTTGATCCGTTCGTTAGCAATACTCCATTCAAGACGAACGTAACAACCCCCTCGTTAAATGACGTTCCAATGCAGGCGTAACTTGCCCAAGGATGAGCGGGAATTGTATTGTTTGCTGAAACTTGACTTATGGCGTTTGTACCAGTGCTAGACCAGTACGTTTCAAGACGACGATTGGCTGTAAGGACTCGGAAAGCCTGCCAACCACGCTGATTGCCTACTGCATTCCACTTTGAAGTCAAACTACCATTCTGTGCTCCATCAACACGCAGGATAGTCACACATGACCATTTATTTTGAAGATCAAGATTTGATTGACGCGCTTCATCAATGGCAAAATAGTGATCGGTTCCGTTGAAGTCGTAGTAATTGTCTCCTCTCTCACTCCTGTCATAAAGACTATGGTTCATCACCATGTGATTGCCTCCGCCAACAGGCTTGAGAGACATCTGGGATACTTCAAGCTCAATTCCAACACTGTCTGCTGTTAGTTGAAAGTTCGTTGACGCGCCATTTGCCACAACAAAAAACTTGATGACAGAATATCCTGTTACAGGAGCCAAGTTGGCAGTAGAAACCGAGTACGTTGCCGTATCTTTCATCCCATCAAAAGAGATGGCGACATTTCCAGCTCCTGAATTGCAACGCAAACCAGCTTCTACAATATAAATCTGACCGTCTGTAATTGTGATACCCGTTTGGCGAAATGCTTGTCCAGCTCCATTGAGGTTTGAGAGAAGTTGAGCAGGAGTAGCATTGATGTCATCTGTTGTTTCTGTCGCTGTAACACCAGCGTCAATAGACCAGTCAGGAGCAACGCCAGCGACGTATGTTCCGTCTAGTTCACTATTGGTCGCCACTGACGCTCCGTATGTCGCTGGCGTTTTGCGATCAAAGACGATGTTGTGCATCTCGATGTCTGCCTCTGTTCCTTCGTTGAAAAGATACAAAAATTGAATAGAGTCATACTCTGGTATGTTTGCCAGCTCTTCTGTCGTATAGTTGTTCTTCATCCCACCAAGGGCTTGTCTATTGAGACTGAACGACATACGAGGGAATGTTAGTTATCAAGGTCGTTAACTGTCACGTCAGACTCAAGGATAACACGAATGACGACTTCTCCTGTTGCGCCAGCGTTTTTTGCCGTTGAGTTTCGATTAACTAGACCAACATGAAGCTCGGTTGTGTTGTCCAAGTCAACGTAACGAATACCTCGGAACGCATACGAGGATGTGGCGGAATCGTAGTAATACTGACCTGCCCCTGCAATTTGATCGCCGTCTGATGCAACGAATCGCACCTTGCCAAGACACTCATCAAGGTCAAGGTCAGTGTTGTCTAGTTCATCCTTCGCCCAGAAGTAAATATCCCAATCAAGGTTCTGATCTGATTGAAGATTGACTCCAACGATTGTTCCAGAGTTCGTGAGAATCCCAGTGATGTTCTCTGCCTCTATCGCATTTTGAGCAAGTGCTCCTGTAAAGTGTGAGTCTTTATCTGTACGGATAATGAGGGGTTTGATGATTCCCGAAATAGTACGTTCAAGAGCCATAGAAGTTAAAGTTAGTTTTCCTCTCCTCTCCCCTTAGAAGGAAGAGAGAAGGAGTCTAACGATTAGACTATGTTGGGATTTCGATGTACCAGAGAGAACGAGTTGCGCTCCAAACGAATGTCCGACTCTCAAAGTTAGAGAGCACAGCCGCAGTTCCAGCGGCTACATTAGATGTTCCCGACGCCGCAAAGGTGATGTCCTCCGCCGCGTCAGCAATGTTCACAACACGGACATACTGTCCATCTCGCAGTCCTGGAGCGAGAATAACACCCGTGCGCGAAGCTCCATTTGGATCATAGAAGCTGACGTTTGCTGTTGTGGCAAGTGACTCGCCATTCCCAGCCCCATTCGCCGTTACTGTCGCCTCGAAGAATAGACCTTCGTTGATTTCGATAGCCTCAACATTCGTACCGCTCGCATTGATATACAAGACGTTGGAACCTGCCGTGCCTGCTCCTGTGTCCTGCTCAAGAGCAAGGAGGTTGGAGGTAGAGCTGATATTGCCTGTGGAGTGAATGGTGATGACATCGGCTCCTGCGGCCAAAGCTCCAGAGTGTTCTACGTCGAGCACACAACCCTCACCGCTTGCACCTGTTCCTGCGGTTGTAACTTGGATAGCCGAACCTGCGACGTTTGTTCCCATTGCTAGGAAGATCGCATTTCCATCAGACGCGCTAGAGGAATAAGCGATGTCAATGACGTTACTATTCAAGAGACCGAGGATATTGACATCAAGGATATGGTCATCAGTTCCCGCATCTGTGCCTGTCCAATCAATAAGCACCATTTGACTTGATCGAGCACCCGCGCCATTGATGTTAATTGCGTTACCAGCAAGGTTCGTCCCCATGTCAATGAAGAGAGCGTGACCAGTAGCGGCGGCTACAGAGAATACGATGTCAAGAATGTTGCCTGTATAAACATCTGTAACATCAATATCAATGAATGAACTTGCCAAAGCTCCTGTCATGGTGATGTTGGCATCAATGAATGTTCCACCACCCGTCGCGCCAAACGTGCCGTCAAAGGTTGTAAGAATTGTTGCGAATGTTCTGGCTCCAGCGTGGTCAAAGGTAATGGCCTTGTAAGCAACACCAGCGTTGAGATCAAAGTGGAGCAGTGAGCCAGTTGTCGCGGCACCAGAAGCGGTAAGCGTCAAGGCACTTCCTGTAAAAACGCCTTGAACGTCCATCCGCATGATTCCGTCCACTGATCCTGTTTCCGATGTTGTAACTTCGATTAGGTTATCTGTACGAATACCCGCACCAGTAATGACGAGTGCTCCGCCAACGACGTTATCCGCCATGACGACACTGATTGCATCACCTGTCGAGATTGCAGAGTAGGTGATGTCAATGACATTGCCGACTGTCGCACCAGCGACATCAATGTTGAAGACATGGCCAGATTGTGTTCCGTTGATTGTCAAGAACAACGTATCGCCTGTTGAAGTACCACCATCAATGAGCGTGATAGCGTCCGTCGTGCGAGCTGATGCGCCCGCGTCCAAGACAAAGAGTTGAGCTGTTGTTTGAGTGTCTCCAAGATCAATGGCGAGAACGTCGCCTGTAAACGCGACGGTTCCGACTAGAACGTCAAAGATATTTCCAGAGGAGGCTCCAGTAACGTCAATGTCGAACATCAGACCAGAGGAAGCACCAGAACGATTGATGTCGAACATGATCCCAGCACCAGTATTTGAATCATCAATGTTCACCCAATCGGCCGTGCGTGCGCCCGCAAGAGTTGTACTATGTCCAATCGCGCCAATGGCGTTGGTCATGTCTACGTTGAAGATTGTCCCTGTGGAAGCCGCGTTGGTTGCGAAGTCAAAGATTGCTCCAGTTGAGGCGGCGGTAAGATCAATATCAATGAGGATTCCTGTCGTTACACCTGTAACATCCAAATCAATCATCGCGCCAGAGCTTGTGCCAGAGTCCGAGATGGCCACGAGTGAGGTTGTTCGTAGCATCGCGCCAGAGGCAATGACGATAGCCTGACCTCCAACAGCAGTCGCGCCAAGATTCAAGTCAATGAGATTGCCTGTGTAGAGTACAGCTCCAACATCAATATTAATCGTGTTGCCCGAAGCCGCGCCATTCTCGTTAATCTCAATGAGGTCGGTCGTGCGAGTCATCACACCAGAAGCAACAACAATCGCTTGTGAGCCTGTGGCAGTTGCTCCAAGGTCAATGTTCAAGACGTCGCCTGTGAAAAGAACCGTACTGACATTCAAGTCCAATGTATTGCCTGATCCCGTTCCTCCCATTGTGATTGAGATTGTATCGCCTGTTGATGTCCCGTCGTCTGTGATTGCGATAGCGTCTGTGGTACGCGCGGAAGCTCCTGCGTCGAGTACGGCGAGTTGAGCGATTGTCTGTGTATCTCCCAAATCAACACTGATAACGTCACCCGTGTAAGCAACGGCACCAATAAGGACACGAATCATGTTTCCTGTCGCGGCACCCGTGATTCCAATGTCAATGACGTTTCCTGTATAAACATCAGAGAGGTTAATGTCGAAGATGTGGCTGTTTCCTGTTGAAGAATCATCAATCTTGATGAGGTCATCTGTTCGGGCACCTGCGGCTGTAATAGCAAAGGCCGATCCAGCAACATTGCTTCCCATCGTGATTCCGAAACAGTCACCAGTAGCGGCGGCGGTGTAGTTCACGTCGAAGAATGTACCTGTTGTAATTCCAGAAATGTCCACGTTGAATACCTGTCCTGACATCGTTCCTGAAACATCAAAGTAGAATGTATCTGCTGTGCTCGTTCCTCCCTCGATAAGAGTAATTGCATCGGTTGTACGACCAGAAGAGCCAGCATCAAGAACAAAGAGCTGGCCTGCTGTCTGTGTATCACCGAGGTCAATGTTAATGACGTTTCCTGTAAAAGCAACCGCGTCAATGAGAACATCAAAGATGTTTCCTGTGTAGACACCAGTTACGTCAATGTCGAACAATGGACTTGCGGCAGCACCCGTATTCGTTACGTTAATATCCATTAACGTACCACCAGCCGTTGTTCCTGCTCCATCAAAGGTTACAAGCACAAGGGTAGCAGTTCGTGTCGCGTTTCCTGCGTCAATGTGCAACGCGCGACCACCAACTCCAGCGTTCATGTCAATCTGGATAACATCTCCCGTAAATGCGCCATCAACGGACAGATCAATCATGTCTGCGGAACCCGTTGCCGTCGAGATAAGTTCAACGAATGGTTGTGTGCGAACACCAGCACCTGTAACACGCATGGCCGTTCCTGCAATGGCATTATCCATCACGATATTGAAGACGTTGCCTGTGCAGGCGACACTTGTTGCGAAGTCAAAGATGTTGGAGTCAATAATGGCTGAAACATCAATGTCCCAAATATGGGACGTTGTTCCAGAGTCTGTATGCCCGAAGTTGAAGTCGAACATGATGCCACGATCACCTGTGCTCGTATCAATCTGCATGGCTTCGGTAGTCAGGTTATCGTTTGCGTCAAAGGTGAGCAGGAAAACCTGACCAGCAGGTGAGCCGTTATAGGAACCTGTCCAGTCAAATCCAATAGCGGCACCAGCACCCGACTGGTTAATATCAATGTTGCTATGCGCTCCTGTTGAGTCGCTCGTAAACTGTAAGTCAGAACCAGTACGCGCCGTTGCTCCGCTATCAATGGAGAGAGCGACGGCTGTAATGGCTAAGTCCATGTCCATGTAGATGCCTCGTCCTGTTGAGGCACCAGTGAACAAGAACTCAAGAGAGTCGCCAGAACCTGCTCCAGACTTTGTGAGTCGAAGCATATCGAGTGCTCCTGTCGTCGAGTCGGTAAGAACGATTGCTCCTTGATCGAGAGTAATTGACTGACCGTTTGAGTATGCGCTATCAAGATCACTAGCTCCACTTCCACCAGCGGCAATCGTGCTGATGTTTAACGATGAAGAACCGTTATACCAAAGTAGTTGGTCACTGGAATTTCGATAAAGTTCATAGGCGGTCAAATCAGCAGTCGTTTCGGCTACCGAGATGACGATACCAGCTCCGACATCCGGCTTGCCGAAGTGTGCACCAATCTTTGCCATAAAATTAAGTTGTTTGTGAGTTAAAATTGTCTTCTATGGGCCCCGACAGAAAAAGGTCGGTTCTTCTTCTGTCGGGGCTTGCCTTCCGCTACAAACAAAGCGGAGTCAACAGACAATCTTTCGTTCGTTTAAGCAGCGTTCGTGCCTGTAGAGGCCTGCCAGTTGCGGCCGTCATTATGGCCGTAATCAAAGGCGGCGTGGGCAGTGATATAGATCGTTTTTGTTTTGTAGTCAGTGTCCGGTTTGTCCGTCATCACTGGTTGCGACTCAAAATACTGCAATCCGTAACTTGGGCCTTTCAAAGAACGGTCGAACATCCACCAATATGCTTGGGCCGTTGTGCTCAAGTATGGAAGAGCCACAACGTCGAAAGCGCCAAATGGTGCGCCGTCTTTATCCGCACTTTGGGGTTTGAAATTCTTTTTTAATGCCCCGTTAATTTCCATTGCATCGAAGTAGATACTTGACCCCTTACGACAGACGAAAACTTCCGGATTGATATTCATCAGGTTTCCTTTTGGATCACGAATGAGGGAGGCGGTGCGATAAGCGGCACGCAAAGCGTCAGGAGCAAAATCCATGTTAGAAGTTGTCCCGTCGCTAATTACGTTGCTCCATGTTGAACCGCCGTCTTCACGCGTATGCGCCGAGTTGATGAGGGCGAGAGAGTCGCCACCGGTAACAGTCTTGGAATAGTTACCTGCTCCGTCTTGTGCCGTATAAGATGTCGTCGAGCCGGTAGAGTTCTCAAGATATTCCGTCAATAGCCGTTCTCGTTTGCGGATAACGCTTTTAGGAAGGTCAGCGGCAACACTTTCCAGCTTGCGCTTAGAGATTCCGAACTTCCATTCATATTTACTGAACGATGCCATGTTGCCGAAGAAGACTTGAGTGTATGTCTTATCATAACCTTGCACCGGCGTTTCCGAAATAATAATCGCGTTTTCTGTCATCCGTGATGCTTCACCAAAGCCGGAGAGTGACGAGTCCTTTTCGTAGTAATCAGATGTTGTCGTTTGGTTATAAAGGTCTTTGGCGACTTCCAATTCAAGATTAGTTTGCTTTTTCTGGATTTTCTGGATAGACAAGTCAATCAGATCGGCCGCTGATTGAAGCGTCATTGGAGTTGCAGTTGCCATATGTCATTCAATCATTGTGGATTAAGCGGCGTCAGGGTTGACTCCTGTTCCGTAGACAATCTCGCCCACGATGCGCTTATCAGCGGCGGTGCCAACAGCATAACGCTGAATGAAGCACGCCTCTTCGGAGGTGTTGTCCGTTCCGGTGTTATTTACGGTGTTTTGGTCTGTCAGGAGCATACGGTCGCCGTCGTCGGCTGAAGCCGAGTTATTGGCAGACTCTGCTTCCCACAGTTGTCCAGGAAGGACATCTTGGGCCAACACGACTGTTGCGGAGCTCGTCGCGGCCTCCAGACAGACGGCCTTTTTCTGCCAGTATTCAGTGAGGGAGTCAGCAACTGTCCAAGTCGTAGCTCCAATATCAAGTTCAAGTGCATCTCCAAGGGAAAGAGTTAAGGAGCTAATCGGATGCGGCCACGCTTCCTCTATCCCATTGAATTTACGCAGTGTAAAACCTGCCATAAAGGGAAATTAGTTGAATAAATCTTCGAGTTCTTGCGAAGAAAATCCTTTTAGATACTGTGTTGCCAAAGGTGGAACGCCTCCTGTTTTTTTCTCTGACTTACCAGAAGCCCCACCAGAAGCCCCGCTCATTTTGCCCAAAGCATTAACTTTCTTTTGAGCGAGCAACTTAGCCGCGCTCATCGGTTCAATGGTAACGCCTTTGACTGCGCGGTGAGCCCGCTCAAGCAGAGTGGTAAACCTCGTAGGGTCGTCAGGTAATTTATACAGGCTGAATTCTTCCAAAAGGGTAGACCAGTTCTTATCACCTTTGTCCTGACTAGGATGATATTCAGGATACTTCACGATGAACTCGTTTATTTTTTGCTGTTTAGTCGTTTCGTAGTCGCGAACAAAACGGTTCTGCTCATTGCGTTTATATTCATTAGCATCAATGAATCCCAACGCTTTGGCAATTTTTTGCACGCTCTTTACATCTTCAGGGTTGACACCCAATTCTTTAGCGACGTCCTCAATAGATTTTCCCGCTTCAGCCTGCAAAGCTGTGGAAGAGCTGTCAGGTTCTTTCTTCAAACCCTTTTCCAGCTCTGCAAGCCTTTGGGCTTTCTGCGTATAGTCGCGGTGTAAAAGAATGGGATCGAAGCCAGGGTGATTCTTCTGGTACTCCCGAACGGAGTTGCCAACATGAAAAATCTCCTCTAGCTCCTCTTTGGTATATTCTTTATCGTTAATGACGACTGATGAATCGGTAGCTTTCTTAGTGTCGTCAATCTCCTTCTCTTCAGGATTGGTGGCTGGAATGTCCACTTCCTCCTCCTCTTCCTCTTCCAGAGGATTGGTCTTCACGACTTCCTCGCCATCTCCGAGAATCTCGTCAAGATTCTCTGGAGTAATGATCTCGTCTTTTTCGTCTTCCATAAGCTCCGTTAAAGGCGATTGGCGGACAAATGTCTGCTTCGCGCTTGAAGGTTAGCTTGAATAAAAAGCGCCCTATGCAACAAGGCACAAGGCGCTCGACTTTTAGGACAGCTCATCGGATTCCTCAACGAGATGCCCGAAATCGAGCACCTTGTGGCTTGTTTGAAATCCTAATTGTGTTAAACATTCGGGTTCGTGAACCCCGAATCTATACCATGACGTGAAGCCCAGACAAGGCAAAAGTTTTTTACAAGGACTGCATACTCCTTGGCGATAACTTCACCACCGATTGACGGCACAACCTTTTGGCGCTTGTCTTCTAAGTGCTCCCTCAAATGAACTGGCGGAATAATCGTCAAACGAAAGTTCAAGCCGTCAAACGGTGCGACTGAAACTACGAATTTCTCTTTAGAATTATTCAAAACGGTTTCGACTTCTTTAATAATAGCAAGATTTTGAAGAGGATCGCCTTCTTTTCTATCCACTCCTTTATCTTGCTTGTTAAGTTCGGAGATTTTTTCAAGGAGTTCTGTGTTCTCCTTTTTGATGGCGGTAATCTGTTCCGCTTGCTCCTCAAGTTTCAGCATGAGTGCCTTTATTGTGTCTCGCTCCGTGGGGGTATCTTGAGCCACAGCCTCGTTTGCTAGTTTCTCTTGTTCGTCACTTAGAGCATTTCGTTTAATATATTGTCTTGACATAAGACGTGAGAGTTATAAAACGGCGAGATCGCCGTTTTTATTAAGTGGAACGGAAAAGGACACAGGAATCGTGAGTAGTTCGCCCATTCTCATATTCTTCTTCAACTTCACCGTAACTCTTTTTTCGAAAACACGAACAGGGATAGATTTTGTAGGGACTAAATCAACTTGTTCTTCCTTGTTGGCGACAATCATGGCAACTTTCAAAAAGGCGGAACGCGGGGTGATAAAATTTTTACCATCAACACTTATTTTTAAGTATTCGCCTTTTACCTTGTCATTCCAGTTACAAAAAACCTCTACAATGGTGCTGTCTATTGTCGGTAGAAACATCTTTTCGGGAGTACACTTCATACTATACGACGAAAGTCCTCCCAAACCTCATCAATAAAGTCTAAACGTGCGTCGCGCTGATAAGCCTTTTTGATAGTTTCATCTATCGTGGAGCCGCTAGTGCGCTCTTCCGTCGTTGCTAATTTTTTAAGTCTAAAATACTCTTCTAAAACAGGCGCATAGTGTTCAAAAATTTCTTGAAGTGTTCCTTGCTGGCGCATAATTAGGGGCTAATCTGTTCAGATTGAGCGGAAATTAAATCTTTTTGTCCGCCCATACTCGTGATTGCTGTCGGCTGACGTTCTTGTTCAAAAGTTAAGTTACCTTTTTCATCGTTAGTTGGCGGTTGCAAGGGAACTTCAGGCCCAGGCGCGGTTGGAGCGGGCATTTCTCCGGTAGCTAGTTGCTTCAAGTACAAAAGCCAATCTTCAGGGAAGAAATCTTCGATGTTTTGACCGTAAATCTTTACTAGCTCGCGGGCGGACTTAGCCATAAGTTGCGGAGGCTGGGCAAACAAAGGCAGAAGTAAATTAAACAGTTCCAACTTTCGTTGGCGATCAATCGTAGGAGTAAGGGTCAACAGGGAATCAGAAATGACATGAATCTTACCTTTCCAGTCAAAAACTTCAGGCGTAAGCGTGATCTCCTGATTGCCAAGCGCCGGAACTGACTGCCCGCCTGGGAGTTCCTCAAAGTTTAGCTGAATAGAACGAAAATCCCCCCGAAAAACTTGTGTGCCTTTTTCCGTCTCATCTACAAACAGAGAAAAAGTAGGTCGAGCGCCAGAGAGTTGTATTTGAGCAAGCTCCTCATAGGCGTCCGTAATTTCTTTGTCATCAACCAGCTCGCGGACTTCCGGCAAAGAGTAATACTGCTTTTGTAATTCTAGCATCAGCTCTGCGTCACGACGCAGAAGCGAAACCATACTGTTAATAGGCACGTTGAGTCGTGCAAGCGCGGCATCTTTGGCTAAGTCTGTTTGAAAGGCAGTCGTCTTTACGATCTCTCCTCCGAGTGGCCTGTTAATGCCAGAGGCATCGTCAATACGTTCCCGCAGTAAAGCCATTGCATCCCATGAGTCACGCCCAGGCCCTGGCATATCGTAAAAGTTAATGCCTTTGGGGTCCGTAGTCTTATAAGTCTGGTCAGGGCGAATACGAATGTCACCAGACTCGCCGCCGCTTCCTGTCAAAGAACCACTGTGGAAAACCGCCTTGTAAATGGAAAACTTTACCTGGGTAAACGTCATTGACTTAAATTCATCCAGCGCCTCCTTGTCCTCCATTAACATCTCAATAGGGCCGAGGCCGAACGGATTTTGATCGCCACGTGGCATCCAAACAGACATAAGAACAGAAAGCTGTTTGTGATTGTATGGCAAATGCCCTTTTAATAGCTCCTTGTCTTGAGCAACGACATAATACAAATCAAGATTCTCGCTCTCGTAGTATTCGCATAAAACGGAGTTATCCCCAACTGGCCCGCCTTTATCCACAAGAGAGGTGGGAAGGATGGTGTCGAGAACGGCCTTAGAAACCTTGCCTTCAAACTCGCGCAAAAAATCCTGATAGTCAAAGACCTTGTCATACTTTACCTTCTTCATCGAGTTAGGATTAAAAGGCTTGGTCGCCGGATCAATCCACACTTGCAGAGGCGAAAGAGCTTCAGCCGTCACTTGGTCGTAATCAACCATCGTCCGAGGTTCATACTCTATCTCATCTGTCGCCAGATTTATTTTACTTGGCAGAAAAACCTCTCGCTCATCCTTTTTATAGAAGCGACGCCAAAAAGTTGTGCCGAAGAGAATAAAATAATACCAGAGCATGACGTACTGCTGGCGGGTCAAGTCGTCCATCCAGTCATTTTTACGCAGAGCGTTGATGACCGGAGTTTTCTTTTCGTAATAACTCGTCGGCGAATCCCAGCGAACGTCAGGCATCTGGCCAGTCAGAATGGAAAGTGCGGTGTGAACTTTTATGGCGACGATGGGTTCTTTGAAGTCAAAAACTTGATCGTCGTCACTGGAGCGAGCAAACAAACGATCAGGCGTGGCGTTGCCTGCGGCGTCAAAAGTAAACTTGGCAAAAATATCCAGCGCCGTTTTCTTGGGAAAGTAAGCCTCCTTCAAACTCTGCCAGAGAGTCCTCATGCTCTCTCCAAAGCAAGAGTTAGAAAACTCCTCCATCAACCGCTTCTCCTCATTGAACTCCGTCAGTCCAAAATCCTTATAGGTCATTTTTTTCCCTTTGTCCTCATTGGGCATAAATTCCTTTAACAAAAGACTCGTCAAGTAAATAAAAGTCATCGGCACCGTGACGGAACGACTCGGCGTTCAAAATGTGAAAAAGAACTTTTGAGGCAACTTTATAAAGTGAGGCAGGATGAGCTTTTACCACCTCGCCAACAAGGAGAAAGTCGTCAGTGTTTTCCTCGACAATAATACCGCCAGGGGTAGCATTACGCTGGGCTTCGATCTTCAAAATCAAATAGGGAGAATTGAGAACCAGTTGAGACGTTTCCATACTAGCCTAATCTTACTCGTCTTGTCTGTGTGCGTAAAGCCTGCGAGGCTTTCACCCCCCACCACCAATCAGGAATAGGCGGCGCGCCCACGTCTTGAATGACCGTTTTATCGCCTTTAAGTGTCAAGAGAAGGTAGCGTAAGGCGTCTGCCGCATGATCGTCTTGCTGGGTATCCAAGTCTTCTGGATTAGTCTTGGAGTGCATCAAAGACGGAAGTGTTCTGATGGTGTTCTTGCAAGTGTAAAAAAAAACCATTTTTCCATTCACCAAATAGTCGTGCATAATCGCCCATCCGGGAAGGCGCCTATTAGAAGAAGGTGTTAAAGAAATTCCACTGCGGTCATAAATATCCGCATGACGATCACCAATGCCGCGACCTGATTGCGCCCACATTGAAGGATCGGCGGCGAACCATTCGATATTCTCCTTCTCCGACAGCTCGCCAATAGTCTGGGCTTGAACATCTGTCGTCATCTTAGTGCCGTACAACTCGCGATAGACGTACAGCTTACCGTTCTCGTCCATGGCCGCCCAAAGAGCCGCCATCGGTGCCGTATAGCCAAAGTCTATGCCCACAAAGCGGCGCCATGAAGGAGAGATAGTAAAGGGAGCAACGACATGAACTTGAGGGTCCCATTCAGAGAAAAACTGTCCTTCAAAAATATCCCACGATCCATACAGAAGGGCCTGCTGTTCCTTAAATGAGAGAGCTTGAACGCGCTGGGTGTATTCAGGATCGCCTTTAATGAGTTTAGCGTTGCCCCACAGAAGAGCGGGAATAAAAGCACGGGTGAGGTTGGATTTTTTCTGCTTGAAGATGGTGTACTCCCGTGTCTCAAAAGTTGGTTCGCCTTGGGAGTAAAGCGGAGGAAGAGAAGAAAAGTCGGAATAGATGCGGCCACGATACGACCAACCAAAAGCGTAATCGTATTCCATTGTCTGATAAGGAAAGACATCGTCTGGATCAGGATTTATGAAACGCTTTTTGACCCACGAGTGTCCTGGGCCTGTAGGGTTAGTTGCCGAACGAATGTAGCGGCGAATTTTCGGATTCTTGCCACGACAGCGAGAGAAGAGATAGGTGTATTGGCTCTCGGTGAACGAAGTTAATTCGTCGAAGCCAATAAAATCGTACTCCGCGGACTTGTGTTTTTCTTTATCTTCTTCACGCTGAAGGTGAGACAAATAAATAACAGAGCCGTTTGGAAACTCCCACTCAAGACCTTTGTTCTTTGGCTTGGCAGCGCCGTAAAAAAGATCGTAGGCGCGGGGGACGAGAGACTTCTCAAGTTCAGGATAGGTGCGGCGAAAAATAATGGCGCGATAATTAGGAATGGAAACTTGGCGCACGGCTTCGGTAAGAAGACTATCGCTCTTGCCGCCTCCAGCGGCTCCGCCATATAGCAACTCGTCAACGAAAAAAGTAGATTCGTGGAAAGCATATTGCGAACCTTTTTGTGGAGACCACGCTTCTTGTGGAGCGGGAGAAGACATGAGAGCGATGAGAGATGATCTTAGCAGAGCGGGAGCACGGGGGCAAAAAAATGCGGGAGCGGAAGTAATGTTTAGGTCGCGTTCGTTTGAGCCTACCCCTCCCCCTCGTCGTTTTTTCTTTGCGTCTTAAAATGTATCTTGTACGACACTAGCCCTTTTCTGCGCTAACCTTAAACAAAAAAACATTTTGAAATGCAATCAATGGTGTTGTTTTGCTTATGGCGCGGATTGAGCCGTCGCACTTATGTCTTCTGCCGAGCCAACGCTTGCCTCGATGTCCACGATCATATTTTTAGGTTCGCGCTTCTGTTCTGGAAGATTTATATTCACGATGTTGACTGTCGCACCGCCTCGCGCCTTCTCATCGCCTGCGGTGTACATTCCAGCGATACGCGCGAGGCGGTCCGTCGCGTGGAGCTGTGTCATCTCGGCTTTTCCACTCACCGCAAGGCTATGAAACCGCGCTCTTATCATTGCCTCGCCGGTTTCAATTCTGGTGATTGCATTAAGCGCATCCCGTACCTTCGTGTTGCCTAACAGGCGCCACGCCGCCTCATCGCACGACCCGATCGTCCCCGTAAATCCCGCGTCGCGTACACTTCTCGATCCGTTTCCGTCCTTGATATATTCCAAAACAAATAGCTTCTGTTTTTCTGTCAGCACTTCCATTTTTAACTCTAGGTCTTTTGCCGCGTCGCTCTCGCGTTTTTCTAACAACGTCAAAATCTTTTGGACTCTATTCTCGCTCACTATTTCGCCGCGCGCTAATTCCGCGCCCTTCGTTGTCATACATTCCAATCTTCCACAAAAATACCGCCAGCGTCAAGCCGGCGGTGTTTTTCGGCCTCGTATAATGCCCTAGGACGTTTTTCAAGGTGTCTGTGTAGCCTTGATTCGCTTGCGCCGTGCGTCCGCCTCCTTCACTACTAGCTTACCCAGCCGCGCGATCTCTCGCTCTCTAGCGTCCCCTGCGTCAACTGCCGCGCTTCCCGCGCCCGCCACCTCAACGTACTGGACACGCAAACCAGCTGGTACCTCCTTCCCGTGTCGCGCTATGTCGTCTTTATCATATAGACCGATCAAGACGCTGTAATCGTCATTTACTTGCAGATGCACGTCGTATAGCCCCGACACTTCGTTAATATCTGCCCATAAGCTATCACGTTTATTTTTGCCCTTGGCGGCAAGGTGTATCTCTTCCAATCTTATTTTTTCTAACTCTTGAAACCGCGCCCGCCAATCTGCCCGCAATGGTATACGCCACATTTCACGTTCTTTTTTTTCGCCCTTGCCCCCGATCGTCCCCGCTAACTCCTCGATCTTTTGTTTGAACTCGTCAAAATCCATATTTTTTTTGCTTATTTTTCCAACTCCTCCGATGAACACACCAGCACATCGCCCGCGATCCAATTGCGCCCCTGTTGCAAGTCTGCCGAAAACGTCCCCGGCTCGCCGTAGCTGTCTATTGTTGCAAAACTCACAACTAGGTCTGTTGCCTCTTCGTTGTACGGCTTCCCGCTCTCGCCCTTCAACTTGCCCTCTTCGTCGAACACCAATATCGTATCATCGTCTAGTGTCATCATTTCAATTAGCCCGCCGTCCGCCACCAAGTTCTGTAATTCCTTCAAAGTGAACCTCACGCCGTTTCCCGGCTTCACCTCGCGCGTTGCTGTCATCAATTTTGCCATACTTTTTTTATTCGTCGCCTGTTACTTGATAGCCGACATTTTTTATTATATTCCCTTCTTTATCTTTTTTTATCTGTGAGTCGTCCGTCCTCGCCTCATACTCGAAATCTACACCACTAACGGGACATTTGCCGATCCCTTTACTATCAAGCGGGAACGGTAGCCCCTCTAATGGCTCGCCGTGATTTGGGCATCTCGGCTTCCAATGATCGCTTTTTTTCATAACGTCCCCTCCTCCTCTCCTATCGTCCTATTCGTCGTTGTAGTAAAGTCTTGTTTTAATGCTCTACTCCAGCGCGACGAACTGCCAAGCAGATTTTTACTTGCCAATACGCGCTCAATGGCCGCCAAAAAGTGCCGCGCTTCAACTTTAATTTCTTTTTCTGTCTTCCAGCTCTCATCACTTATCGCTAACCTTGCCGCCGATAGCACCACGTTTTTAATCTGTCCGCCTGTAAGCTCTATTGCCGCCAAGCTGTCCGCGCTTACGCCCTCGCCTAGCGGCATCTTGGCGGGCAACATTCCGCGCCATATTGCCACGCGTTGCTCTTGCGCGGGATTTTTGAACTCGACAATGAGAGACAATCGCCTCTCTAGCGCGGGGTCAAGTGTGTCCGCCCTATTCGTCGCCATAATGCACACGCCCTCGAACTTCTCTAACTCTGTAAGCAATGTGTTTATCTCGCCGGCTAATACCATTCCTACTTCTGACCTTATTGTCACCAGCCCGTCCACCTCATCAAAAAATAAGATTTTGCCTCTCTCGCGCGCCGCCGAAAAGGCGTCTACGATATTTCTATTTGCCCCTCCCGGCTCGCTTGTCTGTATTTTATCAACGCCCACTTCTAGCAATTCTTGCCTCAATTCCTTCGCAATCTCGCGCGCCGCCATTGTCTTACCAGTCCCCGGACCGCCATAAAACAACATAGACATTCCGCGCCCATATTCGATCACCTCGCCTAGCCCCCATTCATCAAACAACTTCGCCGCTTGGCTATGTTGTCCTAGCACGGCAATTATTTCTGCCTTAACTTGTGGATCAAGTATAACCCGCTTTAGGCTTACCCGTAGGGGTTTTTCAGCTTCTGCCACACTCTCATTTGATAGCAACTTCAATAATCTTCCCTTATCATCAACCAGCCTCCCGTCTTCTCTTGGTCTTATAATCCACGTCGTGCCGTGCTCCTCACAAGTTTTGCCATCGCCAACGTTTTTGTGTAGATATATCTTATCTTTATGCACGCAACCAATTAACGCCGTTTTTCCGCCCTCATATTCTATCTTCTGCCCAACTTTAGCATCGCTCAATTTTAAACTCGCCATAGCCTCCTATTTTATTTCTATTGCTCCCTGTTTTATCCCGCGTACTAGAACTGTCTTCAACCAGTTCCCCGTGGTTGATCGCGCCACCTCGTCGCTCGAAAAACTTACGGGTAACATCTTGGCCAAAACTTTATCCGCTCGCATTTTATCCTTCATTGCTTCACCGGCTTGTCCCGTGCTTATTCCTCCCCTCGCCCATTCTCCCGCCAATTCGTAGATTTCGCTCGCAAGTGCTATCTCTCTCTCACTCGTTCCCTACACCTTGTGTCCCCGTCCCTTGATCACTTTTTTTCGCGCTTCATCTAATAAAGTCATATTTGATCGTTATTCCTTAATGGGTGCCGATAGTTGCCGATAGTTGCCGTTAGTACCTTTCGCATTTTGCCCTTATGTTTTATGCTTTAAGTAGCGATCTATCTGTCTTCTTAACCAGCTTGCCTTCGTAAGCATATTTTGCGCAAGTTTCCGCCGCACTTGCTCGCAAGCTTCCTCATCAACCCACGCCGTAAAAACCATTCGCCTCTTGTTCGTCGCCATATTTTATTCATTCTTTTTAATTATTTATTTCGACCTTTAATGCAATTATAATTTCTTGCCATTTTTCTGTCAATTCTCTCAGTCCACAACTTATGCACTCCAGCCCAACTCAAAAACCCCGCAAAAAAAGTCAAATGATTTATCCACAGTTTATTCACAGCCGCTTCTTACAACTTTTTTCCACTCAACCTTTCCTACCCAACCTACCCAACCCACCCAACCCACCCAACCAACCCAACCCACCCAACCCACCCAACCCTTTCTCTTTAGCCCCCTATTCCCTCCCACAATCGTCGCAAACACCCTTCAGGTACAAAACCACCTGATTGGTGTTTTTTCTTCTCCTACGCGATTCTAGACCCCTTCTCGTTGATGTCTACCCTCGCCATACCTCCCACACTCCCAATATCACTCTCTTTCACACTCTTTCGCCCCCTTAAACTTACAAAGCACACTATCTCCGCCCATTTTTTTACGTTTACCAAATAACACCGCACTTCCCTCTTCCCCGCATCGTGCCAACCCAAAAGCAAATAGCCTTTTGCTCGCCGTAAATAGAAGCAATCAAACGGCTTTTGCCCCACGGACGCGTCCGTGAGCTTAAAATATAGCCCCTCATCACCTGCACAACGCCGTAGGGCCTCAATTTGATGCTCCTGAACGCTTGCGACAGGCAAAGCTCGTCCCGTTAAACTCAATTTCAATTCCAGTCCAAATCCGCCCTCCCCAATCAAAGACCACAGTTGGCCTCTCTGCCTCCCCAAATCCGATGCAACTAACTGCTGAAAATCTGACTCCATCACAGAGGGAATCTATCATGTTTGTTCTTCAAGACAAAATTCCTTGCTCCTTGAAAAAAAGGCTAAAAACACAAGTAGCGGTGAGTAGCGGTTGGTAGCGTAACCCATTCGCTACCGCTTTTTTCGCTAATTCTACTTTCAAAACGCCTATGGTAGCGGGTAGCTCTTCTTCTTCTTTAAAGGTATATATAGTAATAAAGAGGATATATATATGGGCTACTAGATGGCGACCCTCCGCTACCCGCTACCACCGCTACCGACACCCCTTTCTTCGCTAATATTAGCGTCAAAACGCCCTTTTTCCCCCTCCGCTACCACCCCGCTACCCCCCGCTACTTTTTCCCCCCCTAAAAGTGGATAAACCCCCATTTGACCCCAACACACCCATAAGCTACACTCGTTACTACCTAGTTATTGTCTCTTATGACTATGTCCATTGAATCTTTGAAACTCCAACCGGTCTGGTTAGCATGGCGCTATGAGATAAAGAACGGAAAAAAGACAAAAGTCCCTTACCAACTTAGTGGCGCAAAAGCATCAACTACCGACCCTAAAACGTGGTGCAAATTTGAAAAAGCCGTTACGATTTCCCCTAAAGATGGCATAGGAATTGTGTTTGAACCATCTCAAAATATAGTCGGGATTGATTTCGATCATTGCCTCACAGAAACCGCAACTCCCCCTTGGTTAGAAGATTTCCTTACCAAAGCCAATTCCTATATCGAATTTTCCCCTTCAAAAACAGGCTGTCACGTTCTTTTTTCTCTTTCCTCCCCTGTGAAATTAGAGTCAAACAAACACAGTTTTGACTCTAATTCCTCCGTTGAGGTTTACTCTTCAGGCCGTTATTTCACATTCACGCAGGATGAGATGCCGCAATCACAACCTCTTCGTTGTATAAGCCCTGACGAATTTGTAAACCTTCTCAAATCTCTTGGATACCCATGGAAGGCGAAAGTCAAGCCCATTTTATCCACAGTTTTTGCAACAAACGATGACGATGATAATGTCCTGCAAAAAATGTTCTCTTCAAAAAATGGAGAGAAAATTCGTCTCCTTTTCTCCGGCGATGCTTCCCCATATAACAATGATCTCTCCTCTGCCGACTTTGCTCTTTGTGTTCACCTTGCCTATTGGACAAAAAATAATGCTGACCAAATTTCTCGTCTATGGCTTTCCTCACCATTGGCCTCAAGAGATAAAACTCAAAAGCGCGAAGACTATCGCGCTCGCACAATTAAAAATGCTATGGAGGCGACACATTCTTCCTCCCCCTCCCAAAAATCATCTTCCGTTTCTGCAATCAAAGAAGAAATCGTCTACGATTTTCTTCTATCCTGCGGAAAAAACCCAGTCCCTCTCCTTGCTTTTCCAAATATCCTAAGAGTGCTTAGGAAAAATCCTTTCTTCCACGAGAAGTTTCGCAAAAATGATTTCTCTCACCTCGTTGAAAGTCTTTCCATTTCAAATGAATGGATCACCTTGAATGACGACACAATTTCAAAAGCGCGTGAATTTATTTCTGAAAACTTTTCTCCTTTTCATAAAGTTTCCAAAGACATGGTCACGGACGCGATTATGCGGGTGGCGGGAGACCATAGTGTAAATCCGCCGAGAGACTATTTCTCTGCTCTTGTGTGGGATCAAATCCCAAGACTTAATTCGTGGCTTCATCGTGTCTTCGGAGTTCCGGACGATGAATTACACCAAGCGATTGGTTCTAATTGGCTCAAGGGACTTGTGAAGAGGGTTATGCGTCCCGGATGTCAATTTGACGAGGTGCTCGCACTTGAGAGTCCGCAGGGGTGGCTAAAATCGTCGAGCATACGCATTTTGGGTCAGCCTTGGCACGTTGAGACGACCCACTCGATAGACAATAAAGATTTCTATCTGATTTTGGCGCAGAATGTAATTGTAGAATTTTCAGAAGGAGAGATTTTTGACCGCGCATCCGTGAATAAACTCAAAGCCGAAGTCACAAAGACAGAAGATCAGGTCCGTCCTCCGTATGAGCGCGGCATTGTAAAATTCAAGCGCTCGTGCGTGTTTGCGGTGACGACAAATAAACTTGAATTGAAAGATGACACGGGGAATCGTCGTTGGCTTCCTGTTACCCTTGAGAAGCCTGCGGATGTTGAGTGGCTCAAAGAAAATCGGGATCAATTATTCGCAGAAGCCTTTCATCGCGTTATCGTTTTGCGCGAATCCACGCACGTCTATCCGACGGAGTTACTGGAGGATGTTCAGAAAAGTCGTGGCGAATGGAGTGATTATGACGAAAAGGTTTTGTTTTGGTTCGCGTCACTATTCCCAACTCATCAAGAAAAGGAAGGCATTGCGCTTCACGACGCCTGTGCCGCCGCGTTCGGTGGGGAGATCAGAATCGGAAAACTTGAGGAACTTCAGGTGGCTTCGATCCTTCGTCGAACGCTATACTTGGAAAGTAAAAACAAAAAGATAAATGGGGCTGTTCTCAAGCGTTGGTTCCCTACTGAAAAAACAAGAAAAATTTTACAAAAAATGAATGAGGCTAAGTTATCCTTTTAACCTATATGAACTTAAACACTCTTGAACCAACATTCCTTTGCAAACATGAGCGCTGGCTCGCGCGTGTTGTGGTCTTAGCTGACGGGAGACCATCATTACGAGAGTTTTGTTTTACTTGCGGAAAATCAAGTTCAGGTTCACGTCTAGGATTTGCTTTACCTATGATTGCGGATGTAGATATTCGACTACCCTCATTTAAGCACACAGGCAAAAAACTAGGAGAGATCGCGAAAGTTGATCTCCAATACCTCAAATGGCTTGTGATTGAATCCAAGACTTCGGATCGCATTAAAAAGTCCGCCGCTCGTATCTACTGCGGTGTTCCGTACACTCCTCCTGTTGATGGAGCTATCTATGAAAGTTCGTTCTGTTATCTTCCGTCAGTAGGATGGGATTGTGTGAAAAAGATTCAAAATGAATATAAATCTAATGCCCACTTGACAACTTTTGCTTAAAAGAATAAACTATCTTTACCTCTTAACATTTTACTATGACTACAACGACTACCACGACAACCACGAGGCTAAAAAGGACAGATAAGAAACAAACCTGTGTCTACGTTGAAGAAAAGACTTTGCGCCTCGTCCGCTCTATGCTGGCTTTGCGCGGAGAGACTTTTACTAAGTGGGTCAGTGATCTGATTAAAAAAGAATTGGAAAAGAAGTAGAGGAAATATGTTCACACTTTCTTTTGAAAAACCTCTTGAAGATTTCCCCCTTGGTGAACTGCGAGCAAAGATTGGCTATCATCTCAAGCGTTCCTACGAGTGCTTCACAAATTACGCCAAGCACGAGCATCTGCGTATGGCAGATCAGTTTGCAGGAGAGATTGCGAAGCGAATTAACTTTCACGAAGATTGTATAAAGAATTAGATAACGACTCAATATGATCCCATCACATAGCGAGTGGAAAAAAGATCGCCAAAGAGAAAAACGCCTCTACCTTATCGGCTACTTCGTTCTGTTTTCCTCCGTTTCAATCTCTGCGATAATCATTGCGCGTTATCTCTTATGACCCACAATGAAGATGGCGAAGCCATAAATGGAAAGGAAACCTAAACGCCTTCGCCTTCGTCCACGTAATTTGACCGTAAATACCCCTAGCTATGCCTCCAACCTATTACAATAAAAACGGAAAAGAAATTACAACGGTAGAGTGGTGTACTCTTCTAAGCGATCAATCCTATCGAGTTGTGAAACAAGAAACACTGCCCAATGGTTATCGTGTCAGCACCGTTTGGCTTGGTCTGAACCATCAATTTATGGACGGCGTACCGCTTATCTTTGTGACGAAGGTTTTCAAAAGTAAGAACAACACCAACCCCGATGGTGAGCGTTACTCGACCGAGCAAGAAGCTATTGAAGGCCACAAGCGCATGGTAGATAAGTGGTGTAAAAAAGTATGAAACTCACTGCTAAACAAATCCAAGAAATCAAAGACAGACGGGCTAAGGGTGAAAGCGCCAATTCTCTGGCAAGGGAGTTTAATGTGTCGAGGTATGTAATTTATTCTCAAGTAGACGACAAATACAAGGCTTACCAGAAGGCTTACCAGAAGACTGATAAATACAAGGCTTACCGGAAGACAGACAAGCACAAGGCTTACCAGAAGGCTTACCAGAAGGCTTATTATCTAAGAAAGAAATCAAAAAAACCTTATGACTCCAAAAGACATCGGCCTCTCTCTGTGGAAGCGTGAGCACATACGTCTTGTGGCCAACATCATTCTCGCCATCTCACTGATCGCTTCCGCCATAATAATTATTCGTAGCTTTTAATATGATTACCTTCTTCATCACTAGTTTCCTCTCTGGTGCCTTAGCCACCGTGTTTGCTTACGAGAGTGCTAAAAAGAAAAAAGAATAATCCCCTATGTTCCTCACTTCCATTCTGCTCACACCGCAATATCCACCCGGGATAACTCTTTCATTCAACGAACAAGAACAAGCCTTCCAGCGCGTCTTGAACGAAGACACAGAAGCTAAAGCAAAAGACGATTGGGTTTTCCATTCACTTTCTGTCATGGAAACAACAGCTTACGGCTCAATCAAGTTTGTGGTGATGTATAGTAAAGATTAGCTATGGACAAAGTTGACATCAGCAAATTTCTCTTCACTCTCCATGCTACTCTAGTTCTCTGGCAATGGAGTTAAATGTGTTGTCCTGCATGTCAAAGCGTGCCGACGTGATGAGATAGGAAAAACTAAAAGTATGAGCTTTCTGAAAACAATCAAATTTTTCCTAATAGCACTAGCATTTGTTTTGTCTGCCGTATTCCTCTCAAGATGGATCGAGGAAGTGATTGGGTAAACAATATGATCTGGACAGAAGAACGCCTCGCGAATCTTGAAGAAGTGAACAACGAAGAAAAAGTAAGACAAATAATATGAAATACACAATCAAAAATCGTTTAACCTGCGTGGTGATTTTTGAAAAAGAAGCAGAAAGTCTAGCTGAAGCATTGAAAGGTGAAGCCAACCTGCATGGAGCCAACCTGCATGGAGCCAACCTGCATGGAGCCGACCTGTGTGGAGCCAACCTGTGT
>ERZ1292632.418-Hain-H43-01um-R2-418-length-44974-cov-7_pt1 | contig 44974 bp, 34 predicted proteins | sample MGYA00564407_ERZ1292632 | MGnify/ENA primary metagenome ERZ1292632 (study PRJEB36523, sample SAMEA6512637) | groundwater metagenome | collected 2019-01-08 | study: AquaDiva: Metagenomics assemblies of 32 groundwater samples | reverse complement strand
CACAGACCGGAGCCGCCGCCCACATGTCCCTTCATCTTTTCAACAATGTCAAAGAACCTGCCAGACAATCAATGGCGGACAACCATTCACCCCGTTCCTTGCGTTCCGGGGGACAGTGTCCGTCTATGCTGGCGACCAGACCGTCAGCGCTTCAGCAGAAGCAGCGTCCCGTCCGGTGAAGCGGCATATATGGAGGGCTTTTGAGTCGGTCAACCAAGAAATGCCATAAATTTGAAATTTCAGCGACGAACCGAAACCGCAGCCTCCAACCCTAAGGGAAAGCAGGACTTTCCGCTCATGCGAGCGGTTCGCCCGCAAAGGTCTCGGTATCGACCTGCGCCTGCATGGCGCGCGCATAGCGCGGCCCCGACGGCGCATCGACCGGAAACAGCGAGTCGATCGCGGCAATGAGGTCCGCTGGCCAGTCGAACGCCAGGGTCGCGAGATTCTCGTCGAGATGGGCGATGCTGGTGGTGCCGGGTATGGGCACGACATGGTCGCCCTTGCCCAGCAGCCAGCCCAGGCACAATTGCGCCGGGGTGCGGCCCGCCTCCGCCGCCAGCGCCCTCAACCGGTCGACCAAGGCGAGATTGGCCGCCAGATGCGGCGGCGCAAAGCGCGGCATCGCGGCGCGGATATCGCCTTCAGGCACGCCGTCAGGGCCGACCCCGCCGGCCAGCAGCCCGCGCCCGACAGGGGAGAAGGCGACGAACGCCGTGCCCAGTTCGGCGCAGGCGTCCAGCACCGCGATTTCCGGGTTGCGCACCCAGGGCGCATATTCGGTCTGCATCGCCGCGATCGGATGCACCGCATCGGCGCGGCGCAAGGTCGCGGCGGACATTTCCGAAAGGCCGATCGCGCCGATCTTGCCCGCTTCCTTCGCGCGGACCAGCGCGCCGACCGATTCCTCGATCGGCACCTTGGGATCGAGCCGGTGGAGATAATAGAGGTCGATATGGTCGACGCGCAAGCGCCGCAGCGAATCCTCCAGCACGCGGGCGATCGCGGCGGGCGAGCCGTCCAGCCCCCGTTGGCCGTCGATTTCCGCCAGCACGCATTTGCTGGCCAGGGTAAACTCGCCGCGCCGGTCGCCGAGCGCCCGCCCCACCAGTTCCTCGTTCGCCCCGAAGCCGTAGAGCGCGGCGGTGTCGAAGAAGGTCACGCCCGCATCCAGCGCATGGCGCAGCAGCCGCTCGGCCGACGCCGCATCCGGTCGCGGCAGATAGGCGTGGCTGAGGCTCATGCAGCCCAACCCGATCGCCGACACGGTGAAGGGGCCGACAGTCCGGGTGGGCAGGCTGGTCATAAGGGCAATCCTACGTAATTTTCCGCGATCGTCGTCTGCGCCGCGACCGAAGAGGCGATATAGTCGAGATCGGCGACCTGCATCCGGCGATCGAAAGCGTCGGCGTCGGGGAAGCGGTGCATCAGCTTCGTCAACTGCCAAGAGAAACGCTCGGATTTCCAGATGCGGGCCAGCGCCCTGGCGGAATAGCCCGCCACCGCGTCATTGTCACCCCGCCGGAACCAGGCGATCAGCGCGTCGGAGAGATAATGCACGTCCGACGCGGCGAGGTTCAGCCCCTTGGCGCCGGTGGGCGGCACAATATGCGCGCTGTCGCCCGCGAGCAGCAGCCGGCCGTGGCGCATCGGCTCGAACACGAAGCTGCGCAGTGGCGCGATCGACTTTTCGAGCGCAGGCCCGCGCGTGATTTTCGCGCCCGCTTCCGGCCCCAGCCGCACCGCCAGCTCATCCCAGAGGCGATCGTCGGGCCATTCCTCGATCTTCTCGTCCAGCGGCACCTGGATATAATAGCGGCTGCGCGTTTCCGACCGCATCGAGGCGAGCGCGAAGCCGCGGTCATGATTGGCGTAGATCAGTTCGTGCGAGCAGGGCGGCACGTCCGCCAATATGCCGAGCCAACCGAAGGGATAGATTTTCTCGTAAGCCGTCGCGACCGACGCGGGGATCGCCTTGCGCGAGGGGCCATGGAAGCCGTCGCAGCCGCAGATGAAGGCGGCGTCGATGCGGTGGGTCGATCCATCCTTGCTGTAGGTCAGCCAGGGCGCGTCGCTGTCGACATCGTGCAGCGCGACGTCGCCGGCGTCATAGACGATCTCCAACCCGCGCTCGGGGGCGGCGGCCATCAGGTCGCGGGTGAGTTCGGTCTGGCCATAGACCATCACCTGTCTGCCCGTCAGCGCCGCGATATCGATGCGGATCAGCCGCTCGCCATCGGCGAGGTAGAAGCCGTCATGCGGCAGCCCTTCGGCGTGCATCCGCGCGCCCAGGCCCAGCCGGTCCATGAGGTCGGTGGTGGTGCGCTCCAGCACGCCGGCGCGGATGCGGCCGAGCACATAGTCGGGCGACGCACGCTCGACGATGACGACCTCGATCCCCTCGGCGCGCAGCAAATGGCCGAGCAGCAGCCCGGCCGGGCCTGCGCCGACGATGGCGACCTGCGTTTTCATGATGCACCTCTCCCGCAATGACTATGCAGGAAGGATGCCCAGAAGCGGCGAAGGGCGACAGGGCGGCGTCACCACATTAGTTGGACGATCCACCAGATCAGCATCATCATCTTCAGCGCTCCACCATCCGTTCGCTTCGAGCGAAGTCGAGAAGCGGATAGCGCATCCTCCTCGTTTCTCGACTTCGCTCGAAACGAACGGGGTGAGGATTGCGTGCGGAAACGGACCCGCAAAGCTGGACGATCAGGCGACAGGCAGCGTCACCACCGTGTCGGGCGCGTCGCGCAGCCGGACATAGAGCTTGCCGTCGCTGGGCCTCGGCACGGTCAGGGTCGATCCGGTATAGCCATGCGCGACCTCAGCCGCGCGGTCGAGGCCCGGCGTCGCGCCGACCGCGTCGATCAGGAACAGGTCGCGGCCCCGGATGGTGCAGCCCGCCCCTGCCCGCTCGCAGGTCACCGCCTCGATCTGCGGCAGGCGCGCCAGAGTCACCAGCGGCTGCCAGTCGCTCACCGCGTCGCCATGGCGCAGGCGGAAACGGAGCGGGCCGAACAGCGCGGGCGCAACCGCCTTGGGATCGAGGCTGGCGATCGCGATCTGCGGCCCTTCGAGGCGCAGGCCGGTCGCGGTGGTGAGGCGGATCGCCGCGCTCTCATCGGCGGGCGCGATATCGATCGAATCGGCGGCGGTCAGCGCCACGCCGCTCGCCGTCTCGACCGAAAAGACCAGCCGGCCATTGTCGGGCAGCAAGGCATCGCCCGGCAGCGCCAGCGCCTTGCCGCTCGCCGCGCCCGGCGTCACCGTGCGACTGAGCAGCCGCACCTGTGGCCGGGCGGCCGCCACCGTCACGTCGAGCGACGCGCTGCGCCCGTCGCGCAGCCGCACCCGCGCGCGCAATTCCTGCCCCGCCTCGGGCGCGCGCGCGTCGCCCTGCGCCATCAAGCGCAGCCGATCGACCGATCCGTCGCGCGTCAGGCCGTCGGGGCGCAGCGACAGGCCGCCCAGTTCCACGCTGTCCACCTGGTCGAGCCGCTGGCCGGTCAGCACGGCCGTCCGGTCCCCGGCATGGATCGCCAGCCCGTCGAGCCGGCTCGCCTGCGCGTAGCTTTTGAGCGGGATCGTCGTCGGCTCGGCCGTCCCCACATATTGGACATCGACGCTGATCGCCCCCGGCCGCCGCTCGCCGAGCGGCAGGGTGACGGCGATGGCGTCCTGCCCGCGCACCGCCCATTGCACCGCCTGCGGCACGGCATCGCCCTGGCGCAACGTCACGCTCTCGACGCAGGCGGGCGCGCTCCCTTTGAGCGTCAGCACGTCGTCGCGGCCGACCACCAGTTTCGGCTCGCCATCGACTTTCCAGCCCAGTTCGTCGGGCAGTTGCAAGCTGAAGTCCGGCCCCTCGAACCGGTCGAAGCCCCATTGGCCGTAAAGATGCGCCTGCACCGTCCCCTTGAACGCCGGCGGCAGCGGGTCGCCGCCCAGCACATAGCCGCCCCGGTCGGCGCGGGCCACGACCGGCAGCTCCACCGTCTCGCCCGATACGGCCTTCAGCGCCACCCGCATGTCGCGGGCATAGGCGGTCGAATAGATGAGCGGCGCACCCTCGACCGGCAGCACCGCGCCGGCGCGCGCGGCGCAGATCGGTCCCTTCGCCCCGCTGCGCAGGCGCGGCGGGCTGTCCGCCTCGATCGCGGGCATGGCGACGACCATCACCGACTTGGGCTTGGCGAAGGACGGCGCGGCGTTGAGCAGCAGCGCCATGTCCGCGTCGCGGCGGACGCTCAGCGTCGGCAGATAGCCGAATTCGGGATTGCTGAACGCGCCGAAGATGCGCGCCACGTCGCGGATCACGCCGATATAGGGGCTGTAAAAACCATAGCCCGCCTCGCGCGTGGCGCTCAATTGCAGGACGAGGTCGGTCGGCGCGCCGGTCAGCGTTTCGGCCATGGAACTGCTGTGCACGTCCGCCAGCACCAATGTCTCGCGATTTTCGAGCAGGCAGGCGGCCTGCATCTCGATCACCTTCGACAGGCATTCCTCGTTGAGCTTGATCGACAGGCTGCGCGCCAGCGGCGGGGCGAGCGTGCGCAGATATTCGGGATGGCTGTTTTCCTGCGCCTTGATCGCGCCCATGAAGGCGTCGAGCCGCGACCGGTCGAGCGACGCCTGGTTGAGATCCTGCGTCGCGCGCACGAACTCGCCGGGCTTGCCGCGCACCGCATCGCTCAGCACGCCCTCCGCGCCGCCGGTGTCGGGCACCAGGAACAGCACCATCTGCCGCGCGCCCTTGGGCACGGTAAGCGTCAGCGCCCGGTCCTTCTCCTTCTTCTTCCAGGTCTCGGCGAAGGCGATCCAGTCCTTGGGCGGCGGATTGGTCGCGCCGCGCAGGAAGGCCGACACCAGGATGAAGCGCGCGCCCTGATCGGCGGGCAGGTCGGCGGCGATGGCGATGCGGTCGCCCTCGGCCAGGCTCGGCACCTGCGCGATCGGCAGGGTCTTGTCGCCGCGCGTCACCTGAACCCGCACGGTGGGACCGGCCAGCTCGAACGGCGCGGGATCGGCGGCGCGCAGCGGCACCGCGCTGAGGCACGCCAGCGCCAGCGCGGCGCTGCCCAGCGTCAACCTCTTGATCGGGAAGCCTGTCATGCTGAACCCCTTATCCCGATCCCGCCGCCCGTGCCAAGGCCGCACCCGCCGAACGCCCCGCCCTGCGCGCCGGGTCCGCCCGCCTGGCTTGTCGGACGCCTAGCGTCCTGCCATGGTTGGACGATCCGCCATGACTCGCTCGCCCGTCCCCCATTTCTACCTCTACGGCGAACCGCAGCGGAGCGTTGCCGAAGGCTTCGTCCATGTTGAAAGCCTCGACGATCGTTCGCGCCCCAGCGAATGGACGATCCGCCCGCACATCCACCGCGACCTCAACCATATCATCCTGATCGCCGACGGCGGCGGCGCGATGCTGGCGGAGGGGGCGGAAGTGCGGTTCGACGCGCCCTGCCTGCTGCTGATCCCGGCGGGCGTCGTCCATGGCTTTGTCTGGCACCGGGACTCGCGCGGCCATGTCGCCACCATCGCCGACGCCTATCTGCGCGATCTGGTCGCGCGCGACGCGGACCTGGCGCCCTTGTTCGCCCGGCCTCATGCCGCCGCGCTCAGCCGCCACGAGGGCGAAGAAGCCGACGCGATCGTCGCCCGGCTGATGCGCGAACTGGGCTGGGCCGGGGCGGGCCAGCGCGCGGCGGTCGAATCGGCGCTGCTGCTGCTCATGGTCATGGCGTTGCGCCACGCCGCGCTGGCTGGGGCGATTCCGGCGGGCAGCGCGCGGCAGGCGGCGTTGGTCGCCCGGCTGCGCGAGCGGATCGACCAGCGCTTCCGCCTGCGCGAGCCGGTCTCGGCCCACGCCCGCGCATTGGGCGCCAGCCTCACCGCGCTGCGCCAGGCCTGCGCCAGCGTCGCCGGCGCCCCGCCGCAGCAGATGCTGGACGATCGCTGCCTGCTGGAGGCGCAGCGGCTGCTGCTCTATTCGCAGATGAGCGTGGCGGACATCGCCTATGCCGTCGGCTTTGACGACCCCGCTTATTTCTCGCGCTTCTTCGCCCGCCATATCGGCCAGCCCCCCCGCGCCTGGCGCGCCGCGCGGGGCGGTTGAACCGTCGTCGAAGCGCGCCTAGTTGCCCATCATGACGGCGAACGACCTTATCGACCTGCTCGTCGCGCGGCTGCTGCGCGACCATGGCAAGACCAAGCATCATTGGCGCAAGGCGATCGGCCCCATTCGCCTCTACGACAGCGCCACCCATGCCCATTGCAACTGGAGCGTCACGCCGACCGGGACCGCGCGGGATGTCGCCCTGATCGAAGCCTTGCTGGATGAGCTGCGGCTGGCGCATCCTATCCTGACGGATTGAGGCCGATCAGCCCAGCTGCGTTTCCAGTTCGCCCAGAACGCGGTAGCAGTCGAACACTTTCTGCACGCTGCTGTTGGGCTCGCGGCCGTCGCGGATGGCGCTTACAAATTCGCGGTCCTGCAATTCGATGCCGTTGTTGGACACCGCCACGCCGCTGAGGTCGATCGGCTCTTCCCTGCCATTCACCAGATCGTCGTAGCGCGCGATATAGGTGGCCGTATCGCCGATATAGCGGAAGAAGGTGCCGAGCGGCCCGTCATTGTTGAACGACAGCGACAGGGTGCAGATCGCGCCCGTCTCGCTCTTCAACTGGATCGACATATCCATCGCGATGCCGAGGTCCGGGTGGATCGGCCCCTGCATCGCATGGGCGTCAACGATCCTGCCCGCCTGATAGGCGAAGAGATCGACGGTATGCGCGGCATGGTGCCAGAGCAGATGGTCGGTCCAGCTGCGCGGCTCGCCCTTGGCGTTGATATTCTTGCGCCGGAAGAAATAGGTCTGCACGTCCATCTGTTGCACGGCGAATTCGCCCGCCGCGATGCGGTTGTGCACATATTGATGCGACGGGTTGAAGCGGCGGGTATGGCCGACCATGCAGGTGAGGCCGGTTTCCTGCTGCTTGGCGCGCACCGCCTGCGCGTCCGCCCAGCTGTCCGCGAGCGGGATTTCGACTTGGCAGTGCTTGCCCGCGTCCATGCAGGCGATCGCCTGCGCCGCGTGCATTTGCGTCGGCGTGCAGAGGATCACCGCATCGACATCGTCGCGCGCCAGCGTCTCGGCAAGGTCGGTGGTCGCATGGCCGATGCCATATTTCGCCGCGACCGCCTGCGTCGGCTCGAGGTTGCGGCCGACCAGCGAGGTGACGGTCACGCCGTCGATATTCTTCAGGCCATCGAGATGCTTTTCGCCGAACGCGCCGGCGCCCGCCAGGGCAATATGCATGAACTACTCCTTCAATAGCCCCTCCCCTTCAGGGGAGGGGTAGGGGGTGGGGTTGTGCGGCAAAGGCTTCGCTCAATTGGAAAGCCCCCACCCCAACCCCTTAGGTTACTCCGCCGCCAGCACCGCGACGCCGCTGCCGGTCATGTCCAGCCCCTCGCCATTGTCGGGCCGCAGCACGAGGTGGCCGATCGCGGTGTTGGAGCAGGGCACATGATAATGGCGATGCAGCGCCCGCGTCGCCTTGCCGAGCGCTCCGCGCATGATGAGCCACATCACCATCTCGATCCCCTCGCTGCCCGTTTCGCGCAGATATTCGATGTGCGGGATACGGCGCAGATGGTCGCTGTCGCCGATGAGGCCGTCGAGAAAGCGATTGTCCCATTCCTTGTTGATGAGGCCCGCGCGCGGCCCCTGCAACTGATGGCTCATGCCGCCCGTGCCCCAAACCTGCACGTTGAGGTCTTCGGGGAAGCTCGCCACCGCCCGCGCGATCGCCTCGCCCAGCGCCCAGCAGCGATTGCCCGACGGGGGCGGGTAGGTGACGACATTAACCGCCAGCGGAATGACCTTGCACGGCCAGGCGTCGGGCTTGCCGAACATCATGCTCAAGGGCACGGTCAGGCCATGGTCGACATCCATCTCGTTGATGATGGTCATGTCGAATTCGTCCAGGATCAGGCTCTGCGCGATATGCCAGGCCAGGTCGGGATGCCCCTCCACATCCGGCACCGCACGCGGCCCCCAGCCTTCGTCGGCGGGCTTGTAGCGCTCGCCGCAGCCGATCGCGAAGGTCGGGATGATCTTCATGTCGAAGACGGACGCATGGTCGTTATAGACCAGGATCACGACATCGGGCTTTTCCGCCTTCTCCCACTCCCGCGTCCAGTCATAGCCGGCGAATATCGGGCCGAAATAGTCGTCCTGATCCTTGCCGAAGTCGGACGCGACGCCGAGCAGCGGGATGTGGCTCGACGCGACGCCTGCGGTGATCCGGGCCATCAGGCTTCTCCCTTTCGGCCGGCGCTCTCCTTGAGCGACCGAAGCCCTTCGGGCGATCGCCCGCCCCTGTTCATCATCTCGCGATATTCGGGGAAGCTCATGTCGGTCATGGTGCTGACCGCATCGGCGAAGGCGATGCCGTCGGTCGAAAACAGCTTCGAGAGGAAATAGATATTGCCGCCAAGGTCGAGGCACTTGTTGTAATCGCGGGCGAGCAGCGCCTGCTTGGCCTCCTCGCTGAGCGGCCATTCGTCGAGATAGGCGCGCTCGTCGGCCTTGAACCGCGCGCGATTCTCCGCCTTCATCAGGCTCATCGCGAACTGGTTCATATGATAGCCCTGCCGCGCGCGCTTCGCAGTGAACACGCGGGTGCCGGGAATGTCGTCGAACTCGGCGAGATAGGCGTGGATGTCGTTATGCTGGGTCATGCTAGTTCCTCCCCTGCAAGGGGAGGGGGACCGCCAGCGAAGCGGGTGGTGTAGGGGTGTCCCGTTCACGAGAGGGCGACACCCCTCCGTCATGGCTTCGCCATGCCACCTCCCCTTGCAGGGGAGGACGATTGTAGGTGCCCATCACAGTCCCCTCTCCTTCAGCTTCGCGTCGAGCCGCGGAAACACACGCCGCGCATTGCCCTCGAAGATCGCGTGCCGCTCCGCGTCGCTGATCGCCAGCGCATCGACATAGCGTTTGGTGTCGTCGAAATAATGGCCGGTGGTCGGATCGATGCCGCGCACCGCGCCGACCATCTCCGACCCGAACAGGATATTCTTGTTGTCGATCACATCCGCCAGCAGATCGACCCCCGGCTGGTGATAGACGCAAGTGTCGAAGAAGATGTTGTTCATCAGATGCTGGTCGAGGCTGGGCTTCTTGAGCATGTCGGCAAGGCCGCGATAGCGCCCCCAGTGATAGGGCACCGCCCCGCCGCCATGCGGGATGATGAAGCGCAGGCTTGGGAAGTCGGCGAACAGGTCGCCCTCCAGCAGCTGCATGAAGGCGATCGTGTCGGCCGCGATATAATAGCCGCCGGTCGCGTGCATCGCGGGATTGCAGCTGCCCGACACATGGATCATCGCCGGCACGTCCAGCTCGACCATCTTCTCGTAGAAAGGATACCAGTAGCGATCGGTCAGCGGCGGGTGGGTGAAATGCCCGCCGCCCGGATCGGGATTGAGGTTGCAGCCAATGAAGCCCAGTTCGGTGACGCACCGCTCCAGCTCGGCGATGCTGTTGCTCATGTCGGCCTTGGGCGACTGGGGCAACATGCACACGCCGACGAAGGTCTCGGGGAACATCGCCACCACCCGCGCGATCAGGTCGTTGCAGCGGATCGCCCACGCCTTCGCCACATCGGCGTCGCCGACATGCGGGGCCATGGCCGAAGCGCGCGGCGAGAAGATGGTGAGGTCCGCACCGCGCTCCTTGATGAGGCGCAACTGGTTCGCCTCGATCGTCTCGCGGATTTCATCGTCGCTGATGTCGGGATAAGGCGGGCAGGGTGTGCCAGCCTTGAACGCTGCCTTCTGTTCCTCACGCCAGGCGTCATGCCCCTTGGGAAGCACCGTATAGTGGCCGTGGCAGTCGATAATCAGGCTCATAGCTCCACTTTCGCCTTGTCGTCATTCCCGCGCAGGCGGGAATCCATCTCCGGCCTATCCACCGGCTCGACGGTCGGGAGATGGATCCCCGCCTGCGCGGGGATGACGGAAAAACACTCCAACTTCCCCGCCAGCCCCTCCGGCACCACCTTCACCCCCAGCGCGCCGATCGCCCGCTGCCGCGCGACCGTGCCGCGCGTCATCGCGGCGCCGGTGCCCAGGCCATCGAGCGTCTTCACCACTTCCTCCATCTCCACCGCGCGGCGCAGCCCATGCACCAGCATCCGGTCGAGATTATAGTCGGCGCGTTCCACCCATGTTCTGGGCTTCTCGCTGGCGTCGAGCGAGGCGAGCACCTCGTCCAGCACGCCCGCCGCACCCGCCGCCAGCACGCATTCGGCGGTCAGCGCCTCCAGCCCCTTGACCATCACAGACCGGATCATCTTGATCGCCGACGCGCGGCCCACCGCGTCGCCCACGATGCGACTATTCGTGAAGCCCAACGCCGCCAGCCGCGCCTGCGCCGCATCTGCCCGCCCGCCGCTCAGCAGCAAGGGCACCGAGAGCCTCGCCGGATAGACCGGAGCCATCACCGCCGCATCGACATATTGGCCGTCCGCCGCCTCGATCGCCCGCGCCGCCGCCTGCTTGGTCTGCGGCGCGACGCTGTTCATGTCGCAATAGAGCGTGCCCGGCGCGATCAGCCCGGCGGCCTGTTCGGCGACGGCGAGCGCCTGGTCGGCTGTCACCAATGACATGAGCAACGGCGCAGCGGACCCCACATCGGCCAGCGCGCTTGCGCCTGTCACGCCTGCCGCTGCATAGGCCGCCAGCATCGCGTCGCGCGTCGCCGGATCGTCGGTCTTGCGGTCGAACACATGACACAAGCCGGCCCAGCCGCCGGCGATCGCGAAGGTCGACCCCGCCTCGCCAAATCCGATCAGGCCAACATGCGTCTCCATGCGCCGGGGCATGACTCAGGACGCGGGCGACCGCCAATCATATCCGCCGCCCGTCCATAAGAATTTACGAACTCATCTCTCGCGCGGCCGCCTCGACCGCTTCGATGAACGCCCGTTGCAGCCGGGTCGGCCGCCACGCGGCGCGGGTGGACAGGCCGATGGTGCGGCTGATCGCGCCGGGCGCGGGACCGATATCGGCGAGCAGCCCCGCCTCCACCTCCAGCGCAAGCTGATCGTAGGACAGCAACGTCAGATAATCGCCGCCGACCAGCAATTGCCGGATCGTCATCACCGATCCGCATTCGATCGGCACGGCAGGCAGCGCGCCGCCCAGATCGGCGAACATCGCTTGCCACAGCCGCCGCAGCGGCGTCCCCTCCGGCGGCAATATCCAGGGATAAAGGCGCAGCGCATCCGCATCCCAGCCGCTCGCCAACGGATGTCCCCGCCGCGCGAAGATCGTCGGCCGATCCTCCAGCAAGGGCCTCTGCATGAGGTCGCTGGCCAGCGCCGGATCGCGCAGCGCGCCGATCATCATGTCGATCTCCCCGTCGCGCAGCGGCCCGACCAGCTCGGCATAAGCGCCCTCATACACGCTGATATCGACCTGCGGCATGATGGCGCGAAAGCGGGCGATGGCGTCGGGCAGCAGCCGCGCACGCGACCAGGGCATCGCGCCCACCAGCACGCGCCCGCCCGCTTCGCCTCTCAGCTCGGCGATATCCTCCAGCCCCTGCCGCAACTCCGCCTGCGCCAGCCGCAGCCGCTGCGCCAGCGCCACCCCCGCCTTGGTCAGCGCCACGCCCCGCCCGCGCCGATCGACCAGCCGACTCCCCACCGCCAGCCCCAGGTCGCCGACCGCGCGATGCAGCGATGGCTCCGCAATGCCCGTCGCCGCCGCCGCCGCCGCATAGGAACCCGCGCGCGCCAGCGCCACCAGCGCGCGCATCTGCGCCGCCGTCACCCGGTTGCTGCCGATCAGCCGCAGCGCCACCTCAATGCGCGGCTTCAGGCGCAGCGCGGCCTCCAGCGGCGTCATCCCGCCCGGCCCCCGCGCGAACAGGGGCACGCCGATCTGCGCCTCCAGCTTGGCGATGCCCTGCGTCACCGCCGGCTGGGTCAGGTTGACCGTCCGCGCGGCGAGGCTGACGCTCCCCTGCTCCACCACGGCGACCATGGCGGCGAGGTGACGGATATTGAACTGATCGGGCTGCATCGCCCATGCTTACCAAAAATTTATGGCCCCGCGCCAGTTCGCATTGGCGGCCCATACCGCCTCGGGTCATGTCAGCCTGCACGATTTTGCGGAACTAAGGAGCAGCAGCATGTCCGGCGTCGTCGTCCAGAATATCGAACGGGCGGATCTCGCCATCGTCGACGGGCTCGCCAGATGCGGCGTCGCGACGGTGCATGAGGCGCAGGGCCGCACCGGGCTGCTCGCCCCCTATATGCGCCCCATTTATGCCGGCGCGCGGATCGCGGGCACCGCCGTCACCATCTCTTCGCCGCCGGGCGACAACTGGATGGTGCATGTCGCGATCGAGCAACTGAAGGAAGGCGACGTGCTGCTCCTCGCCCCCACCAGCCCCTGCACCGACGGCTATTTCGGCGATCTGCTCGCGACCTCGGCCCAAGCGCGGGGATGCCGTGGCCTCATCATCGACGCGGGCGTGCGTGACGTGCGCGACCTGACGCAGATGAACTTCCCGGTCTGGTCGAAAGCGGTTCACGCGCAGGGCACGGTCAAGAATACGCTCGGCAGCGTCAACGTGCCGGTCGTGTGCGCGGGCGCCTATGTGACCCCCGGCGACGTGGTGATCGCCGACGATGACGGGGTCTGCATCGTGCCGCGCGCCGACGCCGCCGCTGTGCTCGAAAAGGCGCAGGCCCGCGAAGCCGCCGAGGAAGCCAAGCGCGTCCGCCTCGCCGCCGGCGAACTGGGTCTCGACATCTACAATATGCGCACCCGCCTGGAAGAAATGGGCCTCAAATATGTCTGACGTCCCCCTCCCGTTCGGTTCGAGCTTGTCGAGAACCCAGCGCGCCGTTCTCGAAAAGCTCTAACCGAACGGAGGTGTGGCATGACCCAAGCCCGCGTCATGTGGATGCGCGGCGGCACGTCGAAGGGCGGCTATTTCCTTGCGCAGGATCTGCCCGCCGACACTGAAGCCCGCGACGCCTTCCTGCTGCGGATCATGGGATCGCCCGACCCGCGCCAGATCGACGGCATGGGCGGCGCGGACCCGCTGACCAGCAAGGTCGCGGTGGTCCGCAAGTCCGAGCGCGAGGGCGTGGATGTCGATTATCTCTTCCTCCAGGTCTTCGTGGACAAGGCGGTGGTCAGCGACGCGCAGAATTGCGGCAATATCCTGGCCGGCGTCGGCCCCTTCGCCATCGCGCGCGGCCTCGTGCCAGCGCAAGACAGCGAGACCCGCGTCGCCATCTACATGGAAAATACCGGCCAGATCGCCATCGCAACGGTCCAGACGCCCGGCGGCATCGTCCGCTATCATGGTGACGCAAGGATCGACGGCGTCCCCGGCAGCGCTGCACCCGTCCCGCTCGAATTTCGCGACACCGCCGGCTCCTCCTGCGGCGCGCTGCTGCCGACCGGCCACGCCTTCGACGAGGTGGAAGGCGTGCGCGTCACGCTGATCGACAATGGCATGCCCTGCGTCGTCATGAAGGCAGCCGATGTCGGCGTCACCGGCTATGAGGATCGCGAGACGCTGGACAAGGACAGCGCACTGAAAGCCCGGATCGAAAAAATCCGCCTTGCCGTGGGCGAAAGGATGAACCTGGGCGACGTGACCGACAAGTCGGTACCCAAGATGATGCTGGTCGCTCCGCCCCGCAACGGCGGCGCGGTCACGGTGCGCAGCTTCATCCCGCATCGCGCCCACGCCTCGATCGGCGTGCTCGGCGCAGTCAGCGTCGCGACCGCCTGCCTGATCGAAGGCTCGCCCGCCGCCGAGGTCGCCGTCATCCCCGAAGGCCGCCGCAAAACGCTCTCGGTCGAGCATCCGACCGGCGAGACCACCTGCGTCATGGAACTGGACGAGGACGGCGCGGTGACAAGCGCGGCGATGCTGCGCACCGCGCGCAAATTGATGGATGGCGTTATCTTCAGTTGATCCGTTCGGGCTGAGCCTGTCGAAGCCCCTTCTTTGTCTTTCAGAAGAAATGCCCTTCGACAGGCTCAGGGCGAACGGAGTTCGAGATATGACTCGCATCACTAGCTGGCACGGCAACCCGTCCAGGCCCCGCTACACCCCGCCCGCCGGCGCGATCGACGCGCATTGCCATGTGTTCGGGCCGATGGCGCAATTCCCCTTCAGCGCGAAGGCGAAATATCTCCCCGAGGACGCCGGTCCCGACATGCTGTTCGCCCTGCGGGACCATCTGGGCTTCGCCCGCAACGTCATCGTCCAGGCGAGTTGCCACGGCACCGACAATGCCGCGACGCTGGACGCCATCGCCAAGTCCGGCGACAAGGCGCGCGGCGTCGCGGTGGTCGATCCGGCGATCCCGGAGGCCGATCTCGTCGCCCTGCACGAAGGCGGGATGCGCGGCATTCGCTTCAATTTCCTGAAACGCCTGGTCGACGACGCGCCCAAGGACAGGTTCCTCGACGTGGCCAAGCGCCTGCCCGCCGGCTGGCATGTCGTCATCTATTTCGAGGCGGACATATTGGAGGAGCTGCGCCCCTTCATGGACGCAATCCCCGTGCCGCTGGTCATCGACCATATGGGCCGCCCCGATGTGACCCAGGGACCGGACGGCGCGGACATGAAGGCGTTTCGCGCGCTGCTCGATTCGCGCCCCGACATCTGGTTCAAGGCGACCTGCCCCGACCGGCTCGATCCCAGCGGCGATCCGTGGGATGCCTTCGCAAAGGCCGTCGCGCCGCTGGTCGCCGACTATCCCGACCGCGCGCTCTGGGGCACCGACTGGCCCCATCCCAATATGCAGGATGCTATTCCCGATGACGGGCATCTGGTCGACATGATCCCCCGGATCGCGCTCACCGAGGCGCTCCAGCGCAAGCTGCTGATCGACAATCCGATGCGGCTCTACTGGCCGGAGGAACGGGGCTGATCGGGGGCGAGAAGAAGGGGGAGAGGCAGCGGGCGAGCGCGGCAGGGAGGATCAGCGCCGCGCTTGGCCCAAATCCGGCAAAGCGTCTGACGAGAGCCTCTCCCCAGTAGGAACCTAAAAAAGTGCCGGGCCGATCCGCGAAGGACCGGCCCGGCGAGGGGAGGATCAGAATTTGAACCGCACGCCGCCGCGATAGGTCCGGCCCAGCGCGTCGTAGAGCGCGGGGTTGGAGAAGATGTGGACGATCGCCGGATCGCGATCGAACAGATTGTCGACCTTGAAGTAAGCGGTGATCTGCGGCGTGATATTATAGGTGCCGCCGACGTCCATGTAGAAGGCGCCGGGGATCTGATTGTCCTCGGGGCTGATCGTCTGGTTGTTGCCGGTCGAAATCGGGCAGCTGCCCGCCTCGCACTCGACATAATTGTTGCTGATGACGCCGTCGCTGAACCAGCGCTCCTGCAGGAAGAAGGAGAATTGGTCATTGGAATAGCTCTGCTGCGCCATCCACTTCCAGTCCGGCGTCGCGCCCAGATTCTGCCCAGCCTGATCGTTGGGGATGGTGCCGGGAAGCCCCGTGTCGCTGATATATTTGGCGACATGGGTCGCGAGCGCCCGCAGCGTCAACGTGCCGGGCAGGCCCAGCGGATTGCGCCACTGATAGCTTGCCTCGATGTCGAAGCCTTCGGTCTTGATCGACGCGAAGTTGAACGACTGCACATTGATGAAGTTCGGCCCGTTGGGGTTGTTGAGGTTGAACGAGCCGCAGGTCTGCGGGAGGATCTGCGTGAAGCAATAGTTCACGATATCACCCGCGCCCAGGCTGCCGATCACGTCGTCGATCTTGATCTTGTACCAGTCGAACGAGGCGCTGAAGCCCGGCAGCCAGGAGGGATTGTTCAGCGAGATGCCCGCCGTCGTGTTGCGCGCGATTTCCGGCGTCAGTTCCGGGTTGCCGACCGTATATTGCAGCGCCAGCACGTTGCGGTTGTTGAACGGATCAAAGAAGTTCGGCAGCGTCGTCGTGACGGGCGCGGCGAACAGCTCCGACAGGTTGGGCGCACGGATGTCGCGCGAGGTGACGCCGCGCAGGCGGAAGCCGTCGATCGGCAGTTCCCAGGTGCCGCCGATCTTCCAGGTCCACACCGTCCCCGACGTGGAATAGTCGGTCATGCGGGCGGCCGCGTTGATGTTGGCCTTGCCCGCGCCGTCCGAATTGATGACGGGCACATCGACTTCGACATAGCCCTCCTTCACATTATAGACGCCCCGGCCATTGCGATAATTGCCCGCATACCAGTTGACGCCGTCCGCCAGCAGCGCGGGATCGGCCGGATAATCCTCGTTGAACGGGGTATTGGTGCCACCCGCGCCATAGGGGTCGGCGCGGACGCGGTAGAATTCCCGCCGATATTCGCCACCGAACGCGACCGACACCGGCCCGGCCCAGGATTCGAAGGGCTGGCCCGAGAAGTTGAGGCTGATGACGTCCTGCGTCTGCTTGGTGCGCTGATAGGGTCCGTTTTCGGGCTGGACATAGCGCAGCGCGGCTTCCGACGGGTTGCCGCCGATGATGTTGAGCGGCTGGCAGCCATTGGCGCGCGCGACGGGATCGCGGCACACGATCACGCCGTTCAGCGTAATCGCGTCGATCGCCCGGTCGAACCGGCGCGACAGCAGGATATTTTCGACATCGATGTCGGTGTAGTTGATGCCATGCTCATAATAGAGGTCGTAGTTCCAGTCGCTCCCGGCCACCGGCACTTCGCCCTTCGCGCCCGCGACGAAGCGATATTGGCGGCGGTTGGTATAGACCTGCGTATTGCCGAGCGCGGCGTTGCTGGTGCCGTAGCGGAACTGGGTGATGCCCGCCGCCGCGCACTGGTCGCGCACGATCTGCGGCACGAAGGGATTTTCGCACTGGATGGTCAGGTTCGGCCGGTTCTGGCCGTTGATCGGCTGGTTGTTGGTCTTCACCTGGCCGACATTGACCGTCACATAGACTTCGTTGTTGGGCGCGAAGTCGTAGCCGAGGCGGCTGTAGATGTTGAAGCGCTCGATCGCCGACTTGATCGACCGGCCCGAATCGACATTGCCCGACACGTCGCCGCCCTGGCAGAAGCCGAAGTCGCAGCCGATCACCGTGCCCGCCGCGTTGCGCGCCGGCACGCCGTTGGAGCCGTACTGGAACTGGAACGGCTGGCCCGACTGGTCGAACGCGATGCCCTGGAGCGGGCCGGCGGTAATCAGGCCATATTTGGTGAAGCCGATCGACTGGGCATAATCGCGCAGCACCAGCTGCGGATTGCCGTCATTGGTGATGTTGCGGTTGACCAGGGTGCGCTGAATGAACCAGTCGCGCCCACCGGCGAGGCCAATGCCGAACGGGCCGGGGCCAACGCCCGCCTCGTCGCTATATTCGCCGCTGACGATCAGGTGGACGGTATCGTCGGCGAAGCTCTTGCCGCCGGCGAGCTGGACCAGCACGGTCTCGTCATCGCCATAGTCGGTGATGCTGCCCTGGATATTGCCCTTCAGACCCTTGAAGCGGGTGTCGGTGATGAAGTTCACCACGCCGCCGACCGCGTCGGACCCGTAAGAGGAGGACGCGCCGCCATTCACCACATCGACGCGCTGGATCAGCAGCTGGGGGAAGAGGCTGATGTCGGGGGTGCCGTTGACGTTCGCGCCGACGACGCGCTGGCCGTCGAGCAGCGTCAGGGTGCGGATCGCGCCCAAGCCGCGCAGCGAGAAGGCGCTGAGGCCCTGCGCGCCCGAGGAGGTGCTGAAGGTGTTGGTCTGCGTGCCGCTCGACCCCTGGAGCGAGGGGAGCTGCGCGATGGTGGTGAAGATATTGGGCTGCGCGTTCGCCTGGATCAGCGTTTCGTCGACCACCGTGGTCGGCGTCGGCGCGGTATAGCCGCTCGCCTTGATGCGGGAGCCGGTGACGATGATATCGGGGGCGTCGGCGGGCGCCTGCGGCGGCGCCGCCTGCGGCTCGACCTGGGCGAAGGCGGGCGCGGCCAGCAGCGACGCCGACAGGGCGGCGAGGCTCGCCATCGTGCGGCGCGCGTTCAGTGCATTATGGATAGGAAATCGTGGCATCCTGCTCTCCCCAATATCGTCGTTCGGTTGTGACCGTGGCGGGTGACCCATCGGGTTCCGCCACCCCTTCGACTGTTGTAACAGCGACTCGACATAAACATCGTTAGCGCTAACAACGCCTATTGCTAATCGTGCGCAACATTGTCAATAGTCGGACAAGAGGAATTTGGTGGGTGGGTGAAAAGGTGAGAGGATGCACCTCAAGCTGCGAGAGCAGCGGGCATGGTCGGCCGCATCGCGGCGGGCCTGAAGTCGCGCGCGCCTTCCCTCGCCAGGCTGTTTACGTTATCGGTCCGCGCCCGTGACTAAGCGTGGCATCCCCAAATTGCGCTGGGCCATCATCGCCCTGTTCGTGGGCGCGATGGTCATCAACTATCTCTCCCGCTCGGTGCTGGGCGTCGCCGCGCCCGTGATCCTCACCGAACAGGCGATCAGCAGCGTCGAATATGGCTGGATCACCGGCGCCTTCCAATTGGGCGTCATGCTCCAGCCGCTCGCCGGCTTCTTCCTCGACAGCGTGGGCCTCAAGATCGGCTTCACCCTCTGCGTCGCGGCCTGGTCGCTCGTCACCATGGCGCATGGGCTGGTGCATGGCTGGTTCGGCTTCGCCGCGCTGCGGGCGCTGCTCGGTCTTGCCGAAGGATCGGCCCAGCCCGCCGGGCAGAAGCTCGTCGCCACCTGGTTCCCGGCGAAGGAGCGCGGCCTCGCCGGCGGCATCTACAATATCGGCGCATCGTTCGGCGCGGTGTTCGCGCCCCCGCTCGTCGCCTGGGCGGTGATGGTGCATAGCTGGCGGCTCGCCTTCCTCGTCGCCGGCGGCATCGGCCTTGTCTGGGCGCTGCTCTGGTTCTTCTTCTACGACAATCCCGCCCGCCACCGCCGGCTCACCCCGCAGGAACGCGAGCATATCGAGAGCGGGCAGGAAGCCCGGCTCGCCGCCCGCGCCGCCAAGCCCTCGATCCTCGCCCTCGCCCGCCGCCGCGATCTCTGGGGCATAGCGCTCCCGCGCCTGCTCGCCGATCCGGTCTGGGGGATGCTGTCCTTCTGGATGCCGCTCTACCTCGCCCGCGTGCGCGGTTTCGACCTGACGCAGATCGCGCTCTTCGCCTGGCTCCCCTTCCTCGCCGCCGACCTGGGCTGCCTGTTCGGCCCGGCGGTCGTCGCCTTCCTCCAGCGGCGCGGAATCGCGCTGATCGACGCGCGCCGCTGGGCCTTTACGCTGGGCGCGGTGATGATGACCGGCATGGCCTTCGTCGGCATGGCGACCAACCCCTATGCCGCGATCGCGCTCCTGTGCCTCGGCGGTTTCGCCCACCAGACGCTGTCCGTCACGGTCATCACCATGGCGTCCGACCTCTTTCCCCGCAACGAAGTCGCGACCGCCGCCGGCATGGCGGGCCTCGCCGGCAATCTCGGCGTCCTGCTCTTCTCCGTCTCGCTCGGGCAGATGGTCGACAGCGTCGGCTATGAGCCCTTCTTCATCCTTCTCGGCGTGCTCGACCTGGTCGGCGCGGCCCTTCTCTGGACCCTGGTTCGCAAGCCCGCATGACCGACATAGCCAACCCCATATTGCGGGGCTTCAATCCCGATCCGTCGATCGTCCGGGTGGGCGACGATTTCTACATCGCGACCTCGACCTTCGAATGGTATCCGGGCGTCCAGATCCACCATAGCCGCGACCTCGTGCACTGGCGCGTGATCGGCCGGCCGCTCGCCCGCGCGGCGCAGCTCGACATGCGCGGCGATCCCGATAGCTGCGGCGTCTGGGCGCCCGATCTGACCCACGCCCATGGCCGCTTCTGGCTCGTCTATACCGACGTGAAGCGCTACGGCACGACCACGGTGAACGGCGCGCGCGGCGTGTCGCTGCGCGACTTTCCCAATTATCTCGTCACCGCCGAGACGATCGACGGCCCCTGGTCCGATCCGGTGCATCTGAACAGCAGTGGCTTCGACCCCGCCCTCTTCCACGACGATGACGGGCGGAGCTGGCTCGTCAACATGCGCTGGGATCATCGCCCCGGCCGCGGCCGCTTCGCCGGCATCGAGGCGCAGGAGCTGGACCGGGCCACGCTGGCGCTGATCGGGCAGCCGCACCTGATCTTCCCCGGAACCGAGCGCGGCTTTACCGAAGGCCCGCATCTCTACAAGCGCGACGGATGGTATCATCTGCTCGTGGCCGAAGGGGGCACCGGCTGGGACCATGCGGTCGTGATGGCGCGGTCGCGCGACCTGCTCGGCCCCTATGAAGTCCACCCCGACGGTGCGGTGCTGACAGCCGCCGGCTGCCGGCAGAGCGCGATCACCCGCTCGGGTCATGGCGATCTGGTCGAGCTGGCCGACGGCACGCCTTGGCTCGCCTATCTCTGCGGCCGCCCGCTGCCCGGCCGCGAACGCTGCGTGCTCGGGCGCGAGACCGCGATCCAGCCGATGCGCTGGGGCGAGGATGGCTGGCTCCGCACGGTCGCCGGAGACGCCCGGCCCGATCCCGCGCCCCCCGCCCCGCCGCTGCCGCCTGCGCCCTGGCCTGCGGACGAGTGGGACGGCCGCTTCGACGGCCCTGACCTGCCGCCAGACTTCCAATGGCTCCGCACCCCCCGCCCCGAACGGCTGTTCAGCCTGACGGAACGGCCCGGATATCTACGCCTCTACGGCCGCGAAACGGTCGGCAGCCTGTTCGAGCAGGCGCTGGTCGCGCGGCGGCAGCAGCATTTCCGCTACACCGCCACCACCCGCCTCGATTTCAGCCCGAAAAGCTACCAGCAGGCCGCCGGCCTCGTCTGCTATTATAACAGCACCAAATTTCACTATCTGCTGGTCAGCGCCGAAGCTGGCGCGCGCACCCTCTCGATCATGACCGCCTCGCCCGAAGCCGAGGAAGCGGTCACGCTGGAGGAGGTCTGCACCCTTCCCGACGGGCCACTGGAGCTGCGCGCCGAGGTCGATGGGGACACGCTGCGCTTCGCCTGGCGGGCCAACGGCGAATGGACGGTCCTGCCTCACATAATCGACATGAGCATCCTGTCGGACGAAGTGACTGTCCCCGGCCTTCCCAATTTCACCGGCACCTTCGTCGGCATGGCGTGTCAGGATCTGTCGGGCATGGGCACGCCGGCCGACTTCGCCTGGTTCCGCTACGAACCGCGCGACGCCCCGATCGGCGCCGCCGACTGACGCGCCACGATCCGATGGTCGAGGATCATCTCGCGCGGCACCCGCGACTTGCCGCCGCGCGCCGCGATCTCGGCAATGAGCAGCCCCAGCGCCTCGCTTGCCAGCTGCCGCACCGGCTGGTGCACGGTGGTGAGCGGCGGCCATAAAGTGACGGCGGCGGTGGTATCGTCGAACCCCACCACCGCCAGTTCGCCCGGCACGTCCAGATGGCGGCGGTGCGCGACCGATACGATCGCGGCGGCCATATCGTCGTTGCTCGCGAAAATGGCGGTCGGCGGCCGCTCGGTGCTCAGCAATTGTTCCCCCGCGACCAGCCCCGACGCATAGGTGAAATCGCCCTGCGCCACCTGCACCTCGACCCCGCCGGTCTCGCGCACCGCGGCGTAGAATCCCGCCATCCGCTCGGCGCTCGCCGCCTGGTCCGGGTTGCCGAGCACGAAGCCGATGCGGCGGTGCCCCAATTCCAGCAGATGGCAGGTCATTTCATAGGCCGCCGCCCGATCGTCGATCCGCACGCTGATCGTTTCGGGCGACTGGTAAGCGCCGACCGCCGCCATCGTCACCCCTGCCTCGCGCAGCACCCGCAGCACCTCGGGCGCTTCGCCCAGCGGCGGCGCGAGCAGCACGCCGCTCAGCCCCGATCCGATCAGATCCTCGACCTCCTGCGTCGATGGCGGCCGCCCGCCCTCGCCCTTCAGCAGCACCAGCCGCGCGCCGCGCGCGGAGGATTCCTCCAGCACCCCGGTCAGGAATTCGCTCATGAAGGCGGCGCTGGGATTGGAATAGATGATGCCGATCCGCAATTCGCTCGACGTCACCAGGCTGCGCGCCGCGACATTGGGCGTATAGGCCAGCGCCTTGATCGCTTCCTCGACGGCCGCGCGCGTCTCCGCGCTGACCCCGCTGCGGCCGTTGATGACGCGCGAGACGGTCATGGAAGAGACGCCCGCCCGCGCCGCCACATCGACGATCGTCGCCCCGCGCACCGGGCGATCCTGCTTCTCCATCTATCCCCCGAATCTCGAGGCAAAACCCCGAAAGTCTGCCCTAAGTCACCTCTGCCCCGCCGCAAAGAGACCAAAAGGGCGTATCCCACGTCCACTTCCGCATCGGCCCAAATCGAGACGCGCCGTTCCTCGCCATCTTTGCCTCACCAAGACGCTGGCCGCCATTTATTTGTTGGACTATTGACCCTCTTTCTCGATCGTATAGGATAGGATTTCGAGACTGGCATTGAGCCAGCGGACCAATCACAGGAAGGGGAAAGCGGATGACGGGCAGCAGAGCAGCCATGGACAGGCGTCAGGCTTTACTGGCCTCCTCGCTCGGCGCAGCCGCCGCTTTCCTCCCCGGCCAAGCCGCCGCAGCCGCCCCCGCGCGCCGCGCCGCTGCCGCCGGCACCTGCACCACGCCGCTGAGCGCCATCGCCAAGACCCGCTACGGCCCGGTGCGCGGCTATGTCGCGGGCGACGTTTTCACCTTCAAGGGCGTGCCCTATGGCGACGACACCGGCGGGGAAAATCGCTGGCTTCCCGCCAAGCCGCCCAGGCCCTGGACCGATCCCTATCCCGCGCTCGCCTATGGCGCGAACTGCCCGCAGACGCTGCACAGCTTCCGCGCCAAGGAACATACCTTCCTCCAGCAATGGACCGACGGTTTCCTGGGCGAGGATATGCTGAAGCTCAACATCTGGACGCCTTCGCTGTCCGGCAACCGCCCGGTGATGGTCTATTTTCACGGCGGCGGTTTCGCCTTCGGCTCCTCCTACGAGCTCGCCTCGCATGACGGCGCGCAGATGGCGCGGCATCATGACGTGGTGCAGGTATCGATCAACCATCGTCTCAACGTGCTCGGCTTCCTCGACCTCGCCGAAGTCGGCGGCGACGCCTATGCCGAATCGGTCAATGTCAGCATGACCGACTGCATCGCGGCGCTGCGCTGGGTGCGGGAAAATATCGCGGCGTTCGGCGGCAATCCCGACCGGATCATGATCTACGGCCAGTCGGGCGGCGGATCGAAGGTGACGACGCTCATGGGGATGCCCTCGGGCAAGGGCCTTATCCACCGCGCCGCCGCCATGGCGGGCGGCGGCGGCAACATCCCTAGCCTTGAACAATCGCGGGACTTTTCGCGCCGTCTGGTCAAGGAACTGGGCGTCGGCCCGCGCGACATCGCCGCGCTCCAGAAGATGGACTGGGCGACCCTCTTCGCCGCCGGCAATAAGGTCGCCGAGCAGATCAACGGCCCGCGCGGCCCCGGCGGCCCGTCCACCACGCCGCGCGTGGGCTGGAACCCGACGCTCGACGGCCGGGTCATCACCGTCCGCTCCTTCTTCGACGCCGCGCCCGACGCCGCGCGCGACGTGCCCATGCTGATCGGCAACACCAGCGAGGAAGGGATGCGGTTCAGCAGCAACCCGACCGAGGCCGAATGGCGCGCGGACCTCGCCGGCCAATATGGCGCGCAGAAGGCCGACGCCCTCATCGCCCAGATGAAGCGCGATCACCCGGAGAAAGCGATCCGCACCCTCTCCTATGGCGTCGCCTCGCTCGGCTATCGCAACCGCATCCAGACGATGGTTGGCCTGCGCGACAAACAGGCGGGCGCTGCCCCCACCTACCAATATCTGTTCCAGTGGCAGTCGCCCCAGTTGGATGGCGTCGCCGGCGCATGGCACACCGCTGAACTCGCCTTCGTGTTCGATAACACCGCGCTCTGCGATCAGGGCACCGGCAACACGCCGGAAGCGCAGAAACTCGCCCGCACCATGGCCACCGCCTGGGCCAATTTCGCGCGCACCGGCAATCCCAGCCAGCCCGGCCTCGCCTGGACGCCGACCAACGCCACTCGCTGCGCGACGATGGTCTTCGACAATCAATGCCGCATGGTCGATGATCCCGAAGGCACGGCGCGGCGCATCATCCTGACCTGAACCACCGAGAGCCTGTTCCCATGCGCCGGTCGCTCCTCCCCTTCCTCGCCCTTGCAGCGCTGGCCGCGCCCGCCCTCTCGCAGGACGCCGCGCCCGGCGCGAACCCGATCATCCGCGACAAGTTCACCGCCGATCCCGCGCCTCTGGTCGATGGCGACCGCCTCTACCTCTATGTCGGCCATGACGAGGCGCAACGCGACGAGATGTTCAACATGAAGGAATGGCTGGTCTATTCCACCACCGACATGAAGCATTGGACCGACCACGGCCCGATCATGAACGTCAGCGACTTCAAATGGGCGAAGAAGGACGCCTGGGCCTCCCAGACGATCAAGAAGAACGGCAAATATTGGTTCTACGCCGCGGTCGAGCATGACAACACGCATCCCGGCAAGGCGATCGCCGTCGCCGTCTCGGCCACGCCGACCGGCCCCTTCAAGGATGCGAAGGGCTCCGCGCTCATCACCAACCAGATGACGCCCAAGGGCACGCATAGCTGGGAGGATATCGACCCGACCGTCTTCACCGACGATGATGGCACGACCTGGATCGCTTGGGGCAACCGGCAAGCCTATATCGCCAAGCTCAAGCCCAACATGATCGAGCTGGACGGCCCAATCCGCGAAATCACCCCGCCCCATTTCGAGGAAGGCCCCTGGCTGCACAAGCGCGGCAAGCTCTATTACCTCACCTACGCCTCGCTGGACCGCGCCACCCACCGCGACGAGCGCATCTCCTACGCCACCGCCACCTCGCTGAACGGCCCCTGGACCTATCGCGGCGAACTCACCGGATCGGGCAAATATAGCTTCACCATCCACGCCGGCATCGCGCAGTTCAAGAACCAATGGTATATCTTCCTGCACAATGCGTCGCTCGCTATCGGCGACCTCAACGGCGCGATCGGCCGCCGCGCGGTGACGGTCGAACGCCTCGACTATAACTCGGACGGCACGATGAAGCCGGTGGTCCAGACCGATGCCGGCGTGACCGCGCCTAAGCCATAGACTCCGACTAATGTTAGCGTTATCAAATGCAGGTCGCGCGCAAGGGCGCGGCGCTGCTGGGAGAGACTGATCGTGCCGCACCGGACTTTGCGCCTATTCGCCCTGACTTGCGCGTCCCTCTCTCTCCTGCCCGCCGCCCACGCCGCCCCCGCCCGCTTCGATGATTTCCGCTACAGCGGCCAGTCGATTGAGAAAATCGACGTGAAGCCCGGCGACTATCGCAACCCCATCCTCACCGGCTATTATCCTGACCCATCGGTGACGCGGGTGGGCGACGACTATTATCTGGTGAACTCGTCCTTCGCCCATTATCCCGGCCTGCCGATCTTCAAGTCCAAAGACCTCGTCAACTGGACTCAGATCGCCAACGCGATCGACCGCTCCGAACAGCTCGACTTCACCGGCCGCCGCATCTCCCAGGCGGTGTTCGCCCCCGCGATCAGCTTCCACGACGGCATTTTCTACATCGTCAACACCTGCGTCGAGTGCAGGGGCAACTTCATCATCACGGCCAAAGACCCCGCCGGCCCCTGGTCCAACCCCATCTGGCTGCCGTTCGAAGGGATCGACCCGTCCATCTACTGGGAGGGCGACAAGGCCTATATCGTCAACAACCGCGCCCCCAACGAGCCGCCCCGCTACAGCGGCCATCGCGCCATCTGGATTCAGGAATATGACTGGCGCGCCGGCAAGATGGTCGGCGAAAGCACCCAGCTCATCAACGGCGGCGTCGACATCAGCAAAGAGCCGGTCTGGATCGAGGGGCCGCATATCTTCAAGAAGGACGGCTATTACTACATGACCGCGGCCGAAGGCGGCACCAGCGTGAACCATTCGCAGGTCGTGTTCCGCTCGAAGGAACTGCGCGGGCCGTACATCCCCTATGAGGGCAACCCGATCCTCACCCAGCGCGATCTTGACCCCAACCGTTCCAACTTCATCGGTTCGGCGGGCCATGCGCAACTGGTCGAGACGCAGACGGGCGACTGGTGGGCGACCTTCCTCGCGGTGCGCCCCTATGACGCCGACGATCATTATAATATCGGCCGCGAAACCTTCCTGCTGCCGGTTGAATGGAAAGACGGCTGGCCCGTCATCCTCCCGCGCGGCCAGGCGATCCCCCATGCGCTGAAAGCGCCCAACCTGCCGCCGCAGCCCAAGCCGCTCATCCCCACCAGCGGCGACTTCTCCTACGTCGAAACCTTCGATGGCAAGGCGCTGCCGATGCAATGGATCGGCATCCGCACGCCCAAGACACCCTTCTACAGCCTCAAGGCCGGCGCGCTGGAATTGGAGAGCGGCGCGCCCATCGGCGACCTCGATGGCGTCCCCGGCTTCATCGGCCGCCGCCAGCAGCACGCCAACGCGACCTTCTCCACCACCCTGCGCTATGCGCCAGCCAAGGACGGTGACCGCGCCGGCCTCGCCGCCGTGCAGAGCGACCGCAGCAACCTCTTCTTCGGCCTGACCCGCATCGCCGGAAAGCCGGTCGTCGCGCTCTATACGCGCGACGATGCCGACACCGACACGCTGGTCGCCTCCGCGCCGGTCGCGACCAAAGGCCCGATCACCCTCACCATCCGCATCACCGGCGGCACGATGGCGTTCGACTATGCCGTGGGCGGCAAGCCCCGCACGCTGAAAGCCGATCTCGACGCCACGCTGCTCAGCACCAAGAAGGCCGGCGGCTTCGTCGGCACGGTGGTCGGCCCCTATCATTACACACCGTCGTGAAGGGGCGCGCCATGATCCGCGCGGCCGCCATCGCCCTCGTCGCCACGCTCGCCACCGCCGCCCCGGCGCAGGTCTGGCGCTCGGACCAGGGCGACGGCACCTACCGCAACCCCGTCCTGTTCGCCGACTATCCCGATCCGGACATCATCCGCGTCGGCGAGGATTTCTATTTCGCCTCGACCACCTTCGCCAATTCGCCCGGCGTCACCATCCTGCATTCAAAGGATATGGTGAACTGGCGCATCGTCTCCCATGTCGTCGACCGGCTCGACGGCGACCCGCGCTACGACCTGAAAGACGGCGGCGACTATCGCCACGGCTTCTACGCCGCGAGCCTGCGCCGCCACAAAGGCCTATTCTACCTCGCCGTCACGCCCGTCGGGCACAAGACCCGCATCTACCGCTCGGCGAGCATCACCGGCCCCTGGACCTACAAGGAACTCGACCGCGAAGCCTTCGACCCCGCGCTCTTCATCGACGGCGATGGCACCGCCTATCTCGGCACCTCGATCGGCAGCGACGGCACGGTCACTTTGCTGACCCTCAACGACGACCTCTCCGCCGTCACCGCCGCGAAGGTCACCTATTATAACAAGGGCGCGGAAGGATCGAAGATCGTCCGCCACAACGGCTATTATTATCTCTTCAACGCCATTCCCGGCAAGCTGGCGATGACCGTCTCGCGCGCGCGCAGCCTCTGGGGACCGTGGGAGACCAAGCCCTCGATCGACGACAAGACCGGCGGGCATCAGGGCGCGATCGTCGATATGCCCGACGGCAGCTGGTACGGCTTCGTCATGGTGGACGCGGGCGCGATCGGCCGCATGACCAACATCAGCCCGATCTTCTGGAAGGACGACTGGCCCTGGTGGGGCACGCCCGACCGGCCCGACTATGTGCCCGACCGCTCGCCCAAGCCCATCCCCGGCCACCCCTTCGCCGAACCGCCGACCTCGGACGATTTCGCGTCGCCCAAGCTCGGCCTGCAATGGCAATGGAACCATAATCCCGACGACAGCAAATGGTCGCTCAAGGAACGCCCTGGCTTCCTCCGCCTCCACGCGACCCAGGCGGACGGCATCTGGACCGCGCGCAACACGTTGACGCAAAAGGCGCAGGGACCGAAGATGCGCGCCGTCGCGAAGCTCGACACCAAAGGCATCAAGCCCGGCGATATCTGCGGCCTGGGCAACTTCGGCAAATATAATGCCCAGCTTTCGGTCGTCGGCGGCGCGAAGGGCGCGACATCGCTCCGCATGATGCTCACCGAAAGCACCAAGGACGGTCCGGTCACGCAAGTCCGCATCCCCTCCATTCCCATCAAGGGCCGAACCCTCTGGCTGCGCACCGACATGGATTTCGACACGAAGGTCGGCCGCGTCGCCTACAGCCTCGACAACGCCAAATGGACGGAGGTCGGCGGCAGCTTCCCGCTCGCCTTCGACTGGCGCACCGGCACTTTCCAGGGGCAGCAGATCGCTGTCTCGTGCTACAATCCCGCCCCGGCCGGCGGCCATCTCGACGTGGACAGCTTCACCTTGGCCGCCCTCCCCGAAGGCGTCCGTCCATGAGCCTTAGCCGCCGCGAGAGCCTCGCTGCGATGGCGGCCGGCACAGCCGCGCTCGCCACCGCGCGGCCGGCCGACGCAGCCCCCGCATCGCCCCATCCGCTCACCCTCTGGTATCGCCAGCCCGCTGCGAAATGGACGGAGGCCCTCCCCATCGGCAACGGCCGCCTCGGCGCGATGGTCTTCGGCGGCACGGCACAGGAAAAACTGCAACTCAACGAAAGCACGCTCTGGGCCGGCCAGCCCTATGACCCGGTGAACCCGGAGGCGAAGGCGAACCTGCCCAAGGTCCGCGACCTCATCTTCGCCGGAAAGATCGAGGAAGCCGAAGCGCTCGCCAACAGGACGCTGATGGCAAAGCCGCTGACTCAGATGCCCTATCAGACGCTGGGCGACCTGATCCTCGACTTTCCCGGCCTTGGGGAAAGCACCGCCTATCATCGCGACCTCGATCTCGACGCCGCGATCGCGACCACCCGCTTCACCGCAAACGGCGCGACCCACATGCGCCAGGTCGTCGCCTCCCCCGCCGAAAACATCCTTGCCGTCCGCCTCACTTCCACCGGCAAGCTGGACGTCGACATCGCCCTCCGGTCCCCCCAGCGCGAGGTCCAAGTCGCGGCGGACGGTCCCGCCGGCCTGCTCCTCACCGGCCGCAACGGCGCGTCCAAAGGGATAGAGGGCAATCTCCGCTTCGCCGCCCGCCTGACCGCGCAGGTAGAGGGCGGCCGCGCCACCCAAAGCGCCGATGGCAAGCTCAGCATCCGGGGCGCAAAGTCCGTCACCCTGCTCCTCGCCATGGCGACCAGCTTCAAAAGCGTGGAGGACATAAGCGGCGACCCCCTCGCCGCCACCGCCAACACGCTCGCAAAAGCCAAAGCCCGCCCCTTCGCCACCATCGCCGCCGACACCGCCGCCGCACACCAGCGCCTGTTCCGCCGCGTCGCGCTCGACCTCGGCAGCACGCCCGCCGCTCGGCTCCCGACCGACGAGCGCATCGCCGCCTCCCAGACCAGCGACGATCCCGCGCTCGCCGCCCTTTATTTCCACTATGCCCGCTATCTGCTGATCTGTTCCTCGCGGCCCGGTGGCCAGCCCGCCAATCTCCAGGGGCTGTGGAACGACAGCCTCAATCCGCCCTGGGGTTCCAAATATACGATCAACATCAATACGGAGATGAACTATTGGCCCGCCGAACCGGTGGCGCTGGGCGAATGTGTCGAGCCGCTGGTGCAGATGGTGCGCGAGCTTGCCGTCACCGGGGAGCGCACCGCCCGGACCATGTATGGCGCGCGCGGCTGGGTGGCGCATCACAATACGGACCTCTGGCGCGCGACCGCGCCCATCGACGGCGCGCAGTTCGGCCTCTGGCCCACCGGCGGCGCATGGCTCTGCACGCATCTGTGGGACCATTATGATTACAGCCGCGACCGCGCCTATCTGACCTCCATCTACCCGCTGCTGGCAGGTTCCGCGCGCTTCTTCCTCGACACGCTCTTGGCCGATCCGACCACCGGCTTTCTCGTGACCAACCCGTCGATGAGCCCCGAAAATCCGCATGGCCATGGCGGCACCATCTGCGCCGGGCCGACGATGGACATGGGGCTTTTGCGCGACCTCTTCACCCAGACGATCGAGGCGGCCACGATCCTCGGCACCGACGCGCCCCTGGTCGCGGACATGCGCGCCGCCCGCGACCGGCTCGCCCCCTACAAGGTCGGCGCCCAGGGCCAGCTCCAGGAATGGCAGCAGGATTGGGACGCCGACGCGCCCGAACAGAATCACCGCCACGTCTCGCACCTATACGGCCTCCACCCGTCGCGCCAGATCACGCCGGACGGCACCCCCGCGCTCGCCGCCGCCGCGCGCCGCACCTTGGAGATACGCGGCGACCGCGCCACCGGCTGGGCGACAGCGTGGCGCATCAATCTCTGGGCGCGGCTGCGCGAAGGCGATCATGCCCACGACATATTGCGCTTCCTGCTCGGCCCCGAACGCACCTATCCCAATATGTTCGACGCGCACCCGCCCTTCCAGATCGACGGCAATTTCGGCGGCGCGGCGGGCATCGTCGAAATGCTGATGGACAGCCATGGCGACATCATCGACCTTCTCCCCGCGCTTCCGAAAGCCTGGCCCGCCGGCCGCGTCACCGGCCTGCGCGCGCGCGGCCGCTGCGGCGTCGATCTCCACTGGCAGGGCGGCCGGCTCGACCGCGCCATCCTCCGCCCCGACCTATCGGGCGAGCGCACCATCCGCCTCGCCGGCAAAAGCCGCACCATCCCCCTCACGGCCGGCACGCCGGTCACGCTGACCCCCAAGGATTTCGCATGACCCTGCGCCGCTTCCTCCTCCCCCTCGCAGCGCTCTGCGCCAGCACCGCATTGTCGGCGCAACCCGCCGACCCCCTCGCCCCCACCGGCCGCTGGAGCGCCTATCAGGCCGGCAGCGCGCAGCTTCCGCCGATGGGCTGGAACAGCTGGAACGCCTTCTTCACCCATGTGGACGAGGAAAAGCTGATGGGATCGGCCCAGCGCATCCGCGACGCCGGCCTTCTGCAAAAAGGCTATCGCTTCATCAACATCGACGATGGCTGGTGGATCAAGCGCCGCACCAGCGACGCCAAGCTGATGATCCGCACCGACAAATTCCCTTCGGCGCGGATCAAAGGCGATCCGAGCTTCCGCCCGCTTACCGACCGGCTGCACGCCATGGGCTTCAAGGCCGGCATCTATTCCGACCTCGGCCGCAACATCTGTTCGCAGGCCTATGCCGACGGCAGCGAGCAGCTTCCCGAGGGCAGCGTCGCGGAGCGCGAGGTCGGCCTCTACGGCCACACCGATCAGGATATCCGCCTCTTCTTCGCCGACTGGGGCTTCGACGCGATCAAGGTCGACGGCTGCGGCATCCGCGCCTATGCCGCCGACGCCGATCGGGTGAAGAGCGGCCAGTACCGCGCCCTGCCGCCCCTCATCGACCAGCACAGCATCACCCGCTCCAACATCCCGGCGGTAAAAGCGCTCTTCGCCGACATCAACCAGTCGCTCGCCCGCCACAATCCCGATGGCGACTATATGCTCTCGCTCTGCATCTGGGGCAGCGCCAATGTGCGCAGCTGGGGCAAGGACGTGGGCAACATCTCCCGCACCAGCGACGACATCTCGCCCGACTGGGGCCGGATGCTCACCAATTATGACAGCGCCGCCCGCCGCGCCTTCTATGCCCATCCGGGCGGCTGGAACGATCCCGACATGCTGTTCATCGGCAAGGGCGATTTCGACGCGAACCATTTGACCGAAGCGCGCTCGCATTTCTCGCTCTGGGCGATGATGAACGCCCCGCTGCTGATCGGCGCGGACCTGCGGACGACGCCTGAGGAGCTGATCGACATTTTCGGCAATGCCGACATCATCGCGCTCAATCAGGACGCGGCCGGCAATCAGGCGGTGATGGCCTTCGACGCGGACGGCTTCCAGATCCTCGTCAAGACGCTTGCCGATGGCGACAAGGCGGTCGCCCTGTTCAATCGCGGCCTCGCCCCGGTGAACGCGACGCTGACCGCCGAGCATCTCAAATTCCGCGCCGACCGCCCGATCGCGCTCGCGAACCTGTGGACCGGGGACAAAAGCAGCTTCACCAAGGACATGAAGCTGACCGTCGCCCCGCGCGAGACCGTCGTGTTCCGCGCGAAAGGCGACCGCACGCTGGCGGACGGCCTCTACCTCTCCGAACAGCCCGGCATGGTGAACCCGGCGGCGGACGGCGTCGTCCAGCCCGAACCCGATCCCACCATCTACCGCTCCATCCCCAACTGGCGCGGCACGCGCGGCATCGGCGAGCGGCCCATGTATGCGGGCTGGGGCGGCGCGATGGCCGACTTCACCCCCTACAACCAGCCGCTCGTAATCGCGGGTAAGACCTTCACCTCCGGCATCGGCATCCTCGCCAACAGCCGGCTGGAGGTCCGCAACGCCGGCTTCGCCCGCTTCACCGCGCAGGTCGGCGTCGACGACAGCGCGCTGACCGCCGACCAGCCAGTGCGCTTCACCCTCTATGGCGACGGCAAGCCGCTCGCCAGCACCCCGCCGCTGCGCCGCGGCCAGCCCGCGCAAGCCATCACCGCCGACGTCAAGGGCATCAAGCTGCTCGAACTCGTCGCCCGCGCCGATGGCGTCACGACCAACGCCGTCCCCGTCACCTGGGGCGAGGCCGCGCTGCTGCGCTGAGAGGACCGACGATGCAGCCCTTTCTCACCCGCCGCCACATGCTCGCCACCGCGAGCCTGCTGCCGCTGCTCCCCGCCCTCGCCCGCGCCGCCACGCCGCAGCGAGTCGCCCCGGTCCCGGCGCGCCATGTGACGCTTAAGCCCTCCCCCTTCGCCGACGCGATGGCGGCCAACCGCCGCTATCTCCTCTCGCTCGACCCGGAACGGCTGCTCCATAATTTCTACCTCTCCGCCGGCCTTCAACCCACCGCCCCCCTCTATGGCGGTTGGGAGAAGGAGAGCATCGCCGGGCACAGCATGGGCCACTGGATGTCGGCCGTCTCGCTGACGATCGCCAATAGCGGCGATGCGGCGCTGGGCGCGGCGCTCGACCGCACCCTCGCCTCGATGCAGCGCATCCAGCAGGCGGGCGGCGACGGCTATCTGGGCGGCATGACCGTGATGCGCGACGGCAAGTCCGTCCCCGGCAAGACCGTGTTCGAGGAGCTTCGTCGCGGCGACATCCGCGCCACCTGGGAATTGAACGGCGCCTGGGTGCCGATCTACGCGCTGCACAAGATCATGGCCGGCCTCGCCGACGCGCACAGCCTTGCCGGGCGCAAGGCGGCGCTGCCGATCCTGATCGGGGTCGCCACCTATTTCGCCGGGGTGATCGATCCGCTGTCCGACGATCAGGTGCAACAAATCCTCTCGGTCGAACATGGCGGCATCTTCGAAACCTATGCCGATCTCTACGCGACCACCGGCGACTCGCGCTGGCTGGGCGTCGCCCGCCGCCTGCGCCACCGCGCCGTTGTCGATCCGCTGGTGCGCGGCGAGGACAAGCTCGCCGGTCTCCACGCCAACACGCAAATCCCCAAGATCATCGGCCTTGCGCGCCTGCACGAGGTCGGCGGCGAGGCGCAGGACGCCGCCGCCGCCCGCTTCTTCCACGCCACCGTGACGCAGCACCACAGCTATGCCGTCGGCGGCAACAGCGAACGCGAGCATTTCGGCCAGCCCGACCGGCAGGGCGAGCAACTCACCACCGCCACCTGCGAGGCGTGCAACAGCTATAATATGCTGAAGCTCACCCGCCATCTCTATGGCTGGTCGCCCAGCGCCGACTGGTTCGATTATTATGAGCGCACCCAGCTCAACCATATGCTTGCCCACCAGCGGCCCGACACCGGCCAGTTCGTCTATTTCATGCCGATGGAGGCCGGGGCCAAGCGCGACTATTCGACCGCCGAGGACAGTTTCTGGTGCTGCGTGGGCTCCGGCATGGAAAGCCACGCCAAACATGCCGATTCCATCTATTGGCAGGGCGACGGGACGCTGTTCGTCAATCTCTTCATCCCCTCGACCCTCGACCTGCCCGGCGGCCCGCGCATCGATCTGGACACGCGCTACCCGCAGGACGGCGCGGTCGCGCTGACCGTCGCCCGCCCCCCGCGCGGCGCGACCACCCTCGCCATCCGCCGCCCCGGCTGGGCGCAGAATGCCAGCCTGACGCTCAACGGCGCGCCGGTCGCCACGCCGGTCACTGACGGCTATTGGCGCATCGCCCGCAGATGGAAAGCCGGCGACCGCATCGCGCTCACCATCCCGATGACGCTGCGTGCCGAGCCGCTCGCCGGCGCGCCCGACACCTATGCCTATGTGAGCGGCCCGCTCGTCCTCGCCGCCGATCTTGCGCCCGCCGACCAGCGCTTCGACGGCCCTGCGCCCGCGCTGCTGGTGCAGGGCGAACCCCGCGCCGCCTTGGTCGCGCTCGCCGACAGGCCGCACCATTATCGCGCCACCGACGTGCTGGGGCAAAGCCACGACATCGTGCCCTTCTACCCCCTCTACGACCGCCGCGCCGCCGTCTATTTCCGCACCTTCACCCCCGATCAATGGGCAAGCGGCCGCAGCGCCTATATGGCCGCCGAGGCCGCGCGCGCCGACCTCGCCCGCCGCACCATCGACATTTTCCACATCGGCGAAATGCAGCCCGAGCGCGACCATGGCTTTACCGCCACCGGCGGGCAGAGCGGCGAATTCTACGGCAAGAAGAACCGCTCGTTGCCGGAAGGCGCGGAGATGCGCTTCACCATCGCCCGCCGCCCCGGCCCCGCGACGCTCCAGATCACCTATTGGGGCAACGACACCGGCCGCGAGATGCGGATCGTCGTCGACGGCAGCGAGATCGCGATCGAGCGCCGCGAAAAGCGGCTCCAGGGCGAATGGCTGGTGGTGGACTATCCGCTTCCGCCCACCACCGCGCCGCGATCGACCGTCACCCTCACCGGCCTCAAGGGCAAGAGCGCGATCTACGGCATCCGCAGCATAGAGACGCGCTGAGCGCGCGCGCCCTTCGACAGGCTCAGGGCGAACGGTTCATATTCAAGGCGCAACGCGCTAAGGGAACCTCATTGTTCCCCGGCGAAAGCCGGGGCCCAGAGTCCCGGACGCTGCGCCTCGAACCCTGGACCTCGGCCTGCGCCGGGGAACAGCATGAACCCTTGCCCCCTCCGCGCCTCTGCGCCCTCTGCGCGAACAAAATCACCCACGCAGAAGGCAGTACCGCCTTATACCAACCTGTAATGATCGTGACCTACAAGACCCCTCCCCCTGAGGGCAGGGCAATCGCATATGAAAATGCCGTTCGTCCTGAGCCTGTCGAAGGACTGTTCTTGTCTTGGCGCAGGCACTCGAAACAAAGGAAAAACGGCCCTTCGACAGGCTCAGGGCGAACGGAGACTTGGCCAAATCCTTTTTCACACCAAGGGCAAATTCCATATGGGACTGCCCTGCGGGAGCCCCACGGAGCGCTTGGACCTTCGCAAATAAGTCCGCAGTGAGTCTTCAGCATGTCACCTTTACTTCATGACGATGACGCAGCTTAACCTTACCACCGTGTTTACCGACAGAGTCGTCGGAGATCGCGCCAACTGTCCAGGGCCGATGGGGCCGGGCACAAAGACTCCAGTGACGCTGCTTTGAGCAGAAGGAGCATGACGATGGGTTTTGAACCGTCGAGCTTTCGAGACCTGATTACGCCTGCCCCGCCCGACAATCTGACGGCGGACGAACGGATCTATCGCGAGGAACTGCGCCTCGCGCTGCTGGAGGAGCGGTTGCTGAAGCGGCAAGCCCAGTCGCGCCGACTGGAGGCGCTCAAGGCGCGGCTCGTCGCGCTCTGGTCAAGGCGCTGCCGCCCAATAGACGCCTGCTGGGGTTCGACCCCGCAGGCGTGATCTACGCAATAGCGGCCGACATTATATCGACCCGCCATCGTGCGGACGGTCCCCGCGATCCGATGCTGATCGCGCTGCTCGCCTTCTGACCTTGCCCATGGGTGCCGCGCGGGGCAATATCGCGCCGGGCTTGCCGCCGAGGTGCGTTATCTCCATATGACACCTTGAGCGCTGATGCAGGCAAGGAGACGAGATGGCTACCACCGCGCCCACAACGACCGCGACCGCAGATACGCTGAACCTGACGCCGCCCGATCCGGTGCCCGTGGTCGCGCCCGAAAAGGCTGCCGGCCTGGTTCCCATCGAGGAGGGCACGCGCAGCAAGCTGGACGAAAAAGTCGACGCCTTCATCGACGATCTCGTCGCGCAGGACGCCAATTCGCCCGAATTCGGGAAGCGGGTCGATCAGCTCAGCAATATGGGCCGCAAGGAAATCGCCGAGGCGGCGGGGCACAGCAACCGTTTCCTCGACCGGCCCGTGCGCGCGATGGACAGCGACACCAAGGTCGGCGCGGACCTTGCCGAACTGCGCCGCACGGTGGAGGATCTCGATCCCGGCAAGCAGGGCAGCCTGCTCGCGCCCAAGAAGCTGTTCGGCATCATCCCGTTCGGCAACAAGATGCGCGACTATTTCGACGGCTATAAAAGCGCGCAGAGCCACATCAATGCGATCCTCGGCAGCCTTGCGAGCGGCAAGGACACGCTCATAAAGGACAATGCCGCCATCGATGTCGAGCGGCAGAATATGTGGCAGACCATGGGTCGTCTGGAGCAGATGATCCATATCAGCAAGACCATGGACGCCCGATTGGAGGCCAAGGCGCTGGAGCTGGACTCGTCCGATCCCGCCAAGGCGAAAGCGATCCGCGAGACCGCGCTCTTCTATATCCGCCAGCGCACGCAGGATCTGCTGACGCAGATGGCGGTCACGGTGCAGGGCTATCTCGCGCTCGATCTGGTCAAGAAGAATAATGTCGAACTGGTGAAGGGCGTGGACCGCGCCAGCACCACGACCGTCGCGGCGCTCCGCACGGCCGTCACGGTCGCGCAGGCGCTGGTGGGGCAGCGGCTGGTGCTGGAGCAGATCACCGCGCTCAACACCACGACGGCGAACATGATCGACCGGACCGGCGAGTTGCTCAAGAGCCAGACCGCGCAGATTCACGAGCAAGCGGCCTCGTCCACCATCCCCATCGAAACGCTCCAGCGCGCCTTCCAGAATATCTACGACACCATGGACAATATCGACGCGTTCAAGCTGAAAGCGCTGGAGAATATGAAGACGACGGTGAATACGCTGTCGAACGAGGTCGAGAAGTCCAAGGGCTATATCGCTCGCGCCGAGGGCCAGGCCCGCGCCGCGCAGGAAGCGCGGGTCGACAATCCCCTGCTGAGCGCGATCGAGGGGTGATGATGACTAGCCAACCTCCGTTCGCCCTGAGCCTGTCGAAGGGCGCGCGCGTGCTTCGACAAGCTCAGCCCGAACGGACATGGGGCACTAAATCATGAGTCGTTCCGACCGTGTTCTGGCCGACGCCGAAGCGGTGCTGCGCCGGCATAGCGAGCGGGGGCAGAGCCTGTCGACGCGCGCACGGCAGCGGCGCAACGCAGGCCTCGTCCGCAAACTCAAATATGCCTTCTGGGCAGTGCTCGCCATCCTGCTCGGCAGCGCGGTCGCGGGCTTCGTGATGCCGCTGGGCGTCACCGGGGTGATGATCGCGCTGGGCGTCGTCATCGCCGCGCTGGTGCTGATCGCGCTGCTGCCGACCGAAGATCGCGTGCGGACCGAAGCGCTGGCGCAGACGGAGTTGACGGCCCTGCCGCTCAAGACCGAAATCTGGCTGGAGACTCAGCGCAAGGCTCTCCCCGCCCCCGCCGTCACGCTGGTGGACAGCATCGGGGTGCGGCTGGAGACGCTCGCCCCCCAACTGGAGCGTATCGGCGAAGGCGATCCAGCCGCGCAGGAAATCCGCAAGCTGCTCGCCGACCACCTGCCCGAACTGGTCACCGGCTATCAATCGATCCCCGAACCGCTACGGCGCGAGGAGCGCAACGGGCGCATCCCCGAAAAGCAGCTGGTCGAGGGGCTCAGCGTCATCGACGCCGAGATTGCGCGGATGAGCGAGACGCTCGCCAGCGGCGACCTTGACAAGCTCGCCGTGCAGAACCGGTTTCTGGAACTCAAATATCAGGAAGCCAGGGAATTGGGGCAGTAGCCCCTCCCCGGCGATCCATGATCCACCTCACCCTCATCATCGTCGATTTCCTGACCGGGCTGCTGGCGGCGGGCGCATGGGCGCTGGCGTCGGCCGGCGGCGTCATCGCGATGCTGGTGGGGGGCGGGTTTGCCGGCTTCACGCTATTTCGGCGGTGGCGGCGCAAGCCATAGAGGCTCTTTACCAGCACAGAGTGTCGAACCCGAACCACCTCCGTTCGGTTCGAGTAGCCCCTTCGAGCGCAGTCGAGAAGGCGTATCGAGAACGCTCGCGCAATCCTTCTCGACAGACGGTTCTCGACGTCGCTCGAACCTGCTCGAAGCGAACGGATCGGATGAAGCGCTCGATTTTCTAGAATGCCCCGGCCGGCCGTCGGCGCGTGCAGTTCGCTTTCAGGCCGACCGGGGTTCCAACATTGTCCGACTTGGAGAGGACATGACAACGCTGTCCAAGCTGCTCTAGGCGATGCGGCAGGCCAGCGCAAGCCTCTTTGTGGAGGGTGCCGCCCCGGCCTTTCGCCGGGGCTGGCGGCGGTTCAGCGCGCGACCGACAGGCGGTAGATCATCGCATGATGATAAGGCTTGCCGGGATCGACCCGCGCCGACACGAAGCCGGGCTTGTTGGGCGCGTCGGGGAATTTCTGCGGCTCCAGCGCAATGCCGTCACCCATGCGGTAAATATGGCGGTTCTTGCCGATCAGCGCGCCGTTGAGGAAATTGCCGGTGTAGAATTGCACGCCCGGCTCGGTGGTCAGTACCTCCAGCACGCGGCCGGACACCGGGTCTTCCAGCCGGGCGGCCAGTTCGGGCGTCTTGGTCAGCCCCTTGTCGAGCGCGAAATTATGGTCGTAGCCGCGGCCATAGACGATCTGCTGGTCGCGCCCGTCGCGGATACCATCGGCAACGCGACGCCCGGCGCGGAAGTCGAACACGCCGCCCTCGACTGGCTTCAACTCGCCGGTGGGAATCAGGTTGGCGTCGACCGGGGTGTAGGCCTTTGCCGGGATGGTCAGCTTGTGGCCCAGTGCGCCGTCGGGCGATCCTTCGCCGGCCAGGTTGAAGATGGCATGGTTGGTCATGTTGATAATGGTCGGCTTGTCGGTCTTCGCGTCGAAGGCGATGCCGAGATTGCCCGCTTCGTCGAGCGTGTAGGTGACGGTGACGTCGAGCTTGCCGGGATAGCCGGCGTCGCCATCCGGGCTGGTGAGGCCCAGCACCAAGGTCGCGGCCGGCCCGCTCTTCAGCGAGACGATCTTCCAATTCTGCTTGTCGAAGCCCTTGCCCCCGCCGTGCAGCGAATTGACGCCATTGTCGTTGACCGGAAGCTGATAGGCCTTGCCGTCCAGGCTGAACTTGCCCGCAGCGATGCGATTGGCATAGCGGCCGACGGTGACGCCGAAATAGTTGGGAAAGTCGACATAGGATTTCGCATCGTCATAGCCGAGCAGCACGTCGGCTTGCTGGCCGTTGCGATCGGGGCCGGAGAGCGACTGGAGCGTCGCGCCATAGGTCAGGATCTTGGCCGACACGCCGTTGCCGTTGCTGAGCGTCACAGCTTCGATCGTGCCGCCGTCCGCCAGCGATCCGGCAGGCGCGCGGCTCGCCTCGGCCGCCAGCGCCGCGCCGCCCGACAGCGCGAGCGCCATCGCCCCCGACAGCTTCAATGAAAGATTGACGAGCCTTGGCATGGACTTCCTCCCGAAACATTGCGCCCATTGACGGGCGGTTGAGGGGGATATACTCGGACATATTAAGCGGACGCAAGCCTTTGAAAGCTGTGCGTGCAGTGATCGACATGCGGGAGAAGGGTGGATGGCAGGACCGATTTCGTCAGGCGCGGCGGCGGCCGCCCCGCACAGCCCCGGCACGCGCTACGGCCCCGCGCTGGCGCTGCTCGCCAGCCTCTTCTTCATGTGGGGCTTCATCACCGTCATCAACAATACGCTGCTGCCGCACCTGCGCAGCGTGTTCGAGCTGAGCTACACGCAGACGACGCTGATCGAATCGGTCTGGTTCATCGCCTATTTCGTCGCGTCGATCCCATCGGCGAAGCTGATCGAGCGGGTCGGCTATCAGAAGTCGATGGTGATCGGCCTGCTGGTCATGGCGGCGGGCGCGCTCGGCATGACGCTGGCGGCGTCGATCCCCTCCTATGGCGTGACGCTGGTGATGCTGTTCGTGATCGCCAGCGGCATCACCCTGCTCCAGGTGGCGGCCAACCCCTATGTCGCCGTGGTCGGCAAGCCCGAAACCGCCTCCTCGCGCCTGAACCTCGTCCAGGCGATGAACTCGGCAGGAACGATGCTCGCGCCGATGTTCGGCGCCTTTCTGATCCTTGGCCGCTCGAAGGGCGGCACGGCGCAGGGCGAGGTCGTGCTGACCCAGGCCGAGCGGCTGGCGGACGCCCAATCGGTCATCCTGCCTTATGTGCTGGTGGCCGTCGTGCTGGTGGTGCTGGCAGTCGTGATCGCGCGCTTCCCCCTGCCCGCAATGGGCGCAGCGACGCAGCGGCACAGCAAGGAAGAGCGGCGCAAATATTCGCTCTGGAACCATCGCAACCTGGTGTTCGGCATCCCCGCCATCTTCATCTACCTGATCGCGGAAATCGGCGTCGCCAACCTGTTCGTCAATTTCGTCAGCCAGCCCGACATCGCCAATCTGACCCATGAGCAGGCCGGCAATTACCTCACCTTCCTGTGGGGCGGGATGATGGTCGGGCGCTTTGTCGGTTCGGCGATCATGCAGAAGGTCGATGCGGGCCATGTGCTCGCCGCCTTCTCGATCGGCGCGTTCCTCGTGATGCTGGTGACGGTGTTCACCACCGGGCCGGTCGCCATGTGGTCGCTGATCCTGGTGGGCCTGTTCCACTCGATCATGTTCCCGACCATCTTCACGCTCGGGATCAAGGGGCTGGGGCCGCTGACCGAGGAAGGATCGGGCCTCCTCATCATGGCGATCGCCGGCGGCGCCCTGGTCGTGGTGCAGGGCTGGCTGGCCGATATGTACGGGCTCCAGACGAGCTTCCTGCTGACCGCCGCGTGCGAGCTTTATGTGCTGTTCTACGCGCTGTGGGGCTGCAAGGTGACGAACGCGCTGCCCGACCAGCAGGCGGGTGGGTAAGGAAAATCCTCCCCTGCAAGGGGAGGGGGACCACGAAGTGGTGGAGGGGTGTCACCCTCACGATGCCGCGACCCCCCTCCGTCAGGCCTTCGGCCTGCCACCTCCCCTTTAAGGGGAGGATGAGCTACCCCGCCATCGCGCTCGCGGTATCCTCCAGCGCCAGTTGCACCAGCGCGCTCATGGCATCGGACGCCGCCTGGGGATCACCCGCCGCAATGGCGTCGAACACGCGGACATGGTCGGGGATGGGGTTGCGCGGCAGGGCGCGGGCGCGCTGCTTATATTGGGTGGTCCAGTTCACCGCCGCGCCGATGCTGGCGGTCAGCACGATCAGCGCGTCATTGCCCGTGGCTTTCAGGATCGCATTGTGAAAGTCGCGGTCGGCCGCGCGCCCGGCGTCGGTCGCCAGCGTGTGGCGGCGCATCGCGGCGAGCGCATCCTTCATGACCTTGATGTCGTCCTTGTTCCGCCGCTGCGCCGCCAGCCGCGCCGCCGCCGGCTCGACGATGGCGCGCAGCTCGAACAGGTCGCGCACGAACTGGATGTCCGGCTCCCCGGCAAAGGCCCAGGCGAGCACGTCGGGATCGAGCAGGTTCCAGCGGGTGCGCGGCAGCACGCGGGTGCCCGCCTTGGGCCGGCTTTCGACCAGCCCCTTGGCGGTCAGCACCTGGATCGCCTCGCGATAGGCGCTGCGCGACACGTCCAGTTCCTCGGCGAAGGCGACCTCGCCCGAAAGCGTGTCGCCCGGCTGATACTGGCCCGACAGGATCGCCATGCCGAGCTTGTGCGCGATCGCCCCGTGCAGCCGCCGGCCCGGCCCGCGCACGCCGCGCGCGCCGTCGATAGCGGCTATGTCCTCATTGTCCGACACTGGCGCCGATCGCGTCATCCCCACTCCCTGCCCTCTCCCCTGTCATCCCCATGACATCTCTCCGCCATCGCTACACCCAACGGATTGCCATTACCATCTTCCTGTAATATGTCGGAGTAATTATCGGAGGCAACGCGCGGCTCCGGGTTGGTCCGGCGCGGCGCACGGAGGGAGGACATAATGGCATTGCGCCTGTTGCAGCATCGGTCGGCCGAGGGGGAGCGCAGCGTCATCGCGGCGCAGGGCGAGAGCGCCCATATCGTGCCGGGCTTCGCCAGCGTCCGCGCCCTGGCGCTCGCGGCGATCGCGCAGGGCAAGGGCCTCGCCGATCTGGTCGAGGCGGCGGGCGTCGGCTCGCCGATCGACATAGCGGCGGAATATGCCGCCGGCCGGCTGATCGCCCCGATCGACCATGAGGATGGCGCACACATGTTTCTGACCGGGACGGGCCTCACCCATCTCGGCTCCGCCGAGGGGCGCGACAAGATGCACCGCGAGGCCGCCGCCGCCGAGAAGCAGACCGATTCCATGCGGATGTTCCTCGAAGGGCTGGAGGGCGGCAAGCCCGCCGCCGGACAGGTCGGCCAGCAGCCCGAATGGTTCTACAAGGGCGACGGGTCGCAGCTGGTGGGACCAGGCGAGCCGTTCGCCATGCCCGACTTCGCTCAGGATGGCGGCGAGGAGCCGGAACTGGCCGGCATCTACATCATCGGCGAGGATGGAACGCCCTGGCGCATCGGCCTCACCCTCGCCAATGAATTTTCCGATCATGTGACCGAACGGCACAATTATCTCTGGCTCGCCCACAGCAAGCTGCGGCAGGCGGCGCTCGGGCCGGAACTGCTGGTGGGCGAGCCGCCCGCCCATGTCGAAGGGGCGAGCCGCATTGTCCGCGACGGCGCGACGGTGTGGGAAAAGCCCTTCCTGTCGGGCGAGGCCAATATGTCGCACAGCCTCGCCAATCTGGAGCATCATCATTTCAAATATGATCTGTTCCGCCGGCCGGGCGACATCCATGTCCATTTCTTCGGCACGGCGACCCTGTCCTTCAGCGACGGGTTCCAGACGCGCGACGGCGACATTTTCGAGATAGAGGCCGCGCCCTTCACCCTGCCCGCGCGCAACCCGCTGCGCCGCGCCGCGCCGGCAAATGTCGCCGTCCGCGCGCTTTGACTGCCCATAATCATCAGGAGAGGATGCAAATGACCAAGACCCTGCGCCGCGCCGCCGCCGCGCTGCTGCTGTGCGCGAGCGCGCTGACCGCCCCGCTCGCCAGCGCCGACACCGACGGCAAGCCGACCACCGCCACCATCCATGGCGACCGACCAGGCCCGGTGTATGACAAGCGCATCTTCACCCAGTTCGCCGAGCATCTGGGCACCGGCATCTATGGCGGCCTGTGGGTCGGCAACGACAAGTCGATCCCGCAGACCAACGGCTTCCGCAACGATGTAATCGCGGCGCTGCGCAACCTCGCCGTCCCCGTCATCCGCTGGCCGGGCGGCTGCTTCGCCGACGAATATCATTGGCGCGAAGGGATCGGCCCGCGCAACAAGCGCCCGGTCAAGGTCAACACCAACTGGGGCGGCGTGACCGAACCCAATGCCGTGGGCACCCACGAATATTTCGAACTGCTGCGTCAGGTGGGCGCCGAAGCCTATATCTCCGGCAATGTCGGCAACGGCACGCCGCAGGAGATGGCCGAGTGGATCGAATATATCACCGCGCCGGCCGGCAGCCTGGCCGACGAGCGGGCGAGGAACGGGCATAAGGAACCCTGGGCGCTCGCCTCCTTCGGCATCGGCAACGAACTGTGGGGCTGCGGCGGCAACATGAGCGCGCAATATGCCTCCGACGTGACCAAGCGCTATTCGACCTTCCTCAAGGTGCCGGCCGGCAAGACGCTGGTCCGCATCGCGGCGGGCGCGAACGGCGGCGACTATAACTGGACCGAAGTCACCATGCGGGAAGCCGCCAAGCAATTGGATGCGCTCTCGCTTCATTATTATACGCTGCCGCAGGGCGGCTGGCCGCCCAAGGCCGATCCGGTCAAATTCGGCGAGACCGAATGGGCCGATACGCTCGCGGCCACCTGGAAGATGGACGAACTGATCGCCGGCCACGCCAGGATCATGGACAAGTACGACCCGCAGAAGCGCGTCTTCCTGGCGGTCGACGAATGGGGCACCTGGTATGCGCCCGATCCCGGCACCAACCCCGGTTTCCTGCGCCAGCAGAATACGCTGCGCGACGCGCTGGTCGCGTCGGTCAATCTCGACATCTTCGCCAAGCACGCCGACCGCGTCCGCATGACCGCCATCGCGCAGATGGTGAATGTGCTCCAGGCGATGATCCTGACCGAGGGGCGCAAGATGGTGCTGACGCCCACCTATCATGTGTTCGAAATGTACAAGCCCTGGCAGGACGCGACCGTGCTGCCGATCGACATCGCGACGCCCTGGTACAACAAGGACAAGTTCGTGATGCCGGCGGTCAGCGGATCGGCGGTGCGGGGCAAGGACGGGAAGGTCCATGTCGGCCTCTCGAACCTCGATCCGAACCAGCCCAACACGGTGACGGTGAAGCTCGACGGCATCAATGTCGCGACCGTCACCGGGCGGGTGCTGACGGCGCAGGCGATCAACGCGCACAACACATTCGACGCGCCCGAGACGGTCAGGCCCGTGCCCTTCACCGGCGCGCAGGTGAGCGGCGGAACGCTGACCGTCGCGCTGCCGCCCAAGTCGGTGGTGGTGCTGGACCTGCAATAGCCAAGAAGCGGGCGGAGGGTGGAAGTGCCGCCCGCTTCCGCCGCCGGCGC
>ERZ1292632.417-Hain-H43-01um-R2-417-length-45137-cov-12_pt1 | contig 45137 bp, 53 predicted proteins | sample MGYA00564407_ERZ1292632 | MGnify/ENA primary metagenome ERZ1292632 (study PRJEB36523, sample SAMEA6512637) | groundwater metagenome | collected 2019-01-08 | study: AquaDiva: Metagenomics assemblies of 32 groundwater samples | reverse complement strand
GGGGGTCGCGCTCTCACGCCCCCTACCCGTCATAGCCTTGGTGAGCTATTACCTCACCAACAAGCTGATAGGCCGCAGACCATTCCCAAAGCGGCTTGCGCCTTTACCCGTGAGGGACTATGGAGAATTACCCCGTCTTTCGACGAGCTGTGCTCCACTTTGGGGTATGTATCTACGTGTTACTAAGCCGTTCGCCGCTGCCTCTTGCGAGACCGCTCGACTTGCATGCCGGTATCCACGTTACCAGCGTTCACCCTGAGCTAGGATCAAACTCTCAAAAAAACAGTTTGAACTTTATTCAAGTTGAAAACTATTATATGCCGAGTTAAAGCACTCGGCAAGCTTATTCGAAACAACTTTAAGAAACCAAATTGAGCTTACTTCTCAATTTGATATTTCCCCAGCATTAGCATGGTCCCGATGCCAACTGGCATCGTGGATGCTCGACAGTCTTGCTGTCGGCATTTACTAAACTGGGATTCATTATTTACCCCGTCATTCGACAGGGCATGTTTTTCAAAATACTTTCCGTTCAGATAAACTAAGAAAAAATACCCACGAAGATATCTAATTATTAGAAACCTTCGTGGATATTCTTGAAACTAGTTAGGTTTTAGAATATATTATTTTTTGTTTTTTAATATTTAATAATATCTTTCTACTACACCGTTCATTCTATCTGAAAATAAATCCTTGTCAATAGCTCAATTATACCTCGCCATACTCGAACAGAATTTTCAATTTTACTTACTTGAATTTCTCGAGGCGCGGAAATTCACGCTTTTTCTATTTCTTTAGCGGTTGAATATTCAGGTTGTTTTCAATGTAAGCTACACGATGATCCAACTCAACAACTTTATCTAATTTTTCATCAATTTTATCAAATCTTTTACTCATTTTATCAAAATTCTCGTCAATTTTATCAAATCTTTTTGCATTAACCTCCATAAAACCCTCAAACTCCTCTTTTGTAACAAAAACTTCTTTCTGAACCTTAATTAATTTTTCTATATCTTTATCGTCTAACATAATATTATGCTTTTTTAATTTCCTTATTATTTTTATCAATAATTTTATTTTTTCTTAAAAACTTCAATACTGGTTCTCCACAAACTGTGCATAAATCTAACTTTGGTCCCAAGTTTTCAATTCTTACTACGACCAGTTCCTCTGTTTCTTTATTGCATAAATCACATTTGCGAACAAACATAAAATTTATTATTTATATTTTCATTATACGCTGGAGAAAAGTCGTGTCAATTTTTATTCCAATAGCTTATTATTTTCTGGCGGCGGCGGTCCAAAGAGGCGGGCGAAACAATACCCGGGCCATTTATGCAGCCGCCTTCGCAATTTAAAATATCTAATACCCTTAACTCTGGCTTATTTAAAAATTCCTGCAAAGTTTTTTCTGCTAATTTGGGGCCTGAAACAACATCATATTCTGGGTCAGTAAATTTTTTAATTATTCCAGAAGACTGCGACAACCCGCCAGAAACCGGATAAAGTCTTGTATTTTTTGCTGAAATATCAAAAGAATAAAACCTGTCAAAAAATTTTGGCCCAACATTTTTTATTTTAAAAATTTCCAGTAAATCTTTAAATGTTACGGCTAAAATATTTAACTCTGGATAGTCTTCTTCTGCTTCAACTTTTTTTAACAAACATGGCCCTATAAAAACTTTTTTGCATTTAGGATATTTTTTAGCAACAATTTTGGCAGTGGCTATCATAGGAGAATCAATTGGAGACAAAAATTCAACCAGTTGCGGATATTTATTTCTAATCAGCCGCACAATAGTTGGACAGGGGTTAGTGATATAACGTTTATTCGGGTGAAGCTTCATTAAAGACAACAATTGCCTGTTTGTTTCTTCAGCTCCCCTTGCAACCTCTGCCACATATTTAAAACCTAATCGTTTTAATATTCCAACAATTTCTTTATAATTAAAAACAATGGGAAACGACGGAGCAAGCATTGCCACCATTTTTTGTTTTTGTTCAATTAAGTTAAGCAGTTCTTCCGCCTCTTTTGATATATTGTCCATATATTTTAAAAATTAAAAATGAGATTAATCCCCCAGCCAAAGCAGTTGCCAGCTGATTAAACCCCATTATTTGCAAAAACACCGCTGGCACAATATTAAATTTAAAATAAACATTAGCGGCCGACAGCAAAAATAAAAATTTAAGAGCGGATGAGCCGAGAACGCCTGCAATAAAAATTATGTTATTATTGCCAACGCAATCAAAGGCTTTTTTAAAAGCAATAATTAAAACCAAATTTCCTATCCAAATAAAAGGCATAAAATATATTAAAAATGGCGTTAAGGGACCAAAAATTATTCCCCTTGATAAAACTCCTAAACTTGGAAAAATCGCTAAAGGCAAATAATATTTACTTGGCAAAAAAACAACGGCCAAAAATAAACAGGCGTTGACCGCTGTGCCTACTAGCCATTGCGGATGCCCCAATAAAAACGGACCAACGATAGATAGAACAGACAACCCTGTAAAAACCAAACTTGAAGCAACTGCATTTAAACTAATTGGAAAACTTAGCGATAAAACTTTTTCTTGTTCCATATATTTTATTATAACACAAAAGGCATGATTAAACATGCCTTTTGTCGCACAATAGCCGATGAGGTGATTCGAACACCTGACCCACGCTTTACAAAAGCGTTGCTCTACCACTGAGCTACATCGGCAGAATTATAAAAGCAGGTTTTTATTTTTTTTGCCGCTGTTTTTTTTATTCACCTCCTGCGCTTTTTTGCGGATACCGTGCAGTAAATGATCAATTTTTACTTCTGCTTTTATAGTTAAACGCTTCACCCAAGAAAGAAATTTGTGCAAAAAAATCTGTTTTTTAAAAACAGTTTGAATTTCTTTTATTTTATTTTCTATGTCTAAAATAAATTGATGGTTTCTCAATCCCATATTTCCGTTGCGCGGCAATTCAATTAAAACAGGAATTTTGCGATATAAAATAAAAACTATTCCTAAAAACGAAACTAAAAAAATAATTGTGGCAATTAGAGTAAACATTTTTAATTAGTTATATTTCGTATCTAGCAAACCTTTTAATTTCTATATTTTCCCCTATTTTTGCAACTGCTTCCTCAATCAAATTTTTTATTGTTTTTGCCTCGCCCGTATGGTTACGGCCAAGGGCCTCATCTTTTATCCAGGGTTGTGATAATAAAGAAATCCCCTCCTTATATTTTTTTAATTTCCCCTCAAGTATTTGCTCTACAATTTTTTCTGGCTTTCCTGAATCTTTTAACTGTTCTTTACAAATTTTTGTTTCGCTGTCTAAAAATTCTTCTGGTATATCATTTTCACTTATAAACAAAGGCTTCATTGCCGCTATTTGAAGACAAATTTCGTGGGCTAAATTTCTAAAATCTGGAGATTTTGCAACAAAATCGGTTTCACATCTTATATCCAATAAAACGCCTGTTTTTAAACTTGGATGTATATATGTGTCAATAATCCCCTGTTTTGTTTCTCTGTCGATTTTTTTATTGAGTACTTTTTTACCCCAAATTCTTAAAAGCTCTTTTGCTTTTTCTGTGTCTCCTTTTGATTCTTCTAAGGCCTTTTTAATTTCTGTTGGAGAAACTCCGGTTTCTTCGCGAAGTCTTTTAATGTCCTCTATTTTTACCATATAATTTCTCAGTTTCTTAATTTCCCAGTTTCAAATAATTTTAGAAACTAAGAAATTATGCTCGTTTACGGCTCACGAAATTTAGAAATTAATTTTTTATTTTTCTTGCATTTATTATACACTCTTTTACTTTTTCAAGTATATATTTTACAGATGAAATTGCGTCGTCATTCGCCGGAATTAAATAATCAGCTATATCCGGATTTACATTAGTGTCTGCTATGGCAATTATTTTTACTCCTTTTCTTTTTGATTCTCTGGCGCAAATTTCGTCTTTTTTTAAGTCTAAAAGTAAAACGGCTTCCGGCAGTTTTGCCATATTTTTAATTCCTTCAAATTTAACTCTTAACTTTTCCATTTCTCTATCAAAATTGATTCTCTCTTTTTTTGTATATTTTTCCAATTCGCCGGTTGCTTTCTTTTTTTCAAGGTCTTTAAAATATTCCACCCTTTTTAATATGGTTTCTAAATTAGTAAAAGTTCCGCCAAGCCATCTTTCAACAACATAAGGCATTGCGCATTCTTCTGCCGCTGCCTTAACTATTGCTCTCATTTGTATTTTTGTGCCGACAAAAAGAATTGTTTTGCCGTCCTGGATTAAAGCAGAAATAAACTTTAATGCTTTTTCAAATTCTTTGGCGGTTTTTTCTAAATCAAAAATATTGACATTGTTTTTAATACCAGAAACATAGGGCTTCATTTTAGGATGCAAGCTGGAAACTTTGTGCCCGAAATTCACTCCGGCCTGCGCCATCTCTTCTGTATTGATTTTTACGTCTTTATTCATTTGTTTTTATTTTTTTTAGTTATAACCTTCTTTTTTGACGCCCTTTCTTTAAATTTCTGCACTCTTCCTAATGTGTCCAGCACTTTTTCTGTTTTTGTATAAAAAGGATGGCACTGAGAACAAATTTCAGTTTCTATAAATTCTTTTGTTGAACCAACAGTAAAAACGTTTCCGCATGAACAGCGAACACTGGCTTTTGGATAATATTTTGGATGTATTCCTTGTTTCATAAATGAAATTAATGCCAATCTGCAAATGGCACACAAATGACGCAAATACGAATTTGCATTATTGGCATATCATTAGCATATTTGCATTATGTTTATTATATTACCAAACTTTTCCCCAAAAGGCAATAGCAATAATAAAAAAGGGCGACAAGGTCATCTCAAAGAGATTTCCAAATCGCCCATGCTGAAGAAGAACGTTTGTTGAGTGTTACCGACCACCCACTGCTGGCACCTCGGCCCGACCCTCAGAAATCGCACACGCTCCCAAAGGGAAGGACATACTAGTTTGTTCGTCTTCTTCGTCCTAAAATGTGTGCGGGAAACGGCTAATCGCTTACCAATTCAATGTTACCCATATGCGCGCGGGTAAGCACTTTTATCGGATCGCGAAAAAACGTTTTCCTTTCAGGACTTGTAAGACCGTATATCCAGACATCACTGCCGTGGAATTCGATCTCCTCCACGCGGAAACAAGCGTTCTCCGAACTAGCCTGATAAGTTGCTATTTGTATATTATCACAACCTCTTTTAAAAATCAAGATTTTGTGCTAAAATTTTTTAATATGAACGACCAACCAGATTTTTCAAAATTTACAGCAGAAGACTGGTCCCGCTGGCAAGAAAGCCAGCGAGGATTCGCGACGCCGAAAGAATCGGCGTCGGAAAAAAATCAATCGGTGATTATTGAAATACGTGCCGGCCAAGGCGGCGACGAAGCCGGGCTTTTTGGCCGCGATTTATACAGAATGTATTCAAGATACGGCCAAACAAAAGGCTGGAAAGAAAGAATTTTAGACTCTAATACTACAGATGTTGGCGGATATAAAGAAATAATTTTTGAATTGCAAGGTCCTGGAGTTTACGACGAAATACAAAACGAAGGCGGAGTTCACAGGGTTCAAAGAATTCCAAAAACCGAAAAACAAGGAAGAGTGCATACTTCAACAGCAACTGTTGCGGTTTTATTAAAGCCTAAAAAAACAGAAATTAATATTTCACCTGCAGATTTAGAAATTTCAACTTATAAATCTTCGGGGCCCGGCGGCCAATATGTAAACAAAACAGAATCAGCCATAAGAATTGTGCACAAACCTTCGGGGCTCGTTGTTACCTGCCAATCAGAAAGAAACCAGTTGCAAAATAAAGAAACCGCATTGTCAGTTTTATCAGCTAGACTTTTGCGGCGGCAAGAAGAAGCGGATTTATCAAGTTTATCAGCTGAAAGAAGAGAACAAATCCAAACAGCAAAAAGAGCAGAAAAAATAAGGACTTATAATTATCCTCAAAACAGAATTACAGACCATAGAATAAACAAAAGCTGGCATAATTTAGAAGATATAGTAAACGGAAATTTAGAGCCAATTATAAAAGCTTTTAAAAAATAATTTTTTACAAAAAAACGGGCGTTTCGCTCTGATAGGGTGAGTGTGGGGGACGCAGTCACACAGCCTCTTCAGAATACGAAACGCCCTTACCGGCGCAAGAGCTTGCTACTCAAAACGCCAGTTAGGCGCGTATGGCGATGGCCCAGAAAACGCGCGACCTGTGCGCGATGTTTCGGAACAGCAAGAGTTCCAAACAGTCTGAGGAAAAAACCGCCATAGGCGAAGAAAGAAAGAACAATGAATTTATTAATGAATTTATTATAGAACATTCCATTAGAAAATCAAGTCTTGGCAGGAAGATGACATTGTTCCATTGTCAATAAAACCTTGAATACAGCTTGCCCTGCTCGCAACTGATCTGGCATAAGCTGACGAGCCGCCATAATATCTTGAAGCCGCTTTGCTCTCCGCGCTCAATGTTTGAGAAGATGCTCCTAAGTCAGCCAAATATAATCCTGCGGCAGTAAATGAGTCTTTTATGCCCCATGGATCAGCAGCCGCGCCAAGAATATTTTTTAATCTGTCGGCAAATAAATTCCAAGTTGACGGAATAAATTGAGCAGGCCCCATTGCTCCGCCCCATCCCGAAGGGCTTCCATTTATATATGCTGGTATCCAGCAGGACACTGGTGTTTTATAAAGGTCCCTGCCTAAAGCCGAAGTTATCTGTGTAAATATCGGAACATCTCTTGTTGGTTTCATCACCCTTATAGTGGCAGCTCCCGTAGAAATTCTTTTCCCAGCCCCAGTATTTATATTGGTAATAACGCATTGTCCTACATTCTTGCCAATTGCCGATTCTTGGCTAATTATTGCTAAAAGAAATGACGGCCTTATTCCAACCATATTTGCCGCGGTTTTGGCAACCTCTAACGCCTCGCCAAATGTCGGAACTTTTGAAACGCCAAGCGTTTGAAAAAGTTTAGCTTTTATTTTTGCTGATTTCTGTTCGGCATCTTGTTTGTCTTTTAATTGTTGCTGATATTGGGCTTCTGTAATTTTTAAATACTGTTCTTGCTGTTTTTTGTTTTGTTCGTTTTCTTTTTTCTGCAAGTTTTGCAAAGCAATTGTTTTTTGCACCTGAGTTACTTCCCCATCCATTTTTACTTTCTGGCCCTGAAGATAAGACTGTAAATTTTGGGTGCTTTCCATCAAATCGCTTACTTTAGAGTTTAAACTTTCTAAATATGCTAAATTGCTAAAAAAATCTGAAAGATTTCCCGAAAGTAAAATTTCAAATGATGATTTTTTATCTTCTTCGTATATTGACCGCAAAATATTAATAATTTGCTCTTGTGACCCCTCTATTTTAAAAGAAGTTTTATCAATTGATTTTTGCGTGTCATTAATTTGGAAATTAAGCCCTTTTACCACAACAGTCCCTTGATTAATTTGGGCCTCAAGGCTTTGTATTTTCTTTTTTAAAGTTGATACCTGGCTTGAAAGAGTATTTTTTTGCTGAGTAGTTTTTGTAAGGTCTTGCGCAATTTGCTGAGTTTGATCATCATAATACTTAGCGCATTTTTCAAGAAGCGCCCTGCATTCAGTAGAGCTCAAATCTTTGCATCCGTCATTTGATTCAGAAATTTTTTGGCATGTTGCGCTCAAGTCTTCAGCCAAAGAAAAATCAGGCAATAATAAAGATAAAACGATCAATAATAAAATAAATTTTGTAGAATAAAACTGCATTATTATTTAAAAAATATTTTTATCTTCGCGCTTTGTTTTTTCTAATTTTATCTGCTATCACATCGGCTTTTTTTCTATCTCTATCTTTTATAAGATTTTCAATTTTTCTCATCCAAATATTAAATTTACCTGGCGATATTTTAAAAGATTTTCTGCCGTCTAAAAATGGCACTTCTATTTTTTCAACAAAAAATCCATATCTTCTACAATCTTCTGGTTTATAACCAATTTCACACATATGATAAAAAACACTTTCTGGCACTTCACCCAAGTGTAATTTTCTCTCTAATTTCATTCTCTTTTTTTCTAATTCCGCTTCAAATATTGAAATATCTCCGTTATATTTTTCTTGTTCTTCTTCCTTAAGCTGTGACCACCTTTTTTCAACTGCTAAATTTCGCTCTCTTTCTCTTATCAAATCCATCGCCTGCTCCTGAATGGCATTTTCTGTTGAATTACCCCAAAGACTATGAATAGTCCTATCCCCTTGCTCATAAGCATTCCCTTGTTGATATTCTCTTGGCTTTTCTGGTTTTTGTTCCAGCTTGATATCGTACTGAGCTCTTTTATCTTGATTAGAAAGATTTTCAAAGGCTTTGTTTATTCTTTTAAATTTCTCTGCATCGCCGCCAACATCTGGATGCGTTTCTTTTGCCAGTTCACGATACGCGCTTGCAATTTCTTCCGGAGAAGCGTCTTGAGAAACATCTAGTGTTTCATAATAATTCCCACCTGTATTTTTTGGCGAATCCGTTCGCCCCGTTCTTTCTTTTTTGTCTTTACTAAATGCTTCATTAATTTTTTCCCTCGCTTTATGCATTTCATTTTCCTCGCTCTCTTTTCTGTTTCCTACGTCTTCAACTTTGTATTTTTCCTCAACTTCTGGCGGCCTTTGCGGAGATTTTTCTGTTTTGTTACCAATATTAACCTCGATTTTTGCTTCTGGCGGTTGAGGCGCAACCTCTGGCGCTGGCGGAGCAATTCGCGGACCCATCTCGGGAGTTGGCATTGGACCTACTTCTGGCATATTTTTAAGATATTAAAATTATTTATATTGTAGTATATTTTTATTATCTCTTTTTTCTGTAAAAAAACAACCCCGCCAAAGCGGGGCTGTGAATTATTTTTATTCCTTTATTTCTTCCACTATTTCTTCTTCTTTCTTTTCCTTTTCTACTTTTTCAACCTTTGAAACATCTTCTTCTACGGGTTTTTCTAATTCTTCTTCAACTTTTTGTGGTTGAGCAACCGAAACTATAATTTCATCTGGCTTTTTTAAAACCTTAATGTCTTTTGGCAAAATTAAATCTTTTACTAATATATGGTCTCCAAAATTATTTAATCCGTCTATAGAAACTTTAATTTCATGCGGAAGATTTTGCGGCAATGCTTTAACCTCAATTTCTGTTATATTTTTTATTAAAGTTCCGCCTAAATCTTTAATGGCAGGAGATGCTCCTTCAAACACCAAAGGAACCGTAACTTCAACCTCTTCTTTCAAAGATGCCTGAAAAAAATCAATATGTAAAAATTTATCTGAAACAGGATCTTTCTGAATTTCGTGTATTAAAACCGGCCTCTTTTGTTTTTCTCCCTCTATTAAAAGTTCAACTAAAGAACTTTCTCCTGTTTCTTTAAAGACTCTTTGGAAATCTTTATAGTCAATTTCCAAAGAAACATTTTTTACGCCATGACCATAAACAACAGCAGGAATTTTTCCTAAATCCCTCATTGAATTTGTTTTTTTGCCAAAATCGTTTCTAATTTTTGCGTTTAAGATAATCATAATTGCTTAATTTCTTAATTTCATTATTTCTCAATATGTATGCATTGCACAGGACAAACCTCAACTGCCGAGGTTGCGCATTCAATTTTTTCAACTTCCAATTCTTCCACTGCTTTTTCGTTTGCCCCCTTAATATGCGATTTTCCATCAGCTATTAATTCAAAATATAATGGGCAAACCGCCTCGCAAGAACCGCATCCTATGCACTTTTCCCGTTCTAATATTATTTTGCTCATTTTTTATGAAATCTAACTAATAAACAAAATATGAGCATATAGCTCAATTTTTGCCGTCACTAATATAAATATATTACTATGTTTATTTAAAATAGTAAAGCCCCATTGCGCTTAAACCCTATTTTGGCTTGAAAACAGCGTTATTTTTGATTCAACAATATCCTGAACTGATTTCTTTGCTTCTGGCAAATATTTATAAGGCGTTATTTCCCCTATATTATCATTTAACGCTTTTCTAAGCGCATCTGTATAAGCTAATCTTAATTCCGTATTTATATTAATCTTTAAAATACCTATTTCAATCGCTTTTTTCACATCTTCTTTGTTAGTACCAGAACCACCATGCAAAACTAAAAATGAATTTTTAGTTTTGCTTTGTCGAAGGGTTTCATTTATTTCTTCCAATTTATCTAATCTTAGCCTAGGCTCTTGTCCTGAACTTTCCATGCCATGAAAGTTTCCAATACTAACTGCCAATAAATCAACTCCTGTTTTTTCAACATAATTTTTTACTTCGTTTGATTTGGTTAAATTTTCTTCTTTTATTTCAAATTTTTCTGAATAAACTTTTGACGAATCTGTCCCTATTATTCCAAGCTCTCCTTCAACTAAAACTCCTCTCCAGCGCGCATATTTTACAACTTCACTGCTTATTTTTATGTTCTCTTCTAATGGTAATTTTGAGCCGTCAAAATGCACCATATCATAGCCTGCGTCAATTGCCTGTTTTAAATAGTCAAAACTTTTGCCGTGATCTAAATTTAAAAAAATCGGATTACGTAATCTATTACGTAATAGATTACGCAATATAACTGCCTCCTCTAATCCAAAAAATTTACTTTCGCCTTCAGATGTTCCTAAAATAATTGGCGACTTTAAATTTTTCCCTGCCTCAACTATTGCCTTCAACTGCGTATAAGCAGAAAAATTAAACTGCCCAATCGCCCACTTTTCTTTCTGCGCCTTTTGAAAATAATATTTTAAATTTTTCATTTTTTTTCTAAACATAAATTATTTTCTCCGCATTCCTGTTTTACAACTGCAACTCTTTCAAATGGCGAGTTTTTATCTAAAAGCCCTGTTTTAGCTCCAATTTCTGATAAATTTCCTTCAGAATTTGCTAAACCCAATTGAATAGCTTTTTCAATGTCGCCATTATATCTTATATAATCAGACAGAAATCCTGAGGCAAACGAATCGCCAGCTCCTGTTGTATCAACAATTTTTCTGTCCGGATGGGGCTTTGCTGAATATAAATATTTTCCATCAGAAGCTATAACTCCTTCTCCGCCTTTTGTCATAACTGCAACGCCGGGGCAAATCTCATCAATTTTTTTAAAAATTTCTGATTCGTTTTGAAAAGAAATTTTTGTTAAAAATGACGCTTCTTCTTGATTTAAAAATAAAACATCTATTTTTTTAAAAATTCTAATAATAACTTCCATTGGCAAAGAAAGCTGAAGATTGCCGGGATTTATAGCAATTTTTATTTTATTTTCAAAAGCAAAATTTACTATATCTTCAAAGGGTGTGCGCCCTCCTTCGCTCTGACGAAGCAATAATCCCGACAGCGGCGCTAAATAAATCCATTTAGTTCTTAGTTTGCTCCATGGAATATTATTTTTGTCCATTAAATCTGCAGCTCCGCGGTAAACTAAAATCGTCCTGTCTTGCTCGTTGCCGGAAATAACAACTGAATGATTGGTTGCTTTTTCCTTTGTTTTAACAACTAGGCTTGTATTTACTTTATTTTTTTTTAACTCTTCAATCGCTTCTTTGCCAGATGCGTCATCACCCACCATTCCGCAAAAAGCAGTTTTAAATCCCTGTTTTACAAATGTTACAGCTGTGTTTGTTCCGCCTCCGCCAGAGGTAAATTTTATGTCTTCAATATCTATTTTGGATCCCAAAGCAAGACAAAGGCCTTCTCCTGTTACAGAATCCTTTTCGTTTTTTAAGACCTTGAATTCCTTGGACTTTAAATTGATATCCTGCGCCGCTGAACCAAAAGTTATAATATCGTACATGAATTTTACAAACGAAGTGAGGAAAATTCATCCCGAGCCCGAAGGCGAGGGATTACCCTCTATTTTAATCTTTAATTTTTAATTTTTAATCAATTTCTAAATTTCCTAATTTTGAAAACATCTGAAACAGTAATCCATGCTGACATTGCTCCAAATCCTGTTTTATCAATGTTAAATGGTTCAACCTTAATAGGATTTTTCAGAAATATAAGTATGCAATATTTTTTATTTTTAAATCGGTCAAAAAATTCAGAAATTAATTCTTTCTCTATACCATCGTCTTTACCGAACTTGTTTAATATCTCTTCAACTTTTTTGGGGGTTAAATTATTAAATTGCACAACTCGTTCAACCTCGGCTTTTATTTTTATTGGCTCACCGGAATCCTTAAAATAAACTACTTCACCTGATTTAATATCATTCCATGGTTTATATTTTACAGAGTACCAACGAGATTCAATTCTTTTACGGCCATCCAAAATTTTTTCAGTTAACCCCCAGGACTTTCTCATTATTGCCACGTGCTCCATAGCTGTCTTATTATTTTTTAGGATTTTTAAATGGCGCCAGCGATGGCGTAAATAATAATGCTTCTTTTTCTAAATCTTTATCGTCTTCAAATTTTTCTATTACGGCATCGAGCAAGTCTGGCAAAATTCTGTTTGCTGGACTGAATCTTTTAAGAGCCGAACTTTGTCTGGCCTGTTTTTCATCGTTTTTAATTCTTTTTAATCTACGCTTGCGGTTTTCAATTAATCTTTTGACAATAATCTTATAACCGCTATCATCCTGCAATAAATTCTTTTGCACGGTAGATATTTTATCTCTCCCAACTTTTAAAACCTTGATTATTTGATCGTATTTAAAGTCACCCGATAAAAGAACAGCTATTTCTATCCTTCTCATTAAACTGGCTATCTCATCGGCTGTTAGTAAACTCTTAATAAATAAACGAACTTCACTTCTATCCTTCAATGAATCTATCATATCATAAAACTCTCCAATCATCTGAATTCTATTTTCCTTAGGCAAACTATTCAAATGAAAAGTCGTCATTTAATTTTAGTCCTGTAGTCCGAACCACAGGACTATTTTAATTTTTATTTTATTTGGTCTTTTTTATTTAATCTTCGTTCTGTTTCGGCTACGGCAATTTTGGTTTTTAAAACTGAATCTGGATTTAAGGAAATTGACTCAATACCAAGCTCTACTAAAAACTGGGCGAAGTCAGGAAAATCACTTGGCCCTTGTCCGCAAATGCCAATATATTTATTATTATTTTGACATACTTTTATTGCTTCTTCAATAAGCTCTTTTACTGCTTCATTTTTTTCATTTCCAATGCTGGCTAATCCAGAATTATCTCTGTCTAAACCCAAAGTTAGTTGCGTTAAATCGTTTGAGCCAATTGAAAAGCCGTCAAAAATCTCTAAAAACTTTTCAGCTAAAATTACATTTGACGGAATCTCGCACATGACAAAAATCTTTAGATTTTTGTCATCCGCCTGAATACCCGTAGGGTTTTCGGCGGGTTCCCTTGACAATCCATTCTCTTCCATAATTTGTAAAACCTTTTTTCCCTCTTCAACAGTTCTGCAAAACGGAACCATTACCTGAATGTTATCTATGCCAAATTCTTCTCTGACTTTTTTAATTGCCTTGCACTCCAGAATAAACGCTTCTTTAAAATTTTTATTGTAATATCTTGAAGCTCCGCGAAAACCAATCATTGGATTTTCTTCTTCTGGCTCGTATAATTCTCCGCCTACCAAAGACCTGTACTCGTTTGTTTTAAAATCAGAAAACCTTACTATCACCTGTTTTGGATAAAAAGCGGCTCCAATTCTTCCCACGCCTTCAGCTAATTTATCAACATAAAATTGAACCTTGTCTTCATATCCCAATGTTAATTTATCAATTTTGCTTTTTAGGGCCGGCTTTAATTTTTTATAATTTATTAAAGCCATAGGATGAATTTTAATCGTGTTGGCAATAATAAATTCTTCCCTTGCCAATCCCACTCCGTCGTTTGGTATAAAACTTAAATTAAACGCCTGGCTGGGATCTGCCAAATTCATTAATATTTTTGTTTTTGTTTTTTCTATTTTTGAAATATCTGTTGTTTTTATTTCAAATGGAATTATTCCTTCGTAAACCTTGCCTGTTCCGCCTTCTGAACAGTCTGCTGTTATTTCGTTTCCGGTTTTTATAATTTTTGTGGCGTTTGAAGTTCCCACTATGCACGGAATTCCTAATTCGCGCGAAACAATAGCGGCATGCGCCGTTCTTCCGCCAGAATCTGTAATAATTGCTGAAGCAAGTTTCATTGCCGGGACCCAATCGGGATCTGTCATTCCCGTAACCAAAACTTCTCCTTTTTTAAATTTATCAATATCTTTTACATTCATTATTTTATTTGCTTTGCCAGAACCAATTTTTGAACCTACGCTAAGCCCCTCTACTAAAACTTTTCTGTGGCTCGCCGTAGCCTTGGCGGAGGCGGCCTCATCCTTTAAAACATATTCTTCTAAAACGTTTAAATTTTTTCTGCTTTGCACGGTTTCCGGCCTTGCCTGCACAACATATAATTTATTTTCTTTGCCGTCTTTTGCCCATTCCATATCCATTGATCTTTTATAATGATCTTCCACAATAACTGACCATTTTGCCAATTGTAAAATTTCTTCATCGGTTAAAACAAAACTTTCTCTCTCTTTTTTAGTTGTGGTAATATTTTTTGTCCCGCTTAGCGGGATCCCGCTGTGGCGGGATAGGCTGTAAATCATTTTCATTAGTTTTGAGCCAACGTGTTTTTCTATAATTGGTTTAAATCCTTTTTTTAAAGTTGTTTCAAAAACATAATATTGGTCTGGCTCAACTCTGCCCAAAACAACATTTTCCCCCAATCCCCAGCTGGCATTTATTAAAACAACATCACCAAATCCAGATTCAGTGTCGCAAGAAAACATAACCCCAGAGACTCCCAAATCTGACCTCACCATTTTTTGCACGCCAGCAGAAAGCCCAACCTGCATATGAGAAAATCCCATTTCTTTTCTATAAACAATGGCCCTGTCTGTAAAAAGCGACGCAAAACATTTTTTAACGGCTAAAATAACATTTTCTTCTCCGCTTATATTCAAAAAAGTCTCCTGCTGGCCTGCAAAACTGGCTCCCGGCAAATCCTCAGCAGTTGCAGAAGATCTTACAGCAACGTCCACATTTTCTGCTTGATATTGTTTACATAATTCTTTATAGGCTAAAGCAACGTCTTTTTGCAAATCTTCTGGCAAAGTTGCATTTAAAATTAAATCTCTTATTTTTTTTCCGGCCAATTGAAGGGCTTTTATATCGGATGTGTCCAAATTTTTTGTGATTTCTTCAATCTGCTTATCTAAACCTGTTTCTTTCAAAAAATAAAAAAATGCTGGAGCTGTAGTGGCAAATCCGTCTGGAATATTTACGCCCTTTGAAACTAAATTATTTATCATTTCGCCCAATGAAGCATTTTTCCCACCAACAACTGGCACATCTTTAATTCCTAATTCACGAAACCACAAAACATTTTTTTGTTTATTTTCATCCATAGTTTTTAAATTTTAAATTTTTAATTTTATTTGCAATTGCCAGTTCTTCGTCTGTTTTAATTGCTAAAATTTTTGTCTTATTTAATATGTTTAAATTTTTGTCTCCCTTAGAGAGATCACCCGTAGGGTGACAAACCATATTTCTTATTTTAGAACTATGATAACCTATAGCCCCAGTAAAAACCAATAAATCGCACCCTCCTAATATTGCAAAATAAGAACCTATATATTTTTGAATTGAATAAACAAAAATATCCAAAGCCAATTCAGCCCTTCGTCGAGAAGGCTCCTCAGGGTTTTCGGTCATTGCGATGACCTTCAACATTTCACTCTCTCCGCAAATGCCTTTTATTCCAGATTCTTTGTTTATAATTTCTTTTGTTTTTTCTGGGCCCAAATCTTCTATCATTTCAAAAATTATTTCGTCATCAACGTCTCCTGGCCTTGTCATCATAACTATCCCGCCGCCTGGAGAAAACCCCATTGAAGTGTCAATTGCTTTGCCGTTTTTAATTGCAGTAATGCTTGCCCCGCCTCCCAAATGGCATGTAATAATTTTTGATTTATCAAATTTCTTTTTTGCAATTTCACACGCTTTTTTAGCAACATATTCATGCGAAATGCCGTGAAAACCGTACTTTCTAAAACCAAATTTTTCTGCAAGCTTATGGGGCAGGGCATACGTAAAGGCAATTTTAGGCAAGCTTTTATAAAACTCTGTGTCAAAAACTGCAATTTGCGGTATATCACTAAAAATATCCTGACAAACTTTTATTCCCAAAACATTAAAAGGGTTATGCAATGGAGCTAAATTATTAAGCGCTTCTATTTCTTTTAACGTTTCCTGTGTAATTATTACCGGATCTATAAAAATGTCTTTTCCGTGCACAACCCTATGTCCTATTTTTGAAATTTTAAAATTTTTTAATTCTAAAATTTCTTCTTCTAATGTTTTCTCAAAATTATCAAAATCAAAAACCTCTCGCTTCCCTTCTTTGAAAAGTTTTAATTCTTTGCCCGCCTTCGCCTTCTGGCTTTGGCGAGGCAAGTTAAATATTTTCCACTTTATGGATTGTGATCCGCAATTTAAAACTAAAATCATATTAAAGTTGTCCCGCCAAGGCGGGATCCCGCTGTGGCGGGAAAAATTGAAAATTATAAAATCGCGCCGTTGCCGATTTTATCTATTCCTGCCGCATTCCCCTCGTCAGTATCTAAATGCATGCATAATTTATAATCATCTTTTATTCTTATTGCCACATTTTCAAAAATTACAGGTCTTTCTCCATCCCCGCCTTGACTCGGCGAGGCAGGAACCCTTACAGACACTTTATCGTTGTTTTTTAATCCCAATTCAGCCGCCTGGCTTGTCGCACAATGAATATGCCTCAAAGCAACAATTAGCCCCTCTTTCAGACTTAGGGTCTCTTCTGGCCCCACAATAACAACCGGCGAAGAATTTTCAATTTCGCCAGACAGCATTATTGGCGGATTAACACCTAAAATAAATGCATCTGTTTTGCTAATTTCAACCTGTGTTTTTTCTCGCAAAGGCCCCACAACTCTTACATTTTTAATTTCTTTATCGCCAACTTTAATATCTACTGTTTCTTCGCAGGCAAAATCAGACGGCTGTGAAAGCCGCTTTAATTCTTTCAACTCGTAGCCCAAACCAAAAAGTTTTTCTAAATCCTCTTTTGACAAGTGGATATGCCTGGCTGAAACCTCAACTGGTATTTTTGTTTCCATAATAATGATATTATACTATTATATACTTTTTCCTAAAAACAAAAAAGAGGAAAACTCCTCTTTTTTTATTAAAATAATTTTAGAGCTTTTTACCAACGAACTCCGCAAATTCTGCGAGCCGACAGCTGTACCCCCACTCATTGTCGTACCAGCCGATTACTTTTACCAAATTATCTTTTACCATAGTTTCTTCTGCGTCAACAATTGCTGAATACGAATCTCCTTTAAAATCTGTTGAAACTAAAGGCATTTCTTCAACTCTTAAAATTCCTTTAAAATTTTCTGTTTCTGCCGCATCTTTAAATGCTTTATTCACTTCTTCTTTTGTTGTTGATTTTTCAACCTCTACAATTAAATCTAAAACAGAAACAGTTGGCGTTGGAACCCTCAGCGCAATTCCATCTAACTTGCCGTTTAATGCTGGAATTATTTTTCCTATTGCTTTTGCTGCTCCAGTGCTTGTGGGAATTATATTTATTGCTGCTGCCCTGGCTCTTCTCAAATCTTCATGCGGTAAATCAAGAATTTTTTGGTCATTGGTATAGCTGTGCACGGTTGTCATAAATCCTTTAACAATTTTAAAATTGTCGTTTAAAACTTTTGCAATTGGGGCTAAACAATTTGTTGTGCAAGAACCCATATCCATTATGTCAACATTTTTTGCGTCAAAAGTGCCGTCGTTAACGCCTAAAACAAAACCCGGCAAATCTTTCCCGGGAGCTGAAATTATAACTTTTTTGGCGCCTGCCTTAATGTGTTTTTTAGCGCTTTCTGAGTCTGTAAAAAGACCTGTGCACTCTAAAACAACATCAATTTCCAGCTTTTTCCAAGGAAGTTTTTCTGGATCTTTTTCTGTTAAAACTAAAAACTCCTTGCCATCAACTGAAATTGATTTTTCATTAAAATTAACTTCTTTGTTTAACTTTCCATAAATAGAATCATATTTTAAAAGATGCGCCAAAGTTTTATTATCGGTCAAATCATTTATTGCAACCACTTTTAAATCTGGATGATTTTCTATTATCCTTTTAAAAGCCTGGCGGCCAATGCGGCCAAAACCGTTGATAGCAATTTTAATCATAATTATTATTTAATTTTTAATAATTCGTTTATTTTTGCTTTGTCAAAACCTGTTATAATTTGGCCATCAATATCAATAACTGGAACGCCAATTTGGCCCGAATCTTTTATCATTTTTTCAAGCTCCTTTTCATCTTTTGAAACATCAATGTCCTGAAATTCAAACCCATTCTTTTTAAAATATTCTTTTAAAGTTTTGCAATAAACACAACTTGGAGTTGAATATAATTTTATCATTTTTTATTATAATATTCTTATTTTCTTATTGAGCGGGCGCGCAATTGGTGCCATTAGCTCCCGAATTTCCAGATCCTCCTGAACCGGCGTATTCTGCAGAAAAACTAACAGCAGCTTCTGTTGTATTTAGTTTTGTAGAGCAAAATCCAGGCGCCGAATTAAAAGAACCGCATACAATATTTTTAACTGCGTCAGAGCTTCTTCCGCCAAAACTAAATTCTGAAACCTGCGCGCCGCCTGATATTAAAGTTGGAGACCCCTGCACATTGTATTTGCCGCTCAAGTCAAAATCTTTTTGGGCGTATGCCAATCCCCTTCCGCTGTCTGAAGCGCAAGCGCTTAATTTTGCCGAATCAATTCCTGTGGATTTTTCACAGCCTGCCGTATCTCCGTTTTGCATTTGACATGAAACATAATTCCAATATTTGCTGGCTTGCTCTTCTCTAATGCATATTTGCCTTAAATTTTCTTTTGCCTCGGCATCCCCATGCATTGCAGTTATCACGCCATTAGAAACAGCTCCCATATATCTTACTTTCATATATTGCGCCATACTGGGAATATTTTTTACAGCGTCAGCCATAACTCTTTGCATTTGAAGGCCATATGGGCATCTGCTTACAATATATGCTTCAACAAGCGGGCTGTCTGATTTTTTTAAGCTATCAGCAGATTTTGCAATTTCTTCTGCTGTAGGCTGATTATTCTGCGCTGGCTGCTGGGTATTAACGTCGCTTGAGCCGCCCATTTTAAAGGCTTCTGGAAACAATAATTTGCCGTCTTTTGTTGCATATGTATCGTATTCAGTAGAACCTATTTTAATTTTCATTTTTACCAATCCGCTCTCTTCTGAAACGCCGTTAAGTGTTGCAGGCGGTTGTCCTTGCAATAATTTAGTATTTATATAATCTAATGATTGCTTTGCTATTTTATCATTTGAAAACCCTAAATTTAAAAACGAAAATTGTCCTGAATTTTTTCCAAAAATTAATGCTCCAGTAATAATAATGCCTATAACTGCCACGGCAACCAATGAAGTCTTTTTATCCATTTTTATTTTAAACATTTTTTATTAATTTTTATAATTTTAAATTTTAAAATCAAACTATTTACAAAATTATAAATTACAAAATTATTTAATATTCTATTTTATTATATTATATTCTATTATTATTTTAATGCAAATTTTGTGTATCTTTTTCCATCAAAATCATATTTTACTAAAGCTCCAAACGGCAATTCAACGTCAATAATTTTTTCGTCTGAAACATTTTCTACATATTTAACAATAGCCCGCAAAGAATTATGGCTGGCAACAACTAAGACATTTTTTCTGTCTTTCAAATCCTTCTCAATATATTTCTGGTAAAATGGCACTGCTCTTTTATATACATCTTTCAGCGATTCTCCGCCCGGCGGAGCCACATTAAAACTTCTTCTCCATAAACGAACCTGCCCTTCTCCATATTTTGCTTTTACTTTTTCTTTATTCAACCCCTGCAGTTCGCCATAATTTCTTTCGTCTAATGATTTGTCAACCACAATCGGCAAACCCTTTATGCCCAAATTTTTTAAAATTAACGAAACGGTTTCTTTATTTCTAATTAATGGCGAAGTATAAATTTTATTAATTCTAGCGCCGACTAATTTTTCGGCAATTTTTTTAGCGCTTTCAACCCCCTCCTCGCACAGAGACACATCTGTCCAGCCGGTAAATCTATTTTCCAAATTCCACTGCGATTTTAAATGTCTCAATAAAAATAATTTTGCCATAATATATAATATAATAATAAGCGAGGAAAATAGTTTTTTGCTAGCCCCGCAGTCCCGCGAAGCGGGACGAGGATATGTCTGCAAAAAAATTATTTGCCGAGCGCTAATTCTTGTTCTATTTGCAATAACCTCTTATATTTTACCATTCTTTCTTCTTTTGCGGGAGAGCCAGATTTTATAAAGTCAGCTGAAATCCCAACTGCCAAATCTGCAATAAAATCATCCATAGTTTCGCCGCTGCGGTGGCTCACTATTGTTTTCCAACCAAATGATTTTGCTAAATTACCGGCCTCAATTGTTTCTGAAACTGTTCCAATTTGGTTTAATTTTAATATTACACCGTTGCAGGCTAATTTATTATGCGCCTCTTTAATTCTTTTAATATTTGTCGTCGTTAAATCATCGCCAATAATCATTAAATTTGAAATTTGAAATTTGAAATTTGAAATTAATTTCCAACCCTCCCAATCTTCTTCGTTATACGGGTCTTCAATAGAGATTATCGGAAATCTGTTTATCAAATCTTTATAGAATTCCAAAAGTTTAGACCTTGTAAATTCTTTACCTTCTAAAACATATTTTCCGTCTTTATAAAATTCTGACGAGGCGCAATCTATCGCAATTTTTGTCCCGACGGCTTCGCCGTCGAGGATCCGCGATGGCTTCGCCATCGGGACCTCTGCTTTATTAATAGCACTTTTTAATAAATATAAGGCTTGTTCTGCGGTTGAAACTTTAGGGGCAAAACCGCCCTCGTCGCCCATTTCTAAACTTCCTCCATAATTTTCATCTAAAATAACTTTTAAGTTTTGGAATATTTTGTTGCATAAAATTAAATTTTCAGCAAATGTATTTTTTTGGGGAACAACCATAAACTCCTGAATATCCAAGGCGTTTTTTGCGTGAACGCCGCCATTCAAAATATTAAACATCGGCAAAGGAATAATTAACTGCGACCCGTTCGTAGCTAACTGCGCTACATGCCTGTATAGAGGAATTTTTTTAAAACCAGCTCCTGCTCTGCAAACCGCCAAAGAAACTCCTAAAATTGCATTCGCTCCTAACTTTGATTTGTTTTCAGTTCCATCTAAGCCAATCATTATTTGATCAATTTCTTCCTGATTTTCCGGGTTTTTGCCTTTTAATTTTGGAGCAATAATTTCGTTTACATTTTTTATTGCCAAATTAACGCCTTTTCCGTCCTCATCTCTTAATTCTAGCGCTTCATTTTTTCCAGTTGACGCGCCAGAAGGTACAGAAGCCAAAAACACGCCTTTATCTGTTTCCAACTCAACTTCAATTGTCGGGTTTCCTCTTGAATCCTTAATTTCCCTTGCTTTTATGTTCTTAATTTTTACCATTTGAATTTCTTTTTAAATATTCATAAACTGCCAAAGAGGCTTTTGCTCCTTCGCCTGCTGCCGTAACTATTTGTTTGTATTTGCCCATATTGCAGTCGCCAACAGCAAAAAGACCGGTTGTTTTTGTTTGAAAAGTTTCTGGCTGAACCATTATTTCATCTCTATCTGAAAAATCAACTAAACTTTTTGCAAAAGCGGTTGCAGGAGAATATCCGACTTCAACAAAAATGCCGTCTGTTTCTAAAATATTTTCCTTGTTTGACTTTGTATCTAAATATGTGAGCGAACCGACAAGCTTAGGACCTTCCCCGCCCGAGGCAGGCTGGCCTTTTGCGGAAATTTTTAAAACTTTTGCATTCTTGATTATTTCAACTTTTCCAGTTTTTAAAATTAAATCCTGGTTTTCTTTGTCGGCTTTTATTTCTGGGCCAGCTTCTAAAATGTAAATCTTTTTTATGTAATTTGATAAAAATAAAGCTGTTTCAAATCCAGAATTTCCGCCGCCTATCACAGCAACGGTTTTATTTTTAAAAATTGGTCCGTCGCACAATGCGCAATAACTAACCCCTTTTCCGATAAATTCTTTTTCTCCTGGAACCTCTAACATTCTTGGGTCAGCGCCAGTGGCAATAATTACCGAAAGCGCTTCAAATTTTTTACCGGTTGCTGTCGATATTTCAAAAATTTTGGGATTTTCCCCGCCCGAGGCAGGCTGGCCTTTTGCGGATATTTTTAAAACCTCGCCTAAAATAATTTTAACTTGATTTTTTTTCAATTGTTCTTCAAAAATTTTAACCAAATCCGAACCGGAAATTTTATTAAAACCAGGGTAATTTTCAATATCCACCGCTTTTTTGCCAATCTGGCCGCCTATATCTTTTGTTATAATTAAAAAATTCAATCCCTGGCGGGCGGCATAAATGCCTGCTGCGGTTCCAGCAGGGCCTGCTCCTATTATAATAATATCATACATAAAATTTAAACTTTATTAATTGGCTTGTTTTTTAAATAAGACTTAATATTCAATACGGTTGTTTCTAAAATTCTTGAAAGCGCCTCTGTTGAATTAAAAGCGTTGTGCGGAGTAATAACAACATTTTTTTGATTAAGTAAAATATGATTTTGCAAAGCGATTTTAAGGTCGCATTGTTTAGGAAATTCTTTAGATAAAAGCTGAGCTTCCTCTTTAATAATACATTCTTCTTCTAATACGTCCAATCCAGCGCCAGCAATAATTCCGCTTGATAAAGCTTTAAGCAGGGCTGATGTCTCAATAAGTCCTCCCCTTGCTGTGTTTATTAAATATGCTCCTTTTTTTATTAAATTTATATTGCCAGAATTAATTAAGTGGCGCGTTTTTTCACTATATGGAGCATGCAAACTTATAATATCTGATTTCTGCAATAAATTATTAAATTCAACATATTTTACTCTTAATTTTTTAGCAAGCTTATTATCTTTTTTAATGTCAAAAGCTAAAACATTCATTTGAAATCCCTTGGCAATTAAAGCAACATTCTGGCCTATATGGCCAAATCCCACAATACCCAGTGTTTTGTTTTTTAAATCAAAACCCCTTAAGCCGTCTAATGTGAAATCTCCTATTTTTGCCCTGTTTGCAGAATCTAATAACTTTCTGGAAAGAGCTAAAATTAAAGCAAATGTATGCTCTGCCACTGTATTTTCACCATAAAATGGAACATTGCAAACAATAATTTTATTTTTTTTAGCCTTTAAAATATCAATATGGTCAAAGCCTGTTGATCTGGTAGAAATCATTTCTAATTCCGGAAGGCTATTCAAAATATCTTTATCTATTTTTGAATAAATAAAAGGAGAAATAACCTGAAATGACTCTGCCAAAGATAAATTTTCAGCTGAAAGCGGCTCCGAAAAAAAAGAAATGCCGGCGTCTTTTAGTCTTTCTGATAAATAGCTTTTCTCCCATTCTTCAATTTCAAAAAAAGCGATTCTCGTTTTTTTCATTTAATTATTAAAACTTTTATTTTAATGTTTTTAAATACTGCTTTAACTCGTTTCCAAACCTTTCGTCTTTTAAAGCAAAATAGAAAAAAGATTTAAGCCATCTTAATTTATCTCCGCATTCTAACCACTCCCCTTTCATTTCATAACCATAAATTGTTTTTCCTTCGCTCAGCATTTTATCAAAAACTTCAGCCAAAATTATCTCTCCCTTTTTAGAAGGAGATGCCTTTTTAAGATAACTAAAAACTTCTGGGGTTAAAATATATTTTCCAACAATCACCAAATCAGAAGAAATTTCTGATGGATTTGGTTTTTCTATTATTTTTTTAATTTTATAAAGGCGATTAGCAATTTTTTCAACAGCGACGGCGCCATAAGCAGGTATTTTTTCTTTTGGCAAAGACTTCAAGCAAACAACTGGCGTATTGCATGTTTTAAATATGTCTATTAGTTGCGACATAATAGGAATATCCGAATCAACAACATCGTCTCCAAATGAAACGGCAACAGGCTCTTTGCCAATTTTTTTTGCTGCTTGTAAAATAGCGTGCCCATCGCCTCCAGGATTTTTTTGCGCAACAAAAGAAAAAGAAATATTTTCAAACTTTTTTTGAAATTCTTTAAGTTCTTTTAAAAGATTATCTTTTTTCCTTTTTATTAAAATTTTTTCTATATCAGGAGATTCGTTAAAATAATTTAAAATTGCTTTCTGGCCGAGGCTGACCACAAAAACTATTTCGTCAATGCCCGAATCTTTCATCTCTTCAACTATATATTGTATAATCGGCTTATCAACCAAAGGAAAAAATTCTTTTGACAATGCCTTAGAAAGGGGCAAAAATCTTGTGCCTAATCCCGCAATGGGTATTATTGCTTTTTTTATTTCCATATTTTATTTGACCTAGTTAATTTTTAGATTTTACTTTTCTTAAAAAAGCCGGAATTTCCCATTCTTTTTCCTGAAGAAGCTTTTTATTTTCTTCTAGCTCTTGCGCTTCTTTAATTTCTAACGCGTTTCTCCTTATTGTCTTTTTAGGGGGCGTATTTTCTTGTATATCAATAATGCTTAACTTGCCTGCCTGCGCAGTTGACTGAACCATGGCAGACAACCCTGCCGCTTCAGTTGCAATTGGATTTTTGTTAAATATAGAAACATATGAATTTTCAACCGGCATTTTTTCTTTCTTCGCCTGTTTTCTTGTTTTTTCTTTTATTTTTTTTATCAATTCTTTTTTCTCCTCTGGCTTTTTGACTTCTTCTGACAGATGATAATTATTTGGATTAAACTTCTTTTCTGCCAAACCTGGGCCTGTCATTAAAATAGTTGTTTTAATCTTGTTTTTTGATTTTATATTTTTTGAAATGCCAAAAATAATTTTCGCCTTCGGGTTAGAATTTGAAATAGACCTGCTGATTTTTTCCACTTCAAACATTGAAAGATTTTGGCTTCCTGAAATATTAAATAAAATCTTTTCTGCGGTAAAACCTGTATTTTGATACAAGGGATTATGCAAAATTTTCTCTGCTATTTTTTCTGCCCTATTTTTACCGGACTCTTCAACGGTGTTTAAAAATGCCATGCTCCCCTTGCCCCTTAAAATTGTGCGCAAATCGGCGAAATCTATATTTATAATTCCCGGATTATAAATTAAATCTATTAAGCTTTCCAAAGATTCTATTAAATTTTTATTAACAATAGAAAATGCCTCGGTTATAGGAGTGTTAGCATCAATTATTTTAAAAATTTTTTCATTTGGAATTGTAATTGAGATATTCAAAGATTCTCTTAAATCTTTACTGGCTTTTTGCGCTATTCTGGTTTTCTTTTTACCTTCAAATTTAAAAGGCAAAGTAAATACTCCTAATGTGATGGCCCCTGCATAATTTGCCATTTCAGCAAAAACTTTTGTGGCGCCAGACCCTAATCCGCCGCCCAATGAGGCAATTAAAACAACAATATCCTGGTCTTTGAAAAGATTGCCCATTTTCTCTTTTTCAATTTCTGCTGCCTGCTTTGCCAAATCCGGGTCAGACCCAGTGCCTAATCCATGAGTTTGTTCTTCGCCAAACCAAAAATGTTTAATTCCAGACCTCTTTTTTAAAGCTCTTATATCTGTATCTGCAATAACAAAAGTTGCTTTTTTCAACGACCGGCCAATTTCAGAAACAATTGACCCTCCGCCGCCTCCAATTCCGATTACCTTAATTCTTGTTTTAAAAAGCGATTCAGCAGTAAAGAGATTGTTATCATTGTTTATTGGAACAATCTTTTTTAGCTTAACTTTATTATTTATTTTTACTGGCTGGGGCAATTCTGCGGACGGATTTTTCTTAATAATTTTCTTTTCAGTTTTTTTAATTGCAGGCTTAATTTTCTTAATTTGCAATTTTGCTTTTTTTATTTTAGCTAAATTTACGATTTTCTTTTTTGCCGGTAATTTTATCTTTTTTGTCTTTTTAAAAACTTTTGTTTTCTTTGGCATTGGCTTAACTGTTTTTTTCTTTTTAGCCGCGTTAGGTGCCTTATTAACTAAAAATTTTCTCAACGATTTTACCGCTTTCTTAATTTTTACAGCCTTTTTTATTTTTATCTTTTTAACTGCCATATTATATTAGTTTACCCAGTAAAAAAAATTTGTCAAAGAAAAAAGGTCCGAGTTAGCGGACCATGCTATTGCAAAGAACTATATTTTAAAGTCGTAAAACATTGAGTCGTAAAACCTTGAATAGTAAAACCTTGAATAAGCCGGCAAAAATTTACGGACTAATCTATAAAAATCCATCCAGTGATTTTCTGGCAACCTTTTTATAGCGCGCCTTATTCTTCCTCTTAAGATGCTAAAAAGCGTCTTAATTTTATCGGAGATTGGCTCAACAGAAGATTCGTTTTCGATGAGTTTTTCCAACCTGCGATAATTGAAACTTCGAGCAATCTCTCCAATCATTGACATCATTGTTTCCATTGTTAAGTTCCTTTTCAAAGAACCGTAAAGAACAAGCCTAATAATTAGATATTATAACTCCTAAGATATAAAGTCAATTTATTTCTATTATTTTATTTCTTGAAGAATATCCAGAAATAATTTTAACAGATGAAGACCCGGTTTTAAAATATACTGCCAGGGCATTTTTTATAGCGTTGTTTGCTTTGCCTTTCACTGGCGGCTCTTTCACCCAAACAATATAATTTTTCTCATCAATCTTTTCTACTTTTTCCTCCTTTGAATTTGGTTTTGCTTTTACAAAAATTTTCACTTGTTTTTTTACTTATTTCTTTAATAAACAACTTCCTCTCCTGTGCCAAGCAGTGTTATTTCTCTATTTAAAACTAATATTGCCTGCGTATCAGTTAAAATTTTAAGCTTGTGCCATGATTTTTTCTGTTCTTTTCTTATTATTTCGTCATATTCTGGCTTATAGTGCACGAAAATATTAAATGGAACAAGCCTTAACCCCTTTAAATTTTTAATCTTTACTGTGTTTTTATCTGTATTTTTCCAGCCGGCAGTTATTATTGTTTTACCTGCAACAATAGAGCCGGCTGAAACTCCTATATAAATAACTCCTTTTTTAATTAATTTTTTTACAACTTTATCAAACCCGGTCATACGAATTTGTTTTAACAAATAAAAAGTATTTCCCCCCTGCACATAAATAATATCCATATCTTTTAATTCTGCCATTAATTGCGTTTTATTTTTACCTTCAATATCAATATCTTTTATATTAAAATGCGCCTCTCTCATTAATTCCCGATCTTTTTCTAAATAAGTTTTATCTGCCTCTGATTTTGAAGCTGTTATAATATGGGCAACTCTTACATCATATGCTGGTTTTGGCAATATATTTAATATCTCCTGCTTTGAACCCTGCATTCCAGACGAAGTTAAAAGCATTACCCTCGTTTTTCTGTTTTTTATTTTTTCTATAAAAAAACCGATAAAAATAAAAAGGGCAAAAATAAGCAGTAATATCAACACTGCGCCAATTAAAACTAAACCGAATGGAGTTAAAAAGAACTGCAAAACAGATGTTTTGAAAAACTCTGTTTTGAGGACAGGTAAAATCCTGTAAGCGCGGACTAAGTTTAACCAACTGAATTCTTGATTCTTGCCGATTGTTAAAACATATTTATTGCGATTTTCATAGCTAAAAACCGTAATTTTATAATTCCCCGCCGGTAATTTTTTTTCGGTCTCAGGGCCCTTAAAATAATAATCCCTGATAGATGGGTCATAAAATTCCTGCCACTCAAATTTTGTTTGCCCGTCAATAAAAGCAACCTCTTCTTCTGTTCCATCTTTTACTGAAAATATTTTTGCTGAATATCTGCCATTATAATTTGAGGATGCCGGCACTAATAAATTAATGTACAAATCAAAATCAGTTTTAGAATTTATCAAATAATTTCTGGGGACTCCTCCCAATTGATCATAATAAGTCTGTAAAACTTCAGGATTTTTTGCCTCAATATCGCCAGCCTTATTATAAACAATTTCCATTAAATGGACTGAACTGATTTGCGCAAAAATCAACGAGAAAAAAATTGTAAAAATAGAAATTATTTTATTCATTATTTTTTATGGCTGCAATTGCAGAGGTTGCAATCCCAGTCGCATTCGCAACAGTGATAACAGATTTTTGGCCTGCACTGGCATCTGTCTTCTGTTTTTAAAAACGGCCTGCGGCATTTTCTGCAGCTGCCGAAATCATTAAACATTCTTTTTGTTTGTAATCCTTGCTCTTCTGTATTTATGCGCCCTTTCGTTTTAAATATGGGGCCATGGCCAGGTATTACCCAGTCAGCCATTTTATAAACTAATCTTCGGCTTTCTTTCAATTTTTCCTGATCCTCTGCAAAAAAATCTTCTTTTGGATAATTCTCTTTCCAAAAAACATCTCCGCAAACTGCAACAACTCCTTTTTCTGTTTTTATGAAAAGAGTTATTGAGGTGCGCTCATGCCCCGGCGTTCTTAAAATTTGAATATTTTCCGTAAATTGCTCTTTCCAATTCTCTACATTATTTTTATCCCATAAACCAAAATATTCTAAGGTTTTTGCCTTTTCGAACATTCCTATATTTCTGTAATGATCTAAGTGCGAATGCGTTATGCAAACTATATTAATGTCATCAATTGAAAGCCCCTCTTCTTTTAATTTATCAACTAAAACCTGCCGATTTTCTAAAATGCCAGGGTCAACAACCATTAAAATATTTCTGTCTCTAACTAAACTAATAGTAGGACAAGTTTTTTCTTCTCCGGTTTCAGCCACAAAATCAGCGTTTGTATAACCCTCTATTAAAATTTTAACTTCTGCTAAGGCCATACACAATAATACTATCAACTAACGGGATTTGCTTTTGTTTTTGTTCCTGACATTAACGCGCTCTAATCTCGCAGCATTGCCCCAAAATCTGTTAATAGATTTGTCCTGTATCTTTTTCCCGTTAATCTTGCCTTTTTGCATATTTTTTGAATTATATTTTTGCATGATTTATGAACGAAGTGAATAAATCATCCTGAGCCTTGACTTTATGGCGAAGGATTACCATATATTATATCACAAAAAACCGCCATAAGGCGGAATATGTAAAATACCGATTATTTTGCATTCAACTTGTTTTTTATTCGGGCAACAATATCTTCAATGCGCAAATCAGACTTTACAATATAATCAGTATCTTTCACAGCGTCAACCGCATTGCTTATGTGCTCTGCGTCTTTAAAGTCAGTTAAAAAAATAATTTGCGAATTAGCGCCTTTCTCTTTTAATTTTTTAGCAACAGTTATGCCATCCATTTTAGGCAATAAAATATCTAAAATAATTAAATCTGGCTTTTCTGTTTCTGCCATAACTAATCCTTCTTCGCCATCTAACGCATAAACTACAGAAAAATCTTCCATAGAAAGGCTTTGGCGCAAAATGAAAAGAAAGTCCTTATTATCTTCTACGATTAAAATTTTTTTTCTTATTTCTTCCGCCATATTAATTTTATCCTACTCTAACTTTAACTGCTCTTTTATTAGTTTTGACAGTTGAGTCGGAGTAACATTTGCTTTAATTATAAATTTATCTGGCTTAATATCGGTTGACTGCTGCAACTCGGGGCTTTCTTGATTAGTTAACACAAAAACTATAATATTTTTGGTTATATTGTTTGTTTTTATTGTTTTCAGCACTTCAACTCCATTGATATCCGGCAATATTAAATCAAGAAGAACAATATCTGGGGCAGCTTCTTTTTGAGCTTGCACTTCTTCCATTTTTTTTATTGCCTCCTTGCCCCAACTGATAACTTCCACATCAAAATGGTCTTTTTTAAAAATTGTTTCATAAACATCTATAATAGCCTTATCGTCTTCAATTAAAAGTACTTTTTTTCCGTTTTGGTTCATAATATTATATTATATTTAGTTTAGATTAACTTAGCATTTATTGGCTAATTTGTCTATTATTGAAAAGGGTCTCTATAGTTTTCGTTTAAAAAATTATTAAAAATATTTTCCCTGGACTGCAAACTATCTAAAACCATCTTATATGTATTTTCTTGAAGTTTTACTGGCGCTACAACATTCTTTGGCTCTTTAAATTTAACCAAAAGCGCATAATTAGAAAACAAAAGCATGCCCAAAATTATTTCTAATGAAATGATAATTAAAATAGACAAGAATGCATGCGTTCCGATAATCCAAGGAAATACTTCAATTTTTTTCTTATATGCATTTAATCTTTTGTGGTTAGAAAAAAACTTTTTTATTGTTTTTGCCATATTATTTTGTGAAAACATTTATCAAAAAATCAGCTCTTAAAACGGCTGTATCCTTTCCGGCCCCTTTTTCTTCTTTTATTTCCATGTTTTTTATTTCAACTAAATAAGGACCTAATTCTAATTTATTGGAAAATTTTAATATATTCAAAAATTCCCCCTTAGAAGATATTCTAAAACTGACAAAAGGCATACTTACTGGTTTTGATTTGGAAGCCGGCAAAAAGGCTAAAGAAATGTCTGATTTTACCCCGGTTTCAGAGGTTGTATTTTCTAAAAAATTTATAAAATCAACGGGATTTTGAGGATCAATGAATAATCTGTCTATTTTTTCTAAATTCGGCTGATAACTTTTATAATTGCTTTTAAAATTTTCCATCTCTTTGTTCTGCTCATCAATAAAATTTTCTCTGCCATTTTGTAAAATCGTCTCATCAGAATTTTTTTTTATTTCAGCAAAGGCGGGCCAAATTAAAAATACGGCTAAAAGCAGGGATATTAATATAAATGTTGCCGGTATTATTATATAAATTTTCGTTTTGGATTTCATCTTCTAATATTTTAAAAGATTATTTATTAGGAACAAAATCAAATGAAACGTTAAAATTAGAGTTTACTGCCTTTATCCAGCTGTCTGGCGAAAAATATAAATTGCTTATTTTGTCTGACTTTTTAATATTTTCGCGAAATAGCAAAATATTTTCTCTGCTGTTGCTTAACCCCAAAATAATTACTTTAATTTTTCCGCTATCATCTCTATTTAAAGACAAACCTGTAAAATATAAACCTTGCGGCTTTTGAATTTCTAAAATATTTTTTAAAACATCGCTAAAATATATTTCCTTCCCCAAAAAAGAATATATTTGCGACAGGTCTGCATTATAGTTTTGAACAATTCCTTTAAATTGTAAAAAATCTGGAGTTTGATATTTTTTTTCTTGCTGGTCAAAAAGAATTTTACGAAAATTTACTTCTCCAAAAATATAAAACTTCAGCGAAAACAATATCAATATTAAAGAGATTAAACAAACTAAAACTATCCCCCCTAAGGTTGTAAATAAATTTTTTCTAATTTCAAGAATAAACCCTTCTTTTTCTTTTGGCGGCAAAAGATTAATCATAATTAAATAACTATTATTATTTATTATCTTCTTCTTCTCTTAAAGCCAGCCCAATAGCTACAACAAAAGATAAAGATTTTTTATTAAGAAAAATATGATCGCTATTTTTTTCCATAATAATATTTGTAAGCGGATCCGCTAATTCTACTTTAATTTTTAATTCTTTTGAAAGAAAATCAGTTATTCCCTTTAAATTTGCTCCTCCTCCGCATAGAATAATTTTTTCTATGTTTCCATCGGCTGGAAAATATTCGTGAAATACATGATCGTGATAAAAACTTATATACTTTTTAATGTGAGAAACTAAATCCCGTAAAATTGGCTTCATAATTGTAGACACCTCTGGCTGACCGCCTTTTTCTTGGAGCAAGCCATATTTTCTTTTTAATTCTTCAGCTTCATTATAACTAATTAAAAAAACTTCGGAAATTGCCGATGTAATCTGGTCAGAAAAAATTGGTATAGAAGAAGTAAAACGGATTGAATTGCCTGAAAAAATAATAAAACTCGTTTTGGTCTTTCCTAAATCAATAAAAATTAAGGGTTTGGCGTCTCTATCTTTTTTTATAAGAGCCCTGGCAATTGCCTGAGATTCAACCTCTAAAGCATAAGGAATAAGTCCTGATTTTTTAAAGCACGACACATACGAATCAACTATAGACTTTGGCGTTGCCGCTATTAATAAATCGCAATGATTATCATCGCAATAATTAGCACTGTCTTTGGCCAAGTTAATAGTCTGGAAGTCTAAATAAACTTTATCAATTGGCAGGGGTATGTAATTTTCAGCCTCAAAGGGCACTGCGGATTTTAATTCGTCTTTATCCATTTCCGGCATTTGAATCACCTGTGAAAAAGATTTCTCTTCTGGCAAAGCCGCTACAACATATTTTGTGCCAAGTTTTTTTCCTTTAACTGTTTTGCAGGCAGATTCAATAATTTTAACTAAAGCTTCCTCATTTTTAATCACCCCTTCTTCTACTATGCCTGGTTTTATGTCTACTTCATTAAAAGAAACCAAACTAAAACCTTTTCGCTTTTTTTTAAGCCTGATAATTTTTAAAGACAAATCATTAATGTCTAATCCGAATATTTCTGGTTTTAGATTCAAAAATTGCAACATTGTTTTTTTAATTATAGCACTAAATTAGAATCAAACAATAAATTTTAATTATTTTTAAAAATTTCAATTTTATCGTCTTTTGATTTACGTATAAATAACAAAAATAGATAAAAAATAATAAGCAAAAAAAATGATAAATATAAAACGAAATTAATTTTAGCGCTCTTTGCTTTTAAATCCGAATCTGCTTGATTTAAAACAGGCGGAACTGAATAATCTTGTTCATTTTTATTCTTGTTTTGAGGATTATCATTGTTAGGCGGAATTACGCCCTTAACAACATTGAATGGCGGCGGCTGGAGAGACGAACTGTCGGGAAATTGGGCTTTGCCTCTCGCAAAAACATTCAAAGCGCTAAAAAAAATAATAATACCTGCGATAAAAATACAAATTTTAAAAATTTTCATAATTAATTGCTTGTCCAGTTTAATAGTTCATAACCTGAAGCAGAAAGCGGAAAATAAGGAGGCGGCGCATATAAAAGATTGCTATCATAATTATAAACACTCTCTGAATAACCAGACACAACATTATTAGTATACCCTGAAGTCCAAACAAAATTATCAAACCAATAACCAAAGTTCATAACTGTGCCAAAAATTGTAAGGGTATTTTTAATAACACCTGGAAAATAAAAGAATTCGGCAAGGCCGTTTTGGGCGATTAAAGCGGCGTCAATCTCTAAGTTGTTGGGGGCATTGCGAGTTATAACAATATCTTTCTGCGCAACCAATCCTAAAACATTTGAGCCGTCTTTTGCGCTATAAATAATATTATTTGGAATATAAATTGTAGGAGCTGTTGACGCATTATAGGGCAGTTTCGCCGCAGCGATCGTTGCGCGGCCTTTAACAGTTCCCTCTACCCATGTTTTATCTTCTATATATATTATGCCATTAGATGGAATTGCCTGAGTAAATTGAAAATCTCTGGCATTATAATCAATACACTCATTATGCGTGATATAATAACCGTCCATACCCCCGCATGAGTTGCTCTTCAATGTTTTTACTTTGTAAACGCTCACTGTTTCGTTGCTATTAAAAACTAACGAGTAGCCGTTTTTATTTGAGGGCGGCAGATAGATACCGCCGCTTTGGGCCGTGCTTTTCATAACAGCTAAATCAGAAGTTAATGATGAAAAATCTATAGCCGGCACAGGAAACTGCCAGAAATTTTTTGTAGATTGCGGAGCTGAACCCCATACTCCGTCTTTTATTGTCGGGCAAGAATCGCCTTGCCAGCTTGGACAAGTATAAGTTGATTTTGCAGATTGAATAGGCGCATTTCCGGTCGCGTCAAAACGTATTCCATTATTAGATTGAATCCTGCCGCTAAATGCTTCATCTGTGAAATAAACAGCAATTCCATCATTAGCTAAAAGAGAATATTGCGCCAGTGAAGGAATCCCATATTTAACTGTAATGGTTCTTGTGGCGCTTGGATTGTTATTAGTCCAGCCGGTTGATTGGATTGTAACAATTGTCGACCCAATTAAAGGGGGTGTAATCGTCAGGCTAAATTTTCCGATATTTTTTTGAGTATCAATATCTATATAATCGTGCACATAGGGGCCAGGCTGGTTTGTGCCGTCTTTATAATCATTTTGAAAATGGGCAAGATGCCACTGATAATAATTTATTCCTGATTCAGCAATTTGCAAAGCCTGTTCCCTATCAGCAGTTGAACGCAATAGCTGCATCTTTGTTGAAACAATATTAATTATAGGCAACATAACAATGATAAAAATAAAAATAATAATTATCAGATAAATTAACATAGCGCCTTGTTGCTTTTTTTCTTTCGTAATCTTTAAAATCATTAATTTCCTAAATTAGTTTTTAAATTTCTTATGGCCGCGCCTGCGCTAATAGAAAAAACGCTGGTATCTTGCGCCTTGACTTCTTTTAAAATCATTAAATTAATTTTAACAAATTTGACAAGATTGACGTTAATCGGCTGGGAAAGCGCGTTAGTGGAGCCGTTGTAATTGCCATCGTAATAATAAAACAAAGGGTTTGAGCCGTTAGCCACGCCCGATTGCGCTATTTTTAAAATTTCAGAAGAAACATTGTATGTTAAAGGGCTTCCAGTTGGAATAATAACGCCTTTATATAAAGTGTTTCCCGACAGATAATAACGGATCTTATTTACGGTTGTTCCGCTGCTTGCCGCTTTTGAATAAAAAACTATCTGCGAGTCATCTGCTTGGTTTAATGGATAAGAGCCGTCTTCGCCCGTTGTGGCATTCCTTATTTCATTTACAAATTGGGAAGTCACTAATCTTGAATAATCAACATTGTCTAAAGATAATAATTGTTGTTTAGAATTAGTAAAAATGTTTGGGATCATTGAAGCTATAAAAAATATTAAAACAGTAAAAATGCTTATTGCCACAAGCAGTTCTATTAATGTAACCCCGCTGCTTTTATTCTTTAAAATAGCATTAAAAAACATATTTCTTTTAATGGCTTAATAAAATTTCTAAAACATTATATTGGCTTATAGTTATATCATTTATGATTTGCGTTTCATATCCGTCGGCGCTAATTGTTGCCTGATAATTTGAACCAGCCGATAAACCAGGGAACATTGCTTGGCCTGGAGTAGAACAGCCAGAAACATAATTGACATCAATGCTGGTCAACACTGGTGTTTTTAAGGTGTCTGTTGTTGAAAGAAAAGTTTTGTAACGGATATAGCGTTGATTGCTATTTATCGCGTTTATTGTGGTTCCAGAAACAGTATAATAAGTATCAGCAGTGCCATCGGGCCCTATATAATTCCATGTAAGGTTATCGTTATTTGTAGCAATTTGAAATTTAATACTGGTTGCAGGATCTTGCGAAGCAGGCAGCCAGGTTAAAGTGGTATAAGAACTCAACTCTGTTCCAGTATCAAAACCCGAAGAAATTAACGAACCAGATGAATAATAATAACCGCCAAAAGACGCTAAACGCAATCCTAAAGGAATAACATTGCCGCTGATATTGCCATCATCCTGATAATATTTCGTTTCGTCAATAAAATTTAACTGCCCGGCTCCTCCCGACCAATCATTTTGGCTCCATACGCTTCCGCTCGTCAATTTATCAATATTCACTGCGTCTTTTTGCAAGTTAACATTTGCCCCTTCAATCGGATTTGAACTTGAAGCGTCTTTAACCGCGACCAATAAACTATTATCAGTTTTTGGCCCTATTATTAAAGCAAAATTCTGGCTGGTGTTTGGAAGAATATTAGCTTGCTGAATCGGCGATGTTCCATAAATCATATAAGATGAACTTATTAATGCTGGCGTATATGAATCCCACTCAATATTATTTAATGCAATCTCTCCAGAAGAATTTGAAGTATAGATATTATCAAATTTTAAAACATTTGGGAGGCCTATAACTTTTGAACCTCTTATTTCTAAATCCACTCCTGAAAGTTGGCTGCAAACCTGATTATTAATGTTAAAAGACAAATTGCTTAATATGTCTATTGAAAAACTAATTTGAGTTACCTGTCCGTCTGAAATAGTAGCATCGGATTTTATAGGATTTGGATTCGAAGGGCTTGCAGGATAAGTTTGATCTGTAGAATAATTCGTGTTTTTTGTAACAGAAATATGATAACTGTTGGCGCTGTTAGGCAAACCAACCTCCACCCAATCGCCATTAATGTCGCTAGTTCTAGTTAAATTTATTGCCGGAGAAATAATATTATTTGTAATATGGATAGCGGCCCCGGGAACTGGCTGTCCGACTGCGTTAAAAACTTTTATAGAAAGAGCCCCGCCTCCCTGCATGCCTTCTAAACTCTTAGGAGCCATATTGGCAAGAAAGCTGTTTAACACATTATTTACGGTATTTTTGATATAAAGTTTAATCTGCTTATAATCATTTGGCGCGCTATCTGTGCCAGCTATTATGGTTCCGTCAGCTAGATCGTCAACATAGTTAACCGTATAATAAATTTCATAATTAGTTCCATTAAAATTGACGCTCAGCGCATTTACCATATCAGGAAGATTCCCATGGGGATTTCCGCTCAAAGTTCCAATTTGGGAATAAGGAAGATTACGGGCAATTTCTAAATACTGATCGGCTAAAGCAGAAACTGTAGTCTGTTCGCGATAAGATATAATTTGGTTTAAAATCAAAACATAAATTTGAGTCACTATCAGCGCCATAGATACAAAAATCCCAACGCTCACTACCGCTTCAATAAGTGTAAATCCTTTTTTGAAATTATCTATTTTCATTATTATTGAATTCCTCCTAATGTTGTATACATTGGCATAATTATGGAAAAAGCAAAAAACCCAACTGCAACACCAAGCACAATTATTAAAATAGGCTCTATGGCAACAGATAATTTTTCGGTTGCATCAGCCGCTTCTTGTTCGTAAAAATCCGCCAATTTTTTTAAAATAGCGGTTGTTTTTCCTGTTTCTTCGCCAACTTCAACCATTTCAACAGTGCCTAATGGGAAAATATCTCGATGGTATTTTAAAGCAGCAGATAATTTCTCTCCCTTTTTTACTTTTTCCACAGCTTCGTCTGCTGCTATTTTAAAATAAGAATTTCTCAATGTGCCAGAAGAAATTTCCAAAGCCCTTACTAATGGAACGCCAGAAGCCACAAGAGAGCCCAGCGAACGAACCAAAAGGGCTGAGTTAGTTTTTTTAATAAGCGGGGAAATAAGCGGTATTTTTAATAAAACAGTGTCTATCGCCCACTTCCCTTTTTTAGTTTTGGATATTATTGCAAAAGCAAAAATTAAAACAAGGGGAACTATAATTAATAAATACCAATTCTTTGAAAGAAAATCCCCAGAATAAAGCAAAATTTTCGTGTATATGGGAATTGGAGCATTCATAGATGAGAAAAAAGTTTTTAAACTAGGCAAAACTGTAGTAATTATCAAAACCCCTACGGCCGCCATGGTCAGCAAAATAAGAGACGGATAAATCATTGCATTTTGTATTTTAGACTTTAGTTCATGTTCTTTACTCAACTGCAAAGACAAATTTTGAAAAACTTCTTCTAAAGTTCCTGACTCTTCTCCAACTTTTATCATACTGCAATATAGCTCAGAAAATATATTCGGATAACCGCTCAAAGCTTTTGACATGCTTTCTCCCTTGTTGATTCTTTCTTTAACGCTAAGCAATACTTTTTTTAAACTTTTAGTGCTTGCCTGCGCAGATAAAATATCAAAACTTTTTACCATAGACAAACCCGCGGCAAACATAACCCAAAGATTTTTGGTTATCATTATTTTCTCTGTTTCTGAAACCCTGGAAAAAAAAGAAGAAAAGTTATAACTATGCCTTGATTTTTCTTCTTTGTGCAAAACCGCCTCAATCAACACCAGCCCCTTGCCCTTTAAGCTTTGAGCAAGCTGGCTATGGTCTTTTGCATTTAAAGAACCTGTTTCGGTTTTGCCATTAAAAGATTTTGCTGTATAAAAATAAGTTGGCATGCCTTTAAAAATTTTAGGCTATTCAATAATGACGCGCAAAACTTCTTCTATTGAAGTTATTCCTTGAGCCGCTTTAATAAAACCGTCCTCGGCCATTGTTCTCATTCCGTCTTTTTTAGCCAGATCTGTAATTTCTTTTGTGGAAGCTTTTTTAATAATTAATTCTTTCATTGCATCATTTACGGCTAAAACTTCAAAAATTCCAATTCTGCCTTTATACCCGCTTGAAGAATCTTTAGATGGTTTTGGCCTATAAAGCTCAATGTCATTTAAAACCGCCTTTGGTTTTAATATTTTTTCTCCTTTTAATATTTCTAAAATCCTGTTCAAGTCGCAATATTTTGTCAGATTTTCTAAATCCGCAGAACTTAATTTATATTTTTCTTTGTCGCCATGAAATTTCCTTACTAATCTTTGGGCTATAATCACGTTTAAAGTTGAAGCAATTAAAAATGGCTCTGTTTTCATATCTATAAGCCTTGGTATTGCTCCTCCGGCTTCTGTTGTGTGCAAAGTAGATAAAACTAAGTGGCCGGTTAAAGCGGCGTTAATGGCAAGATTAGCTGTTTCGCTGTCCCTAATTTCTCCAACCATAATAATGTTTGGATCCTGCCTGACTAAAGACCTTATTCCCGAAGCAAAAGTAAGTCCTATTTTAGCATTTATTTGGGTTTGGTTAATTCTTGGCATTCTATACTCAATCGGGTCTTCAACTGTAGATATATTTACATTTGGAGTATTAAGAATTTCCATCATTGAGTAAAGAGTTGTTGTTTTTCCAGAGCCAGTCGGCCCTGTAATTAAAATCATTCCCGTTGGCCTTTTCAAACTATTTTTAACTTTTTCCAAAGATTTTCCGGTCAGCCCAATGCTTTCCAATGTTAAAGATTTTGTATTTTCAGCCAACAGCCTCATCACTATTTTTTCTCCATTGAAAACCGGCAAAATTGAAACCCTTACGGAATATTTATAATCTTCTGTTTCTATTTTAAACCTGCCGTCTTGAGGCAGTCTGTGTTCATCAAGCTTTAGGTTAGAAATAACTTTTATTCTGGCAACAATTCCAGCGGCCGAAACTATGGGTAAAAACATAACATCGTGCAATATACCATCAACCCTGAAACGCGCCACGACTTCTTTTTCTAAAGGCTCAATATGAACATCAGACGCCCTTTGCAAAATCGCATGCTTCATTAAAGTGTCAACAATTCTTATTATCGGCAGCTCTTGAGCGGCCTTTATTAACTCCTCTTCTCCTGCAACTTCTTTTCCTTCTCCAATATGGCTTATTTCTCCTGTATTTTGCTTAATTAAATCTCCAAATTCCACATCTAAAGATTTTTGGTACTGCTTTAAAACATTTTTTATGGCCTCTGGAGTGGTAAGCCTTGGCAGAATTTTTAAAAGAGGATCTGTCTTTTTAATAAATTCAATAGTTATCAAATCTTCCGGGTCAAGCATGGCAACTTCAACGCTATTATCTCTTTTTCTGAAAGCAATTATATTGTGCGCCCTTGCAATTGGTTCTGGAATAATATTTAACACTTCCGGCGGAATAATCTCCTCTCCTATATTTACGAAAGGAATTCCCAAAAGATATGCTTTAAACTTGGTTAATTTTTCCTGTTCAATAAGGCCTTCTGCAACCAAAACATCGCCGATTTTCTTGCCGGTTTTTTCGCTTATTTCCGATGCCCTGCTAAAATCTTTTTCAGTAATCAATCCGGCATCTAGAAGAAATTTTTTCAACCTCTGCGGTTCAACATTCATCTTTGTTTTGTATTATTCTATTATAGCATTTATAAAAAAAAACAAACTGTGTAGAAGTTAAAATTATTGCAACAAAAAAGAACCGCCAATCCCCCCAGCGGTTTTCATCGCGTGAATTATTGTTTATTAAACTTTAAAAATGGATTTTCCATATCAAAAATTATTTTAGGTATTTTATTATCTATAACTTCACATAGAAAGAAAAAGCCCAATTCCCCTGCCTGTGGCAAAAGTTTTTTTAAATCTTTTGTTTTTGAAATTTTAAAAATCAATATTATCTATATTTTCTAAAAAATATTTTAGAACCGGCAACTGTAACGGAAAAATATTTTTGTGATGATTTTCAACAATATCCTTTAAATCTTTAATAGATGCCCATATTGGATTTTTCGCCTCATTTTTATTAACCTTTACTTCGCCTTCAACTTCGCATAAAAAAACAAATCCTATCCAAGGTAAGCCGTTATTGGTTTCTAACGCTTGTTGACAAATAAATGGTTTGAAAACAAAAGCCTTGTCATTTTTCCTCGGATTAACAATATCTCCATGGTAATCCCCTATTATTTTTACTATATCTAAATTAGTTTCTTCTTTTATTTCTCTTTTAAGAGCGTCGTAAACATTCTCATAAGGGTCTATGCCTCCAGCGGGAATTTCAAACATGCTAGAATAAGTTGGGCTTATTTTGGGCTTCCACCTTGTTTGTAAAAATATTTTTAACTCTCCTTCTTGTTTTTTAAAAAGTATAGCAGAAATTATTGCTTTAGATTGTTGCTCATTTATCATATCATTTATCATTTACTCCATTTACTCTATTCTTTTTTGGAAAAGTTTTTGCCAATGGTTTTTTCAAGTATCTCTAAGGTCGCCTGCACCGAGGGATTGCTTGTATTCTTTAAAATTATTTTTTCGCCGTATGTATTCAATAATGGGGTTAAAAACTCGTCCCCCCAAGATGGTGAAAAAGTTAACACGCCATCAAAATCCACTTCAATTATTTCACCTTCCTTCACATCTTTTAAAAATGGCTGCAAAGCCGAAAACGCCTCTCTTCCTGTTTGTCGAGAAATTAATGTTGTTCCAAATTTTTTTAGTTCTATGTTCATAGTTAATAAGTAATTAGGGCAATACAGCCACGAATATTTTCTTTAACTTTTGTAATGTCTATTTCCGCGCTGCCGCCGTTTAATATTAATTTTGCGTCGCCTGTTTGAAAAATTAAATTGATTGAATTTTTTAAAATAACGCTTCTTACGTATTTTAGCCCGTTGCCTCGCGCTTCTGGTTTCCTGCCAGAAATTATTTCAGTAAATGCAACTTTTAATGCCTGCTCGTGATTTTCAAGTTCTGGCTTTACTCTTTTTAGGGTTTTCAATATTCCCACCCCCCTATCTGCTAAAACAATCTGTTTTTTATTTAAGTCATAACCAAAAAATATACCGGGGGTATCTGGCCATTGGCCTAAATTGTGATCATACGAATTATTTCCTATTTCGCCGGCAATAGATGTAAGCAAAGAAAACAATGCTTTTGCTTCTTTGTTTTCCATCATCAACCCTCCCATTTTTGTAACGCGAGCCTGAAACACTCCGCTGTTTTGGCAATAAAATTGATTGGAAAATTCTTTGTGTGAAATCGCCCAATCTTTGGCGAGTTTAAACAAATTACTCAAAAAAACATCCATATCTCCGACATCTTTTTTAAATATAACAAAATTACGGCCCATTTTTTGAGCTTTAATATCGCCTTTTTTAATTTTGTTAAAAACGGCTACCCTGCTGATGCCTAATAACTCGGCCAATTCTTTTGTAGTGTAAAATTCTTTTGGTTCCATAAGTTTGTTAACTCATTTTATTAAGGTTAACATATGTTAATATCGGTGTCAATACCTAACTCGAAAAGCCAAAAAAGACTAAAAACAGCTAAAATTAAACAGCTCAGATGTGTCTGAGCTGTTTGACCCTCTTTTCCCCTCTCTTTTCTCAAATTTACTTAAACGCTTCTTCAATAAGCGGCATTAATTTGCTCGGAGGATAATCTGTCTTAACAAGATATTTGTTGGCCTTTAATTCCTCTGTCAGTCTTTTTTGTATATGCTCTTCGCTACAATTCGTTAGAATAAATACAGGAATATCTTTTGTGGCGGTTGTCTTTTTCAATTCTTCCAAAATTGTGGCGCCATTCATATCGGGCAGTTCTAAATCTAATATAAAGAGTCCCGGCTTCTCTGTTTTATTTTGCTCAATCTCATTTATTCTATCCATGGCAAGCTGGCGTCGTCTATATGTTTTTTAATGTGATTTTTTTCTTTTTTATCTTTTAGATATCCGTCTAAATTAACACTCATTTCCATGCCCTTATTTAAAACTTCCTGATGATATTTTGGAAGCAAAAATTTATGCGACTGGCTTGATATCTGATATCCAGTTTTATCAATAATTGTCACCCAGCAAAACATTTCATAACCATTCTTTTCTTTATGATAACCAACTTCAATACCTAGGGCAAAATCAGCATCTTTTGTTTTTTTAAAAGTAGACTTGGCTCTGTTTATAGAACCCCTTTCCGTTTCTTCGGTAGTTTTGGGCTGTTCTGCAACTCCGCTTTTTGCATCAACTGGAATCAAATCTGCTTTGATTTTTAATTCTTTTAAAACTTCTTTCAGATATTTTATTTTTGCCTCGGAAGTTGTCCCGACTGCAATTTTTAATTTATCCATAATTATAAAAATTTAATCATTACTAATTCGTCGATAAGTTTTCCTTTGTGCTGGATTTGTTTTGGCAACTTGGCAACTTGTTTAAATCCCATCTTTTTATAAAGAGCTATCGCAGGCTTATTATTTACATAAACTTCCAACTGAATCATCTTTGGTTTTGGATTTAATTCCGTTTTTGCTAATTTTATAATTTCTGACATTAAATAATTTCCCAACCCTATTCCCCTATAACCCTGTCTCACAGAAATTCCGAATTTTCCTATATGGTTTCTCCTCCACATCCCTTGTTTTATATCCGTAAGGCCTACTATCTTTTTATTATGCACTGCCACAAGAATAACTTCTGTTTTATTTTTTATGCCATTTAATTTTGATTTTAAAAAATCAATTTCTTCTTTTATAGCAGCTTTTTTGTTCATCAAAAGTTTCGCTTCTTCTTCAATTAAAGAATTGATATAATCCTGAAACTTTACAGCATTCTTTAAATCTGATTTTACAATTTTCCGTATTATTATCTTTTTACTTTGCCCGTCCGAAGCCTTGTACGAAGGAGGGTCGCCAAATATTTTAGTTTCCATGCTTTTATTGCTTTACTTTTTTTAGTTCTTCTGCAAGCTTTTTTAATTCTTCCGGATCAGCTGTAGGTCCGCTTCCCGAAGAAATCCAGCCCTCATATTTATCAAACCAAAATTCTTTGCCACTTAAAACTTGTTTCCAAACTCCTTGTTTTAAGTTTTCTGTTCCATGCATTGGAACAAGTTTTATATGTGCGTGGTCTATACCGGTTCCTTCCATAATTAATCCTACCCTGCCAACATCATAAAAATGTTTTTCAAGTATGTTTGCAACTTTTTTAGCTACTGTGACAAATTTTTGCAATATATCATCCGGCATTTTCAAAACATCGCTTACATAATGCTGTTTTGGAATCACACAGGTAAAACCCTCTGTATTTGGATCAATCGCGAGCCATGCCATAAATTCTCCATCTTCCCAAAACAGCCCGGGAGTTTTTGTATTCCCCGAAGCTATTTCGCAAAAGATGCATTTACTATCTTTTGTTGTTGAATCGTATTTAGCCATGTTTTTATTATATAAATTATTTATTATTTTATCTTGCCTTTTCTAAATCAAAAATGCAAATAAATTCAATAAAAAAAGAGGACCCTAAAAGAGTCCTTATTTTAACGATGCGCTACGGGTTTTTCCATTTTTCAACTACCTCGTCAACCTTGCATTTTCTGCATATCTCTATTATTTTCTGTGAATGCCAAATCCCATCTACTATTTTACTATTTTTCCAAACAGCGGGGGCAAAATTATGTCCAATCTTCCATTTCTTTTCTTGGCTATTAAAATAATGTCCCCAAATTTGAAATTGCTTTCCGCATTTCGGGCAAATTTTTAATGGATTATATTCTGGTAATTTTTCTTTTTCTTCCAATTCTTCACCCATTTCGTAGCCTCCCATATATAATTTAAAAGAACTGTCGATAAGTCGCAAACACGCGTATAAAAAAAACTTCTCGTCTCTATGGCGTAAATAAATTACGCAACAGGGACGAGAAGTATTCTCGCGGTACCACCCTATTTCTCAATTAATAAAATAATTGAGCGCTTTGTTGACTCATCAAAAGTTTGAACTTTTGATTTAACAACTATCCTATGATTACGGAGGAAACCGGATCTACACTAACGCATAGACCACCTCATCGGGCCCAACCCCAGTTTTCACCGGGACCCGAGTCAAAGGTTTTATAATTGTTAAAGATAATTAATATTAACATATCAATAAGCTATGTCAATACCTGTGTCGCATAATAAAATTATAAAACTCCTAAGAAAAAATATTACTTGGCGAGAGGGAGTTCAATATAAAAAGTGCTTCCTTTGCCTTCGCCCTCTGATTCTGCCCAAATTTTGCCGTTGTGGGCCTTAATAATCTGGCTAGAAAGGTAAAGCCCAATCCCCCTGCCTGTAACAAAAGTTTTTTTGGCTTCTTCGGTTCTTTCAAATGTGCTATCAAAAAGTTTTGGCAGCCTTTCTTTTGCAATTCCCATTCCTGTATCTTTAATTTCTATTTTTACTTTTTTGCCTTGCCCTGAGCTCCTGCCCTGAGCCGCGTCGAAGGGTGTCGAAGGGTCGGTTTTCAATTTTATTTCTACTCCTCCCTCTTTTGTATACTTTACGGCATTATCAAAAATATTCACCAAAGCCGCTTTCAATTTTGATTCGTCGGCTTTTATAACGCAATCTCCTTCTGGTTTACCCTGAGCCGTATAGAAGGGCTTTTCATATTTTAAATAAATCCCCTTTTTATTTGCCTCAAGCTCCATATCTTTTATAATTTCATCTAAAATAGCCGGCAAATTAACTCCATCTTTTAAAGCAACAACTTCTTTGCCCAGCTGAAACTGCGTAATATCCAAAAAATCATTTACCATTTTAATCAAACTGGTTGTTGAAGCCTCAAACTTTTTTACAATCTCCTCAACTTTTTTTGGCATTTTGCCAAAAGTGCCGTTAAGCAGCAAATCGGCATATCCGCGCATAGAGGTCAGCGGAGTTCGCAAATG
>ERZ1292632.119-Hain-H43-01um-R2-119-length-78044-cov-8_pt1 | contig 45153 bp, 40 predicted proteins | sample MGYA00564407_ERZ1292632 | MGnify/ENA primary metagenome ERZ1292632 (study PRJEB36523, sample SAMEA6512637) | groundwater metagenome | collected 2019-01-08 | study: AquaDiva: Metagenomics assemblies of 32 groundwater samples | reverse complement strand
GCAGCTCCATACCACTTTCCTTTGTCACAACTGGCATCACAGAACCATGGAACTGGACGCTTGCCATCAAAAGAAAAACTGGGGAATGTCGCTCCTTCAAATCCAGTGGTGACAACAATAGAAGCGAGAGCATGCTCCGAAACATCTCGGATACCTTTTTCCAGAAGAGTATGGTCCTCCTTGGTAGACTTTTCTCCAATAGCCCCAAAAAATTCTTTCACGTTTGCTCCGTTTGTCTCGATATCATTGAGTACCATTGGGAGATAAAGGACAAACACGATACAGACTGCCCCAACCCATGCCTGCCAGGCAATCTTTGGTCGTCTGAGAGCCAAGAAAAGCACCGTAATCGTTGGTAGAGCAAGAAAAGCCAAGAAGTGAAAGTGGGTTGCGGCTGTTATACCAAAAGCTGCTACCAAAAACCAAAGATTCTTCCGTTTTTCAGCACCATCTACCGCCCGAAGAAGCGCGTAGAACCCAAGGAGTGTAAAAAAAGGAATCAAATTTGGATTCCATGCAAAACGCCCATACATCACCATAAAAGGAGAGGCTGCAAAAAGGAGCGTGAGTCCGAGAGAGATCCATTCTGAAAAGAACCAGCGACTCAGAAAATAGAAAAGTGGAATAGAAAGAACCGAAAGAATCAAAACGACCATTGCAATACCACTTGGTGTGCCGCCAAAAATAATACCACTCACATACTGGAGATAATAAAATCCTGGAGCCAACCGAAGAAACGTCCCTCCGGCTTTGGGTCCGAGGAGTGTTAATTCTCCGGGTCCCCCGGAAAGAGCAGCATCAATAACACGAGCATCCCGTGCCTGATCGAGCTCAAAGTGAAGCCAATCGGAAAAATGATAGGCACGCAAGAAAAAACCAAACGCTACAATAAGAATCAAAACAAGAAAAACTGCGTTTTTTTGGGAGAGTTTTGGCACTTTCTTTTTTCTTTTACCTGAATTAAAATAGAGGCACAAGGCCCTGGTCTTCTCCTTTATTTTAAATGATTTTTCCTTTTAAGCAAAGAACTCTATGCACCGCTTCTTCTCGTCTCCTCAAAAGGCCACATATGGCCTTTTGTCATTTCTCTGTGTTCTTAACACGCTCTTTTTCGTAGCCCTCCAGGCAAAATCCCTCTCTTTTCTTCGCATAGGGCTCTCCAATGATTTTTTCTATGCTGGCTTTTTGATACTCATCGTACTTTCAGTTGGCGCTATCGCTTTTTTTACAAAAAAATTCCAGTGGCAAAGAGAAGTCCGCACTTTTCTTCTTCTCTTTGCTCCAAGCCTCATTTTGCTTGGTTATGGATTATCTCAGTCAAACAATTTTCACTACTTCTTCTGGCTCATACTTGGGCTCTCAGTAATTCTTACTGGTATTCTCTTTTCTCTTCACTTTGCAAAGAATGAGCGTGCATACGCAACCGAAAAAGAAGCACCTCTCTCACTTATTTCATGGATCAAAAAACAAGGCCTCGTCACTCTCGGGCTCGTTGCGATATTTACTCTTATTTTCTTTGGTTTTGGCCTCAATAAACTCACCAAATACGCGGCTGTTGATGAACCCCTCTGGCTCGATGGACGCATTAATCGTTACTGGGCCAATATAGAAGACCAGAACTGGCGAAAAACAAACGTCAGCGACAAACCAGGCGTCACGGTAGCTATACTCACTGGCCCAGGACTCTTCTTCAAACCAGCCAAAGAATTCGATGACACAAAATTTGAGGGTCCGCTCTTTCATGCTTCACCAAACATCGAGAGCTTTTACTTCGCATACCGCTTCCCTCTTCTTCTCGCTATCACGCTTCTTTTACCATTGTTTTACTTCTTCCTTGAAGGTCTCATTGGAAAGAAAAGCGCTCTTATAAGCTACGCGCTCATAGCCACCTCTCCAGTCCTCATTGGTATTTCCAAGATTATCAACCCAGATTCGCTTCTCTGGATCTTTACTCCCCTTTCCCTTCTTTCCTATCTCCTCTACCAAAAAAGCGACCGTTTCCGCTATATTGTTTTTTCAGGAATATTTCTTGGACTCGCTCTTCTTACCAAATATGTCGCCAACATCGCTATCGTATACCTCATTGCTCTCATTTTTCTCGAATACCTATACCATCCAAAAATAACAAAGCAAGATGTTTCCCTGTACATAAAACGAGCCCTTGGACATCTCGCTTTCATTGTATTCTTCGCTCTCACAACATTTTACTGCCTCATGCCAGCAGTATGGATTAATCCTCTGCAACTTCTCGAGTCTACTCTTATGAGTCAGGCTTTTGAAAAAGTAGCACCTCTTTTCTTGGTACTCTTGGGCCTTATTATCCTCGACCAGTGGCTCAATAAGACACGCTTCCTGAAAATTATTTTGCAATTCTTTTCTGGATGGAAACAGGCGTTAGCTCTTTTCTTCGGTACAGTCTTCTTGGGGGCTATTCTCTTTACCCTCGGAAACACTTGGAGTGGGATGTATTTCTATGACTTCATGCGCCTTCTTTCTTCTCCAAAAAACATTCTCCTCCATAGCGACTACTTTGGAGTGTTCCTCACCAACTTCTACCCCTTTGTCTTTGCGATTATTCCGGTGATGCTCCTTGGACTCATTGTCTCTCCTTTTTTCTTCCTCCGAAAAAACTTCTACGAATCACAAGCGTTACGACTCTCACTCTACCTTCTACTCTTTATCTTCCTCTACTATATCGGAAGCAGCATTAACGGCGTTGCCTCAACTGTCCGTTATCAAATCATGCTTTTCCCAGTAGCCGCTATCATCTCGGGTATCGCCTTAACAGAAGGCTTCTCAATGCTTCAAAAGCGCTTCTCTTTGCTTCACAAAGTCCCCTTTAATGTGTTTGTACTCCTTATCGGCCTCTCTGGCTTTGCATCGCTTTTCCTCACCCCTTTTCCACTGAGCTATGCCTCTTCGCTCCTTCCAAAGGCTTATTCATTGGATCTCAAAGATATGGGCCCTGGAAGCTATGAGATAGCCAAGATACTCAATAGCCTCCCGAACGCTGAAAAACTTAAAATATGGACAGACAAAGATGGTGTCTGTAAATTCTTCGTTGGGAACTGTGAGCGCGGATTCGATTCTTACGCCCTCCATAGTTACAATTACGACTATATCGTTGTCTCCTCTGTGCGGAAAAACAGAACGACCGGTATGCTTCGTTCCAAGGTAGAAAAAGATCCGACCACCATTCCTATTCACACCTACTACGATAGAAACGATCCGGCCTTTGCCGTGTATATCAATGGTCGCTCGTCACACTTCGTCAAAGCGTTCGCCTTTCCAAAGAAAAAAGACTAAGAAAGAATTTCTTTCGGCTCCAAAGCCTCCTCGCGGAGGCTTTTTTCTTTCTCCCGAGAAGAAAGATAATGCGGTAACGCAATGAAAGAAATAAAGGTTTGAATAAAACGAGACAAAAGCGAAGCAACAACCGCTACTTCAAAATCGATACCAATCATGGTAAAGAAAAAAGCGTATGCCCACTCTTTCACCCCGATGTTGTTAATAGTAATCGGAGCACTAATCACGATAGCGATAGAAAAAATACAGGCAAGATACGGCAAAAGCGGGACCTCTACTCCCAAAGAAGAAAACAAAAAACGATTGGACAGCCCTATACCAACAAAAGCAAAGAGTGCCGACCAAGCACTCGCTCGAAACCAGATATCTCGCTTACTAAATGAATGTATTTCCTCTAGCAGACTGCGAATTCTGCGACTGGGAATAAGAAGCAGGAGCTTCTGAAACCATGGTTGCCAATACACAAATGTCAGACCAAAATAGAGCGCAATCGCAGCAAACGTCAGCAAAGAAAGTGTCATGAGCGAAAAGTCTCCTGGAAGATAGGTTGGCAAATACGGCAACAAAAAATATCCCAAAATCAAAGCGAGAAGCGCGAGCGTCCAGAATCCAATAAACCGATCAAAGACAACAGTAGAAATCGAAGCAAACCGGCGACCAGAACGCTTCGCAAGCCACATTGCCCGATACGTATCGCCTCCAATAGTCGAAGGCAGAAAGTTATTAATGAAGGCTCCGGTAATATAGGTAAAAAACCCGTCTCGTAAAGAAAAGGAGATATTTTTATACAGAGCAATAACCTGCCACTTCCGTGAAGAGATAATATTTCCAAGGATCTGCATTAAAATATACAAGAAGATATATTCTATCCTGATGCCAGAGAGATGCGTCACTACCTCACGCCAATCCAAAGAGAAAATAAGCCAGAGCGAAAGCCCGAGTGTCACGGATACCTTTAAAAAAGTAAAGAGGTGTTTTTTCATATCTTCTTATGGCTCACTCCTTCCAAAATATTCTTAAATTGCAAAGCGGTCTTTCCCCAGCTCCGCTCCAAAGCGCGCTTCCTGCTTTCTTTGGACATTTCTTCTCGAAGCTCGGATTCTTTCACAAGACGAAGGAGTGCTTGAGAAAATTCTTCGGTGTCAGTCGGATCAACATAGAGACCGTTCTTTTCGTGAGTAACTATCTCTTCCATACCTCCAGTTCGTGAAACAATGAGTGGTAACCCAAACGAAAGTGCCTCCAAAGCCGAATTACTCATTCCTTCATTCTTCGAAGGGAGTACAAAAACATGCGCTCGGGCATATATTTCCGGATATTCTTTTCGGTCTACTCGACCCAGAAACTTCACTGTTCCCCCTACTCCAAGTTCTTTTGCTAAGGCTTGCAACGCTTCCTTTTCCTCTCCATCACTAATAACACACAGTTCCAATGAGACGCTGGTTTTCTTGGATGCTCGAGCAAAAGCACGAATCAAAGTGTCAATCCTTTTCCGCTTCGTGAGACGCGAAGTAGAAATAAACACAAAAGGAGACGCAGGCTTTGGGGCTTCTCCTGGTTTAAAGAAATCTGTATCAATACCATTTTCAATAATCTGCATTGCCTGCTTTGGATTGGTTTGCAAAGCAAGGCTTTGAATCCCTTTGCTATTCGGTATTACTCCTTGGGCTTTTTTCCACAAGAACACAATAACCGGCTTAAGAAAGAAATAGAGCTTATCGTACTTTTCGCTAAACCCCGGAACATCTGCTCCACGAAGCGATACCACATAAGGAATACGAAAAAACACACTCACTATAAAGGCCAACGCTGCACATGGTACCGTAAAAAATGCGAGTGTTGCATCAAATTTCCCTTTCTTCTGTTCTCGGAGTATAAAACCTGGTAAGAAAAAAAGTGCTGCAAAGTAATAAGCAATCAGTTCACGAGAAGACTGCGAATGGAGCTTAGATGAATTCTTTCCAATAGGAAGTCGGTGAACAAAAACAGAGGTGCCAAGTTGCGCTTTTTCGTACTTTCCCGAAACAGCTGACGTCACCAAATGCACTTCAAAATCCGGAGCGTCTTTCCACTCATTGAGAATCGCTTCGGTAGCGACACCCGCCCCACCTCCAAGAGGTGGGTACTCATAATTGAGAAACAAAATTTTCATAGGTACGACTTTGTACAAAAGACCCTATACTCCAATACCGTAATATACAAATCCTTCTGCCTCTGCTTCTTTCCGTTCAAAAATATTCCGTCCATCAACAATTACCCGATTCTTCATCCGAGAGGCCAACTCCGAATACTCAGCACTCCGAAACTCGTCCCATTCAGTCATTACCAAAAGCGCATCAGCATCTTCTGTTGCAGCATATGCATTCTTCGCATACTTCACTCGTTTATCGGAAAAAGCCTCTTTAAAAGCCTCTTCAGCCACCGGATCAAAGGCTATAATTCGGGCACCAGCCTGAAGGAGAGCATCTATAACATAGAGAGCTGGAGCCTCGCGTACATCATCTGTCCGTGGCTTGAAAGAGAGTCCCCATACCGCAATTTTCTTTCCTTTCAAGCTTTTAAAATGTTTCTTCAAAAATGTAATGGGACGCAATTTCTGAGCATCATTGACCTTGTCTGCGGATTCAATAATCTGAAACTTATGCCCATATTCCTTGCCCGTTTCAATAAGAGCCTGCACGTCCTTGGGAAAGCATGATCCACCATAACCAATACCCGCATACAAAAAGCGAGAACCGATTCTACTATCTGCCCCCATCCCCTTGGCTACCTCTTTTACATTCGCTCCGGTCTTCTCGCAAAAATTCGCTATCTCATTGATAAAAGTAATCTTGGTTGCCAAAAAAGCATTCGAAGCATACTTGATAAGCTCGGCACTTCGAATATCCGTCACGATAACCGGCCGTCCTGCTCGCGCTATCGGACGATAAATCTTTTCCATAGCTACTTTGGCTTTTTCCGAAGCCACTCCAACAACCACTCGATCAGGATTCAAAAAATCTTTGATAGCTGCTCCTTCTCGCAAAAATTCTGGGTTAGAGACAACATCAAATTCTTTCGCACCTTTACTCGCATGAAGGATGATATCTCGACACTTATCTGCCGTTCCCACTGGAACCGTAGACTTATTAACCAAGATTTTGTAATTATTGAGATTTTTGGCAAATGTTTCTGCGACAGTATACACATACTGCAGATCTGCTTTCCCAGTCTTTTTATCCTCAGGCGTACCAACTGCACTAAAAACAACATCTGACTCCTTAATAGCTTTACTAATAGAAGTCGTAAAAGTTAGCCTCCCTTCAGACACATTTTTCTCTACTAAATCCTCCAGTCCCATTTCATAAATTGGCATCACCCCACGTTTCAAAAGAGCGATCTTACGAGTATCAATATCAGCACACACAACAGTGTGTCCTAACTCTGCCATACAGACACCTGTAACGAGCCCTACATATCCAGTACCGATAAATGCGAGTTTCATAGAGACTTTTGTTACTCTTTACACTTCCTCTTGCTTTTTCGCAACAACGTAAAAATTCGTTTTCAAAAACTGTGGCCAAGCATCTGGTTTCAATATATGAACCAAGAAAACACCAACACTCCCTGTGTATCGCCTCATCTTATCGATAAAATACGGAGTGACTAAGGGAATTGATACAAAAGACGTTTGATACCCATTCTTCTGCAATCGCTTCTTCAATCCCCAAAACGTGTGAAGAGCAATATGATATTCCTTATACTTTGTCAGGCTTTTTTCCTTCAAAATTTCAAATGGAACATTAGTAAGCTTATTTGGCGTACAGAGAAGATAGCTTCCTCCTGGCGCCAAAACACGAGACACTTCTTTGAGATGCGCATCGCTATCTGGAATATGCTCAAAAACATCAAAGCTTATGACAAAATCAAAGCTCTTATCAGGAAACGGCAAGTCGGTTGTTTCGACATTTGTAAAAACGAGATCGACATCGTTCTCCTCCTTGGCAAACGCAATGTATTCATGGTTAATCTCTGTGCCAATAATTTGATGCCCTCGGTCTTTCAAGACCCGAGTAAGCACCCCTCGCCCTGCACCAATTTCCAAAATCCGTTTTGGAGTATCCAGAAGTCCTGTTTCGTCTAAAAACAAGAGATTACTTTCAAAATTACCGCGATGAATTTTCATTTTTCTCACACAAACAAATTATCCCCTCCTTTTTTTCAACTCCTCCTTATTGTTCCTTTACTTCACGAACAGTGTAATTCATTCGGTTGCGCGAATGATAGTAATTGCGGACCATGATATCCGCAAGAAGCCCTGCTACAAAGAGCTGAACTCCCATAAGAATAAAGAAGACGCCCATCATCGGCCAGATTCTCTGCGTAAGAGCAGCACCAAAGAAAATCTTCTCTACTGCCATCCAGCCAAGCAAGCCTGATCCGATCACAGACAGCAATACTCCTCCACCTCCAAAAAGATGTATTGGACGGTACGAATACTTGCGCCAAAACCAAATGGAGATCATATCTACAAATCCCTTGATACCACGCTTCCAATTGTACTTAGTTACCCCATGAATACGCGGATAGTGCGAAACCTTTACCTCTGAAACCCGGAAACCATCGAGTTGCAAAATAGCCGGAATAAAACGATGCATCTCGCCAAAAAGATCTACATCCTGAAAACATTCTCTTCGGTATGCCTTCAAGCTACATCCAGAATCATGGATGTTGTCATGGATCAGCATCTTTCGAAGAAAGTTCGCAATACGGGAGGGAATCTTTTTGCTCCATGGATCCTGACGCTTGTGTCTCCAACCAGAGACAACATCATATCCCTTGTCCATCTCTGCTAGTAATAAAGGGATGTCGGCTGGATCATTCTGCAAATCACCGTCCATGGTAATAACAATTTCTCCACGAGCTGCTTTAATACCCGCATCAAAAGCCGCTGTCTGACCAAAATTTTTGCGAAACACAATAAGACGAAGTGGTGAGAGCCCCTTCGCTTCTTCAAGTGTTTTATCCTTCGAGCCATCATCTATAAAGATAATCTCGTAAGACTTTCCTACCTTCTCGAGTGCCTCATGGATCTTTCTGTGAAGTTCCCGGACATTCCCCTCCTCGTTATAGAGAGGGACAATAATTGATAGGTACGGCTGATTCTCTAACATAGACACATATTTGCAATAATTGTATCCATAGTACCCTTTTCTATTGATTTCGACAATACTTTCAGGGCTTTGAAAAGCCTTGATTTTCCTGGTATACTAGCCTGAAGATTTACCAAAGGAGAATGAATGGCCAAGGCAGAGGTGCTTTCGAAAAAACCTTTCTTTCAATACCTTCTCTATGCTTAAACCAGAAATTTCAGTCATTGTTCCCTGCTATAAAGAAGCCGATGTCATACAAACGACACTGCTTGTCCTTTATAGATACCTCAAACAACATTTCGAAAGATTCGAAATTATAGTCGTTATCGACGGCAGTCCAGATACCACAGAAGAAAAAGTGCGTGAATTTGGAAATGCTCAACCTGAGATTCCCTTGGTTCTCATATGCTTAAAACAGAATCACGGAAAAGGGTTCGCTGTAAAACAAGGTGTCCTCGCCTCAAAATATGAATCTGTACTCTTTATTGATGCTGATCTTACTATTCCCATAGAAGAAGTATCTGCCTTTTTCTCTGCCCTTGACGCTTCGGATATCGTTATTGCATCGCGCCTCGCATCTGGATCAAAGTTTGAAGAACCGACAAAATGGTACCGGACACTCCTCGCCAGAAGCTTTTATATTCTCCAAATACTCATTTTGGGAAATTTTGAATTCTCAGACACTCAATGCGGATTCAAACTCTTTCGACGCACTGCCGCATTAAGAATCTTCCCCCTTCTTACCGTAAGTCGATTCGCCTTTGATGCAGAGATACTCTTTCTGGCACGAAAAGATAATATGAGGGTTTCTGTTTTACCTGTTCACATCAAAAAAGACTTGCGCGCGACAAACGTAAAGCCCTTCCAGGATTCATTGAATATGTTTTTTTCGCTCCTCAAGATACGTATGAACGATTTTTCTGGAAAATATGACATTCTCAATACATAAACGTATGTGGATCATTATTGCAGCCTATAACGAAGGAAAGGTAATCAGAGAGGTTCTCGGCGAGATCCAGTCCGCCGGATACCGAAATATTATTGTCGTGGATGATGGGAGCGCTGATGATACAGCAGCTCAAGCAAGAAAGGTGTCTGGAGTAAAAGTCTTCCGCCACCCGTTAAACCGTGGTAAGGGAGCAGCTACAAAAACAGGTATCGAAGCAGCAAAAATTCTCGGGGCCGATATTATCGTCACTCTGGATGGAGATGGACAACATAATCCAAAAGATATAGAAAACCTTATACGTCCCATACAAGAAGGAGCGGTAGATGTTGTCCTTGGTACGAGACTTCTTCATCCAAAGGGAATGCCTTGGTATAAAATTATTGCAAACTATATTGGAAACGCCTTTACCTGGTATTTCTATGGTTTATGGGTATCAGACAGTCAGTCAGGTTTTCGGGCTTATTCCCGAAAAGCCGCAGACTGTATCGATACGAAAACCGACCGCTACGAATATGATAGCGAGGTTATACGGGAAATACATACTCATAAGCTCAGCTTCACAGAGGTCCCTATTGAAGTGCGCTATACTGAATACTCAATGGGAAAAGTACACAAACAAAACGTTGTAAACGGTATAAAGACCCTCTATAAGATAATCTGGAGCATAATTTCTTAATTTTTTACTTATGACTCTCGCACTCTATCAAATTGTTATTATCGTATTAGCGGTCGCCATGATTATTCAAGGCATTCGAAAGTTTCGTTCGGAGCTGAGTGGCCAGACCTTGTTGAAACTCGCTGTCCGAATCATAGTCTGGGGTGGCATGGCAATAGTGGTTGCCTTTCCAAAGGTTACAAATTTCGTAGCCGATATTATCGGTATCGAAGATAATATAAACGCTGTTATACTCGCTGGGTTCCTTCTGCTCTTCCTTATGGTTTTCAAGCTCCTTTCTGCTATTGAGCGCCTGGAACAACAACTCACTGTCCTCACAAGAAAAAAAACCCTCGATGGGATCCAAGAAGATGGAAAATAAGACAGGAAGGTTTGGTTTATTATTTTGGTTAAATAGCATCCCTTTTGGAATATACTGTATTCTTTCTTTTTTGCCGGAAACTTTTCTCTCTATCCCTAGCATTCAATTCGGATTTTCGCTTCTCATCCTCTTTGTTGCACTCCCTCTTTTCGGTATAAACGCTACAAGCATTCTCGAGAAGCTCTCCAAACAGAAATTTGATTTTCTGGAAAGACTCAGTATAGCTACTATCCTTTCGCTTCTTCTTCCCCCGCTTCTTCTTACTCTCGAATACTCTCTCGTAGGAAATATTTTTACAGAACTGCCCCTGCTGAATACTCTGTTCATCTTTCTATTCGCCATAATACTTGCTCCTTTTTCTTTAGAAAATATTTCGTACAAAAACTTTCTGAAGACCAATATCCTCCTCCCTCTTCTCGGCGCCTTCATTCTCTATGCAGCACTTATTTTCCTGGTAGTAAGCGCATACTACCCACTTCCAGATAGCGATCCTTACTATTGGCTCGTCAAACTTCAACCAGAAATGAACAGTGGCTCTTTGACGCCGATTCAAATGCACCGCCCTCTTTTTTCATCGTTTGCCTACATCTTTCAAAATACCGCTGGAATTGATTTCTACGCCTTCTTTAAATATATTCTGCCAATCTTGAGCATACTCGCTCTCATACCAGCAGCCCTTGTTGCACGCACCCTATCGAACAGGCTCCAGCAATCCATTGTGTTTCTTATTCCTCTTTCAAGCCCTTCACTTATTCTTTATTCTCTTTCTTCTATCCCTCAAGCGCTCATTAATACATGTATCATTTTCTTTCTCTTTTTCATTACGTACGCCTGGCTTGTAAAAAAAGACTTCTTTTATTTTTTATCAGGAGTTACCATCTTCCTTGCCTACTCCTACCATGAAATTGCTGCTATTTTCTTTCTTCCCTGGATCACAGTAACGCTCCTCTCTTATCACCGTATCCTTCTGAAGAAAATCTCGGAACACTGGTTCGCCGGCATTCTCTTCGTTATTATTCTTTTCTATAATCTCCCCGTACTCGTTAATCTCTACGGCTTCTTTCTGAATTGGATGAAGCGCATCATTGAACGCATAGTAACCCTAGACACCAACTTCACCTTTCCTATTCGCTTCATCAACATAGATGGACGAGCTGTCGGTTGGGGCAACTGGATGGGTGTACTCAAATACTACGCTTTCTACGTTGGACCGGTCATCATTCTGGCACTCATCGCCCTCATAGCATTTCTTGCTTATGCGCGATCTCGGAATACTTGGTGGAGAGAAAATCGGAATCAAAAAGAAATCTGCGTCCTCGGAAGCCTTTTTCTGCTCTTCTTCGCTATTGCCGAGCTTCTTCCAAGATTTCTCAATATAGCCCTCCTTCCCGAAAGAGCCTGGGGCTTCGCAGGAATCACCCTCCTCATATTTCTCATAACGCTCATCAAATACCAACCCAAAAAAACAACTCTATTCTCTCTCCTGCTTCTCGTCGCATTCCTAGCCAATACGGGGGCTGCACTCTACATAAATTCACTCAAGAAATATCTCGTTACTCCCGCCCAAGTAGAATCTACTCTCTGGATCAAAAAACATCTTCCTGAACAAAAAGTACTTCTTTCTCATGGTCACTGGACCATCCTCAAGGTATACGCGCATACTGAGGCCGTTGATATAACCAATCCGTATTTTTATAGTGACATACACATCTTCAACAAAATCTCTCCTGTGCATCCAAAAACGATTGAGGGATTTGAGAAAGACCAGAGCGAACTCGTTACCTCTATTTCTCAAAATATCCAAGGGCTCAAAAAAACAAATCTCGAATCAAATGTCGACTCTGCCATTACTCAGCTTGATATTCTTCATGAACAAATTATCCAACTTGAAAATACTTTCCGATCCTACATTACTACCACATCTTTAAATGAAAAATCTGTCTACATTTACTACGCAAAACCAAGCGAACTCAATCCATACGCAAACCGTCCATATTTTCAGACAGAAGACGCGAATGGTGTCGCAACGCTTGTATTCGATCAGTATCCTGACCGCTTTCAACGAGTCTACACACTCCCAGAAGACGAGGTTGTTATCTGGGAAGTTCTTAAAAGATAGCTTATGAAAATACTTGTTTTTTCACCGTATTACCCCCCACACATTGGAGGACTCGAAAGTCACAGTGACGAATTTAACAAACACCTCTCAAAGAAAGGTGGTTCTATAACTGTTTTTACGCCACATTTACCAGAAACATCTCCAAAAAGCGAGATGCTATATGGAGGAGTCTCCGTAATCCGCTTCCCTGCTTTCGAACTTATTCATAACTACCCTGTTCCAAAGTTTTGGAAAAAAGAGTTTTGGGAAATATGGCACAAACTCCTTTCCGAAAAAGAATACGATCTTGTGATATCCCGGACGCGCTTCTTCTTTCCGTCACTCATGGCAGGTTCCTTCGCCCGAAAAAAGAAGCTTCGCTGGGTTCATATTGAACACGGCTCTGATTTCGCCCAATTCAAAAGTAAGACCGTCACAAAAATAGGCGAATTCTACGACCGTACCTTTGGAAAGTTTATTCTTCAACACGCAGATACCCTCATCGCAAACTCCCAGGCTTCGTGTAACTTTGTGCATCGACTCGCAAAAAACAGTTCGTGTCAGGTTATATATCGAGGCGTAGAAAGTAAAGATTTGATACTCCTAAAACCAGATGAAGCACTTCGAACCATGACAAAGGGGAAAATTATTATTGGTTTTGTCGGAAGACTTATCAGCGGGAAAGGCGTTTCCGATCTCTTGTATGCTTTTGCCGCCCTCAAAAGAAATGACTGTGTCTGTGTCATTGTAGGCGACGGACCAGAGAAAGCCTCTCTTGAAAAACTCGCAGAAAAACTACAAATAGAAACTTCAGTATACTTTTTCGGACACAAGAGTTTTCGGGAAGCTATGTCCCTTTTGAAAGCATTCGATATTTTTGTAAACCCAAGCTATACTGAGGGCATACCTACCTCTGTTATCGAAGCAGCATTTTGCCAAAAAGCTATTATTGCAACGATTGTCGGAGGAACCAAAGAAATTATAAATGGTGATGGTGATGGTTTCTTAGTCGAACCAAAAAACATCCCTCAACTCACGGAAAAGCTTTCCCTTTTTGCCTCTGATTCCAATGTGCGGATCACCTCTGGCGCAAAAGCCTTTGAAGCGGTAAAAGATAGGTTTGACTGGGAAAAAACGGCAGAAGAATACCTGAAGATTTTCAACAGCAAAAACGTATAAAGATATGTGTGGCATAGTAGGCAAAGCTTCATTTACTTCACAGAAGGTTAGCGAGCAGGCTATTTCTGAAATGAGTGAAGCCATACAGCATCGCGGACCAGATGATAGAGGAATCTATATTTCAGAAGACGAGACCGTAGGATTCGGACATCAGCGCCTCGCTATTATAGACCTCTCACCTGGAGGACATCAGCCGAAATCATATCTTGATCGGTATTTTATCGTTTTTAACGGAGAAATCTATAATTTTCAAGAGAAGCGAGAAGCACTCCTCAAAGAGGGTTATGTTTTCCATTCACAGTCCGACACGGAGGTCATCCTCGCTCTCTACGCCAAATATGGAAAAGAATGCCTCGCTCATCTGCGAGGTATGTTCGCTTTCGCTCTCTACGACTCCGTAGAAGGAACACTTTTTTGTGCCAGAGACCGCGCTGGAAAAAAACCATTTAAATACTACTTAGACGACAACGTCTTTCTTTTTGCTTCTGAGCTCAAGGCTATCTTGACTCAGCCTGAATACACAAAAGAACCAGATTACACTGCTATCCACCACTACCTTACTTTGCAGTATTGTCCGGCGCCACTGACCGGGTTCAAAAATATACAGAAACTCGAGCCAGCACACTATCTTTTCATCGATCTCAAAACAAAGGCTGTCGAAAAAAAATGCTATTGGAAGCTTGATTACTCAAAAAAAGACACTCTTTCCGATAAGCAGTGGGGGAAATTGATTCGCGAAAAGCTAGAAGAGTCCGTAAAGCTCCGTATGATTTCAGACGTTCCTCTAGGCGCTTTTCTTTCTGGTGGAGTCGATTCAAGCGCTATTGTTGCCTTCATGAGTAAGCATACCGATACACCTGTAAAAACTTTTTCTATCGGATTTAAGGAAGAAAAGTGGAATGAGTTGAAGTATGCAAAAATGATCGCAGAGAAGTTCAAAACAGATCACACAGAATTCATTGTCGAGCCTAAGGCTATCGAAGTCCTCCCTCTTTTGGTTCGTCACTACGAAGAACCGTTTGCTGATTCCAGCGCTCTCCCTACCTACTACGTAAGCAAACTCACCAGAAGCCACGTCACAGTCGCCTTAAATGGTGACGGTGGAGACGAAAACTTCGCTGGCTACAGTCGTTATAGCGCGTTTCGTATTTCTACCTGGCTTGAAGGGTTTGATACCCTTAATCGGATCATTCTGCAGCCACTCACCGCCTTTCTTGCCTCAAAAATACAAACAGATCTCTTCGAACGAGCCTCAAGATTCTCCCGAACGCTTTCCCAGGATTATCGAAAGCGTTATATGACTTACACCTCCTATTTTACCGATGAACAAAAAAAAGCTCTCTACACTGACAGCTTCCGAGAAAAGGTAAGCAGCGAAAATACAGACGACCTCATAGCAGCACGCTTTACCGAGTCAGGGGCCAAAAATAAGACCGAACAAGCTGTGTATGCAGATTTTGCAACCTACCTTCCAGATGATCTCCTGGTAAAGGTTGATATTGCCAGTATGGCAGTAGCTCTCGAAGGACGCTCCCCTTTTCTCGACCATGAGTTTCTCGAACTTACCGCTCGCATCCCTTTTTCTAAAAAGATCCGGGGACTCAATAATAAAAAGTACATTCTCAAAAAATCCCTTGAAGGTATCCTTCCAAAAGAAATCCTGTATCGGCCAAAAATGGGTTTTGGCGTGCCGATTGCAGAATGGTTCCGAGGAGAACTCAAAACATACGTAGCAGAAAAACTCCTTTCAGAGAAGGCGCTCTCTCGAGGACTCTTTCAAAAGGCCTCTCTTCAACGCCTCTTGGAAGAACACCTTACGACACATATCAATCACGCCCCTCGCATTTGGGCTCTTTTGACACTCGAGCTTTGGTTTGAAGAATACTTCGATTAACAGTATAATGGAGAGAATAATCCCTTTTTACCCATTATGCGTACAGAATTACTCGATTATCTGTCTGACCCGATTGACTCGTCCTCCTTTGAAATAACCTCCTTTGAAGAAAACTCAGGACACGTTATTTCGGGCCTCCTTACAAGCAAGAGTAACTGGTATCCGATAATCGGAGGTATTCCGCGCATCCTTATCGGGGAGCTGAAAGACAATCTCCTGCAGTCACGCCATGAATTTTTCAAAGAGTACAAAGATCGCCTACCCGAGGCTATACAAAACGAATGGCAAAAGACTATTGAAGCTATCCCCGACTTTGATGCTTTTCTCCGACATCAGAAAAAAACAGCAGAAAGTTTCTCGTACGAATGGAAAAACATCTATCGTGAGAATGATTTTGAAAAACAGAACTTTCTTCACTTTTTGAGCCCTTTTGTAACAGAAAAAGATCTCGCGGGAAAGAAAACGCTCGACATAGGTTGTGGCTCTGGGCGATTCACAAAATGGGCAGCGCTTTCAGGCACGCAAGTCTCCTTTGGTACCGACCTTGGGGAGAGCGTTGAAGTGGCTTACGAAATGACAAAAGATATTCCCAATATCTGTATCGTGCAGGCAGATATTTATGCTATGCCATTTAAAAATGTATTTGATCTCTCGTATTCAATAGGAGTGCTTCATCATCTCCCAAAACCAAAGCAGGGATTCTCCCGCCTCCCGGCGACGCTCGTCTCAGGCGGAAATATGCTTATCTGGGTTTACAATAGACGAAATAATGCTCGCGCTTTGTATTTCTACGAACCATTAAGAAGCCTCCTTAAGAAGCTTCCAAAACCACTCCTGTTTAAACTGTGCTACATCCCTGGTTTTGCAATTCACCTTATCAACATGGTCACGGTCCTTCTGAAAACGGTAGGCCTCAAAAAACTTGCAGACAAAGTGCCTTTTTCCTACTATGCAAACTTTCCCTTCAATATGAAGTTAAACGATGCATTTGATGTTCTCGCGACACCAAAAAGTAACTACTACTTCAAAGAAGAGATAGAGCAATGGTTTGCTGATGCCAACCTCTCAAATGTCCACGCTTTCGAGCACCCAGAGGCTGGTATTACTTGCATTGGAACATATGGCGCCTAAGAAAAAGATTCTCCATCTCATTAATACCGCAGAACGAGGAGGTGCCGAAATGTCCCTTCTTCGTATGCTTCCCCTTCTCAACGAAACTTTCGAGAGTATTTTTGTGACACTCCGAGGAAGAGGTCCCTTGGCAGAGAATTTTGAACGTGCTGGTATAAAAGTCATTGAAGTAAACCAGAAGCATCCTTGGGACATCGCTTCGTATGTACGACTTCGAAAGATTCTCAAAACAACTCATCCCGATTTAATCGTCACACACCTTCTCCTCCCTGACCTTATCGGTCGATTCTTTATCCAAATCTTCACTCCGTACAAAGTCATCTCTTCTTTAGCAACCACATATAACTTCCCACGGTACCGCATAGCCCGCTTCATCGAAAAATCTACACGCTACTTCTGCCGAGGATACATGGCAAATGCCGAATCGGTCAAAAAAACCTACGTAGAAAAATTTGGAGTGCCTGAAAAGAAAGTGACAGTGGTTCCAACGGGTATGGATATAGAATCTCTGCAAGCTACTGTACCAAATGAAACACTAAGACACTCACTCGGAATCAAAGCAACAGATACCGTTATTATCTGTGTCGCGAATCTTCATATCAATAAAGGACATCGATACCTTCTTGAGGCTTTTGAACAACTCTACAAGAAACATCCGGATACGAAACTCCTCCTCGTTGGAGGTGGGCAAGAAAAAGATGCTCTCCGAAACCAAGTTGAACTCTATGCTTCAAAAGAGGCTATTCTCTTTCTTGGTCAAAGATCTGATGTTTCAGAACTCTTAGCTCTTTCTCATATATTCGCTCTCCCTACCTTCTTTGAAGGAATGTGTAACGCTATTATGGAGGCTATGGCAAGTAAACTCCCTGTTGTTACTACTGACATACCGGAAAACCAAGAACTCGTCACTCATGAAAAAACAGGCCTTCTCTGTCCTGTAAAAGATACACAGCGTCTTGCTAATGCTCTCGAGCGCCTCGTATCAGACAAGCAACTTGCCAAAACCCTTGGTCAAAACGGCGCCGAAAGCATCGAGCGACGCTACAACCTCAAAGATTCTGTTTCTCGCTGGAGAGAGTACTTTCTTACTCTGTCGAACTAAATTTCCTTATGAAAAGCGAACTGTACGAAGAAAACTACCAAGACCCTCGTTATTTCAGCTTCGGTCAAAACTGGAAGAAATTTCTCGAACATCTCAGTGATGAACAAATTCGAGAAGCAGAACTCTCTCTCGAAACATTTTTAGGTGGACGTGAAGCTATCGCCGGAAAAACCTTTGTCGATATTGGTTGCGGAAGTGGTCTTTTTTCGCTCGCCGCATACCGCCTTGGCGCCAAAGAAATCGTCAGTGTCGATATTGATGAAGCCTCAGTTTGGTGCGCAAAAAAACTTCATGCCAAAGCAGGAAGTCCTCTTCACTGGAAAATCCTCACTGGCTCTGCCCTCGATAAAAACTTTATAGATACTTTAGGAAAGTTTGATGTCGTGTACTCTTGGGGAGTTCTTCATCATACAGGAAACATGAAGGAGGCTCTTAAAAACGTGAGAGACCTTTCATTGCCAGAGGGAAAACTCTACATCGCACTCTACAATAAAAATACACACCTTCTCGAGGGTACCTCCCCTTTTTGGCATCGAATCAAAAGAGCCTACAATAAAAGTCCACAGCGGTGGAAGCGTATTCTCGAAACACTCTATGCTGATTACATACTCCTTGGGCTTCTCCTTCACGGACAAAACCCTTTCCGGTATGTAACAGAGTACAAATCCCTTCGAGGCATGGATTTCTTTACAGATATCCGTGACTGGCTTGGTGGGTATCCATATGAATACGCTCCAGCCGATGAGATCATTTCATCGTTCGCAGAAAATGGCTTTCTTTGTCTCAGGCTCAATCCTGCCCGAAGTATTGGTTGCAATGAGTTTCTTTTTTTCAAAAACACATGAGTACCCTCACGAAAACAGAAGAGCATCGAGAAAAGAAGGTTTCTATCCTTCTTTCTGTTCACAATGACGCTAAGACTATTGAGCGTTGCTTAGAAAGCATTTACAACCAAACCTTTCAAGATATCGCTCTCGTGATTGTTGATGATTTTTCTACCGACACAACCGTAGACATTATAGAGCAAGTCTCAAAAAGATTTCCACATATCCCATGTACCCTTCTTACGAATAAGACGAATATTGGCCTGACTCAGTCACTAAATCGTGGCCTAGAAATCATTCATTCTCTCTACACTGCCAGAATAGATGCTGATGACTGGTGGGAATCAACGAAACTTGCCAAACAAGTCGCCTTTCTTGATGCGCACACCGACTACGGTATCGTTGGAACAAATTACATCAATCATACCGAAACAATTGAGAAGAAAGTGACACGACCCGAAACACATGCTGAAATTGATCGCTCTCTTTTCTGGCGCAATCCCTTTGCCCACAGCTCCGTATGCTATCGTACTCATCTGATTCAAAGTGTTGGAAGCTATAATCCCTCTGTACGATACGCTCAAGATTACGAACTCTGGGTTCGCTGTTTCCCTCGCACAAAATTCTATAACCTCCAAGAGTTCCTGTGTCATCGCACACTCGGTTCTGGGATCTCTGTTGATCATCAAAACGCTCAGATGAAACTCTATCTCAAAGTTCTTTTTACCTACCTCCCGAAATATCATCGACCCTGGCGAGAATACGGGGCTATTTTTGAACCTCTTCTTGTTCTCATTTTGCCTACCTGGATTAAAAAACTCAAAAGACGTTATCTCTCATAAAGTATGAAAATCTTTCTCCCCTTCACAGTCAAAGGTATTGGAGGCACAGCAACTTTTGCGCTTAAATTTAAAGAGGGAATGGAGTCTCTCGGTCATGAAGTCTTCTTTGAGTATCGTCCTGACTACGATGTTCTTCTCACAATTGTCCAAGCACCGTTTCGGTATCTCTTGGATGCAAAAAAAAGAAAAAAGAAAATTATTCAAAGGCTTGACGGCACATGGTATTGGACAGTGGCTGGGTGGAAGTTCCCTCTCTATAATCTGAAAGCTCAGATTATCCGTCATTGGTTTGCCGATTTTACTATTTACCAAAGTGCCTACAGTCAATTTTGTTCAGAAGTGTTCCTCGGAAAGAAACAGCACGATCGCTCAGCGCTCATTTACAATGGGGTTGACCTTTCTCTTTTTTCGCCACTCGGGGACACACGAACTCTTCGCGATAACAAAGAGCAACGTATTTTCTTTACTGCCTCTGCTTTCCGGCGTGCTGATCAAATACTTCCTCTACTCCAAGCACTCAAAATATACCAAAAGAAATACGGAGATAACTTCAAATGCCTGGTAGCGGGCACCTTTTCCAAAAAAGTAGCCTCTCTCCCTCAAAAATGGAGCCATTTCAAACAAGTCGAATTTCTTGGTAAAATAGACAATAAGGACTTACCAGCGTACGAGCGAGGCGCTGACGTTTTTTTGTTTACTCATCTCAACCCACCTTGCCCCAATAACATCCTCGAAGCAATGGCCTGCGGCCTCCCTATCTGCGGTGTTGATGACGGAGCTATGGCCGAACTCGTCCAGACTGGAAAAAATGGCCTTCTTCTAGAGACCAAGGGTACAGGTTTCTGGAAAAAACGCGCTCTGAATCTTGGCCTCTTTGCTGATAATTTGGCACAGATAACTAAAAACCAAAAAGCCTACTCGGAAGAAAGTCGAAGAATTGCCGAAGAAAAATTTTCTCTCAAACAGATGCTCGAAAGGTACGCAAACGTTATCCAATAAACACATCCAGGATTTATCCTGAGATCAAAAGAATATGCCCCTCCCAAAACGATACGAATATTTCAATAACCGAGAAGGTCGTGCTGCTTTCATTGCAAAAACTTTTGAAAAAGAAATTGCCGAGTCGCAATCAGCTCTCGATGTCGGTTGTGACTACAATACATTCAAAAAAATCGTCGGGGAAAAAGTAACCGGCGTAGACCTCTACGGCGATCCCGATATTAAGATTGATCTAGAAAAAGAAAAACTTTCCCGCTTTGCTGACCGACAATTTGATTTTGTTGTCAGCACAGAAGTGCTTGAACACTTGGAAAATCTTCACGAAATGGTTGATGAACTCTTCCGGGTTTCCAATCGCTATGTTCTTATTTCTCTCCCAAATTGTGTCGACATCTTTACTCGTTTTAACATCTTCTTTCGTGGAAAAACAGGCAAGTTTTATGGGTTACCATTCGAAAAGCCAGATGATCGGCACCGTTGGTTCTTTAGTCACAGAGAACTCGAACGCTTTTTCCAGCACTATGCTCATGTCCATTCAGTACAGATTTCCCGTCGCTTCCTCCACTGTAACTACAGTTCTAGCTGGAAAGGATTCTTGGTACGTACTTTTGTAAAGATTTTCAACGTTGATATCGCTGCTCAAAGCTACTGGATTCTCTTGGAAAAGAAATAGTTATGCGTCAAAAAACGATTCTTCTCTTTCAACCGTACCTCCGCAAACATATACTTGATTTTGGAAAGGCTACTTCAAAGTTCCAGTTTGTTGTGTATTCAAACCGCTACGCCAAAACAAAAGATTTCTACAAAAAAAGCATGTCGACTCCTCGTGAGGAGTTCTCTCGTTCAAAACTTGGTTTTCAAAATAGACTCAGACGTCTGTTAGGAATTTTGAATGTCCGCATAAAATTTATAAAAAATCACGACCTCCTCTTTACCTACGGATGTCTCCTTATCACCAACAAGCCCTACTGTGTGTACGTTGAAAATGGCGCCGCCCTTTTTAATTATGATCCCTTCATCCTGAGAAACTTTCTTGCGAAATGCTGGTTCGCTTTTCTTATTCGCCTCCCGCAGTGTAAAAAACTCATTTTTATGAGCGAGACCGCCCTTACAAGCCTGATTGCTACTGGGAAGTTTTCTCAATCAACTGAGAAGGTTCTCCGAAAAAAGTCCGTTCAGATATACCCTTTCGTGAAAGACCCAAAACAGGTTGAACCGAAAAAATTCTCTTCCTCTATAAAATTTCTCTTTACGGGAATTTACTATGTAAAGGGAGGACGAGAAGCTGTAAACGCTTTTGAAAAAATCTCAAAAGTATATCCAGATGCCTCCCTGACAATCGTCACTCCCCTGCACATGCTTCTCCCAGAAGACAAAGAGCATATCTTGTCTCTTCCAAAGATCACTCTGCTCGATGCGGCGTTTAGCGCAGAGGAAATGGAAAATCTCTATCGAACCCATGATGTCTTTATTTTTCCCACATTCCGCGATACGTTCGGACTTGTACTGATTGAAGCCCTTTCATTTGGTATGCCCCTTATCGCAACAGACCAATACGCTACAACCGAAATGGCTCTTGAGAATTACAATGCCTTTGTTTTCAAAAATCACCCCCTTCTTGATTACGATCCTACAACAAAGGAAATGTACGGAAAGCTCTATAATGCAAAGACATTCTACGAAACCCTTTTTTCTCTTGAAGAAAAGGGAGCTATGGCTCCAGTAGAGGAATTTCTTTTTGCCTCTCTTCAGCAGTTCTTAACTGATCCAAGTCTCCTTGAAAAGTATTCAAAGAATTCTCTTGAACTCTATCAAAAGAAATTTCGCGAATCTCTCATTTCTCAAAAAATCGAAACTGCTTTTACTGAAGCTGCATCGTAAATGTACGCTTTCTATTCTTTTGTGTGAATACGATAGAGACGGTAGTCTCCATCTTCTGCGACTACTTCAAAAGGGTACACGAGCGACTGGTATGTAAGAAACAGCTCAAAATCATATTCTTCTCCAAGCTTCTCAACCTCGGCTGGCGTAAGACTCATATAATACGCCGTCCAGTCTATTACTACCGGATGAAACTTTCCTTCTTGTAGTTGCTTTTTGTATTCACTCTGAAGCTCACCTCGACTCAAATCGTTCATACGTCGAAACCATTCTTCAAGTCCTGGCTTCGTAAAACCAAACGTCTTAAAACTCGCAACATGCGGTAAATACTTTGGTGAACCAAACCAGTGTATTGGAGCTAAAAATGGCTCTGGATGAGCACTCAGATACTGCACGGTTGGCGAAGAGGAATCCGGCATGCGCATTTCATGAGAATATTCCCACGTAGCCATGAGGTTTTTTGGTGCACGTTCTCGGAAAACCTCGCCCGGACGCGTAAACAAAAGTACTCCAAAGAAAAAAAAGAAGAAAAGAACCGTCGTGAGAGCGTGTTGAGCAAGCTTTCCGTAGCGGAAGCGTCCACTTTTTTCAAGTAATCTTTGATAGACAACAACGACTGACAGGGCGATAAAAAGATAGGCAATACAATACGTCAGATAGATAACCCGAATAGAATAAAATTGAAAAGCTGGCAACCATGGCCAAATAAAAGCGAAAAAATAAAAAGCGAAAAAATACACTATACCCCCTACTCCAATGAGCCCTATCAAATGAAGTCGCTCCTCGTGTTCAATTCTCCGTGACTTCCACAAAAGATACCAACACGATACCAGCGCAATACAATGAAGAGCAAATAAAACCCAAGAACGCCATGGCATAAGAGGAAGTGCCATATACGGGGCGCGAAGATATATCCATGTCCAAATAAATTTCACATCAGAAAAAGTTGTCTCTTGCCCAGCTCCAAGAGTAGCGATAAAAAGAGCGAACCATCCACCCGAAACAATGTACACACCTACTGTTATGAGTCCCTGTTGAATAAACTTGTTCCAATGAGGCTCTTTCATCCTAAACCGTACAAACCCCTCGTACAGCAACCAAGCAACAAAGAAAAGGGAAAAAACAATGAGCGAATTAGAGACGTGCACCAGCGTAGCAACGCCCAAAAGAATCCAAGGAAGAAACCTTCTATTTTTAATGAGGAAATAGAGAGCAACAAAAGAGAGCGCCATACCGATAGAACGAGGCGCTAAACCTCCGTCAATCTGCAGAAATGGTCCGTAGAGCCAAATAGGAGGAGCGCTTATTATGAGTGCTGCATGTAAACCCGCTATAAGCGGTACAACAAGAGGGCTTTTGAAAAAAAGACGCGCCAAAGCCAGTAAAGCAACGTAGGTCGCGACAAGACTCACGATATACCATCCAAGTCGCCATCCCTCCTCTGGGATCCCGAGTGTGGGACCAAGATTCACCAGATCGGCATAAAAGGTGTATACACCACTCTCGGTAGCCATTTTTGTATACCAATCACCCGACATATAAACGGGATCAGCAAGACGATACACGGCGGGATCATGAATTCGACGATCAGGCCCAAAACCAAGAGGGTGGATACTTATTTCAAAAAATAAAAGCATTCCCAAAATGAAGACTTGGGGCCACGATATTCTTTGTAAAATATTATTGAGCTTTTTCAGCATAACTCCAAAAATAGTGAGCAAAAAAGTTTATAAATGTTATGAGAGCAGAAACAAGAAATATCACCAAAAGATCATGAAGATGGAGATACGATACACCGATCTTCATTAACAGAAGATTTAAAAGAGAAGTCATAACAATAACAGCAAGAAAGCGTGGAAACTGCTGTTGCACCTTTCCTAAAGTAGCGCGAAACGTCCAATGACGATTCAGGGAAAAGTTCCAGAAAATAGCAACGCCTAACGAAATGGTTCTACTGAGCAAATACGGAACATGCCCATACCGTGTCAATACATAATAAATCGCAACATCAATCGCCAAAGCAGAACCTCCGGTAATACCGAACTTCAAAAAACGCTGCCACGAGAGAGGCAGTGATACATAAAAAGCTTCTAGCTTCGCTAGAATTTTCCCTGTGTTACGAAACGATATTTGAGAAATGTCCATACGGCAATAAAAAAATCAGCTGCTCGAATCTTCTTTCCTTCTTCTACACTCCGCGGGTAATACCGGATAGGAACCTCCTGAATCAACACCCCGGAACGAATAAGCTTGGCGGTAAGTTCGTGATCTGTCTCGAACCCTTTTGTCTCTATAGTGAATTTCTGTAGCAGAGCACGGGGATACACTTTATATCCCGTAAGCGTATCTGTAATATACTTACCAAAAAGAAGCCACACCCAAAAAGTCAGAAGCTCATTCGCTACCCAGATAGCGACAGACTTCTCTGGATGTTTTCCCCGAAAGAACCCTTGGCGTTCCTCTCCTTTGATTCTACTCCCATATATCGCTGTTGGGCGATCTACTTCACGAAGAGGAGAGAGAAGAGGGATGTAGTCCTGTGGATCATATTCAAGATCAGCATCTTGAATGAGTATATAGTCTCCCGTTGCTTGGGAAATACCATATTTTGTCCCTTCCCCCTTCCCTCTATTCTTCTCGATACGCAAACAACGAACCCCTGGGAAGGCAGACGCTATCTCAAAGGTCTTATCCTCCGATCCATTGTCAACCACAATGATCTCTCGTTCAAAACCAATAGGAGAAAGATCGATCTTCAAAATTATTTCCAAAAGAGCTCCAATAAAAGCTTCTTCATTATACGCCGGAATAACGATTGACACCTTTAGCATATTTTGTTTCTACAAGTTTATTCTTTGGCTTCCATGTAGAGAAGCGCATTAGTGCAATCAAACAGGCAATACCGTCTTTCAGGGTAATCTTTTTTCCTTCCTGAACAGTGCGCGCTGTATAGCTGACTGGTATCTCTAGGATAACATGCTCTTCGCGAGCAATCTTTGCTATCAGTTCCATATCAAAATCAACTCCATAACTCGAGAAATTCATGGTCCGGAAAATACGAGCATTGAAACCCTTGAGACTCGTCAACGGATCACTTATGAAACGCTGATACAAAAGAAGTGTCATGACACTTAAGAGCATACCTCCGTATTTACTTACCAGAAAGAGGAAATTTTTATTTCCATAGACCCGCTTCAACGTTCCATTTAAATCATGTGTACGTCGAAAAGCTCGGCTCCCAAACACGGCAGGAAATTCCTGATTCACAAGCGGAGAAACTACGCGTACGATGTCGCTGACAGTATATTCACTATCTGATGGGAAAAAGACTATGATATCCCCCTTTGCCTTTTCGATACCAAGACGCAGTGCCATACCACGGCCACGATGACCTTCGTTCTTATACACTCGTACAAAAGACTCCTTGCTCGCAATTTCGTATGTTTTATCTCGGGAGCCACCGTCTACGACAATAATTTCTTTTTCAAGACCCATGCCAGGAAACTGGAGATGTGTGAGCTCACGCAGAACCTGCTTAATCGTACGCTCTTCATTAAGCGCTGGGACAATGATAGAGACTTTTTGTGATACATGCTTCACTCGCTTATGGAGTTGATTTTCCACAATAAGCAGAAGCTCTGAAACCGTGCGACTTCCCGAATGCTTTCCCTTTTCACCTTCCAAATCAATCCAGGTTACTTTTTCAAGTGGATATTCAAATTCCTCTGCATTAAAAGGCACATACGGGGTTTCTCCTGCAGTGTTTGTTTCTGGTTTTTGAAAGAAAAAACGAGTAACGAGATTGTGACAATCTACTGACCCTCCCACCTTACGACTCATATTCCAGAGGAAGGCTCTGACAAGCGTGGTGGCATCCTCACCAAGAATGTCGTAATCTCTGGCTATATTCCCAATAAAGACCTTTTCTGCCTGGGTATTCGCCTGAATAGCCTCAGCAACTCCACTCGTTAAGTACGACGGAAAGAGTGAAGAGTACTGAGTACCTGGTCCATAAATAATAATATCTGCTTCCCGTAATGCCTGATCAGCAGAAGAGCTGATAGTAGGCAACATCTCCTTATTCCGAAGAAAGCGAATATTATCAATCTTGTACTGACCCATAGCCTCTGTTGCTGAATTCAAATACTGAGGCAAGAGAAAGATTTCATCAATACGCGAAGCATCCTGTGGACCAACTATGCTCGCTTCATCATGAAGATACTGCCCGTCGTGTTTCATAGCTACTAAAACCCTATTCTCGCCCTGAGTCACATTCAACACTCGATCTCCAATTTCCGTAAACTGTGAAAAGTCGGCAATCGTGCGATTAAAGTCCTGTTCATTCACTAAGTAACAACCAGCAAACAGAAGATTTCCCAAAGAACAGTCAGCAAAAGGAAACTCCTGGAAATGAGGAATGTGCTTCTCGTAATATTGCAAAAAGGCCTCGAGATAACGACTCGCTATCCTCACTTGTTGCAAAGATAATTTCTCTCTCGCCTCCAAAACTTCATTCTTCTCCCCTGTTCCACTGAAATGAATAAAGTCACGCATCGTCGTAAGCGCACTCTCTACTTCTGTGGCTTCAGGAAAACGATACTCAATCAAAAATAATAACGCTTGAGACGCCGGATCATTTCGTTGTTGAATGAAACGAGAAACGTTTTTCCGTATATCAGACGGACCAAGCATGCCAGGAATAAACCGACGCAAAAGACCCGTTGAAAGACCGTCATCGTACGCATTCACTAAGAGTGTGAGTTCGATGTCTGGATAGCGAAGGAGAGCTTCTGTAAGAGCTCCTGTCCCCCTTCCTCCTGAAAACATAACTACCTTAAGAAGTGATCCAGCTTTTTTCATACTCATGTACATTTATGAAAATAGGCTTCGAGTAAACGAGCATCATTACTATCATTCACACCAACTGTTTCTTCAAAGGAATCCAAACGGTACCCATTCATATCTTCTTTTGTGGTTACAAAAAGAGGAAGCATCGGGAGAAAATTCCACTCCCCTGTCTCATTTCCAGGAACAAAACCGTCTCGTACAACTTGTTCGTACACCTCTTTCAAACGCTGTGTCTCTACGGCAAAAAGACCCGCATCACTTTCTCCGAGAGCAGGCATGGTATCCCCTTCTCGCTTCTGAAGCACACGAACAAGCAGGCCATTCTCATCTACTTCATAATGAACATACGGGTTTTCTCGCTGAAAAAGAGGGAGCGTTAATTTTGCTCCCTGAGAAAATTGGTGCAGTCGCATAACTGACTCAATTGTCTCCTTACTGATAGCTACTTGGTCTCCCCAAATAATAAGAGTATATGGGGTATCAATAAGAGGTAGGGCTTGAGAAATAGAATCAGCCATACCGCGCGAACCAACGATAATAGGCGCCTCAAAACGCCCGGCTATACGCGCGTCCTCCTCAAGAAGTGGTGTAACGTGAAGCGCATTTTCTGGAGAAAAGACGAAGATAAACCGTCCACAATAAGGCTCCAAAAGACTGACAAGACGATCCAGAATGGTCCGCCCAGCGATTGGATACAGAATCTTTGGCTTATCGTAACCAAGACGAGTCCCCTTACCGGCAACAGGAATAACCACCGTCCAAAGAGCCGGATCAGCTGCTTTTGTAAATAAATCTTGGATTTCCCCTCGGGTAAATATCTTCATATACTGCGCCTAAGACAACAAGATTGGCCCGATATCTATTAAACTAGATACTACCATAGTCGGCTTTACCTGTAAAAAGGTCTCTTTTGCATTATTCCCAAGAACAGCAATGACAGACATTCCGGCACTCTGAGCTGCCCGAACCCCACTTTCCGCGTCCTCAATAACCAAAGCCTGCTCTGGTGTGAGTCTAAGACGGACGAGAGCCTGCTGATATATCTCTGGATCTGGTTTGGCGCGCTGAACGAAAGAACCATCAAGAATAACCTCGAAAGCGTCCGCATAACCACTCTTCTCTAAAAATAAGGCTACGGTTTGTGGAGATGCCGATGAAGCCAAAGCGAGTCGATATTTTTGACGAAGCCGAGAAATAAGCTCTGAACTTCCAGGAGCAATCTGTCCTTTTTCCATTAAAAGCCCTAATGCCCTTTCTCTTTTTTTAGCAACCAGATTTTTCAGGGCATCTTCGGAAAGAACTTTTTCTCGATCAGAAAAAATCTTCCGAAAGGCCTCATCCGTACGCATTCCTGCGATAGTCGCATAAGTAAGATCTTCAATACCGACTTCGAGAAGCGTTTCTCGAAATGCCTGCTCATGACAATCAGTTGATAAAAACAACACTCCATCCATGTCAAAAACAAGTCCCTGAATCTTTGAAAATTCCCCTAACATTTCTTTGCAACTACTTTCGTCTGCCCCATCCAATACACTATTGGTATGCGACCGAGACCAGCCTTTTCTACTAGCGTGGCAATAAAACGAACAAATGGAAACGTTTGAGCTATGCGCCTTAAGATGTACCCGAGTTCGAGTGTTTGCCAGTGCATACAAAGACGTATAATCTTGAAGCCACTTTCTTCAAGCTGTTTCCTGATAGTTTCTGGGGTGTAGTAAATTAAATGAACACTCAGGAGAAAAGGCCACTTTTTCCCAAGGAACTTTGCCACGAGACTCCCAAAATCCGGATAATTCACAACCAGAAGCCCCTGAGGCGCAAGAAGGCGGTGAATGTGCTGAAGTTCTATTTTTGGGTTTGGTATATGCTCAATAACATCCCAAAGCGTTACCAAATCGAAACTTGCCTCTGGGAACGTATAATCACTCAAGGTACCACTACGCACATCAAGACCGTGTTTCGTACGCGCATACTCACCAAGCCATCTACTGGGCTCAATACCAGTAACAGTCAAACGAAGATCGCGAGCAGCGCGCAAAAAAGCGCCTCCAGCACAACCAATATCAAGCACCTTTGTTTTCCCAGAAAGAACCAGTTGATGCCGCTTCGCTAGATCTTTGAGCGCAGTCTTAAAGGTACGAATTCGCATAGAATCCTGCTCAATAAACGCTTTGTCCTCTCCTTCTGCATACGAGTTAATAATCAGGTCTGGATTAAGACGAGGATTAAGGTACACTAAATGACACTCTCTGCATCGCACCACCTGCTCAAAGAGCGTCTGATCACTCGAGGAGCGATAGATCTCAGTCAAAAATTCTTGAGAGATTTCTGCTGGAAAACTCCCGGGGTAAATAACGTCAAAGGTCGTTGCGGTACATAAAGGACAAGGGATCGTTTCGAAATCCTGAGGTTTTTCCATAAAAAAGCTCTAGCTCAAAGAGATTACTTTTCTAGTATACCACTGTTCAGAAAAGAAATATATTCCTAATAATGCCTTTATTAAAGCATTATTCTCTTCTTCAAGAGAGGAGCAATATACACTATTCCGAGAAAAAAGAGGAGCGAAAAGTGAAGCGTGTACATATACGCCAAGACGCTTATCTCGAATCCAAAATCTTTGAAACCAAAAAAGGCAAAGAGGGCTATGCTATTGGAAAAGATATTTGCCACAATGACAGCTACATTTTCTTTGTGTGCTGTAAAAAAGTTTATGATATAGAGCCGGAGAGGAATAAAAACAACAAGTAAAGAGAAACTATACGCTAATTGCAGGCTCTGCTGATACGCTTCTCCATAAAAGAAGAGAAAAAAGAGCTTCAAAAACAATATATAGGCAAAAGCCCCAAGAATTCCGAGCAAGAGATTATGAAAAAGACTTTTTCCAACTAATACGCGCTCCTTCTTCATAATCAACGGGAAATATAAAGAAGAAAATGCTCCAACAAACCCAGAAAATGCCGCTATCAAAAGATAGGCTACCTGAAAAACAGCTAACATTTCAAATCCATAGAGGAAGGCGATAATAAAAATCTGAAGACTCTCAGAAAGTGACCAAGAAAACTTTTGAAAAGTCGCAAGGAGAGCAAAGCGCATATCCAACACTTGAGTCGAAACCTTTTCTATCTGTTTGGATACTTCGGTGTAAAAATATATGTTTAGAAATGCCTGAATAGCAAAGTAAAAGACCACCAAAAAAAGTATCGACAGATGAAAGAAAAGCCCGGCAAACATAAAAAGGAACAGGAGAATCTGTGTAATGATGATGCGCACCGTGGAAGATCGGAAATCTAATCTGCCTTCGTAAAAGACGTACCAATTATTTGGAGCATAAAAAAATGGCGCGATAACTCCTCCTGCCATAAGAGCGAATCCGAGATGAGGACCCCCTGTGAGCACGAGGTATGCACCGTACAACACACTGATGACAGAAATACCTATTCCCCAGAAAAAACTCTTTTGCACTGCTTGCCGGAGCGCAGACATGTTTCCATGAACCGCCTCCCGCAACGTAACAACATTAAGGCCTGGCAGAGAAAGAAAAGAAAAAAAGGCGATAAAGGCGATAATAAATTGATACTGCCCATAGAGCTCTTTAGACGCAAGACGTGCGAATGCCACCGAAAGAGAAATCCCGAGACCAGTAATAAAAATATATCGAAGCGTTACCCAAAAACCATTCTTAAAGAAATATTCTGCATCGAACCCAACCTTTTGACCAAGCCAGGCGATAAGGTTCCTTTCGGATATATCTCGCATAGAAAGGTATTAAAAGAATTTGCTCCGTAAAAGAATGAGCGGACTGAGAAGAAAATACAAACTCGAAAGAAGACCATTCCCGCGAACCCCTTTCTGTTCTTTTGTAACTTGAGCAAAGATACGAATCATACCAGGCATACCATTATAACGATAAGCATCCGAACTAAACTCTAAAGCTTCTACAGAAAAACCATATTTCTCCAGTAAAAGCGTAATAGTTTTTGGAGTAAAGTAATTGATATGTTGCGCATTGACACTGCGACTCAAAAAGAGACCCGGACCAACCTGGAAAGGAATCTCAATATAAGCAAATTTCTTTGAGAGCCCCCGTAATTTCTCCAAAAAGATCTTCAGATCTCCCACGTGCTCGAGTACATGGATAGCCATCACTAAATCATACTGCTTGTACGGCTGAAAATCCTGCAACATGACTCGATACACTTTTATCCCCTTATGCGAATCACTTGCATAAGAAGGATCTATCGCCTCAATTGAGGCCTGTGGCACAAGCGCAGAAATCTTCTCAAGAGCAACAAAATCCCCTGCCCCAATGTCTAGGATATCCTTAATAGCCTGATTCTTCGTATACCGCTCTAAAAAAGCGCTCATATTCTGCAATTCCCAAATTCTCCCTCGCTTCGTTGCGCTCACCTCATGCTTTTCGTATCGATTTTCCTTGGCATACAAACGCTCCAATTCGTTCTCATCCAGAACATCACGATAAAAGACAAAGCCACATGAAAGACAAAGTGCAAGATCGATAGAAATAACCGATTTTCCTTGTAGAGCCGTCTCAAAGACATGCTTCCAGTCACTATTCGTATCAGTCTTTGCCTCATACCTTTTTAAGGTCATGAGGGATGAAGAAAAACACAATTTACATGTTTGCAGTCTCTGCATAGCACTTATGATTTCAGTGAAGGAAAAATAGACTTCATTGTTTTCTGAAGAGAGCTGTGCGATCGCCCCTTTTTTACCTGCTCTTCAAGCTCTTGAAAAAGAGTAAACACATCTCGCGGGCACGCCTGAGTATTTTTAAGTGTGAAGTACTTCTTAGATCTATCCGTTTTCATCTCTCCTTCCTCGGTGGCTGTATAGAGTTCTTCAATCATTTTTTCGCCCTTCCGAAGCCCGGTTATCCTTACCTCAATATCCTCTCCAACAACCATATTTCTTGAACGAATCAAACAAAGGGCTACATCATAAATACCGATAAGCTCGCCCATATTAAGAATATGTATCGTATTGGATTTTCCAAAAGCCGTACTTTCTATCACCAGCTGAGCAGCCTCTCGGATAGACATAAAAAACCGTTGCATTTTCTCATGCGTCACAGTCACATAGCCATACAAATCCATCTGTCTCTCAAAAAGAGGGAGCGCAGACCCATTCGAATTGATAACGTTTCCAAAACGGACAATATTAAACTTCGTAGAAGGAGACTTGAGACAAGAAATATAATATTCACAAAGCTTTTTTGTAGCACCCATCACGCTCGTCGGATTCACTACTTTATCGGTTGAAATAAAAGTAAAGAGCTTCACCTTATTGGCTACAGCAGCATCAATAACCCTTTTCGTACCTATAACATTGTTATAGATCGCTTCATCAATATTATCTTGCATAAGGTGCACATGCTTGTAAGCAGCAGCATGAAACACTACGTCCGGTTTAATGGTAGAAAAAAGATAATCAAGCTTGTTATCATGAAGGATGCTCCCTACCACCAACTGACAATGACTGAGTTGGTTTCTTTCCTTCAGTTGCTGTTCTAAAAGAAAAACAAGGTATTCTGAGCTATCATACACAACCACCTTCTTGACCTCAAGATCAATAAGCTGGCGAACAATTTCGGAACCAATAGATCCGGCTCCCCCTGTAACAAAAACAACCTTTCCCTTGTAAAATTTCTTCAATCGATCGACGTTTTTTCGAACAAATGGTCGCCCAAGAAAATCTTCTGGATGAAGATTTTTTACATCCTTATATGCAACCTGACTCGCACCCACAATACGCTGTTCACGTGGTACGATCCGAATAGGCACTCGATTCCCTTTATTCTCAAGCAAGATGCTTCTCACAAGCACACCATCAGCAGAAGGTATCGCAATAACAAGCTCGTCAACTCGATAACTCTCAAGAATTACTGAAACATCCTTTATTTTTCCAAGCAAAGAAACACCTTTCGTTGGCTTATCATCAACAAACCCTACGACACGACATTCGAGATGATTTTCACGAATATCTTTCTCTAAAAGCCTCCCTGCTTTTCCCGCTCCAATGATGAGAATATTTTTGACTTCCATAGACATTTTTACTATCCTTACCCGAGATTTTTTTCTATACAGACCCGAACAATGTCTTGATGCTCTTTAAAAAATTGGTTGGTTTTTTCAATACCTGTGTCCAAGTCTATCATACTTCCGGTTTCCAATACATCCTGGTGCGCTGCCCGATATTCAATATTTTCCTTGTTCTTTTTATCTATAATAAGCGGTTTTTTTCGAAAAGCGCTACGCTCTAAATGATCAATAAGCTCTCGTACGGAAGTAAGTTTTCCTGTACCGATATCCAATACCCCTTCTTTCTTCTTTGCCAGAACACACTCAACAAATCGAGCGATATCCTCAGAGTAGAGAAAATCACGCTTCGCATCCATATCATTTATCTCCGTAGGCTTATCGTTTTGAAAATTATAAATAAGATTCGCCACAAGACTTCCTTGTCGATACGGAATTTGGAATGGACCAAAAGCATTGAAAGGGCGCACAATAGTAAGCGGGATATTTCGTTCGTTACAATACTCCGTATAAAAATCTTCCAAGAGCCTTTTTCGTAAACCATATTCCGATTCCGGATTCGCATACATAACAGCCGAAGAAAAAATGATGAAATGTTTGCAGTGTTCAAGAGGAAGATTTTGAACAAGACTCTTCTCTTTTTCAAGAAATGTATCGAGTGCCACCTTATTATCAATAAGATGAATACAGTAGTCATATTCTCCCGGGATCTTTTCTGTATACGGATTTTTTTGAATCAAATCTGCCCGCCTATTCGGAAAACAGGATTCATGAACACCGACAGAGAAACATTTATTTTTCTTTGAAAAGTACTCGCAAAGATTCCTTCCAATAAAGCCTTCTCCTCCCAAGAAAAGCATCTTTCGATCCTTTACTCCTTCTTCTTTGGTACTGTAACGTTTCAACGCCTGCTCAAGACCCAAATCCAAAGAATATACCGGGGTGAAGCCATACTTCTTTCGAAGCTTCGTATTTGAAATGACACTCCTATTTACTTCAACCGTTTCTTTTCCACTCACTTCGTACGGAAGCGTACGTCTCGCAACTTCAAAAATCTTTTCAACAAGATCCAACAAAGAGTAACTTTTCCCTGTAGCGATATTTATCGTGTCTCGACCCTCAAAACCTTCTTTCACAGCCAAAAGAGCAGAAATAACATCATCAATAAAAATGTAGTCCCGTTCCTGAAGCCCGTTTCCATTTATCGTAATTTTTTCTTTACTTCCAGAAACTATATTCTTTAAAACAAATCCTACAAATCCACGATTCATAGGATTCCCATATACATTTGCAAGACGTAAAATACCCAAAGCAATCCTTGGATCAAGTTCTTTCTCAAGGAGTTCCTCCGCTTCTTTTTTAAACTGACTGTACGGATCAATCGGGTGAAGCGAGCTATCTTCCTCTGCTGGTATTTCTCTTTCGCCGTATGCCAAAGCCGAAGAAAGATAAAACACTTTCTTTGGAAGTCGCATATTAAGCACGGAAACCAGATTGTTAAGATTTTGTAACTCGCTTTTTACATCAAAATTTGCTCCGTTTTGTCCAATAAAGATAAAAACAGTGTCTCCTTCTGGAAACCTGCTTTCGAGCACCTCTCTATCACTCACATCCAAAACCTCTTCCGTAACATTTTTCAATAACGCTCCACTTTTTTCTCGTGAGATACTCAATACTCTTTCTCCTCTTTGAGAAAGAGCTTGAGCAAAAGCCGTCCCGATAAATCCGGAACCACCTACTAAGATAGCGTCATACTTCGTTTCTGACATAAGAGCAAAAAAGAAAAAAGGCTTTAGAAAAGCAATCTTTTATAGTATACTTACTTTAAACACGAAAAACAAGCATGCCTTCTCTGAGAAAATTTCCAGTCCATATTATCGTACTTCTTTTACTCTTTATAGCCCAAGGAGTTCTTTTTGCTATCCTTTTCCCTGCCTATCAAGGGCCGGATGAACAGATCCACTACGGCACCATCCAGTATCAGGCTGAACCCAAAGAAAAAGATTGGCCCCTCCAAGAACCGACGCAGATACAGCTCTTTGGAGATGTTCGAACATACAAACTCTCCGAAGAAACAATCCAATCTGCTTACCTGCTCCAATTCGATGACCTCCGCTGGCAAAAAGAAAACACTGAATATTTTTCTCAAACTAGCACAGGGATACACGAACAGGCTATCGCTCAAAATGAGTGGAAACGTTATATAGACACAACCTCTCACAATGCTTCAGGAACAAAATCTTTTTACTACGAGGTTGGTGGTTGGATCGAAAAAACCCTTTCTTCGACATCCTTTTTTACACGCTTTCTCTCTCAACGACTTCTTTCAGTCTTTCTTGGGGCGCTCGTCGTGCTTTTTACGTATCTCGTAGCCAAAAAAGCCGGGTTATCCCTCTTTGAGAGCATCCTTATTGCAACACTCGTAGCTTTTCAACCTATGTTTGTGTTTCTTTCCTCTGTTGTAAATATAGATGTTGCCCTTATTCTGTCTTTTACCATCTTCACATACGCAACCATTTGGCTTTTGAAAGATGGCCCAAAAATACCTCCTCTTTGCATACTCTTCTTTGCAACCGTCCTCGGACTCTATTCTAAAGGACCAGGAATCGTTCTCGCGGTCACGGCAGTTTTACTCATAGTCTTCTTCGTCGTCCAATACTGGCGCAAGAAGGATGAAAAGTTTTTTTGGAAACTCTTTATTGGAGTAACAGCCTTTATAATCCTTGCCTCTCTTATAACACCAAAATCCTACATAGCCTCAATTACCCATCTCACCACAAACTCAAAATTTTCTTCTCCGGCAGAGTCTTTGGTAGCGTATGGAAAGGAAACCCTTGATAAGAGTGCTTTTATGCGAACGCATACCTCATATTGGGGATATTTTGGCTGGTTAGACACAAAGATTTCCAATACCGTACTTACTTTCATCTGGGATATACAGGCAATTGCTCTCCTTGGTCTTATTCTTTTCCTTATTACAAAAACCCCTCCAGAATACCTTCCAAAAAAACGCTTCGTCGTTTTCTTTATAATTATCATTCTCTTACTCCAGCTCGCTATCCGTTTCTTTGACTGGCGTGTTTTTGACGCAACTCGTCAAATTCTTATTGGTACCCCTGGACGTTATTTTCTTCCTACCCTTGTGCCTCATATCCTCCTCATCATCACCGGACTCGGTTTCTTTACGAAAAATAAGCATCAATTCCATATACTCCTAAAAGCTCTAACTCTCGGCATGATCCTCCTTCTGCTCTATGCTGTGATAAATGTTATTATTCCTCGCTACTATCTCTAGCCCTATGTCTTTACCTCTAAAGATCCATTTCACTCCCCTTTTCCTTCTTATTGGTTTCTGCATCGGGATATTCCTTATTACCTTTTTCTTCTTTGAAAAGCTTGCTTTTCCAGATTCAGAATATAATTTTTTAGGAGAAACAGACCAAATCAAATTAGAAAAAGAAAGTCCGCTTACTCAAAAGTTTACTGCGTCTGAAAATAACCTGAGTCAAGTAAAAATATTAATCGAAAAGCTCAGACTTCTTCCAGGAGAAGAAATACTCCTTTCTCTTGCAGATCACTCCTGTCAAACTGTCCTCGTAAAAAAGAGTATTACGTTCCTCACTCCAGAACCCCATACATACTACCGCTTCAACTTTCCTTCTATACCGGATTCCCAAGGAAAAGAGTATTGCTTAAGAATCACCTACCTCTCTCCCTATGACCGAAAAAGCAAAGAACGCCCGGTATTGGAGGCAAGTAGCGAAGAACAGTTTCTCGGGAAAAGTTTTTTTAATGAAGGAAAGGGTAAGCTCTATCAAGACCGCACACTGAAAATGCACCCGGCTTATAGTAACGATAGTTTTCTTGGAAATCTACAAGAGCTCACTGATAGAATTTCTCAATATAAAGCCCCTCTTTTCAAAGGGGCTGGACTTGCGATTCTTTTCAGTATCTTTCTCCTTGGAACACTCCTCCTTGCTCTTTGGATTATCCTTTCAAAAGAGCGCTAGCCCTTACTGAACTTTGTAGTATTCTTTATACCAATCAACAAAGTTCTTAATCCCTTTCTCAATCTGAGTAGTAGGCTTCCAGCCATGCTTCCGAAGTTTCCGAATATCAGCTACCGTAGAAGGAACGTCTCCTGGTTGCATAGGAAGGAGTTTTTTCTTTGCCTTTTTTCCAAGATTCTCTTCAATCACTTCAATAAAACGGGTAAGCTTTTCCTCTCGGTCACCTCCAATATTCATAACCTCACAAGAAAGATCTAGATCGAGTATTGTTAGTATCCCAGAAACAATATCATCAACGTACGTAAAATTCCTCGTCATCTGGCCCCGATTATACACTTCGATAGCCTGATTTTCTAGAATCGCTTTGGTAAACTTAAACAACGCCATATCTGGTCTGCCCCATGGTCCATAGACAGTAAAGAAGCGGAGGCCTGTTGTCGGAAGTTTGTGAATATGACTATACACATGAGCCATAAGCTCGGTAGCCTTTTTTGTAGCAGCGTACGGTGAAATAGGCGTATCGACACTATCACTCTCTGAAAACGGAACCTTCTTATTATTCCCGTACACAGAAGAGGATGAGGCGTACAAAAAGTTCTTTACCTTGTACTTCACTGCCATGTCGAGCATATTTGTCGTTCCCATGACATTCACATCTGCGTAGAGACTCGGGTTTTCAATCGCATACCGCACACCTGCCATAGCGGCGAGGTGAATAACCTTTTTTGGCTTTTCAGCCGAAAATACTTTTTCAAGAAACTTTCTATCACGGATATCGCCCTTATACAGCTTGAATTTTCCTTTATAATTCTTAAGGAAAATCTTAATCCGATCATGTTTTACCTGAGGATCGTAGTAATCATTAAAGTTATCTATAAGAATCGGGGTGTCTCCACGATCCATAAGTGCCTTTGCAGTTGTCGAACCAATAAACCCTGCTCCTCCTGTTATAAGTACTTTCATAGTAAGAAATCATCCGAATTAAAGCCTTTACCAGCTATTGTAACCTACTCTCCCCAAAGAAAAAAGAGGCCTTAAAAACCCCTTTTTATAAACCTGCTCATTGGGAAACCGGCTCCTGAAGACTCTTTTGCATCACAAAATGCGAAAGCGCACTAATGAGAGAAAGAACAAGTGCTCCAAGTACCGCTACCCAAAACCCCTGCACTTCGAATCCCTTTACAATGCCTCCAAGAAGCCACAAAAGAAATCCATTGATAATAAAGGTAAAAATCCCAAGCGTCAGAAGATTGAGCGGAAGTGTCAGGATAAGCAGAATTGGCTTGATCGTAATATTAATAAGCCCCCAAAATAAAGCCAGGACGAGCGCTGTACCAAATCCTTCCACACTAATTCCAGGAACAATATGCGGGAGAGCCAAAAAGGCAAGTGCACTGATAAGCCATTTAAACACGAGTGGCATAAGACAATGTATTAAAAATACAAGTACAGTATAGCATAAAAAAACTCCCCCTTATGGGGAAGCTTTTCCTTACTTACCGCGAACGTTTTTTCGTCTTCGCAAGAGTGCTCCGGCTGTCTTGAGACAGATAACGATATCCAGCCACAAAGACCAGTTTTCAATATAAAAAACATCGAGTCGATACTCATCCTCAAAAGCCAGATCTGATCGCCCAGAAACCTGAGCCATTCCAGTAATACCTGGCTTGATCGTAAGGAGTCTTCGGTGATATTCGGCGTAACGCTCAACTTCACGCTCCTGGTGCGGACGAGGACCAACGAGGCTCATATCACCACGGAGAACATTGAAAAACTGTGGTAATTCATCCAAGGAAAAACGCTCGATAAAAGCACCTACCTTCATTTTGCGTGGATCATCCTTGATCTTATACAACACTCCACCCTTTCGACTGTTACGCTCTTCAATCAGTTTTTTCTCAAAAGCAATCGCCTCCTTTAAATCCTTATTTTCCTTGGTGATACAGTATTTCCACTGCATATAACGAAACTTGAAGACAAAAAACTTCTGTCCGTTTTCACCAATGCGTTCATTCTTATAAATGATCGGGCCATTCGGATCTTCAATCTTAATAAGAATGGCGATCACCAACATGAGTGGCGAAAAAAGCATCGTCAAAAGAAGTCCGGCCACCAAATCATAAGCACGCTTCAATACACGAGCCCAGCCATCAAGCGGTGTGTGCTGATATTCAATAATAGGTTCCCCAGCAAAAATCTTCATCGTAAACCGAGAAGTCTGCGAAGTCGTTGGAACATACTTATAGGTAATATTGTTGATCTGACAAAAGTCCATCAGCTTCGTCAGTTCTTCGTCTGTAAAACTCGGATCACCAATAATAATCTCATCCACACCCTTTTGGGCACGAATCTCTTTAATATGAGTAATGCTCACATCTTCAATCTGATCAACAACCTTATATCCACGAGCCTTATCTCTTTGAAGCTGTCTCCGCATCACTTGCATCTTTTTATTGACGCCAATAAGCAATACGCGATGCACACCAATACCCTTATGCGTCAAAAGCCACTTCTGGATTAACTGAATAATAGTGCGCGAAAGAGCGATATAAATAACAGCTAACCCCCAACCGACAACGATCACAAAGCGCGAAGAAAACCATTCGCGATTCAAAAAGATAGCAATAATAAGAAAGATAAAGGCGAGCGTAAGGGCTCGACCCACTCCATAGGCTTCATGCCAAAAACGGCGCGTAACGCGCATCGTATACAAACCCTCCAAAGCCAAAACCAGAATCAAAAACGGAGTCAAAATAAGAACCGACGTAATGTACTCCTGAAAACCAAGATTAAAGACCTTGGAGACATAACCCTGAAACATTGGCAGGCTACGCAAATAGTACGCAGAGGTCGCTGCGAGTAAAATCATTACTACGTCGATAGGAACCTGAATAGAACTAAAAAAGATTTCTGATCGCTTCATATATTCATTTACATTTCCTTTCTAGAACAGATCTATAAGCCGGATTCTGTACCCTTGCGGGCGACTACCATTTATCTTGCCCTTCTGTTGCCAGAAGGATCTTTGCGGCACTCCCAGCTCTTCTTGAGCTCCAAGAAGAGACAGGCACGTCCTTGCATTCAGGTAAGGATTTAGCCGTTTCACCTCTCGTATTACTACAAGAGCTCATCCAAAACTTGCGCCTTGGATGCCCTTTGCTTTCGCAAAAAGGCGTCTCTGCTCGCACCTCTGTGATCACTCACGACGGGCGTTACCCGCTACCAACGACTCCTTTATTGGAGTCCAAATGTCCGGACTTTCCTCACCTAAGCGTAAAGCTCAAGCGCAGTAGTCCAATCTGTTCTAGAAAGGAACTGGAAACGATTTATTTTAGCATAAAATAGGTAAAATGTCAATATTTCCCTTATTCTAAGCTAATTCTTCTGTTTGGCCCCCAGCGTTATTCTATCTCCCTCAGAAAGACCTGAGATCACTTCTACCTCACCTTCATCGCCCTCTAATCCTGTTACTACCTCTACCTTTACTAATTTCCCATCGGTACCCTTAATTTCAGCATACGTTACACCGTTTAGTTCTGTGAGAGCTCGAAAAGGCACCACTAAAACACCTTCTTTCTTAGAAGTTTCAACATCGATATTTACTGTCATCCCCTCCTTTAAACGCTCATCGGTCGAAGGAAAGCGGAAAGTCACTTTATACGAAACAACATCCTGAACCACGGTGGATGCAGGATCGATATCAATAACTTCTGCATCAAAGATTTCATTATCCGAAAGGGAATCAAAGGTAACACGAGCCCGCATTCCTTTCTCTAGCTTGGCAATGTCAGATTCTGGAACACGAGCTTCAATCTCAAAACCAGAATCCTTGGCTACACGAGCAATAACCTTTCCCGCTGTCACTGTTTCCCCTACTCGAACATCCAGTTTTGAAAGAAATCCTTCCAAAGGAGAAGTCATCACGCTATTTTTCATTTGAGACATTGCACCTCGAAGCGTTTCTCGGGCTTGCTCAGTAGCCAGCTTCTTTGCTTCACGAGCCTCGGGACGAAGACTATGCCAAGTTCTTCTCGCGAGCTTTTCATTTTCTTCTGCAATGGAAAGCGCGATACGAGCTGCATTCAGCTCAGACTCAAGCGCTGGGGAATCTAAAGTAATAAGTTTCTGTCCTTCGGTTACCCGATCTCCAATAGAAGCATCTACACTTTCTACAGTACCAAGAGTCAAAAAAGAAAGATCTGCATATTCCTCGTGCAATAATTCTCCGGTAACAGAAACAGTCTCTACAACGACTCCTCGTTTTACCTCTTCAGTAGGAACATCTTCGGCCTCCTTTTTACTCTCCAGATACCACCACACTCCAGCGCCAACAGCCAGGAGAACAATTCCGATAACAAGATTTTTTTTTGAAAAGATTTTCACAAAAGAGTTTTTTGATGCGAATGCTCATCGAGAGCAACATTAACCATTTTATCTGCCACCTGATTCTTCTCTCGTGGAATATGTACAAAAGAAACAGAAGCAAAATCTGTAGCCACATTCCATACCTCAAAACAAAGCTTCTGGATATGTTCCTTCTCTACCTTGTACTGATGCGTAAGCTGTCTCACGGCTAGTTCGCTATCCATCCGGCATTCCACCTTGGTTTCCTTGGCCTTGGTCTTCCCTACCAAAGATCGAATTTTCTTGAGACCAGAAACAATAGCTGAGTATTCGGCTTCATTATTTGTCTTTTTTCCAAGATACTCTCCGTACTGCTTTCCCAAAGTTTCAATATACACTCCGAGTGCTGCTGGTCCAGGATTCCCTCGCGACCCACCATCCGAATACATAACAATCTGATCCATACTCTCTTGATATCGTAAGTTTTTTGCCCTTCTATAATACCATATTTCCCTCCCTCATGCCTCGGTTCGGCGAAGATCCAAAAGTTTCAGCTGGAGCGTCGTAGATCCATTCCAGGTATTCTCTGCCAATTGAAATACCACATCCACCTTTTCGTCTACCACAAGATCCTCACAGGCATTCGCTAAAGAAAAACCAATCGCTTCAAAGATTTTCCCTCCACTCGGATCAGCAAGCTTGAGCTTGAGATGCTTACTGCCATTCCCAACCAAACGACACTCAACCACTCGCATGTTATGGAGCGCAAAAACAGGCTCCGTATTTCCATGACCAAAAGGAGCCATGAGTGAGACGTCGCGATACAAAGCATTGGTAACATGTCCTGCTTCTACCTCTACATCTATGAGAAGCTCGGGCTCTGTTACAACGTCTGTCAGGCTGGCTTCTGCCAAAGCATTAAATTTTTCATAAAATTCGTCGAGACGATCATTTTTGATAGTCATTCCAGCTGCCTGAGCGTGTCCACCGTACTTCACCAACATATCAGCACACTGCTCGAGCGCTTCAATAATATTGAATTCAGGAATACTGCGAAACGATCCCTGACTTTCTTCCTCTCCCCGGAACAAAACACATGTCGGCTTATGAAATTCATTCGCAATACGCCCAGCAATCAAACCAACAATACCAAACGGGTAGTGCTCTCCGACAGCAAAAATAAATTTCTTATCAGAAAATTTTTCTTTGGCGAGCTTACTCACATTTTCTGCTGTCTCGGTACTCAGTTTCCGACGAGCAACATTATGCGCTTCCAGATCCAGAGCTAAGAGTCTTGCTTTTACTGGATCTCGTTCCATAAGTAAATCATGCGCCAACATAGCGTGCGCCATTCGAGAAGCAGCATTGATACGAGGCGCTATTTGAAATCCAATGGTTCTAGCATCTGGAAGTTTTCCTTCATCAATATTCATATTCCCAACCGCAAACATTTCCTGAAACCCAACTCGCCTGGTTTTTGAAAGCACTAAAAGACCATATTTTACAATGGTCCGGTTTTCTCCGATAAGTGGCATAACATCTGCTACCGTTCCTGTTGCTACAACGTCTAAAATCCATTTCAACTGATCGGTACTTTCTGGCAGGAACTTTTGATACAGCGCCTGAGCCACTTTGAAACTTGTTCCGGCACCACAGAGCTCTCGAAAAGGATAGGTTTCTGTGGGAATCTTGGGATTGATAATAGCAAATGCTTCCGGCAATACTTCTGGAACATGATGGTGATCAACAATAATCGTATCTATTCCGCGTTCATTTCCAAAACGAATTTCTTCGTGATTCATCATCCCACAATCCAACGTCATCATGAGTTTCACACCCTCACTCTCAAAAAATGAAATAGCATTCGTATTCAGTCCATGGCCTTCGCTGTTTTTCTCCGGAATGTACACTACAACATCGACTCCACACGCCAAAAGTGCCTCGCGCATAATAACAGAGGAGGTTACTCCATCTGCATCATAATCACCAAAGACTCCTATTTTCCTTTTTGCATCACGCTCTTGTCCGATACGCTCCACCACTTTTTCCATCTGAGAGAACAAAAACGGATCATGGATATCTCGCTCAAAATGAGGCGCCAAAAAACGCTCCCGTTCTTCGGGATCTTGTATACCACGTTCTGTCAGAAGTGCTTCTGTAACAGGATGAAGTTTTTCTCCTCCCATCAAAGGAGGAGTTTTTATTTTGTATTTCCAATCAGCCATTGAAAGAGGAGGAGTTTTTTACAAAAGGAAAAGAGGTTTCAGTATGATCATGCCGTAAAGAATACAGAACACCCTCTTCCCTTAGTATAGAGAAAAGAGAGTTTCGGAGCAAAACTAGCCTTTCTTCTCTGCTTTCGCGAGAGCCTCCAAAGCCTTTCTCATTTCTGCCGTTAATTTTTTTGGCACTTGAATAGAAACCGTCACCAAGTGATCTCCTCTCCCTGTTCGGCCAAGGTGTGGTACGCCCTTCCCTTTGATACGAAAAACTTCTCCGGGCTGTGTACCCGCTGGCACCTTCATCGTCACCGTTCCCTCAATTGTTTCTACGGGAATCTTGTCTCCAAGGGCCATTTTTGAAAGCGACAGCGTCAAATGTGAAACAATGTCATCTCCCCTTCGATTCAACTTTGGATGAGGACGCACGTGAACCGCTACCAAGAGATCGCCTGCTGGCGCCCCAGCTTCACCAGCTGCCCCATGACCCGAAAGCGAAAGCATTTGTCCTTCACGAATACCAGCGGGAATATCTACAGAAATCGTTTCTTCGCGTTGCACACGTCCGTCACCTCGACATTCAGCACATTTTTCAGTATGCACTTTCCCTCTTCCGTGACAATCAGGACAGACAGAAGCCTGCGTGAACGCTCCAAGTAAGGTCTGTACCGTCTGACGAACTTGCCCAGTTCCCTGACAGCGCTTGCAGGATTCCTCTTTGGAGCCGGGCTTTCCGCCATTACCCTTACATGTTTCACAACGAGCAAACTTTCGAAGACGAATATCTTTTCTGGTACCACGCACCATTTCTTCAAACGTAATCTCTGTATCTACCTGAATATCTGATCCCCGACGAGTACGTCCGCCTCTCCCTCCTTGCCCGCCAAACATGTCGGAAAAGAGATCTTCAAACCCGCTTCCACCAAAGTCAAAACCACCTGAGGAAAATCCACTAAAGTCATATCCTCCAGCACCCTGCCCTGGCCCTGCTCCATTCCCGCTAAACGTCTGACCAAACTGATCATACTGTTTGCGTTTCTCTGTATCAGAGAGCACCTGATAGGCTTCATTTATTTCTTTAAATTTTTCTTCATTTCCGGTTCCCTTATCCGGATGATATTTATGTGCCAGTTTTCGGAAGGCCTTTTTCACTTCATCGGCCGTAGCTCCCTTGGCTATATCAAGCACCTTGTAGTAATCTTTTGCCATAATACTTCCTCTTCATTTATGCAATCAGTATTTCCTAGTGTATCGTAAAATAAAAAAATTAGCAATCCATAGTATAGAGTGCTAAGTTTGGAC
>ERZ1292632.416-Hain-H43-01um-R2-416-length-45157-cov-11_pt1 | contig 45157 bp, 53 predicted proteins | sample MGYA00564407_ERZ1292632 | MGnify/ENA primary metagenome ERZ1292632 (study PRJEB36523, sample SAMEA6512637) | groundwater metagenome | collected 2019-01-08 | study: AquaDiva: Metagenomics assemblies of 32 groundwater samples | reverse complement strand
CGTCCCGTGCCAGCACGCAGAACACAGTCCGATCAGGCCGCTTGTTGCTGTCGTCTACCACCTCGGCGATGCTGTACACGCCGGTCATCAGCGGCGTGATGCAGTACAGCACAAAGTCGCACGTCTCTCTCTGCCTGATCTCCTCTGTCTGGCACTCCGGCGTCCAGTCATCCACAACTGGGTTATAGTAATCGATACTTAGCATTGGAATCAATTGCTCGCGCCACGTAGACTCATTGCAGGTTCCACCGAGAAAGACTTTCATATTGGAAAATGCATCTCCTTTGGCTCATAGCCGCTCGCAACGTAATACAGTGCAGCCTCGACTACCGCTGCGCAATTCGGGCAGAGTTGCGCGTGCCGTGCGCGGCCACCACCCGCCCATCCGTCACCCTTGGCTCGAAAATAGAGACTAAATGACGCCCATCCAACAGGGGGTACACCGCCCTCTGCGCCTACTCGCTCGCAGACACACTTGCAGCGGTCACAAACCGAGCGCGTTACCACGGTGGTAGTCATGAATTAACCTCCTCTTTTATACCCCATTTAGTCATTTTTCCCCAAGACTTGCCAATTTTAACATCTGCCTTAATGGGGACATTCTTAAACCGGAAATCCTCCATGATGGCTTTGAGTCGAGGGACGACCACCGAGATCTGTCTATCTTCAACATAGGAGAGAATATCATCATGCACTTGTAGAAACATCTTCGTTTCCGGCAGTTCCCGCCAGATTCGGGTAATACTGACCCGCATAATTTCTCCGACGCCGCCCTGGATGAGGTTACTCATGGCTCGGTACCACTCGTCTATCGGCCCATAATGTCTGCGACGACCAGTCCACATTTGAATATAACCGTTTCTCTCGGCCATTCGCTGAGCGCGATCATACAGTTCTTTTACCTCCGGCACACGTTTGTGGTAACGCCGGAGGATAACTTCCGCTTCCTCCACTGTCATGTTTAGCGAAAGTAATTCCGGCAGTCCAGCTAGGGCCTCTGCACCAATGCCATAAGTAGCGCCAAAGTTGACCCGTTTGGCAATGTCACGCGAAACGCGAATGCTATCCGCCATCTCTTGATGAATGTCCAAGGCATCATCCTGGTAAACACGCAATAGAAATGGACTTTGAGTATAGTAGGCGAGTAGTCGCAGCTCAATCTGGGAGTAGTCAGCACCGACAATTGAAAAACCGGGAGGAGCTTCAATAAGGTCGCGGGCGTGATACGGCCCCTCTTGGCTGGTTTCGTTATCGGATTCCCGGGGGAGTGCTTGATAGTTGACTCCTGAACAACTAAGTCGTCCCGTAACTGTTCCGATCTGTCGAAAGTTAGCATGTGCACGACCATCCCCTCCTACATCGCCCAACAGTGGGACATAAAAACTAGAGTACGCTTTCTCCCAAGCTCGCTGCTCCCCAACCAATGCCGCAATCGGGTGTGCCATCCGAGCACGGGCCTTTTTATCGGTCGAACCGTTTGTGCCTAGCACCTTCTTTAGCTGAGGCACTGAACGGGGGTTAAAATCATAACCCGCTATCTTACACATCCGCTGCTTGATCTGATCAGCCATTGTACGGGCGTAAAGCTGGCGGTCAAAGGCCCGATCCTCATCAATGACCATACCCGCCGACTCCATCTCCAGAAGAGCCAACATGTAGTCATTGGACATTCCCCATAGTTTCCACAAGTTCTGTTGCATTAGTTTAGGTTTGACCCACCGGTACAGTTCGCCTGTTAGCTTAACGTCCATCTCTGCGTAGGGGGCCACTTCTTCGGGTGTCAACAAAGCCAGCTGACCCTTATTTAGCTTCCGCGATTTTAGAAGGGCACTAAGCTTTTTCTCTTCGTCCGCTGCCGAAGGGTCAATGTGACGGCTTCCTAGACCCTTTAGTTCAAAGTTCTCCTCGTTCTCGTCGTTGAGGTGGCACGCCAACATAACGTCCCAAGGTTGGCGTGCCACCTTGACCCCCTCAGCCCGCGAAAAGTGAAAATCAAATTTTAGGTTAAACCCAATAATGTCACCTGGCGAACCCAACACCGCCTCTAACAGCGGTACTAAATGTTCTGCTGGAGCGTTTTCACCAACTAAATGACGGAACGGCACGTAAAAAGTGTCCCACTTGCTTCCAGAATGTGGCAACGCCAAAGCCACGCCGATGAGTTGGTTGCCTTTGAAGGTACTTAAGCCATCGGTTTCAAGGTCATAGACGACCACCGCTGACTCTGAACATCGCTCCGCTAACCTGTCAATTTCAACTGGATCTTTAACAATCATTTGACTCTCCTAAAGAGCGCCATCTACGTCGGCGTTACCGTCAGCCGACGTAGATGGCACTGGTTCTCGGGACAGGATTCGAACCTGCTCTGCAAAGTGTGTTCTTTGCCGGGTCGTCCGGTGTCTTCCCACGACACCCGCCCGAGAAACCAACTATCGGGCGTTGGTAAAGAGGTCTTCGAGGCTGCCTGATGGATGAACCATCTTGACCTTGTGCTGCAACTTACCATTGTACTCGTCATGGAAGACTTCCAAGGCACAAGTCTTTCCAATGACCTGCGACTTCTTGAATCGCAGTATCCGGTCCGAAGCGGCGATGTTCAACGCTTCCAACGTCTCGACTACCTTCCAGCGAGCCTGCGGCAATAGGCTCGTCCAGTGTCGCATGGTCTGACCAATGGCGTCCCCGCTGGTGATCTTGAACTCCCACTCGAATTGGGGGTTCCCTGCTTTGCTCGCATTCTTGGTCAGGTCAATCACCTTGGCTTGGTGCATGCCCTCGGGAATGAGGGCAAACCCTGCCTGAATACCTATAAAGTCCTCCTCGAAGCTCTCGTCCTCATCGGTCTCGAGCCCCAAAGGCATTTGCGCTTCCTGCTCTTCGTCCGACAAATCATCGAGCGATGAATCGTCGTCTGAGAAGTCCTCAGGAAACCCGTGCTCCAGGTTGGGGCCGCTAGTCGTAAGTGGATTGTTGTCCGCGTCAGGACGGCTGGTTCTCGGCATCGGTCACGTTCTCCTCTTTGTAAATCCGTTGCAGAATTCTCGGGATTGACGGATTGGCCATCTGCATACCAATCCGGCCACCGGGCGAGCGATCCTTGGCGACAAACTTCCCGTATGGCTGGAAGATCGCCACCCGCTGGAGTGTCGGCTTCCCTTCTACCTCCTTCACCAATGTGCGTAAGTAAGCGATTATGTCCATGTAGGCAAGAAGAGCAATCCGCAATTTGTCCGTCAGTGCGGGAAAGATGGTCTCATCCTGCTCTTTGTCCTTGGACGTTCCCTCTTGTGCTGTGTAAACAACGTGAATAGGATAGTCCCTGAGCCATCGAACCAGTCGCCTGATTTGTCTGGTCGAAATGCCGTACTCATCCAAGTAGATCTCATCCGTCTCTTTGCCTTTGTTCCGGGCACGGGAGATAGCGTCGAGATTCAGATACTGGAGCTCGGTCAGGGAGTCGATGATCAGAGTTTTGAAGGGCGGTGGACTAGGTACAAGGGATTTAAGATAGCTAATTACCTTATACACATCCGACCAACTCTTGATGTCTACGACTTTGACTCCCGGCATTCCTACCACCGCTAGGCCACCAGGGTCAATGTTCAGAAGGAGAGCCGGGCCGGTTCGCGCCAACTTGCCCGCCGATGCTGCTAGGGTAGTCTTCCCCACGCCTGGCTTGCCGTAAACCAGCATTTTTAGATAGAAGTGATCGAGATTCGGAGTGTAGACCTCCAAACCCGGAATCAGGATATCGGCGGGGCCACCAGGACTGACGTTGGTTGGCTGGAGCCGTCGCTGGTCCTGCCTCGCCCCCGTATCTCCCGGCGACGGTGGACCAGGTACGCTAGCAGTTCCTTCGCGCAGTAAACTGCCTTCGGGCTCAGTTGGTTGAACGCTTGCCTTGCCGCTATCCACGTCTCGTACTCCTCATCCAGCAACCTGGTCGACAGCTTACCACCATCAAGGACCACGATCCGATGCTTGTCGTTTTTTACTTTGATGGTTCCCCACCGGTGGTCAGCGATCGCGGACTTCGGCATCCCCGGCCTCCGTTGAATGCTCCATCATAGCATATAGCGACCGGTCCAACTTATTGACGAGAGTTTTGAGATCTTCAAGCCGGTATTCCCAGGTTTTACTCGCCTTTTCGCTCTTGATGGTCAGCAGGGGGGTATCGGACGTTTGCTTTGTAACCAAGTCAATCAACTTGTCCATGTCTGCATTAGCGAGCGCTTGGCTGCCAACCTCTGCAATCGCCAGGGCCGCGATGGCCAACTCTTTTTCCGTCAATGCTACGTAGTGTGTAGTTTCCACCGGCTTCCTCCGTTTCTCGGGTTGGGGGAGTCAGTCTCCTCGGGCTGACTCCCCTTGTGCTTAACCCGCTAGGCGACACGACGTTCCTTGCAGGTGCACTGACCGGTTCGGCAGACTGGCCCCATGTGCGACTCGTGGGGTTCAATAGGCTGGCCGCAACAAGTACAGGTTTTCAACCGGTCTACAAGGTTGTTCCACACCGCGTCCGACACAGCAGCGGGCTTCTCCCCCACTTCCTCGGCCTCCTTGAGCCAACCTCGCACGCGCTGGTCGTGACCGGGGGCATAAACCGAACGGGAACCGGCAACCACCCGGCCACAGCCGCAGATGCAAGCCTTGACCTTGGCTCTCAAGTCGTCAGGCAGCTGGTCGATGGTCAAGGAAGGAACGAAAGTGCCCTTGGCGTCCACACCCGCACCCAAGTCTTTCAATTGCCGCTGCAAGCGACCCGTTATCTGTCGCTTGTCCATGTAAGCAGCCTTGGCGGTTTCCTCTTCATCCAAGGCTACACTCAACCCCTTTTGCACTTCCGCGATGGCCGCCAGGCGCTTGGCCTCGTTCGCTTCCCGCTTTTCAGCTTCCGTGTGCTTTTGGAGATCCTTCTTCTCCTTTTCGACCCTCTCCTTCTCTAGCCGGACCTCTCGCTCTGCCAGACGCTTGGCTTCGGTTTCCTCCCGCTTCTTCTTGCGCTCCTCTGCATCCGCCTGCCGCTTGGCCTTGGCTTCCTCTTGCGCTTGCTTCTTAGCTTGCCGCTTAGCCTCTTGCTCCTCGGTCCGCATCTCGACCTCGATTACCTCGTCGGTGGCCTCTGGGGTGTTCTGCTCTTCCGGGTTCACTGTGGTTTCCTCCTTGCCTACGGGGCTCTCGCCTGTGATTGCCGCTAGTCGGGTGATGTGCTTGAGTGATTGCACTGTAACCTTGCCCTGGTTCGTGAGTGAGATGGTCTTCACCCGAACGAACGGGCGTCCGTTAGCGTCGATAACGCACTGGATAATTTCCCCCTCTTCCCCCGTTCGATTGTGGATCACCCGCTCACCAGTCTTGTAGATGATCCCCTCTCGTTCGACCTGACTGACCGTTTTTTCGCCTGTATTCGCCTTCGCCACTCGCTTGCTCCTTCTTTATACCGATCTGCGGAGCGCCGCCCTTGCCCCTTTTGGTACTACCAGGGAGCTCAGCGCCCGAGCCGTTGCTCCCATATGAGCTACACTCCGTGACACGCGGCGTTCTGTCCAATCCGCCCACTCGGACACGTCGTCCCCTTCGGGATTCGGGTTGGGGAGTCGTACCTCCATTGTTACCAGAATGTCTGTGCTACTCATTCGCTTGCTCCTTTCCCGCGCCTGCTTGGGGGGTGCTCCCCCGCACTCCTATTATACCACACCTGCCCGCAGCTGTCAATCCTCAATGCTGCGAGAGTATGCCGATGTTTAGCTCTTTCGATTTAGCCATACCCCCATCAATGATAGGGCGGTCATCAGCGCCAACGCTACCACGCCGACAGTTTCAAAAACAGTCCAATCAGCCATCACTCTTGCCCTCCAGCGCCTCTCTCAGTTGTAATAAGGCCGTGTAGCGCTCACGACCTGCTGTACTCACAGCCGCTGTGTCATACTCCTCCTTGTCCCAGGCTGCCAATAGAGCCGCCTCAGCCTTGACCCACCGCTGGCCCGCTTCCCACACCCCCTCCAACCGTGCCAGGCGCTGAATCTTGGCATTCGCCTCGGCAAGCTCGCACCGGAAGCCCTCGTTTGCCAGCTCTGCGTGGTGCAGGAAGAAACGCGCATCGCGCTCGCTCGCTTGGAGCTGCTCGATCTTGGTACTCGCCCCTTCCAGCATTTTCAGGACATGCTCTCGCGCCTCGTCGTCGGTCATGGAGTTCGATTGCTCAGGAGTGTTATAAAGAGATTCCTCTTCCTGGCGTCGGTTGGCGGCACGTGCCGTGATGGCATCCATTCGCAGGATTGTCTCGTACTCGCTGGCTTCGGGGTAATCTGCTTCCTTCGTCACTTGCTACATCCTTTCTGCTGTATGCTGCCGGATTCAGTGGTCAGCCAACCAACTCATGATGAAGGCCAACGACAAAATTACTGCCAGAGTCAAGAAAACCAATTCGATGGGCATCGTTGTAACCCTTTCTGTGCTTGTTCCTCAGCAGTCTTGTTCCCCGGTCTCGGAGTCCCAGTGCCAACAAGGCTCGGGTTGCTCTGCCCACAACCAGCGGCTGTTGATTTGTTCGGCGGGACCAACGAACACATCCACCCAGTGGAAGAGATCCGACATAGCCAGTCGCCGGGCTTGGGCCACGGCGCGGAACTTCCATTTGTATAACGTGTCGGGACTCCCCAGTTCCTCGTCTTTTACATCCTTAGCCCCTGCTTGGACTTGATACCGTGTGTGCAAACCGACTGGCTTTGCCACGGTCGTGTCTCCTTTTAGTTGATTTTAGTGTACTCGTACACTGTCTGCTATTCGGGTAATCGTAACGTTACGGAGCGTCCGGCCATACTCGCCGGGCTTGTTGGCATGGGGCGTGATGTTGATCCACGCCCGTTGGATCCTGACCCATTCGCCTTCTCGCAGATTCAGTTCGCAGACTGCTTGCTCGGCCTTATCTCCCCACCACTCGATTCGGTAGCCGCCCCAGTCCAGAACAACCTTCATCTGCTCCCAGGGGAGAGGCCCCCGGCTGTGGTGGCCGATGTGCGTAATTTCCATACAGGTGTGCTCGATTTTCTGGCTCTCGGCCTTCTGCCGGGTTCCCATTCCTGGTCTCCTTTTTGTTGATTCTGTGCGTGTTGTGGATGCGCACCCCCCTCCCCAACCAGCGGACTCAACTCGTTAGCTGGCCTTTGGCTTGCTGCCGATCTCCACCAGCTGGATTTGGTACTGGTAGCGCTTGCCGCCCAGGTCTAACTTGCCCTGGGAGTGGAAGCCGCGACTACCAGTAGAGAACGTCTTCTCCGTGGCCAGAACCTCGGTGACCATCTTGCCATCCTGTGCCAACGTGACTGTGAGTGCCATTGTCTGTGTCTCCTTCTCTTTTTCTTTAGTTGTCTTCGTCTTCTGTTAGTAGTCTTGCTCCCCCTGTCGGGTAAAGGTCTCCACTACACTCTCGTCAGCGTTCACTACGTCTACGGAGAAATCGCCAGTGTATACGGCGTGCAGTAACAGGTCGTTGGCCAAGTTACGCGCCTGGTCCATGGTGTAGGGACCGTACTTCACGTACCCAGTGTCCACGAAGTAGTTCTGGTCTTCTGGTGTCTTGGTTACCATTGCTGCGCCTCCCGCTGGCTCGATCGGTCGCTCGGCGGGCTCGCCGCCCTCGCCTCTCGGCCCGGCACCCCAATTCTACCACGGCTGACAACGGCTGACAAGATCTCCGATCGGGGATGGCGCGGGGATCGCGAAACCCCCCGATCGGAGATCGCCGCCCGGCTCGATCGCTCTCGTGGCGCGCGCAAGAGAAGGAAGGCGGAATGCTGAGAGCACATCGGGTTAGTCACTTGTTTTTCCCGCTCGCCGAAGCTCCAGAGTGTCCGCGTCGGAGTATGTGTCGATGGTCGGTGTAACGCGCTTTCGGCTGTGGTCGGTACGAGTGCGAACAATGTCTACTTGAACGCCCTCTGGCACAACCAGTTTCACATACAACGAGCCGTTGGTTACCTGAGCATCATCAACATAAGTGGCGAGATTCACACGATCAGTGGTTAGTCGAATCAGTCGCACGGTTGTTTCTCCTTCCAAGATCGATAGATGGAATTAAACGCTTGACGCTGTTCTTCTGTTACTTTGTCTAGATACAAAGTACGAGGTTGGCCTTGATTCCACTTTTGGTCAACCCAAGCAAGGAACCATTTGATTGCCCAGTTGACAGTGGACTTGGAGACATCGAGTTCCTGTGCTATTTGACCCTGGGACCAGTCCCAATGCGGAGTGTTCCAGAGGAAATTAGTGACTTTCTTACGCTGTTGGTTGTTATCTACTTTGCCTTTAGTCGTTAATTTTGCGCCCGTTTGTTTCCGAAGATAGTTAAGGTGATAGCGAGCTAGCTGCTCTGAAATCCCGAACTCTTCGGCTATCCCCTTGACTGTAACCGTGGAGATGTCGTTGTGCTTTAGCCAGTGTTTAATGAGCAGTCTAGCCCAATCTTGCTTATGGTGTCGACGGGTTAGCTTACCACCTAGTATCCTGGCTCTTGTTTGCACACGAAAGATCGGGGTACTCAAAACTGGGGTTAAGTCAGCGACAGTAGAGGTTGACCCTTTATACAACACGGGCCATTCAATACTGATAGAGGCAATGTAAGCTTGACCAGCCTCTGTAACGCCGTCAGAGCCACGCATTTTGACCGACATCGGGAAGAGAAGCTGAAGATGATCGAAAAGCTGTCGAACAGTATCGGGCATTTCGATGTCGCGGATTGGCCGTAGCATTAGTCGGTTCACTCCTTGTGCAGCAGGCGCAGCGCCGCTACCACAATTATACCACGCCGAGCGCCGGCTGTCAAGAGACGACTGAGCGATTAGTCCACTTATTTGTTCCGTTACGCAACCTGCGCCCCTGGAGTAACCCAATCATGGGGGGTCGCGAAACATCTTAGCGACCCCCAACCTATTCCCTCGTTTTTTTGGGGGGGGGGTGGTCCTTCGCCACTGAGGGGTAGGTTGCGTAACGGAACGACTGACCTCTGGTATTCGTTCGCTCCGTCGCTCCCCGCGCCCCGTCGTGTGGCCAGGAGGGGATGGCCAGCTTGTCATTGATTGGCAATCGGTTGGTTAGCCGCCCAGTGTCATTTTTCTGGTAGGCTATAAATAGGGGGAGCCATATGTTGGAACAGGAGCAGAGCGCGGTACAGCAGCTCATAACGGGCTGGAATAAGGAAGCGCAAGCTCGGTTGTTCGTTCTAAGATGGTCTAAGTTACAAAAACGTCTGGAAGCAGCCGAAGGCCCGGTGGTCACTTGGAACAAGGAGCATGCCGGAGTGTTTACCGACGCGACTGTAAATGAATGGATAAAAACACAACGCGCCGCTGGCCAAGAGTGGCTAGTGTTACGGTTACCTGTCCCTCCCTCTATGAACGACATGTACAAACGCGGTCCTAAAAACGTGTTCATAAGTGATAAAGTAAAGAAATACCGGTCTTTGGTAGAGACGGGGTTATCCGGAAAACCACACGTATTGGAACGAAAGGTACTATCCCCTGTTTTTCTCCGTCTCCATCTTATTTGGGCGGAACAATACAAGCCGGGTAAATGGTACAAACGCGATGTCGATAATCTTGCAAAGGTAATGGTCGATTTGCTGGCCAAGATTTTTGAGTTCAACGATGATGATGTGGTGGATCTCCACCTTACCAAGGAGTGGGTGGAAGCCGGTCCTTCTTCCGTTCTTGTTGCTATTGCCGTTAGCTCTGTTGATGGCAAGGAGAGTAAAAAGTGACTTATCCGAAGGCGATGCCCATAGTGGAAGTCGAATGGTTAGATTCAGCTGCCAAGGGACGCTGGAGTACACCGGAACAATACCGCGAAGCCATTGGCGAATCTCCATTAGTATGTCGTAGTGCAGGTTATCTGTTTATAAAAAATCGTGTTCGTGTTGGCTTGGTACAAAGTCAGAACGCAACTGGTGATGTTATGGACTTAATCGACATTCCGAGGTCTGTGGTGCGGTCGATTCGTGTTCTGGCTCCTGCAGCCAAAAAGAAAGAAGTTAAACTATGAAAACTAAGAAAATGCCCGGCGGAATGAAGGGCATGCCTAAGGGTGAACATATGATGCCAGAAATGCACAAGCAAATGCAGGCCAAGATCAAACCTAAAGCAGGAAGCAAAAAGTAGTGCTATGGAAATAACTTTTAATTTGCCTTGGGAAGTTCTGGTTGTCATATTTAGCAGTATTACTGCTATGGTTGGTGGATTGGTGGGTCGCAAGACTCGCAAACTTAAGAAACCAGAAACTATTAAGTTGCAAGCAGCTCCCGTACCCACTATTCCTATTATTAACCGACGATATCGATTTGTAGCTGCAGATGAACTAGGTGGGCATCCTCGGCGTATTTATGTAAATCCCGATGATGAGACTGACCGGCTAATCTTGGAGGATTAGATGCCGCGAGTCATGCCTAGTAGCCTGGATTACGCAGTAAAACGCATATTTGAGCAAATTACAGCGGACCCCGTGGGCCCCTTCGCGGTTGGTGTGGTTGGTACAGTTAACTTTATAGGGGCGGCGGGTGGCGGTTCATCGCAAACTTCCGACACAGGATTTGTGCGTGGATCTTCAGCCCTTACTGTGGTGGGTGGGTATTATGGCCCCGGCGCGGCGGCGGTGGCCTCCGGTAACGTTGCTCCTATTCAAGTAAACGCTAGCGGAGCAATACTAGCAGACTTAACCAATACCATTTATGCGGTTGTAAACACCGGAGCTGCTGGTACTGGTTACTCAGTTGTGAATGTTCAGGCAACTGTTAATGTTCTGGGGACATTGTATGCTGTCGTTAACACCGGTGCTGCCGGCACTCAAAACACTGTAGTCAACACTCAAGCCACTGTTAACGTTCTTGGAACTCTATTTGCAGTGGTCAATACTGGAGCCGTTGGCACTGGTTATTCGGTGGTTAACACTCAAGGCACAGTTAATATTGGTGGCGGCATTGTCGGCTCCGTGCATGTGGGTAACTTCCCTACCATTCAAGGTATTTCTATTCAATCTACTTATTTGCCTCTAAATGTGGTAGCCTCGGCTCACATTGGAAACTTTCCCATCGTGCAAGGTGTAAGCCTACAATCAACATATTTACCAATAAATGTGATAGCGTCCGTTATTGGTAACCCGTCAGTATTAGCGTCGGTAGCTGGTGTACCGACGATTGTTGGTTCTATTTGGCTGGCCAACAATCCCTTTGTTCCCGTTCGTAGTTATACTACAGCACCTTTCGGTTTTGCGGTTGCCACCGCCCAAGTAATTGTTACCAACTCCGCTGCAAATAAACGGCTCTATGTGGTGGGCTATTCGCTCACAGCAGCGGCTACTCAGTATTGGCGAATGTGCAATGGCTCTATTAATACGGGCTTTACTGGAACGATGTTTTCGCACCCGGGTGGCGGCATTGCTCGCAATCCCCTCCCGCAAACAGGTTCAGCGCACCACGCGCTCTACGTCACCGGATCTGCACAGCATTTAGTATTAGAAACTGGTCTCGCTGCGGGTATTGGTGGTGACGTGACTTACTACGAGGAATAATGGAACAATGGCGCTGATAACAAACCGATTAGGTGAGTTTGAAAATGGCCAGGTCTACTTCGAGTATACCTATGATGAAGCTGATGGAGAAACACGTTCCATACGTATGGTAAATCAAACTAGCCGTCCGGTCATTGTTACAATAAATGACCCGCGAACGGGTCAGACTTTTAACCATACTTTCCCGGCGAACTCGACCACATTGAGGAATGTACCACGACGGGTATTTTATCGACTGTTAGAGTCTGCAGATTGTTTTAACTGGGGAATCAGGAGTCTCTAGGTAGCGACATGGCGATTACTTACCCACTGGCCGTCACAACTCAGACCTTCGGCGCGGTCGCTAGCTTCGTCTTGGCTGTGCCCTCGGGTGTCCAGAATGGCGACCTGCTGATCGTCCACCATACCAGGGCGAACACGGGCGCTAACGCGGGGGCGGCCTCGCACGCTAGCTGGACGAACCTGAACGTTGGTGGTGCCAGCGTCATTGACGATGGCACCGACGACCAGGCGTGTATCCTCTGGCGCATCGCCAACAATGAACCCGCCGACTACACCTTCTCGCAGAACGCGGGGACAGGATCGGGTGGCACGGCGGCGATGTTGGCCTATCGGGGCGTGGACGGCACGACGCCTATCCCTCAGCATGCAGGACAGGCCGATACTAGCGCCGACACTACTTTCGTTACGCCTGAGATCACTACTACTGACGTTGACGCCTGGGTGCTGGCCTTCTTCAGTACGGATGAGACCGCCACCCAAACATGGTCTGGTGGTGGCACAAACGAGCGTTACGACTTCGAGCAGGCGGCGACCAGTCAAATTGCTTCGGGTTACGACTCTGTGCAGGCCAGCCCGGCCACGGTCAGCAAAACGGGGACATTGAGCGCGTCGGATACTGGCGTGGCGATTATTTTGGCGCTTAAGCCGGCAGGCGGCTCGCCTCCCCCCACGGTGGCTCGACTCCCCACATTGGCACTTATGGGGGTGGGGTGACGACAGAAACGAGAATCTTCAGTGTATAAGTCAATTGAGCCAGAAATTAAAGCTGCGGTAATAGCGCGGGCAATAGCTGGTGAACCTCTCAGTCGGTTGGCCGATGAATATGGTGTTGCTATGCCGAGCATTAAACGTTGGCTACGCATTCACCAAGCAGCTGGCACTGTTGGTAATGACGATAAAATTATTGGTCTCTCGGACGAAGACTTAGATGAGGTAGCTAGCATTGACGCGCTCATACACAAGTACCTTGAAGAGAACCTTAGAACGCTCGCTGCTCAATCCAAGTTCTTCCGGCGAGAGGACTGGCTCGAAAAACAAGCCGCTGATACTGCCGCGCTCCTTCACGGGGTCCTTGCGGACAAATCGCTTCGACTTCTCGAAGCCCTTACAGATCACAAACGCACGGCAGCGGTTAACACCATCGATTAGAAGGAATCAGTTGGGAACTATTGTTACCCCTCGTCCCTTAACTGAATACCATGGCCAAACAGAACGATGGATAAGCGATTGTGTTTGGACATTTGATCCTCGACCAGAGGCGAATCCCCATACATTACCTTTTAACCTCTACGGTTACCAGGCGGATTTCGTCAGATGGCTTGGCGAACGTTTCCGGCATCAGCAGGATGGCTTGGTTGAAAAATCCCGTGACATGGGGGTAAGTTGGTGTGTCCTTTCTTGGTTAGTTCATCATTGGTTGGTTACCCCGGGGTTTCAAGCATTGGTAGGCAGCCGAAAAGAGGATTTGGTAGACAATGGTGAATTGGATAGCCTCTTCGGGAAACTGGCTTTCATTGTGGATCACCTTCCCTCCGATCAATTACCAGACGGCTGGGACAGGAAACGTGGTCGCACTTACATGACTCTTAGCAACCCCGCAAATGGTAACGCCATTATTGGCGAATCGTCTAACCCTAACTTCAGCAGGCAGGGCCGGTATTCCGTAATTTTCCTAGATGAGTTTGCATTCTGGGAGTGGGCGGCAAGTGTTGAAAAAGCGACAGCCGACGCAACCACTTGCCGGATTTTCGTCTCCACACCGAATGGCACTAATGCATTCAGACGTTTGCGTTTCTCCGCGCGGGTCCCTGTTTACACATTACACTGGACTCAACATCCGAAGAAGGACGAGATATGGTATAAAGAGCAACAGAGACGACGATCGAAAGACGATGTTGCTTCGGAACTGGATATTTCATATGACAAGTCGGTCCGTGGCAAGGTTTATCCGATGTGGTCGGACATCCCGACAGGAGATTTTTCGTATCGCCAAAATCTTGGACCGCTGGCAGTTAGCTGGGATTTTGGCATTGGCGATGCTACGACGCTTATTTGGTGGCAATTTAATGTGGAAACCAAAAAGTGGCGGGCCGTGGACTGTTACTCATCGTCGGGGTGGCCCATTGATTTCTATCTTCCGTTTGTCACGGGCAAGGTCACCTCCGATATTGTGGGTAAGTATAGCGAGTCAGAGTTGGCCCTCATTGCGTGTCATGCTCGGTGGGCGGCACCCGTCGCCCACCGAGGCGACCCCGCCGGTAATCAGCGGAACCTTGTGAATGGTCTCAGTGTAATCGATGCGTTGCGAAAATCGGGTATCGCTGTAGAATGTCGTCCACAGGTAAACACTTTCGAAGCTAGAAAACGACTAACGCAACGGTTTCTTGAGCATCATGTGGAAGGCGTTAACGCTGCTACTTGTGGCCCTTTGATCGATGCGATGATAAATGCTCGTTACCCTGACCGCGGTGAGAACAGCCAGGCAGTTTCAGAAGTTACGAAACCTATTCACGATTGGACCAGTCATTTTCGAACAGCGGTGGAGTATATGGCGGTGGTTGAGGTGTGGCACCTTCCCGAGGGCGGTCTGCGAGATTTTGAAGTAGAAAGTGACGAGTAACCATGGCTAAACGTACTAAACGCAGGTCGCCGGCTCCCGATGCGGATTACGTGTTGGGTCTTTACCGTTGGAAGTTACAAGACAACGACGAGGCCCGACTTCGAACATTGAGCGATACTTTCCGTTCATTGACGCGGCTAGCACATAAAGTTGATATTCCGACCGAATACCAAGCTATTACGAAACCGATTCGAACACCGTATCTTCGGGATGCGTGGTTGAGAACGACAGCAGCTTTGTTGCAGAAGCCCCCCACTGTTCACGTCGAACCGGCAAATGTGCACGATAAGTATCGACGGGCAGCGAACATTGTCGAGCGGTGGGACTTAGCGATGATCGAGCGGTTAAACCGGGAGGTCGGGGACGATGCCATCTTCGAGAGCGCGAAGTCTCTGGTGCGGGATGGCGAGTCGGTAATCAAGGTTGTGCACAAACCTGATGCTTGGGCCAACTTCCCTCGCAGGGAGGACCACCTCGAAGACTCTGCGGATAAAATTGATGATCGACAGACTACTTTCAAGCGTAAGTCGGTAATGCCGATCGCCCGCCGATGCGTAGACCGCCTTTCCGTGCTCTTCGGGGATGGGGAATACGGGGACGATTGGGTAATAGAGTACGGGGAATACCCTACTCCTTATTTGTCTCGTGAATATGAAATGAACCCCGTGGATGGTCGATTGGTTAACCCCAAAAATATTCTTGGTGGCAAACCTAAGCCAGAGGGTTATTATCTTTCGGGGCAGGGGCAGTCGGTTAAACTTGAATATATGGACGCGGATTGGTGGCATGTTGTTATCGACGGCAGCGATGCTCCAGATTTTCCGCAACCCAACCCATATTCGCCTAAATTAAATTACATTCGCGCTAAGGCTCCGGATTCCGAGTCTTTGCTTTACAGTCTCCTGTTTCTTGTCCCGGCTCTTGATCGTTTGATGACTATGAAAATGAACTGGGCTCACCTTGGTGGTTATCCAAACCCGATGATTCGACCGGTAAGTGGCGCAGTGTATGGCGATGTGGGGGTGGGGGACGATAAGAAAACAGCAAAGTTCAAGTGGAAGCCAGGGAAACTGTTAGAATTGCCAGCTGGCTATGAGTTCCTTTTCGCTATGCCTCCGCCGGTTGGTAAAGATCTAGACGACCTGATCAAGATCTTGATGAACCTGGTCGAAGTGGCTGGTGTTCCGGCGATCATGCGGGGCGATACTTCCGGGGACCCGTCGGGATATTTGGCCAATCAATTGTTAGCAGCAACGATGATTGCGTTGCGAGCAGCGGCTGACGCTCTTCAGCGTCAAACAGCGTCGTATCTTGAGTTTATCCATTTTTTGGTTTCCGATGTGATCAAACAAGATGTTCCTGTTCAGTCTTATGGTAAATCTCAGCGATGGTTGGCGGTTAAACCTACTGGGGAGCCAACCGAAACATCGGCACCGGTCGATATGATTGGCCCAATCGAGGTAAGGTTCCGACCGACGTTGCCCACGCAAGAGCAAGCAGCGGCTATGATTGCTAATCAGTTAACTCAAAGCAAGAAACCGTTGATTAGCCGGAAACGGGCTATCGAGAAATACTTGATGGAAGAGGATCCGGAAGGAGTACTTGACGAGATATGGGCGGAGGACGCGTTGGACGCCGAGCCACTGGCTACGCAGGTACGGGAGGAAGCGGCGCGACGGGCCGGGCTGTTGCCCCCTGTCCCGCCTCCTGTGCCCCCGATGAGTGGCTTGGTTGGTCCGGGTGGCCAACCCTTGCCGTCGACCTTGTCTCCCGGTATGGCTGGTCTCCCTGGTCAGGCACAGTTGGGCATGCCCACGGTGCCAGGCATTAACATGCCGATGGCTCCGCAGGGGCCACGACCACCAGGCATGTTCCCCGGGCAGCCGAACACCCCGCAGGCAGGGGGAATCAGCTAATGCCTAAGGAAATGGAAAAGAAGTTAAAGAAAGAAGCGAAAAAGAAAGGGCTACACGGCAAACGGGCTGACGCTTATGTGTACGGAACGATGCGTAAAACAGGTTGGAAACCGAAGGGTGAGGGATAATGGAGCTTCCTAATCCTTTTATTGTGAAAGACATTCATCAAGAGCAAGCCAATGGACAACTTACTTGGGGCAAGTTGCTGCCCGAAGAGACGGCTGCTTGTCGTATTCAGCGCCGGGCACAACATAAAAAACAGCGGCAGAACCGTCTAATCGGGCGTCGGCAACGGAGGCGTAACGGTGCCGGATAATCGGCTGGAGCGGAGAGCGGAAGTGTTGGCATCGGCGATTCAGCGCCGTATCGGAGTGCTGGCCGAAGCGTTGGTGCCCGATGGAGAGCGACCCCCGTTTACGCAGCAACTAACAAAGCGAGAGGCGTTGGCCTTCTGGCGGAAGCACCGTAATGATGCTATGGGCAAGTCAGTGCTGAACGGAATGACGCTGGATGCCCGGTTGGAACTAGATCAAGCGCTTAGTAAGGTGGCGTCGGATGAGGAAGAACAGTTAAGTATTTTGAACAATGGACTTGGAGGTTACTAACATGGAGTGGGGCCATCATCTAAACGCTCTTAATGCTGAGACTGGCGACGCTCGACAGTTTGTGTTAGATTATCCAACACACTTAAAGATCCTGAGTACAGCTCTCGATGTTGAATTAGTTAAAGAGTGGCGAGAATGCAACCCAACTAAACTTCTTGTTTATCGGGAATGGTTCCCTGACGGGACGCCAGGTGAGGATTGGTGGGCAAGGTGTAATCAACTTGCTAAAAATGCTGAGTCTCTTCTGCTCTACGGTGTAATTGTAGAAACGCCGTGGAATGAAGAAATGTTCGCGGATGATTTGATCCCATTTTATGGGAACCTTACGTATAAGGCGGTGGGGTGGCTAGCGACGCGAGGCTTCAATAAGTTGTGTATTGGTAACTTCCCCGTCCAGTGGCCAACGCGGGCGGGTTGGCAACGTTGGTTGCCGGTACTGGAAGTGTTGGCGAGGAGCGAACTTGAGTTGTACCAAGGGTTTCATCTTTACAGTGCACCGACGCTGTTTGATAATTGGGTTGATAATATCGGTCGTGTTATTGAACTTGTTACAGTGCCGCAGTCGACTTCGCCGTTGCCCATTCTAGCTACTGAGTATGGGATAGATCATGGAGTGCGGGGAAGCGATTACGCGAGACTTGGTTGGCGTGGTGGCCATAATCGGCGGGGTGAGGATGTGCCGGGCCTGTCGGCTACTGAGTATGCGCTCCAACTCAGCGTTAGTGCAGAGATGCTCCGACAATGTGTTGATGTAGCTTTTACCTATTGTTCGGGTGGCGTTTATGGTTGGCAGAGCTTCGAAATGGCGATGATTCCTGAGTCCGAACGACAGGTGCTAGGGCGTTTGCTGACGGAGAGATATGAAGTGTACGGATTGCAGATGGGTTTTCTTGCATTGGCCAACGCAATGCGGAAGTTGGGTATTGATCCCGGTGAAGCAATAGGGCCGGAAGTGCCGCATTCTTTTGTAGACAGTTTCGTAGCGACAACACAGGAAACCACTACTGGCAAGTTTCTGTGGCTCAAGGAGACTAATCAGAGTTTGTTTTCCGGGAAAAACGGTCGCTTAACGTTCTATAACGGCGGTGACTTGTTCACGACTGTGAAAGGTGTCTGATGGTTGCTCCTTGGCAGTATATTCCCGATAAAGTGCTTGATGATGAAAAGAATGAGTTTGCTGCCGATAAGTTTATGATGCAGCAAAGTGGCACCATTGCGGATATTTGGTTGAAAGATCAAAGAGCCAAGGCTAATCGTTACCAACCATTCGATTCTGCCGGTGTTATACCACAGAAAACCTTCGGAGCCGACGAGCCGTTGGCCCGTTCCCCAAAAGCACCGTTATTCTCTCAACCTATCAAAAGAAAAACTTTAGGGTTGAGAGAACCTGAGGAAGAAGAGGATCAGTCTCCGTGGGCAATAGCGAGTAGATTAATCGAAAATATCCCCGGGGTTCCAAAGTTTGATGTTAAGCCAGTAAAGAATCTTAAAGAGGCTGCGGGGCAATTGGGCGAGACAATAATGAAGGAGGTTGACACTCGTCGTCCTGTATTTACCCCAGTTGGCCCCACGATGTTCGATCCCAATCTGGATCCCGATTTTGTGCGGGGGGTACGGCGAAATTACACCAACATTCCTGAGCCTGAGGATATAGAGGGCGGAGTAAGTTCTATATTAAAGGCTACCGGGGGGACGGTGCCGCCCCCTGGAGACGTTAAAAAGATCGCCGGTGGTCTAACCAAGGGTGGTTTACAGGCTCGGTTAGCTAAAGCCGTGGCGCCGATAGAACCTGAGCCCGTCGAACGAGGGTGGGGTCCTCTACAGGGGGTCTCTCAAGAGCAACAAGCAAATGTTACAAGTAACCCAAACTTCCAAGAGTGGTTTAAAGGAAGTGCAGTTGCTAATAGTCAAGGAAAACCGGTTCCCGTTTATCACGCTACTCGAAAAGAAAGTGATTTTGATGAGTTTGGTCATTCTAGAGACATTGGTTTTCACTTTGGCAACTTGAGTGCAGCGTATACGCGGAGCGGTGCTATTGGTAGCGGGGATCCCGATAATGTCAAATCTGGCGCTTTTTACCTGAATATCAGGAACCCACTTGAAATGCGTGATATGAGCAGCTGGATTGGTATGGCTATGTGGGATGAGTTACAGAAACTTAGAGTAATCCCTCCAGCAGATACCTTTACTAAAACTTGGACCTTGGGGACATTACAGCGAAAAATGATCCCATTGATGAAAGACCCTGGCATTACGGAAGAGGAAATCGATGCGACGGTTAATAATCTTTGGCGAGAAGTGATCGGTAAGTACATTAAAAATGCGGGTTATGATGGTGTAGTTTACGATAATAAATACGAAGGCGGGATTTCTTGGATTGCTCTTGACCCTACACAAATCAAATCCGCTACTTCTAATATAGGAACCTTTAATCCTGTAGACCCGAGTTTTCTCCGTGGCGCGGCAGGACCGGGCCTGGCGGCTGTCCCCCAACAAGAGGGTGAGTCAGAGGAAACATATCGAGCACGACAGGCATTGGGTGTCGGGTTAACGGCTGGAGCTTTTGTGCCCCAATTTCCGCGTGTGGCCCGACGTTTGATGAATTGGTTGGACGAAGACAAGCAAGCTGGTTCATACACTCCCGGTACCAGGTTCAGTGGTACGATATCACAGAATGGTAATATACATGTGGGCGATAATCATCTAGAAATCTGGGAACGGGCTGTGGAGGCAGTTGGAGCATCTGGGTGGCGCAATAGGATTAACCGAGCGGAGAATGTAGGGGACATTGACCAAATAGTGGGTGAGATCTTTCGGGAGACAGGTGCGATTAGGGTCATTGGAGGCAAATCTGGGGAGCAGCTGGACGTTCAGGTATTCCGACCAGTATCTTCGTCACAATTATCGAAGCTTTTTGACCTTATTAATCGTAACCCTCGTGCTCCCGTTCGCGCTGATATGCCAGCGCCCGCTGGACAGGATATTATTACTATCGAAGGTGACTGGACTGACTTTACCAAAATGCTGCGGGACAATAAATACTTAGCGGGTGTGGTTCCAGCGGTGATTCCGCAGCAAGAAGGGGAAAGCGATGAAGCTTACCAAGCACGGCAAAAAATTGGCGCGGGGTTGGCAGCGAGCGGCTTGGGCGTAGCGTTTCTCAAGGGGCGGGCTAAGAAAACCCTGACTAACCCGGATGCCAATCGTCTAATGCAGATGTATCAGGAGTTACCGAAGAAAGCACCTAGTCCAATTGGCCCGCTAGAGGCGACTCGGCGCGATGCTGTTCGAGCGTGGACCGACCGTATGGTGGATTTGGCAACGTTCCAGGCGAGGAGCGCGGGACGTGTTGGGCCGTTGGCGGATGATGAGATGATTGCCGAATTACAACGTTTGGACCCAAACAAGTCGGCACAAATGACCGTCCAGGCAAAGTTTAAACCCGCTTTACGACTGGTGGGGGAGGATCGGCCCGAGCTTTCTACTCATATGACGCTAATGCACAACCGGGATGTGGCAGAGGCGATGGGGCAGAAGGTCACTAAGGAGACTGCGGAGCGACTTGCTAAAAATCCCACTATAACGCCTGTTGGGGTGGCTGCACAGGCGGCGATTAGTGGTCAGCGGGCCAAGGAGACTCGGAAGTTTTCCGGCGGGCTTGATCTAGCTAAAACTGAACAATCGTTAACGGATATGGAAGCGGAAATGGGGCCAGCGCGGATGGCCAAGGTCAAGCAAGCAGCAGATCAGATTTGGAAACTGAATGATGAGCTCTTGGCGGAACGACGAGATGCGGGCTTGATTAATGATGATTTGTACAATACTTTGGTTGCTCGTTACCCCCATTTCAGCCGGACCGTGATCATGGACTACCTCGACGATAAGATGACTTCGACACCAGCGGGAAAGTCGATTACTGTTACAGATAATGATATTCGTAACCTTACTGTCGAGGGTACGGAGCGTGCGCGGGAGGATCCGATAGTTTCTACGCTTCGGTACGTTTATCAGACACGAGCGCGGGTGATGAAGAATAATACTTTTAATGCGCTACTGAAACTGATTGATCGTGATCCCGATCTGGCAAACGAAGTTATGGTTGGCCAACCGGGGATAAAACACACTAACGAATGGCAGCCTGTTCAGGGATTCTTAGCCGGTGAAAAAGTAGAAGTGTTGGTGCCAAAATATTTGGCACAAGCGATGGAGCAAGAGCCCCTCTCGCCCATTCCCTGGATAGGGCCGATCATGGCCATTTGGCGTTCGCTGGTTACTAGCAGGAACCCGGCGTTCTTGACAGCTAACGCCCTGATGGATGCTGGCACCTATTTTTTGCGGGAAACTTCGAGGGGTGGCGGTAGTCCAGTGCGGACTGGCCAAGCGGTTTATGAACTGCTGCGATCTTATGCGGAAATCTTCAGTGATCTGTTTATTTCCCGCCGAGCTTGGAAGGGTGACACGGGGCCGTTGGCAGCGGAATACTTCAAAGCCGGCGGTGGGATGGGAGGTTACACCAACGTTACACCCGAGGCTGGCGAAAAAGCCATCGAGAGTTTAGCCCGGAGTAATGTTTTTGAAGTGAAGAGCGCAAGCGACCTCGGGCGGTTGGCCAAGGATGTTTTTACTCTCAAGCCAGTCGAAACTTTAGCCGAACGAATCGAAACTGCTCCACGAAGTGCAAGCATGCGGATGGCGAGACGACGCGGCGAAAGTGCGCTGCAGTCTACAATTGCTGGCCGAACAGTAACCATCGACTTTGCGCAGGGTGGCAACTGGGCCAAGACAATCAATGGTTTGATCCCGTTCTTTAATATCGGTATGCAAGCGTTGGTTACGCCGATACGAGCAGCCAAAGAAAATCCGAAAGGGTTTGCGGTCACTGCGCTAACGGCGCTGGTGCTCCCTACTCTGGTGGCCGAGTGGTGGAATCGGTCTGATTCGCAGCGTAGCCAGGATTACGATGATGTTCCGCAGTACCTTAAAGACCAGGGGCTGGTGGTAATGATTCCGGCGGAAGCGCCAGTCGATGCACAGGGGAACCGTCACCCGCAGTTTTTGCATCTTCGAGCACGAGAGTACGCCCCCATTGTGGTGGCTACTAGGGAAGCCACGAACAAGGTGATGGGAAACGATACTAGGAAATGGAACGAACTTGCGGGCGGGATGGTCCAGGCGGTTTCACCGGTGAATGTGCCAGCCTCGGGTGCCGGTGAGGATTGGCAGTCTACCATTGCATCGGTTATGCCCGCTAAAAGTGATGTAGCCATGCAATTGGCTCAAAACCGAGACTATTACCGGAACCGGACGATTTCGAATCAGTACAGTAATGAAGCAGCGAGTAACTTTAGCCAGTGGTTGAGCCAGTTGCTTGGTACTGACCCGTCACGCGTTGAATTTGCAACGAGAGAGTTGGGTGGTGGCGTTGGTCAGTCGATTACCGAAGCCAGTGATATCATCTCAGGTCGGGAACGTACACGTGCAGCGGGCGCACAAGGCGTTCCGGTGGCCGGTCAAATGTTGAAGCGATTTGTGCGTGGTGACGTTGGCGAGAAACTGGAGCAAGCACAACGCCGTACGTTGACCGATGAAAATCGGAACCTGTTGCGCCAGCAGGGTATTCAATATGCACCGGAGACCGTGCGACCGGCCATCCAAGATATTCGGTTGCGATTGAGTGAGCATGCTCGTTATCAGCAGCGGGTAAATCAACTTATAAACGAAGGGATTCAGCGGGTTTCACGACAGCGTAATTGGCAAACTCTTGACCCAGAAACAAAAGAACAGGTGCTTCGGGAGATTTCGTCGGCGGCCCGTGAACAGGCTGCTATTGAGATTCTCCGTGGAGTCGGCCCGGCGGGTATCCGACAACGGATACAAGCTGGCGCAGCGGGGGCAAAATGAACGAGCGAGAATTACGAGCGCTTATTGCCAAGTATTTTCCGGCGGACCAACGGGAGAACGCTTATCGGGTGGCGATGGCGGAATCTTCTGATGGTGACCCCGGGGCACACAATACAAAGGGCGAGGATTCCCGCGGACTGTTTCAAATTAACGTGGCTCCTGACGCGAACCCCGATCTGGCACGCTATAATCTATTTGACCCCGAAACTAATGTACGTGTCGCGGCAGCGATGTGGCGAGAACGTGGTTGGGGACCTTGGACTACTGCGCGACAGATGGGTTTAGTGTCCGGGGGTCGAGGGCCGGGGTTGTCAAAGTTACCAGCGTCGCCTGGAGAGAGGGGCCAGATGGCGGGAACGTTACCAAAGACTTTATCGGCCAAAGGGCTTAACGATTTAGCTGCTGAACATGGTGGCCATAAAACGCAGGTAGTCCACCCACAATCAGTAAAAGACATCGCGGCTGGTGGTGCTATACGGACGACTTTCGAGTTTGGTGACGGCACTTCAATAGACGCTACTTGGAGTCAGGATAACACGGCGTGGGTGGTGAATGACTGGGGTACGGTGGGAAAAGCAGCGTCCAAGGATAACCGTTACGTTAACTCTGATGTTGGCGATCGATGGATTCTTCGAGAAACGCCGGACGGTACGCTAGAACAGGTCCCGAATCCTAATTATAACCCGTCAACCCAACAGCCAAAGTTCCAATTGGTTAGTGATCCTGAAGATGGGTCGGTATGGACCTGGGACCCCGTTACCGGTACGACAGGTAAACAGATCTTTGGCCCAAAGAAAGATCCGCCAGTTTTCAAGGAGTACGGTAACAAGGTCTATCGGGTCGATACGAGTGGTCAGTTGACTGAAGTAATGACAATATCTTCGGATCGCAATCCGCTAGACGATGCTTATAAACGCGCTCAGATTGCCAAGATGGAGCAGGAGAGTACTCCACCGGTAACACTGCTGTTGCAACAACGGGATCAAGTGGCTCAACAGTTAGCCGACGATATCCGTAAGGGCAGACGAACCACTGAGGACGCTGGTCGGATTATGGCCGGGGTGGATGCTCAGCTGGATGCGGCTTTACAGGGAGCGACACCGCACCAGTTGGACGAGTCTAAACGACGGGCCGCGACTGAGCGGCGTGCTCTGGGCAATAGCATCCTCAATCAGCGTCTCGACAGCGCGACTAGTATGGGCCAGTCACTAATTAGTTCGGCTACTTCACTGGCTGGTCGGGCCATGTCCGGGGCTGGCGGCGTTGAGCGGATTAACTTTGACCCCCTCGCAATGGCCCGGCAGTTTTCTGTAGACACCGGTGGTGGCCAGGAGATTTACGATATGGGTAAAGCACTTTTGGGGGGCGCACCGGGAGCCCCTCCGATGGGCGGCGGCGCACCGGGCGGGCTCCCAATAGGTGGCGGTACGCCCGCTCCGCCGGTGCCGCCTGGTGGCGGCGGAGGTATCACACCAGAGGAGCAGCAGCGGCGTATTCGAGAAATACAAGCGCGATCAGCGGGGCAGCAGGGGCCTGCTGTAGGGCCGAGTGTGCCAAACTTGCCGTTACAACCACGCGGTGGTGGTGGGATGAGGATAATGTAAGATGCCTTTTGACTCGAACAATTACGTTGCGCCATTTGAAGGCGGTTTTGTCGTGGTGGTTAATGGGGCGAGGGTTGGTGTATTCCCTAGCCAGCAAGAGGCTGAACAGACTTACAACTACATAACAGGACAAAGCAACATTCCGGCTAGGCCGGCTGCTCCCACTACTCCCACTGCTCCCGCGTCGCCCGTTAATCCGAATAGTGGTTGGACTGATTTGGTTAACGCTACGATGGGCAGTAACCGTGAGTATTTTGATTTTGAAAAGCAAAAGTGGACGGATCAAAAAGCCCAATGGCAACAACAATACCAACTGGCTCAAAGTGAAGATCAGCGAGCGGCAGCCCGGCTAAAAATCGAAGAAGCGGATGCCAAACTTCGTGAAGTGAACTTTGCGGAGCAACAGTATCAATTCGATCAAACGTACGGTTTACAACAGCAACAGCAGTATGGCAACTTGGCTTCTAATTTGCTTGGAACTGCGGCAGGGTTAACTGGTCCCCGCGATTGGCAGAAGTACCTGGAGTATACCCAAGGCGGCCAAGATGTAATGGGTCGTCTATACGGTAGTCAACCGGTATCGCAGGGGGCAGCACCCACTGGTTACTCGGAGAAAATGGGGATAACAGATATTCTTGATCGGCTTGGTATTTCTCCGGGTACAGCACCGGGCGGTGGCCGATCAATAGCTCGGCCTCAGTCGGGACAACCTGTGCCGGGCCAGCCTACAGCTCAGCTGGACGATCAAAGGATGTATTTGGGCGGCCCGGGCGGTTTGGTTGGTAAAATGATTCCGGACTCTGGTCCGGGTGCGCCGGCACCGCCATCGTCTGGTGATCCGTATCAGGGGGCGCCCTATCAGGTATCGGCGGGGTTAATGGCTGGTGCGCAATCCTTAGCACCGCAGGGCTATCAGGTCAATCCGATAGTTTGGGATTCTATGGGTGAGAACGCTAAACAATACATTTATGGGCAGCTAGAAGCGGGAAAGTCAACGTCTGGTTATCAAGACCCGAATGACTGGCTAGCTTCTATGAACGCGGCTAGGCCAAAGGGCGTTGCACCAAAGAGAGTTACAACTAGTTATGGCGGAACTGGAAGCATTTATTAAGGTAGGGAGAACATGCCAGACGAAATAAGTCCAACGACACCAGTTGCGGGGGCCGCTGAACCCTCCAAGGTAACAGCGACACCTGCGGATTCGGGGCCGGATTGGACGGCCACTCTCGACAAGGTAGACCCCAAGGAGTTGCGTAAGCATCCACGGGTTTCTGGAATGATCGGCTCGGAAATCGATCGCGCTGTACGGGCGGAACGTGACCGCCACCAGCGCGAGGCAGAGGGCCGCACGCAGGAGAAGCAAGTAGGGGATCTAATTAAACTGTACGAGGAGAACGGAAATACTCTTCGTACAGAGTATCCTGATGCTTATTCACATCTCAGCGGGTTGGTACAGTCTCAACAGAATCTTGCGCTGGAGCGCAAACGCGGGGAAACCCGCAAAGAGTTTGCTGAACGAATCGGAGCGGCACTTTTTGACTTTTCCGATGGCCAAGTGTTGGAGCCGAGCGAACTAACAGAACTCGAACAGGCCATGTCTAATAAGCAGGATTTGGACCAGCTCGAGGCGTTCGCCCGCACTGCCACTAAAATCAGCGTCCGCAAGCAGGTGGCTGCTGAAGTGGCCAAATGGAAAGAGAAAGAGTTGCCTAAGGAACGTGAAACCATCCGCAAAGAGGAAGCTGCTAAACTCCTTACGGATAGTCGCGCTCCGAGTGCTCGGCGTGGCAGCGGTAACCCTAAAAAGGTGGATATTGCCGCCATGTCTGATGAAGAGTTCAACAAATATTGGGAATCCAGAGGTTGGCGTAATTAAAGGGGCAATTAAAGGGGTAAATAATGGCTACTAACTTGTTGCTGGCACCGGAAATCAAGCAGGCGTATGAAAGGCGTCTGCTTGACCGGTTCCGTACGAAGGTTGTTTTTACTAAGTATGGGGATCAGAAATCCATCCCGGCTAAGGGTGGAGTCTCCATGTCGTGGCGACGGATGGAGACTATCCGCCCTGTGGCTGTAGCTTCGTCGACGTGGCCAGCGGACGCAGTGTACACGCTAGCGACTGCAATATTGCTTACAGAAGGTACTTTTACTACACCAGCGGTAGTGGCCTCTTGGGCTGAGGTCACGGCCACGATCCGGCAGTACGGTCAGGCAGCGTACATCTCGGAACTGGATCTTGAGCAGGCGATGGACGATCAGCTTCCGGAGTACGTGGACAACTTCGGAGAGGCGATGGCCGAGCACTCGGATCTGGTAGTCCGGGATATCTTGGTTGCCGCCACCAACCTCCAGTACGCCAACGGGCGGGCTTCGGCTTCGGCAGTCGTGTCTGGTGACTTCCTTAATCTTACGGAGTTGCGGATCGCCAAGCGAACGTTGAAGCGGGCTAACGCTGAGCCGGGGGAGGACGGCAAGTTTACGGTTATTGCCCACACGGATACAGTGTATGATCTGGAGGGCGACTCCAACATTACCAATGTCTGGATGCAGGCAGGTGGTCTGGGGAAGGAGTCGCAGTATTGGACGGGCATCAAGGACCTGCCCCTTGGTTTCCGCTTGCACGAGTCGACTATCGCTCCAATTACTCGTGCTTCTGGTTACGGGGACGTGTACAACACTTGGGTAATCGGTCGGCAGTATTACGGTACGCTCAAGCTGTCGGCGCTGCCAGCCAAGATCATTGTCCACGCTCCTGGTACGTCGGGTGTTAGCGATGCGCTGGATCAGGTTGGGTCTATCGGCTACAAGTTCAATCTTGCAGCTGTGATTCTCAACCAGAATAACGGCGTTTTGATCAAGCACCAGACTTCTGCCTTTACTGGCACGCGGGCCGGCCTTTAATCTAGAGTAAGCGGGGGCCGGGGAAACCGGCCCCCGAAAGGAGGTTAACTTGGCGAACGAAGGCCGGTACATGGGCAAGCAGATCAAGCGCAGCGATGGCATGCGTTCGGCACAGAACGAAGACGTGGCGTTCATAGCCGAAAGGGGCGGCTGGTCCGCGATCGGTGGCGTTGATATTGGGGGCGAGGGTAACCGAATGGCTACAGTGCTTTCGGTTTCTGCCGCTCTCGATTTCGCGGCTATTCAACCGGCGGGCTCGACCGGAGCAGCGGTGCTGAACGTAGCGTTGACTGGAGTGGTACCCGGCGATCTTTGTTTTGCTGCGCCCATTGCTTCGCTTCCGCTTAGCGTTGTCTGGGCGGCGGCCTGCTATTCAGCAGGGGCAGTCAACATCCGGGCAATACATACACAGTCTGGCAACATTGATATGGCTAGCGGCACGGGTTGGCGGGTAGGAGCTATCCGCTTTTCTAATTAGTTAGTCGGGTCAGGCGGCGAGGACCCGCCTGACCCTTTCTGGAGAATGTAAGTGGCCAACAAGAATCCGGAAATCAAACTGTCTGAAACAAAGCCGACTGTTGATGAGGTCACTGAAGAGTTAAAACGACTCGGTGCTGGTCTTATCGCGGTGGCCGATCAGGCGGAAGCACGAACCGCTAAGATTCACGAAATCGAGGAGTTCTTTGGCAAGCTGAGTCTCCGCGATTTCGCGGATTTGGCCGAATCAGAGGTAGTACAAAACTTCGTTAAATTGTTCGAGAATACTGCCGGCATGGCCCCCGGGGAGACACGGAAGAGGGGCACCTTAGCGGAAGTGCGCAAAGAATGGTCTATACGAGACTTGGCACAGTTTCCCCTCTCGCCCCGGTTCGTACCCAATGAGACTATCCCCATTACCTGGAATGGAATCACTGTTTACCTTCAAGAAGACGTGGAATGCCAAGTACCGATACCGTTCTATGACATTTATCGTGAACACCGGCGGGCTTTACGACAAGCTGCGCTTCATGAGCAGTATTTGATGGATATGTCAGATACTCCGCCCGATTCCAATTGGCTCACTCCTGAGTCGGCTAAGGTGCGAGCGATGAGTCAACTTGGCCGGCCTTACAAGAAGCCGGGCGGCTCGATTTCAGTGGGTGCGTTACGACCGGATGCGCCAGTTGCGCCGGGTAACGTGCCCTCAGGACTCCCAGAAACGGAGGGGGTCGCATAGCATGAGCAAGGTTTCTGTGGCGGTCGCAATTATTGCCAAGGACGCCGAAAAGACCATTGCGGCGTGTTTAGATTCTCTGGTTCCCTTTGTTGAGCAGGTAGTGGTGTGTGTCGACGAGACGAGCACCGATAAGACCGCTGCCGTCGCCCTGGCTCACGGGGCTAAAGTGGTTGGTGGTTTAAAGGTAAGTGATTGGCATGAGTGCCCACAGCATGGGCGAGTGTTAATCCAAGACTTTGCCAAGGCTCGCGAGGCCAGCTTCCGGGAGCTCCGTACCGATGTGGACTGGCATATGTGGGTGGACGCCGACGATATAGTGCGAGGCGCGGAGAACTTCGAGAAGATCTGTAAGGCCACCGCGCCCGCAGTGGATGGCATATGGCTTCCTTACCACTACGCTACTATTGACCATGACCTGTCGAAACCCACTACCACTTTGTTTTATCGAGAACGGTTGGTTCGAACCTCCAAAAAGTGGGAGTGGTTTCATAGGGTACATGAAGTCTTACGCCCCGTTGGTATGTCGGCAGAAGCGGCCAATTGGGTGCACACCAATGCGGTGACCATCTGGCACCAGTCCCATGGTCACAAAACTGAGATTTCTGCTAAACGCAACCTTTTACTCCTGGAAGTCGATCTAGAGGATCGTCCGAACAACGATTGGGCAAATTTCTATGTGGGCAATAGTTACTTTGCCTTGGGGGAGTGGCAAGCGGCTATTGAATACTATGAGCGCTCCATAGACTCGAAAAACCTTCACCAGGTGTGGCAATCGTTAGTTTATGAGTCGATGGCTTACGAGCGACTCGGTGATCTTGCTTCTTCTGAATGGGCTGCTTTGCGGGCGGTGTCGGTGGTGCCTTACCATCCGGAACCTTATTGGCGGTTGGCCACTATAGCCATGTTCCAGGGTGACACTAAACGAGCCATTTATTGGACTGAGCACGGAGACAAGCAAGAGGACCCGCCGTTTTTCGTGTTTCAGAACCCTCTGGATCGCACGTACAATAGTCGTGTAGTGTTGGCCCAAGTTTTGGCCACGGCGGGTCACTATGAACCGGCTCGACAGGTATTGCAGCGTGCTAATCAGGTAGCCCAGAATGAGACGGTGAAGAGTGGCTTGGCCGATCTCGACGGAATGATCGTTACACAACGACAAGCCGAAGCGATTATTGAATTGATTAAGGGTCGGACAGACGAGGCAGTAGTTAATCTGTACGAAGCTGTTTGCCCTTCACCGGAATTAAAGGCTGTGCCGGCAGTACGGGATGCCGTGATGCCGGCGTACCACCGACTTCGGCCCGATACTCAACCACGGATGATCTTTTGGTGCGGTCGAAGTCTCGAGCCTTGGGCACCGCCTTCTATCGACACCACGGGCATTGGCGGGAGCGAAACTGCTCTCATTCAGGTGGCCAAGCGGTTCGCAGCGGATGGTTGGAAAGTGGATGTATACGGCACCCCCGAAAAGTATGAGGGGATACACCAAAGTGTAGGGTATTGGGATTTGAACCGGTTGCGGACCGATGCATCCGCTGACGTGCTGGTATCCTGGCGGGTGCCGGAGGCTCACGCTTTGTCTATCGCGGTTCGTCAAAAGCTTCTGTGGTGTCACGATCTTAACAAGGGGCCTGACACGGATGGCCATTGGGGTAAATGGGATCGGGTACTTGGCGTATCGCGGTGGCATGCTGATTACCTCGCGCAGGTCTACAATCTGACCAATACCAATTACGTACCGAATGGTATCGATCTGGATCGCTTCTCCGAGCCAATAAAGAAGGTGCCATTCCGTTGTGTTTACGCCTCCAGTCCGGATCGTGGCCTTGAGACGCTTCTTACTATCTGGCCACGAATCGTTAAAGCGGAACCCACTGCGGAACTCCATATAGCTTACGGGTGGGAGTCGTTTGACAAGTCGATTCAGTTGGGGGCCACTCAGCTAATACCGATCAAACAGCGCATCACTAAGCTGCTAGAGACTACCCCCAATGTCAAATGGCGTGGTCGGTTACCGCAGAACGAGCTAGCGAAACTTTACCAAGAATCCTACTTGTGGCCTTATCCCACAACATTCTTAGAGGTTAGTTGCATATCAGCTATGGAAGCCATGGCTGGCGGGTGTGTTCCTGTAACCAGCGGCGCTGGAGCGCTCCCCGAGACTATAAGCGATGCGGGGATAGTGGTTTACGGCAACGCTTATAGTGAGGCTTGGGCAGACTTCTGGCTCCACTGTGCTCTGGCCGCGCTCTGCACTCCTGATGTTCGTAAACCTCTGGCTATGGCCGGTCAAGAACGAGTTAAGCAGTTGACTTGGGATGCCAGTTACGCTCGTTGGAACGACATTGTAGCTGGTTTGTTACTTTACGGTAAGGAGCTTGTAACGGTATGAAAATCATTTGGGATGCCCGCAGCCACGAAATGTACCCAGTAGCCACGGCGGGGCTAACTTCCGGTACGGTGCAGATGATCAACGAAATCTCGAAGGGCCTTGCTGCTCGAGGCCACACGGTTCATGTGGTGACTCCCGATCTAGGTCATGAAGAGCAACGAGCACCGACTCTGTGGTACTGGCCAAGGGAATACTTCCCACATAAGGCCGATGTGGTAGTCATGACCATGCACATGGACCCCAATCCGCCTTTTATCGCGGACACCCTCATATTGGCTACTTTTGGTACAGATCCTTGGATGGGTCCAAACAACGATTTCGCACCGGCAGTTGACGCTTACCCGGTTTTCAGCCAGTGCCACCAAGATCTTCTTTGCACTAATCGTCCAGTCCTTCCGGAAAAGTGTCACATAACGGGGTTGGGGGTGACCCTGGCGGATTATGCTTGGCGTACTATCCTGGACGATGCAGGGCGGGAACAGGCTCACGAGATGCACCAAGACGGGTGTCGACGCAAGGTTTCTGGCAGAATGTTGTACGCCAACGACCCTGCCCGTGGCCTCTGGCATGTGCTGGATATTTTTGATTTGGTAAAGAAGGAGGTCAAGGATGCGACCCTTCATGTGGCCTATGACTTCGATCGACAGTTCGCTGCGCACATGTGGGAGCACTCTCTCATGGCGCAACTTTTGTGGGACTGTAAAAAGCGACTTGAGAGTACCCCGGGCGTACGAAACCTCGGTTTACTGGACCGGACGGAAGTGGTGCGTGAACAGTTGGAATGTCAAGTTCATGTAATGCCCAGTGATCCGCCCAATGTCGGTACACAGATCCACGGTATCTTTCAGATGGAGTGCGCAGCGGCGGGGGCAGCGCTAGTCCTGTCGGACCGGGAAGCGTTTCCGGAGGTCTTCGGTGAAGGGGCCGTAATCCTTCCGGTGATCGGAACGTATTGGCCCGAGCAAGAGCGCCGCATAATCGCTGATGATTACGCGACGACCGTCGTCGAGTTAATGACTGATCAGACAAAATGGCAGGGGACCAGCCAAAAAACACGAGCGCTGGCCGAAACACATACCTGGGAGCATGTAGTCGATAATTGGGAACGGATGCTTAATGTGATACGGGGGAAATGATATGGCAGACTGGACTTTGGCCATTGAATACGATTACCGTTTCGGTGCTCTCCGGGTCACGCCGGTGGATCCGGAAGGTAACCCTAAGGCTGATTTTGTACTTCGGGTTTCGGATGTTCTTCGCCATTCCCCGATTTCGCCACACGAATTGCAAGCATACTTAACAGAAGCGCAACAGCCAATGTTACCGATGGAGGATATCGAATCAATCCGGCAACGAGCCATCCGAGAGACTGACTGTGCGGGAATGACCGTTCTCGACATTGGCGGTTATGATGGGTGGGCCGCAGCGCAGACGTTACAGCAGGGTGCTGAGCGAGCTATTTGTCTGGATAACCACCAGTATGAACACTACGGTTGGAAAGAGAAGAAGTATGAGGGTGTCGAATATGTTAATGGTGATTTTATGGAAGAGCAAGACTGGGACTGTAGGGGAAACCTGCCGGGGTGGGTAAGGAAAGCGCCAGACATTATCATATTCTACAATGTGCTTTACCACCTGAAGAACCCATGGGCGGCACTGGAGAAAGTCCGAAACCTGTTGGCCCCGGGTGGTGAGATGTTGCTATGCACACTTTTCCGCTACCACATTGGCCCGTGGGCTTACCTTTATGAACCAAGAGAATGTAACCCTACGGATGAAACGGTGTACTGGGGACTTTCAATAGAGGCGCTAGAGCGTCTCTTAAAAGTCACTGGATGGGAGTTTAAGCAAATTGGTATGGCATTGGATCGTGTAGTTTACCGTTGTAAGCCGATACCCGGATTTCGGGTGAAACATGGCAATTTCTAAATCGTGGTGGTGTCGTTTGGGCATTCATTGTCCACACTTCCTGCGAGAAGAGCAGTACTTGCCGGGCAAGCACGGCACAGCCCTTCCGGAAAAGCTAGGATGGTGGGAGTATGAGCGCCGCGATTGGTACTGTTGTTGCCGATGCGGTAATGTGTACTGTAAAAAGCACGAGTACCTTAGTGGGATTTGAGGTGAAACATGGTAATTCCTGAACCGGTTGTCGTAACGTACAACTGTCGAGCTTGCGGCTCCGCCAATCTGGTCGAGATTTTGAATTTAGGCAACCTAGCCATCTCGGATTTCTTGCCAGATCCGGAACCAAATCCCGAGCGAGCGCCATTGGAATTGATCCGTTGCGCTGACTGTACTCTGGTCCAACTCCGTCATACCGTGAGTCGGGACCGACTCTACCGCACTTACCATTACAAGTCGGGGATCAATGAATCGATGGTGATTGCCCTGCGAGAAGTGGTCACTGACGTTTTTCGTAACGTCAAATTGGAGCCCAAGGATCTGTGGGTGGATATCGGCGCTAATGACGGGACCTTGTTGCGGGAAGTGGCGTTAACACAACCCACCGTGGAGTTGCTTGGGTTCGAACCCGCCATCGCTTTAGCCAAAGAGGCGGAAAGCCGGGCTCATTGCCAAATCATCCCCGAATTCTTTCCCTGCCCGTCTTCAAAAACATCGGATCAGCCAAAAGTCATAACATCCATAGCGATGTTCTATGACGTGGATGACCCACGGGCTTTCGTGCAGGCCATTAAACAGTGGCTTCATCCCGATGGTGTTTGGGTGGTACAGTTCCAAGACCTGCATGCAATGTTGGCTTGTAACGGTTTCGACAACATCTGTCACGAGCATCTTACCTATTGGAGTCTTCGGCCTCTTGGGGTGTTGCTTGGAGAGTGTGGCCTTAGGATCGTTGATGCGGTTTACAATGCCACGAATGGCGGTTCGGTGCGAGCCGTGATTAAACACGGACCGGTACGAGGAGCGGATCCGGATCGCCATCTGTGGTCCCAGGACCCCGTGTTCCGTTTGCAAGGATTCGTTCGAGCCGTGGAATGTCAAAAAGAAGCGCTACGGCATGTTTTGGACAACTTTCAACGTAATGGTCGCACAGTGTGGGGTTACGGCGCTTCGACTAAAGGCAACACACTGATGCAGTATTGCGCTGTCACTAACCGTGATTTGGTGGCCATCGCGGATCGAAACCCCGATAAGTGGGGCCAATACACGGCAGCCACCAACATCCCGATCTGCTCGGAAGAGGCTATGCGACAAGCACAGCCGGATTACTTGCTGGTGTTGCCGTGGCATTTTGTCTCCTACTTTGTAGAACGAGAACACGGGTTGCTTGAGAGGGGGACACGATTCATTGTCCCGTTGCCGTCGATAAGGATGGTTTCTTATGCCGATTTACAGCCGATCTTACCTGAGACAACGACTCGGGCAAGAGTATACGAAAGACACGCTAGTATCCACGATAACGGCTAGTTTCGGGGCCGTTACTGGGTCGGTCAACCTGATCGATATAGTGCAAGCCGACCCATCTTTAACTGGCAACGATCTTTTTGTTCGTGCGTGGGGGAAAGTGGTCAATACTTCGCAGGCTGTTCGGGTCGCTTCCTTCAACGTTGGCTCCGGTGCCTTCCTGTCATTTCAGAGCATCGGTACTTCTACGGTGATGTCCGGGGCCACTTATGAGATTCACCAGAAGCTGGACCCCGCGGATAAGGATCGATGCCTCGATGCCACTATTCGACAAGTCAGGATTCGGGAGGAGTGGCCTTTCTGGAGTGTGGAACAAAAAGCGTTTTACGCCATTAGCGACAACATATTAGATATCTGTAACGCCTTCTACTTGTCCAATCCGAACGATAGTCTCAATCAGGGAAAGGGACATTTTACTGACTGGAAGTTAACAAACACTGGCTCGGGCCAAATGCTGCGCATCCACCCATCTCTTCCTGCCAGTTATCAAATTATACTCGATGCCATCCGAACTGCCAGCCTCGGGGCTACCGATACCGCTTCTATTGACCTTGTTAGTGACGATTGGGTGTTGGCTGGGGCCGCGGCTCGCGCTTACCGGATGCTTCGACAGTCCGCTCCCGGCAAAGAGGAGGGTGTTTATAGGGAACGTCAGCGGGAGTATGCTGCCGAGTTTTCCCGACTCTCCGCCCACTATCAACCACTCATCGATCGCCCGTTGGAACTGGACAACCCGCCATATGATGTGGAGGGATACTAATGCCAGTCGGACAACGTTACGATTACATGCTCAATGGCAAAGGTTTTATGCTGGCACGTGGCCAGTATAAAGGTCGCGCCTGGCAACGAACCGGGACCCCTGATACTCCAGGAACACGTACCGAAACGGATGCCAAGTATGGAGCGGTAGCGGATCAACTCGACCACCCGGAGGTTTGGGATGACTGGTCAGGAGGTTTCGGTCAGGCCTATCGACGAGCGGGGGAGAACACTTATCATTGGGCGGAGAACTTTGACGCCAGGTTCCCACGACAGCTAGTGCATTGTCAGGCACTGCGGCTGATAGCCGATACCCTGGCCTCTCCGACCAGTAGCGACCCCCGGGGGCGTAATGTCTGCGTTGAGCACTTTCTTGATGCGCCCCCCCGTGATGTACTCAGACCTCCGCCGGGAACTGGGGTAGTGTGGTGGTTAGGGGAGCACGCCACGGAGGCTCAGCCTACAGGTCTTGCCAGTGAGGGTAGCGCATTTGCGGTCACAGACTTAGCTGGCAGTTACTTGCCGTGGGTGGGAAAGCCAGCCATTTTCGGCAGCTTTATCTTCGTTGGGATGGCCACCGGTAACTTTCAGCGCATAACTCTGTTCGACATTTCGTACGGCACTGGCGACTGTAATGCACCCGGTGTAGACTTCGTTACTGCCGGTGGACGCCTCTGGCGCTCGTTAGGTACAAATTACCGTCCAACTGTCTTGAGGAGTCTAGCGGCGGGTGCGGACTCTACTGCTACAGCCAACTGGTCGGCCAGTCTCGGCGTAGGGACTGACGTTCTACCCATCCAGGATTTAATGGCTTTCGAAGATCAGGTGTTTGTGGGTATGCCAAATGGCCTCTACGCCGGTGACCAGTCAGGCACCTTCGTTAACGTGCTGGAGGACCTGAGTTACCAGACGCATTATGATAACTGTCGTGACATCGTAGTGCACAACGGCCAGGTCATAGTCCAACACGTTGCCGGAGTCTTCAGTTATCAACCAAATGATTATGTTGCGCGGGTGGCGGAGATTGGTCCCCCTGTTCAAAATCAACGAGGACCGATACAGGGCATGGTGCGTTGCCTACGCGGGTTTGGCCCTTGGCTCTACGCCGGCCTGTGGACGGGCTCGCAGTCCCACCTTCTGGTAGGTGAGCAAGACGGGAGGGGCTACCGCTGGCACACTCAGCAGCGTCTTCCACACATTGCAAGAGTACATCGCTTGCACTTCGATGGCATTACCACTTCCTCCGGTGCGGCGCGTAGCGTACCAAATCGGCTGTGGGTCGCAACTGACGCCAGTATCGGGGCGACCGGGACCGCGCCAATTTATTATTTGCCAGTGCCCCGACTGAACGGAAACCCTTTGGCGCCCGATCCAGTGTTTTCTGCTAACTATGTGGGATCGGCTCGTATTGATTTGGGTGCGGTAGACGGGGGAGCGCCGAGTACGCTGAAAGTATATCGTTCTGTTGAACTGTGGGCGGATAACTTGGCCAGTGCCGCGCAATGGTGTGATGTGTACTATACGGTAGACGGGCTAACCCGCGCTAAGTTGGGCACAGTAGCGCAAAGCCCGAAAAGCACGCTTTACTTTCCCGCAGGTGATCCAGCGCAGATGGCCAACCTCTGCTCTAACCCGGGGTTAGAGGCCGGCACAACTGGTTGGACCGCTTCAGATGTTACGATGGCGCAATCGGCGGAGCAGGCGCACGGTGGCACGAAGTCGCTAAAGCTCACCGGAAACGTGGGTGGACAAACTGACGCCTATGCAGTTAATACGGTCACTGGTTGGGTGCCAGGACAACGTTTCACAGTGACAGCTTGGATTTACGTACCGACACTCTTTACGCCCCCATCGTCCTCTGGCTTGCGCATCGTTCTTATTGACTTTGTGAATGGTGTGTCAGAAGGCGCTCTTTCAGCTATGGCGACAGTCGCCGGTCAATGGCAACAACTCACCGTGAGCAAGGTCATTCGCCAGGGCACTGGTTCGGTGGCGGTTCGATTGTATCTTGGGGATCAAGCTGGCACCAGTGTCTGCTACTTTGACGATGTGCTATACACAACTCCAACGATGGGTCAATCCATCGCGTTATCGTTAGAGAGCTTTACTGCCAGCGCTGGCGTTACCCCTATTTACCGCAGCGTAGTTCTCCGGGGCGCTACTCGACCCAAATCGATCGATCAGGTTACGGCTGTTACCCGGATTGCCGACAATATGCTGGATCGGCAGGGCGGCTTAATGCGACCAGGGGCGGTGATGCTAGGTGAACTCCGACAAATGACCGTTCCCGATACAGGTCCCGTGCCATTGGTAGACCTGACAGGCGCGGCACATTTAGTCAGTGTTTTGCCGCCAGTCGACGAGCAGGAAGTTTACCAGCAAGGAAGCGAGGAGCCCGAAGTGGCGGCTACTGTGAGACTCGCGGTTCTTAGTTTCTCGGGAGCATAACCGATGATTGCTTTGGCGTTTCGAAGGGCAGTCGAAGCGGTTGTCCGGCGAATGGGGTGGCCAGAGTTTCTTCGGGTTGCTTTGACTTCAACTTCCTGGGATGGCGACGCTTACAGTACAACATCGGCAACGTTAATTGATCTAAATAGTGTCTTTGGTGTACCTCGCGGCGTAAAAGCCGTTTTAGCGGGCATAGCGATTCGGGACAGCGGGAGTCTTACTTCGCGGGTCTACGCACAGCTAGGGCCAGCTAATGGCCAATGGGCGTTGGCTCCCGAGACAAGCGGGCTACCCATTGACTCGATTCGTGAACTGCTCGGCATCGTTCCCTGTGACTCAGACGGTAACATATATTACTCTGTAACAGCATCGGGTGTGGGAACGATGGACATCTGGATAAAAATATGGGGTTACTGGCGATGAATAGTATTAACACCGATAAGATTGAGTTGCGTGACCTTAGCGACCGCGATCTGTTGGTGCTCGCGGTCCAGAAGATCAACAGTATGTGTGTGTTGTGCGAGAAGCACAACGGAAGGCTTCGGGAGCTTGAGACTTGGCGCTGGTACTTCTCGGGAGCCATCGCCGTTGTTGCATTTGTGATAGGTGTGTTCGGAGTCTGGGTATTGGGGAGATTGCCATGAGGTTTCTTCCAAAAACATTTCGTGACGGGCTGACGCTGGTATTCCTGACCAGCGTTCTAATCGGATGGTATTTTCAGCTTTTGCCGAGTGACTTGAACAGTGCAGCGGTTGCTTGGGTAGCACTCGTACTGCAGTTTTATTATCGCAAAGCGGGAAAGAGTGAGTGAACATGGTACTGACCGGTCTTGGTTTGTGGGTATGGGATATCGAGCAGTGTCCTAAGTGGCTAAGTATTGCTAAACGTATTGGGGCTAATTTTGTTCTAGGGAAAAAGGCTGACGGCGAAGACCCGTGGAAACAATGGTGGACGATCAAAGAGCAATGCCAAGAGTCGGGCATCCAACCCATTCCGTGGGCTTACAATTATGGAGAACCGACAGAACCCTATATTTTGACGGCCACCGACGAGAAGATTGTGGTTCTGAATCCCGAAATTGAGTTTGAGCGGTTGCATAAAACTGCACAACTGGATTTTATAACTGTTGTTCGTGAGATCCGGGCAACGGGCACCACCGTCGGTCTTGCTACCTGGGCAAGGCCCGATATACACCCACAATACCCATTTGAAGAGTTAGCTAAGGTGGTAGACTTCTGGATCCCGATGGTGGCGTGGCCGATGTGGGACCCGCCACTGCCGCAACACTGGTTCGATCATTGGGACCAGTTTGGTTACGGCCCCACTGTTCCGTGGCTGCCAACCTATGGTGCTAAAGGGCAAGCGCGATCGCCACACACGTTGGCCATGTCTCTGAAACTAGCGTTAGAACGGTATCCGGCGGTTTCTATTTGGGGAGCGCACACCCTTACTGAAAGCCAACAGGAAGTGTTGGCCTTGCAACACGCTACCCGTCCCACTTACGACAAAGACGCTGCCAGAGACGCCTTAAATGGTCTCTGGCAGCGTCTCAACGAAGCCGAGACGGCCATTAGATCCTGTCGAGAGGAGACGCGGGAACTGAAAACAGCCCTCGGTTTGCCAAATGTTTAGCTACGCTCAACGTTTGGTTACACGTGCCAAGATGTTGGCGTATCGCTGCGCGAGTCAGGCTACGCCATGCCGGGTAAACCCGAAAAAAATCCAGTGCCTGCTGTAGAGCCGGGCATTCCACATCAAGATTCCTGGGCACCACCGGTAACGTTGCTCGTGGAATCGTCCGGCTCGAGCGAATCTGATCGGTTAGGTTCATCGTCATACTCCACTTTCATTGATTTCCTTGCAGTATAGAGCGTTGACTTACCCAGACTGGTAACCTTGGTGATTACATTATAAGGAGTAATAGTCCACTCGATCTGTAACGCTTCAGGAGTGGCGGTTTGCTTGAAGTGGCGTTGCAGTTTTACTACTCCCTCGTCCAAGGCTCGCACCTGCCAGCCCGTCTCAAGCCAAGCATTGATGAACTGACTACCCCACAATGACTCACGCGAAGACGAATCATTTCGTCCTTTGGTGGTGTGGTGGGCGATGAGAAAGCTGCATCCGTAACGATCCCGCAAACGTTTCAATACCAGCATGTCTTGTGCCGAGCGTGCCATAAAGTCCTCAGTGTCGGTGGCCGAGTATAGCGGATCGATGATAACCAGCACTGGTTTTAGTTCCCGGATGGCGTCCTCCAGGCCAGCCACAGAAGCGGGGCGGGAAAACTTAAGGCTTCGGTCAGGGTGCCAATAAATATCCGGCAAGGGTGGGGGACGCGGCACTAGCCAGTACCCCCTCTCCTCTGTTACTTCCCCGATGGCAAGAATTTCTGCTATCCGCTCAAAGAGTAGGCTGAAAGGGTCCTCCTGCTGAATAAAGAGGACCGGACCTGTGTTCTCGATCTGGTAGTGGCCCAAAAAGGGTCTTCCTGTAGAAATGGAAACTGCCAGCCAGCAGAGTAACCAAGTTTTGTAGGTACCGGGTGGGGCCACCACCAGCCCAATCGTTTTGACGGGCAGCCATCCATTGATGGCCCACTCCAACTCTTCCTCCCCGTACTGTCGGAGCGCCTCATCGAACCGCAGCACTCGGAATTTACCCGGGTCTGCGATGTTAACCCCGGCTTCTGTCTTGGCCTTTTCACGACGGGCAATAGAGACAACGATCTTACGTACTTGTGTCTCAGGCAACGGAGGGTGGCATTGAGTCTTGTTAACTACCAATAGAGTCTGGTACACTGCCGGTGCCGGTAAACCCGCTCTAAAGAGTACCCCCGCTTTGCGAGTAATTTCAACATCACGTTGGCCCTCCTCGATAGGTTGCGTCCAATCGATTGGCACTCGGGGGGATTTCCCGTTGGCCACCAACTCGAGGAGTGGCTTAGGAGTCTTGAGCGGCTCATGGTGGTTTAACCATTCGTATCGTTTACCGCTGGCGTGAAGGGATGGTGGCACTACAATATACCCACCGTCCCCTCGTACATCCACACCGGGCAGTGGTTTTACTTGGTTTGGAACTAACCGGCCCGGGTGACGATAAAGGAGATGGTAACCGCCAGAACCGGTGCGGCTAACCCTAGTATGAAGGTCGCTCCGTGATAGAATGCGGCGGATATTGGTCAGGCCCTCTTTGCTGTCAATATCCGCTGCCCAAATACCGGATACGGAGCCGGTTACGATAGCAATGTTCGCGTTGGGCCAACGCAACCACCAGCCTCGGATAATGTCAGCATCTTTGCTGGCATCGTATAAACCTCTGGCAGTTCGCGGATGTTTGCCAACGTTGCGACAATCGTTTTTCCCGCACGAACATTGATCACTTTCCGGTGTGTGTAGTGGTACTACTGCCCATCCTGCGGCAGCGTAGGCGAGGGCAGCTTCTAACAGGCTGACCATCCTCGCCTCTCATTATCCCAACAGTAGGTTAATGGCCGTCTCTAGATACTCCGCTGTCGGCACACCCAGTGCCATCAACACTAAAGAAGGACACTTAGCGTCAGTCCAGACTACCACTTTTTTCCCCGCATCCCACGCTTGCGCAATCTCGATGGGGGTGCCGATGGTAACTGGACCGGTGGGGAGGAATGCCAACATTGCGTCACAGTGCAATACAGCGTTGCGGTTAATAGCATAGATGCTTTTGGCTGCGTGGGAATTACCATCCCAATTATGTGCGTGGGCCGGGGAAAATGTACTGACACCCCGTTCGTGGAATCGATCGATAGCGTCATCCCGCCAACCGCGTGAGTCATGGACAGCATCTATCGGCCCCGCAAGGTACACCATGGTGATCGGGCGCTTCTCCGGAGCAAGCCGACAGTCCGGATGAGATTCATCGTGCTCGGCGTGAATTCCTCCCGTGGATCCCGATGCCGCGGTTACGGGCAGCGGCGAATCAGGCCAAAGCCCCCGCTTCAGCAGCAAGCCGATTAGCCCGTAGCCTATCACATCTTTCCAAGTGTCCTCGATTGACTCGGCTACCGCCCCCGGATCGGGCGAGCCAACCAGGTTATATAGCCGGTTCATCTTATCCGTGAGTCGAATTAAAACCCCCGCCGCGCCGCTAGCATTGATGTTGTCTGGCCCATAGTCGGCGTATTTGCGGGCCACCAACTGGAATACTTCCGCATGGGCGGCACCAGCAAATTGGTAGAAGTCGGTTATTCGGGTATTCCGGTCAGTTGGGCTAGTCATACTCGGTGTTTTCCTTCATGCCTTGCACGCAGTCTTTACAGACCTTGCGTTCGTTCAGCGGGCGGATAAGCCCGCAAATCCGACAGGCCGGTTCACAGCGCTTGATACATATGATCCCGTTCTCTAGCCAGATCTCTAGCTCGGTGCCGGGGACTAGGGCAAGTTCATCCCGGATCACGTTCGGGATCACTATCCGTCCCAGTTCCCCCATCTCCTTGTAATACTTTTGTGTTGTCGACACTCCACCCCTCCTCTCCAGGGCCAATAATGGAAACACGACGAACCAGGAGAAGATTCCGGCGGGCTTGTGTAACGAACCGCCACCCCTGCTGGTCGCACCCCTCTCGCTTGGCTCGTTTCAAAAGTGCTCGTTGAGCATCCTCAGCATAGACCCCCTCAGGAAACTCCATACGGTGGCAAATGTCCGGTTTCCCGTAAGGGAGTTGACTAGCCGCTTGCCACACCAACTCCCACTTAGTCTCGGGTCGCCGTCGACCTTTCCACTCCGGTAACGATAAGACCTGTACATTCACTATTGGTACTGTCATGTGTCACTTTCCGGTCGAGCCAAAACCGTCCTGGCCACGCGGGCTGGCTGGTAACTCTTCCGTCTCGACCCACACAAAGTCGTGTAGATTTGAGATGATAAGCTGCGCAATTCGTTCCCCCGGTCCGAGGATGATGGGTAGACAACCGAGGTTGAAAACACCGATCTTAAGCTCCCCACGATATCCGTTATCGATTACCCCCTCCATAACCAGCAAATGGCGGTCCCGTAGCGTGCTCGATCGTCCTGTGATTCTTGCCCAGAACCCCAACGGAAGCGCCACCGCGATGTTAGTATGTACATCCGCAAACTCATTGGGATGTACCAGAGTGGCTGGACCAGCGATGTAGAGATCAAATCCCACATCACCTTTATGCTTCCGCACTGGCGTCTGCGCGTCGGGCGCAAGCTTGGTGAAAAGTATAGTCTCAGCGAACTCAGCAGACGGTTGTGGATTTTGCTCTGCTTGCCACATCCGTTTCAGAAACCGACTATAACTGTGGTCCTTAAGATTGCAAACGGCAGGGGTCAAGTGCGATACCTCCTCTGTGAGTTTCGAGAGGCTGTTCGATGTAGCTAACGCTAAGCCAAGCTCTCCTGCCAGCCACGACACATCGTCCACCGCTGCGCGAACTTCCCCGTACGGCTTAGCTTGTGTATTGCCGCGATAGAATGATGCGTCATCTCTTAACGCTTCTCGTATGGCTCGGAGACGAAGAGCAGCGTTCTCGGTGTTACTCATTTCATCTTCTCCGCTGGTGGGGTGTGGCTGCCCAACCCGCCAGAAAAGACAAAACGAGCATCGCCATGGTCATGGCGGCGTCGTTACGTGTAGCAAAATACGCGGTAAACACTACGCACATTATCACCACTACAGCAGCGCTCGTCGTCGAATCGTGCTCCACGTTGGCCCTCCTGTACCTAGAATAGACACCTCAACACCTGTCTGTGCCTCGATCACGTCAACCCAATCTTCTACACTTTTGGTAAGCTTCCAGTGGTCCTCTACACCCTCGGTTTGTGGGAAAAGGTAGTCCATAAACGTGATAGCCAGAGAAGTAGGGGCGTTGAGCACGATAGCGTCGAGTACCTTTTGAAGGTCCCAATTCCCGACTCGTCGGATCTTGTTGGTCACCGTGGTCCGTTCAAGCACCGGTCTACCGGTTAACCTGGAGAGCTCGTCCCAAGTGGTTTCTCCTTCGAGTGGTCCCGAATTACCGGCCACCCTTATCGGGAAAGTACGGCAGACAAGCAAAGTCCGGTTTACGAAACGAGGAGCGATGCCAGCGTCCGCTGCCAGTTGGGCAGCATTGGTGTCGTTGCTGGTAACGTAAGGCCACGGGCCGTGGATTAACGACAACCCTGAGCCTTGGGTGCCTTCAAGCAGAATAGGTACACCGCCTTCCCGTTTGCGATAGAGCAGCCCCGGCGTATTTCGGACTAGTAAACGCTGTAGCCACCCGTCACCCGCTCCAACCCACGGCCCGAAGGTGGAGACAGAGCTACCGATCGGCTGAAACTTACTGCTATCGCGCTGAATGCGAGCGATACGGGCCGCGCCAACACCCTCGCCCGTTGAACCGATTCTCCGGTGTATTTCTCCGTGAACGCCGCCCTCTTCAGCGTGGTGTTGTGGCGAGATAGTACCAGCCTTTTCATCGATAATAAGCCGGTCGTCAATGGTAGGGTCCACCTCGCGGATGGCATCCAATTCCTTCTTGAGTTGAGCTACGTCCACTAACGCACCCCGTCCAATGACGAGTAGCGCGTTGGGGTTAGTCCAGCCACAGGGGATAACCTGCTGTTTCCAAGTTCGACCCGCGTGCTTGAATGAGTGGCCCGCATTGGGACCACCGGTTCGGACATGAATCCCATACTCGTTAGCGATGGAGTGGACTATGACGCCCTTTCCTTCCGACCCGTATTGGCCACCTACAACGGCAAGAATGTTACCCGGCATTGGTAGACACCTCTTTCGCTGTCCATTGTGTGCAACCGTACGTTGGCCCGGTCTGAATACCGCAGTAAGGGTCGTCACAGCGCGCATCCGAGTCTTCATATTCACAATAGTGGTATTCGTCGGTACCCCACCACCGGCAGTCTTGGCACTCCCCAACTTCGTGCTTATTTGCCACAGTCCACCCCCTTGTTTTTCATCTCACGGATCTCCAACATAGCATAAGGTATTGCTCGTCCACGGTCATAGTAAGTATGACCATAATCACGAGGGTCGTATCCGCACCATGGGCACGGTGGTGTGAACGGACCCGCTGCGCCATGAGTCGACGGGCAATAGGACTCTCGCCACTCCGATTCTTGACCGCACATTAAGCATGCTTGCGCCCCTATTGGCAGGACGTTACTCTTGACCCAGAACGTGGTGTGGCCGTCAGGACAAACTGCCGCGTAAATGGGCATCGTTACCTCCTAGTCTCTAAAACGCCGGGCACGAGTATGCCGCTGTTTTCCCTCCTCAAAAGCAGGTTCTGGTAAACGCTGCAAACTACTGTTGAGATACTTACGGGGGTTGTCGTAAGGTCGGGGCTCCTCGTAAGCGCACCAGATGCAGGACCACCCCACGTCGGACGGCAATAGATTACCACCGCAACGCGGACAACACTTCATACTGACACTACCTTTCACGGCTCAGAAAATCCGCGCAGTCCTCCAGTTGCTTGAAGGCGTGGCCGCCATTGCGCAACACCAACTGGGCTACAGCATCCAAGGA